>Ga0310810_10008582_pt1 | contig 11771 bp, 10 predicted proteins | sample NCmetagenome_FD_207641 | JGI IMG/M metagenome (GOLD analysis project Ga0310810, IMG submission 207641) | Soil microbial communities from experimental microcosm in Duke University, North Carolina, United States - NC | ecosystem: Engineered > Artificial ecosystem > Soil microcosm > Unclassified ...
GCCTTCGGCATCGAGCGACACGAGCGGGCCGCGGACGCGCGCGCTCGCGTTGTACGCGACGACCTCGGGCGGCCCCGACGCTCGCTCGACGGCCTCGAAAAGTCGCGCCACCTGCGCCGGATCCGTGGCATCGCACGCATGCGCGGTCGCGCCGATTTCCTCGCAGAGCGGTGCGAGCTTCGCGGGATCGCGCGCCGCGAGCGCGACGGCGATTCCCGACTTCGAAAGGCGCCGCGCGAGCGATGCGCCAAGACCCGGGCCCGCGCCGACGATCAGGCTCGTCCGGTAAGCATTCGCCATCGCCAACCTCCGTCGTGCGCCGCGATATTCAGTGGTAGCCGACGTCCGCGGTTACCTTGCCGCGGAACACATAGTACGACCAGCCGATGTACGTGAAGATGATCGGCAGCAGGAACAGCGTCCCGATCAGCAGGAACGCCTGCGTCGACGGCGTCGACGCGCCGTCCCACAGCGTGACGGCGTAAGGAACGATGTAGGGAAAGAGACTGATGCCGAGGCCGAGGTAGCCCATCGCGAAGAGCGCCATCGCGCCGATGAACGGGAAGTAATCGCTGTCGCGGCGAAGCGCGCGCCACGTTGCGAACGCGATCAGCGCCGTGACGATCGGCACCAGCGCGAGGTAGAAGATGTTCGGCGTGCTGAACCAGCGCTCCCTGATCTGCGCGTGCAGGATCGGCGTCCAGATGCTCACCATCCCGATGAACGCGAGCACGCCGTAGAGCGCGATCAGCGCGTAACGCCGCGCCTGCTGCTGCAGCTCGCCTTCGGTCTTCATCACCAGCCACGTCGCGCCCAGCAATGCGTAGCCGAAGAGCAGGCCGACGCCGGTCGCGAGCGGAAACGGCTGGATCCAGTCGAAGCTCGTGCCCGAGAAAACGCGGCCGGTCACGGTGAAGCCCTCGACATACATGCCGAGCACGACGCCCTGGAAGAACGTCGCGACCGTCGAGCCGCCGAAGAACGACGCATCCCACCAGTGGCGATGGCTCGTCTTCTTCAACCGGAACTCGAAGGCGACGCCGCGGAAGATGAGGCCGAGCAGCATCAGCAGGATGGGAAAGTAGAGCGCCGGAATGATGATCGCGAATGCGAGCGGAAACGCGGCGAGCAGGCCCATGCCGCCGAGGATCAGCCACGTCTCGTTGCCATCCCAGACCGGCGCGACGGTGTTCATCATGAGCGTTCGCGCGTCGTCGTCGCGTGCGAGTGGCGCGAGAATCCCGACGCCGAGATCGAAACCGTCGAGCAGCACGTACATGAAGACGCCGACGCCGAGGATCGCGGTCCAGATGGGGACGAGGTCGAGATACACGGTGGCGTCAGCCCTCGGCTTGCGCGCCGGAAAGCGGCCGCGCCGGCCGTTCGTCGAGATTCGGTTCGCGCAGGTCGACGTGCGCAGGCGGACCCGCACGCGCGAGGCGCGCCATGTAGAAGATGCCGGCGCCGAACACGATCAGGTAAACGATGACGTAGAGGGCGATCGACGTCAGCACGTCGGCTCCCGTCAGCGACGGCGACACCGCATCGCGCGTGCGCATGAGGCCGTACACGACCCAGGGTTGGCGACCCACTTCCGTCACGGTCCAGCCGGCGAGCACGGCGACGAAACCGGCCGGAAGCATCGCGATGCACGCGTTCAGGTACGTACGCGACGCGAAGAGGCGCCGGCGCAGATGCAGCCACAGTCCCCAGTACGCGACGATCAGCATCAGGATGCCGATGCCGACCATCGCGCGGAACGCGAAAAACACCGGCGCGACCGGCGGACGATCGGCGGGCGGCGCTTCCTTCAGTCCCTTGACGACCGTGTCGAAGTCGTGCGTGAGGTACAGGCTCGCGACGTCGGGAATCGCGACCTCGGCGCGATTCGTCGCGGCCGCCTGGTCGGGAATCGCGAACAGCACCATCGGCACGTGCGAGCGCGATTCCCACAGTCCTTCCATCGCCGCGAGCTTGAGCGGCTGGTGATGCAGCGTGTTGCCGCCGTGCAGGTCGCCGAGCACGATCTGCACCGGCACGAAGATCGCGATGAAGAACACCGTCATCCGCAGCGCGCGCCGCGCTTCCTCGACGTGCTGTCCGCGCTTCAGGTGCCAAGCGGTGACGGCGAGCACCGCGAACGCCGTCGTCAGGTAGAAGCCGGTGACCGTGTGCGCGAGGCGGAACGGGAACGACGGATTGAAGATCACGTCGAGCCAGCTTGCCGGTACGAAGCGTCCGTCGACGATCTCGTAGCCTGCGGGCGTCTGCATCCAGCTATTGGCGGCGAGGATCCAGAACGACGAGAACAGCGTGCCGAGCGCGACCATCGTCGCGGACACGAAATGCGCCCACGGCGGCACGCGCTTGCGGCCGAACAGCATGATGCCGAGGAAGCCCGCCTCGAGGAAGAACGCGATCAGCCCCTCGTAGGCGAAAAGCGGCCCCAGCACGTTGCCGGTCGCGTCCGTGTAACGGCTCCAGTTCGTGCCGAACTGGAACGGCATCACGATGCCCGACACGACGCCCATTCCGAACGACACCGCGAAGATGCGCGTCCAGAACACCGACAGCCGCAGGTAGACGGCGTCGCGCGTCGCGAGGTGTAGTCCCTCGAGCAGCACGATGAACGACGCGAGGCCGACCGTGAACGCCGGCAGCAGGATGTGAAACGCGATGACGAACGCGAACTGCGCCCGTGAAAGGAGGACGGGATCGAGGTCCATGCGTTCTTCGAATTGTTCGACGCGACGCCCGCGCGCCGGAGCGCCTCGATGCGATTCTACCCGGCATGGCCGTCTCGGGTTCGGCCAATTCGACGTCGCCCGGGTTCCCGGCCGGCGCGAATCTCATGAAGTCCGGAATTGTGAGGATCGGCGCTTGACCGGCGCCTATAATCGGCAGCGTTGGGCCTTCCGAAGTGCGGCGCATGGAAACCGCGGCCATCTCCTCTTCGCACCGGCAAGCGCCGGCCGATCGTGGACCGGCCGTGGCGGCAGTTCCATCGACCGGAGGTTCGCGCTTCTGGCGGAGGGCACGCAACGGCGCGACGACGATCGCCGTTCTGGTCGCCGTCTATGCGCTGGTCGGCTTCCTGATTCTTCCCGCGTTGTTGAAGCCGAGGCTCGAGTCGGCGCTGACCGAGCGAACGGGTCGCCAGGCGACGCTCGGACGGCTCGAGTTCAATCCGTTCACGTTCCACGCGCGGCTCGCGGACTTCAACCTGTCCGATCGCGACCGGCAACCACCGTTCGTGCGCTTCGCGAGGCTCGACCTCGACGTCTCGCCGGCGTCGCTGCGCTATCGCGCGCCGGTGCTCGACGCGGTACACCTCGTGCAGCCGCAGATCGCACTCGCGCGAAACGAGGATGGAACGTCGAGCGTCGACGATCTCGCGCGGCGGGAGTCGCCGACCGGCGAGCCGATGCCGTTCTCGCTCAACAACATCGAGATCGACGACGGAACGGTCACGCTCGAGGATCGGGCGCATCGCCGCACGCTCGTCGTTTCACGCCTCGGCATCGGCATTCCTTTCGTGTCGGACCTTCCGCACGACGCGACGATCCGTGTCACGCCTCACCTGGAAGGCGCTTTCGACGGCACCCGCTTCGAACTCCACGCCAACTCGTCGTCGCCGTTCCTCGATCGTCGCGAGGCGTCGCTCGCGCTCGACTTCGATGCGTTGCCGCTCGCGCGTTATGCCGAGTACATCGCGCTGCCCGGCGGCATGAACGTCACGGACGGCGCGCTCACGACGCGCCTGTCGCTCGCGTTCGTCACCGAGAAGGGCGCCGCGCAGAGCATCGTGCTGTCGGGCACCGGCCGCATCGACAATCTCGCGCTCGTACGCAAGGACGGCTCGCGGCTCGGCGGCGCGCGCTCGATCGACGTCGCGCTGCGCAGGCTCGGCTGGCTCGAACGTACGGTCGACCTCGACCATGTTCGCATCGATGCGCCGGATGCCGACATCAGGCGCAACGCAAACGGCGCGTTCGAGCTCTCGTCGCTGACGCCGCCGCGGGCGAGCGCTGCGTCGCCGGGGAAGCCGTGGCAGTTCACGCTCGCGGAGGCCCGCATCGCAGGCGGCACGCTGCACGTTCTCGATCGCTCGGTGTCGCCCGCCTTCGCAACGACGCTTTCGTCGGTTTCGCTTGGCGGCAGCGCCATCGCGTCGACCGGCCCGCCGGGAATGATCGACCTTGCGTTCGACGCCGCCGACGGTGCGCATGCGACGTTGCAGGCCGACATCGACATCGCGCGCGGCGCGCTGCACGGTCACGCCGAAGTGGCCAAGCTCGACGTGCCGCGCCTCGCGCCGTATTACGCATCGGCGCTCAATGTCGACATCCGCCGCGGCACGCTCGACGTCAAGGCCGATTTCGACGCATCGACTGCGCCGTTCACACTGAAGCTCGCCGGCGGTGCCGCGTCGCTCGCGGGGATGGAGTCGGCACTGCGCGACGACCGTGATCCATTCCTGCGCGTCGACAGTCTCGCGGTCTCGGGACTCGCGCTCGACGCGCAGAAGCACGACGTCACGATCGACGACGTGCAATGGCGTGGCGGCTCCCTTCGCGTGCTGCGGCTTGCCGACGGTACGCTGGCGCTCGAGCGCGTGGTGCGCGCGCAAGGCGCAGGCGCGAGCTCGACCGGCGCTGCCGTGCCGGCGCAGGCGTCGGCAACCGACAGCGGATGGAGCGTCGTCGCGCGCAAGGCCGGCGTCGAGCGTGTCGTCGCGGACATCGAAGACCGGGTGCCGAAGCCGGCGGTGAAGCTGCGCCTGGCCGATCTGCGGCTCACCGCCGACAACGTCGGCAACGCCGCGAGCGGCGCCGTGCACGTCGAGGCGGCGACGCGGATCGGCACCGCGGGCCGTGCGCGCGTCAAGGGCAGCCTCGACAAGGCGCCGCTGCGTGCCGACCTTCGCATCGCCGCGAGCGGCATCGATCTCGTGTCGATCAAGCCTTACCTGGAATCGCGGACGAACGTGATCGTCACGCGCGGGACGGCGGGCGCGAACGGACGCCTCGTATACGCGACGACGCCGCAAGGTGCCGCGAGCGCGCGTTACCAGGGCGACGCGACGATCACCGATTTCGGTGCGCTCGACCGCCCGACGTCGCAGGATCTGTTGCGCTTTCGGTCGCTCCGCGTGACCGGTGTCGACGCGTCGACGGCGCCGTTACGCGTGGACGTCGGCGCGATCGCGATGGACGGTTTTTTCGCGCGCGCGATCCTCGACGCCAACGCGAAGCTCAACCTGAAGGAGCTGGTCGTTCCAGGGCCCGAGGCCGAGGATGCACCGCGACCGCTCGCCACCAGCGCAAGCGGCGTCACGACGCAGGAGCTGCCGCCCGGCCGCGCGTCGGCGCTGCCGGTGTCGATCGGGCGCATCGACCTGTCGAACGGTGAAGTGCAGTACTCGGACTTCTTCGTGCAACCGAATTACAACGCGCACCTCACGGAGGTTTCGGGCAGCGTCACGACGATGTCGGCGACCCAGGCCGGCGACGTGCGCGTGGCGGGAAAGGTCGAAGGGACGGCGCCCGTCGATCTGCGCGGCACCGTGAACCCGTTCTCGGCACAACTTGCGCTCGATCTGACCGGCAAGGCGACCGATGTCGATCTACCGCCGCTGACGCCTTACTCCGTGAAATACGCGGGCTACGGCATCGAGAAGGGCAAGCTTTCCCTCGAGGTTCACTACCGGATCGACGATCGCAAGCTCGCGGCCACGAATCGTCTGCGCCTCGACCAGCTCACCTTCGGCCAGCACGTCGACAGCCCGACCGCGACGAAGCTTCCGGTACTGCTCGCGGTGTCGCTGCTGAAGGACCGCAACGGCGTCATCAACCTCGACCTGCCGATCCAGGGCACGCTCGACGATCCGAAGTTCTCGGTATGGGGCGTCATCGTTCAGATCTTCGTCAACCTCGTCACGAAGGCCGTCACGGCGCCGTTCGCGCTGCTGGCTTCGATCGGCGGCGGCGGCGAACAGCTCGCGTTCATCGAATTCGCGCCCGGCCACGCGGACCTTTCGCAGGCGGCCGTCGCGAAGCTCGGCACGCTCGCGAAGGCGCTCAACGACCGACCGGCGCTCAAGCTCGACGCGAGCGGCCGCGCGATCGCCGACGTCGATCGCGACGGCCTCAAGCATGCGGCGCTCGATGAGGCGCTGCGCATCCAGAAGCAGAAATCGCTGTCCGCGCAAGGGCAGTCGGCGCCGGCGCTCGATACGCTGACGATCGACGCCGCCGAGTATCCGAAGCTGCTCGAAAGCGTCTATCGCGGCACCGATTTGCCCGACAAGCCGCGCAACGTGTTCGGCATCGCGAAGTCGATCCCCGCGGCCGACATGGAAGCGATGCTCCTTGCGAGCTACCGCGTCGACGACGAGGCGCTCGCGTCGCTCGCGAACCGTCGCGCGCAAGCGATCGAGGAGTGGTTCGCGCACGAAGGCGGCGTTGCGGCCGAGCGGATCTTCATCGTCAAGCCGAAGCTGAACGGCGACGGCATCACCGACGGCGGCGCGGCGACCCGCGTCGATTTCGCGATCCGCTGACCGGGTCATCGCGGCGCGCGCAGCGTGTCGAGGATCGCCTCGCCGCTCACGGTCACCATCACCTCGCTCGTGCCGCCTTCGACGCTGACCGGCGCGACGCTCGTCGCGCCGACACCGGCCGCCTTGAACATCGGCTGCGGGCGTCCGAAGTCGTTCGTCTGGATCGACACGTGACCCGTGCGGTAATCGCTCACGCCGAACGCGCGCGCGGCGTTCTGCGCGCGCTGCTGCCAGTTGTGAATCGCCTGCGTGGTCAGCGCATCCTCGGCCGCGCGTCGCGCCTGGGGACTCACGCTGAACGAGAGCCCCGAGAGCACCAGCCCCTCGCTGCCCTGCAGCTTCGAGACGAGCGCGGATAGCGGGACGAAATCGCCGCTCTCGAGCGCGAGCGTCTGCGAAACGCGCCAGCGCAGCGGGCGGTTGGGCTCCGAGATCTGGTAGGAGCTGTAGCCCATCGTGCGCGCCTCGACACCGCTCGCGCCCTTCGCCTGCGCGAGCGCCTTCGCGATCCGCTGATTGACGACGTTCGCTGCCTGCGCGGCGTCGGCGTTATCGGCTTCCGCGCGGAGCAGCGCGAGCATCCGGTCGTTCGGCACGTCGTTCGACGCCGACGCCGTCACCGTGACGATCGGTTGCGGCGCCGGCACCTGGACGAGCGTCGTCGTTTGCGTGCCGAGCGTCGACGGCGTGCCGTAGTTCTGCGGCGGCGGCACGTAGGGCGGCGGAGACGCGCTCGGCTGGGCGAGCGCAGCGGTCGCCATCGCGAAGACAGGGATCACGGCGCAGAGCGCAAGACCGCGGAGGATGCGAACGTTCATGCGTGGGGTCCTTCCCGAAACATGCGGACGCGTTCGGGCAGCGCGAGGATCGCGTCGCGATTCGACCACGAGAAACAGCGCGCCGCGGCAGCCTCCCAGGGCAGCCAAACGTGGCGCAGATGCTCGCGCACCGACAGGCGCACCGGCACCGGCTCGCCGACGTCGAGCGAGAACACGTGCTCGGTGTTCATCGTCGTGCCGGGAAGATAGCGGTGCCGCCACTGCGGAAAGATCTCGTACTGCTGCTCGAGGTGCCAATCGACCGGTCCGCCGTACCTGTCCGCTTCGATGCCGGTTTCCTCGAGCAGTTCGCGGCGCGCCGTGTCGGCGAGCGACTCGTCCTCGTCGCGGCTGCCGGTCACCGATTGCCAGTAACCGGGAAAATCGGCGCGCTCGAGGAGCAGCACGTGCAACTGCACGGTGTGGACGATCACGAGCACCGAGACCGGCTGCTTGAAGCGGACCTCGGTGTCCGGCATCGGAAACTTCAGCCGACGAGGACCCAGAACGGCAGGTGGCGATCGCGCCAGAACGCGCACGCCTCCGACAGCACGTCCTCGAGCGTCCGCCATTCGGTGGGATGGGTCTTGCGGTAATGCGAGGCGTGCGCGAGCCGTATCGCGCAACCGGCGCCACCGATGCATTCGCGATCCTCGAGCACGTCGGCGAGCGCATCGAAGTTGCGGCCGAAATAGTCGGGAAGCTTGAGCCCGCTCGCGAGCGCCGCGAAAAGCGTGGCCCGGTCCTCTGCGTGCGAGAGGTCGACCTCGAAGTAGCGGATCTTCGCCTGCCGGGCCGCCGCCTCGATCGCGTCCGCGTGGCCGTGGTAGTCGAGCACGCACGCCTCGTCGAAGTCGGCGAGATCCGGCAGCTTCATTCGCGGATCCTTCGGAATGTCGCGTAGTGGTCGTCGGTGTAATAGCATACTTCGGGCGTCTTGCGCGGGCCGCCGCACACGAGACGGCGCCCGCCGCGCGTGCGCTCGCCGGGCGTTGCAACCGTGTACTCGTGGTAGTAGCCGCGCCGTCGCGGCGGCAGCGCATGCTCGCGATTGCCGAACGTCACGCCGTCGCGCTCGTATCGGAACGGACCGCCGGCGCGGATCCGCACGAGCACCTCGCGCGCCTCCGCAGGGAGCGCCGAAACGTCGATCTCGTCGATCCGGTCTCGAGGCTCGCGCGCCGCGATCGACGCCGAGCGAGCGGCAAGGGCGAAGACCAGCGCAACGAGCGTCGCGTACGCGAGCGCACGCGCCAAAGCAACCGGCATCGACAAAAACCTCGTAGCGGGCCGTTGCGACAGTGTAGCGCGCGCGGCGGTGCGCCTCCGCGCGCAGTCCCGCGTTCAGCCGGTCGGCTTGATCGCGTCGGTAGGCCGCACGCGAATATGGAGGTCGCGCAGTTGCTGCTCGGTCGCCGCCGCCGGAGCGTCGACCAGCAGATCCTGGCCGCGCTGCGTCTTCGGGAACGCGATGACGTCGCGGATCGAATCGGCGCCGCACATCAGCGACGCGATGCGATCGAGCCCGAACGCGACGCCTCCGTGCGGCGGCGCGCCGTATTGCAGCGCGTCGAGCAGAAAGCCGAACTTGCGCCGCTGATCGTCCTCGCTGATGCCGAGCGCCTCGAACACGCGCGCCTGCAGGTCCTGGCGATGAATACGCACCGAGCCGCCGCCGATTTCCCAGCCGTTCAGGACGACGTCGTAGGCCTTGGCCAGCGCGTGCTCGGGGTCCTGCGCGAAACGTTCGACGTGCTCGTCCTTCGGCGCCGTGAACGGGTGGTGCCGCGCGACCCATGCGCCGCTCGCCTCGTCCTGCTCGAACATCGGGAAGTCGACGACCCAGAGCGGTTTCCAGCCGGCTTCGAACAGGCCGCGATCGTGGCCGATTCGCGCGCGCAGCGCGCCGAGCGTGTCGTTGACGACCTTCGCGCGATCGGCGCAGAAAAAGATCACGTCGCCCGACGCCGCGCCGCTGCGCTCGACGATCGTGCGCAGCACGTCGACCGACAGGAACTTGACGATCGGCGACTGCAGTCCTTCGTCGTTGGCCTTCGTCGCGTCGTTGACCTTGATGTACGCCAGCCCCTTCGCGCCGTAGACGCTCGCGAGCGCCGTGTAGTCGTCGATCTCCTTGCGCGACATCGCGCCGCCGCCAGGCACGCGCAGCGCGGCGACGCGGCCGTTGCGCAGGTCCGCTGCCGCGCGAAAGACCTTGAAGTCGACGCTGCGCATGACGTCCGTGAGCTCGGTGAGCTTCAATGGCACGCGCAGATCCGGCTTGTCGGATCCGTAGTCGCGCATCGCGTCGTCGTACGAGAGAACCGGAAACGGATCCGGCAATCCGACGCCGATCGCGTCGTGGAACATCGTGCGCACGAGTCCTTCCATCATCTCGCGGATCTCGAGCTCGTCGAGGAACGACGTCTCGATGTCGATCTGCGTGAACTCGGGCTGGCGGTCGGCGCGCATGTCCTCGTCGCGGAAGCACTTGACGATCTGGTAGTAGCGGTCGAACCCCGCGATCATCAGCATCTGCTTGAAGAGCTGCGGCGACTGCGGCAGCGCGTAGAACTGCCCGTGGTGCATCCGGGACGGAACGAGGAATTCGCGCGCGCCTTCCGGCGTCGACTTGTAGAGCACCGGCGTCTCGATGTCGACGAAGCCGTGCCCGTCGAGATAGCGGCGCGCCGCCATCGCCGCGCGATAGCGCACCAGCATGTTCTGCTGCATCCGCGGACGGCGCAGGTCGAGTACGCGGTGCGTGAGCCGCACCGTTTCCGACAGGTTTTCGTCGTCGAGCTGGAACGGCGGCGTCGCCGACGTGTTGAGCATCTCGATCGACGTCGCGAGGATCTCGATCTCGCCCGAGCGCAGGTTCGGGTTCACCGTGCCTTCGGGCCGCGGCCGCACGCGGCCCGTGACGGCGATGCAGAATTCGTTGCGGAGCTTCTCGGCGATCGCGAACGTCTGCGCGCGATCGGGATCGCAGACGACCTGGACGACGCCTTCGCGGTCGCGAAGGTCGACGAAGATCACGCCGCCGTGATCGCGGCGCCGATGCACCCAGCCCATCACGGTCACACTCTGGCCCAGGTAGCGGCGGTCGATGCGGCCGCAATAGTCGGTGCGTTTCAAATCGTTCTCAGCGGGTTTCCGTTGGCGATGGCGTCTTCGGCGCCGGGAACGGCGCGTCCGCCGCGGCGCCGCCAACGAGCGGAACGCGCGGATGGAGGCGCGGCGCGACGACACCCATCGAGATGATGTACTTGAGCGCCTCGTCGACCGTCATGTCGAGCTCGCGCACCTGAGAGCGCGGCAGCATCAGGAAGTAGCCGCCGGTCGGATTGGGCGTCGTCGGGACGTAAACGCTGATGTGCTCCTCGGCGAGCCACGGCGCGACCGCGGCCGCGGGAACGCCCGTCTGGAATGCGATCGTCCAGGAGCCCGGCCGCGGAAACTCGACGAGCAACGCCTTGCGAAACGCCTGCCCCTTGTCGGAGAGCAGCGTGTCGCTGACCTGCTTCACCGAAGAATAGATCGACTTGACGAACGGGATGCGGCCGAGCAGCGCCTCCCAGGCGCGGACCAGCCGTTGCCCGAAGAAGTTCGCGGTGACGACGCCGGTGCCGAACAGGATCAGGAACGCGACGACGACGCCGAGGCCGGGGATGTCGAAGCCGAATAGCGCGCGCGGCTGCAGGCTCGCCGGCAACACGAGCACGATGTCGTCGAGCGACGTGAGCAGGAAGTGCAGGACCCAGATCGTGATGCCGAGCGGCACCCAGACGAGAAGCCCCGCGATCAGATAACGCCGCATCGTCCGCGCCTGCTCGTCAGCCGGCGCTCTTGTCGGCGGACGACGTCGTGGTCGACTTCGCTTCGCTTGCGCTGCCGGATTGAGTTGTCGTTGCCGATTCGCTTGTCGCGGCGGCGGGCGCCTTCGCGTCGGACGCGGCGTCGCTGGCCTTGTCGGCCGCTTTCGCGCCGCCCTTCGCGGGCTGCGTCGTCTGCTTGTTGCGGAAGTCGGTCACGTACCAGCCCGAGCCCTTGAGCTGGAAGCCGGCCGCGGAGACCTTCTTCTGCAACGCGGCACGGTGGCACGCCGGGCATTCGGAGAGCGGTGCGTCGGAAAGCTTCTGGAGCGCCTCGAGCTCGTGGCCGCAGGACGTGCAGCGATATTCGTAGATCGGCATGGTGTTCGAAAGCGCGCGGAACCAATGGCGGTGCAGCGCAAAAAGCGATTGATAACAAACGGGAAATTATAGCGCAATCGACGCTTTCGCGATACGCGCGCATGTCTTATGCTTAGGCACCTCTGATCAACTCCCGCGCGGGCGCGACGGGTCAGCTTGCCGGAGTGCTGGCGCGAAGCAAGGCGCCGCAAATAG
>Ga0310810_10008584_pt1 | contig 11770 bp, 5 predicted proteins | sample NCmetagenome_FD_207641 | JGI IMG/M metagenome (GOLD analysis project Ga0310810, IMG submission 207641) | Soil microbial communities from experimental microcosm in Duke University, North Carolina, United States - NC | ecosystem: Engineered > Artificial ecosystem > Soil microcosm > Unclassified ...
CCGAGTTCGCCGACCTCGAGCCGAAGACGGAAATCTTCGAGACCGGAATCAAGGTCGTCGATCTGATCGCGCCATTCGTGAAGGGTGGAAAGATCGGACTCTTCGGCGGAGCCGGCGTCGGCAAGACCGTGGTCATCCAGGAGCTGATCAACAACGTCGCAAAGGGTCACGGTGGAAAGTCCGTCTTCTGCGGCGTCGGCGAGCGAACCCGCGAAGGAAACGACCTTTACCTCGAGATGAAGGAATCCGGGGTCATCAATTCCTGCGCGCTCATCTATGGCCAGATGAATGAGCCGCCGGGAGCGAGGCTTCGCGTCGGACTGTCCGGGCTGACGGTCGCCGAGTATTTCCGCGATGTCGAAAACGCGGACGTTCTCGTTTTCATCGACAACATCTTCCGCTTCACGCAGGCCGGATCCGAAGTGTCCGCGTTGCTGGGACGCATGCCGAGCGCGGTCGGTTATCAGCCGACGCTGGCGACGGAGATGGGCGATCTGCAGGAGCGGATCACGTCGACCAAGAATGGCTCGATCACCTCGGTGCAGGCGATTTACGTTCCGGCCGACGACATCACGGACCCGGCGCCCGCGACCGCGTTCGCACACCTGGACGCGACGGTGGTGTTGTCGCGCGCAATCACCGAACTCGGTATCTATCCCGCTGTCGATCCGCTCGCTTCCTCGTCTAGAATTCTCGACGCGCAGTTCATCGGCGAGCGCCATTATAAGGTAGCAACCGACGTCCAGAAGATTCTGCAGCGCTACAAGGAGCTCCAGGACATCATCGCGATCCTCGGCATGGACGAGCTCTCCGAGGACGACAAGCTGGTCGTGGGTCGCGCCAGAAGAATTCAGCGATTCATGTCGCAGCCATTCGCCGTCGCGGAGCAGTTCACCGGCTACCCCGGTCAGTACGTCAAGCTGGAGGAGACCGTTTCCTCGTTCGAGCGACTCGTCGCTGGTGAATTCGACCAGTATCCGGAGCAGGCGTTCTTCATGCAGGGCGGCATCGACGGCGTCATCGAGAGAGCTGAGAAGCTCTCGAAGTCTTAGCGAATGCTGAAGGTATCGGTGATCTCCCCGGAGTCCGTGCTGTTCGAGGGCGAGACGGATTCCGTGGTCGCGCCCGCGTACGACGGGGAAGTCGGAATCCTTACCGGGCACGCCCCGCTCATGGCACTCCTTGGCGACGGTAAACTGCGACTCGGCAGTGGATCGGGACCCGCGTTCAACGTGCGTGGCGGTTTCATGCAGGTATTGAACGATCAGGTCAGGGTCGTCACGGAAAAAGCGAGCGCGGCATAGACGGGGCAGTCTCCGGCGTTGTCGTCTGGTGTTCACGCTGGCAGAATCGGCATCCGACGTGTAGCTTTGTCCTTGACCCCGGGGGGAACACCCGTCCCCCCCCAACTGGTGGACAATGACGACCTGATGAGACAGGCGGCGAGGGCCTTCCTGTCATTTCGCGTTGCCTCTGACCAGACACGTCCCACGATCCTCACCGAGGAGAGAGCGAAGAAATGATTCGTCTTCGTCAGTTTGTGTCTGTCGCAATTGCCGTGTTGAGTCCGGCGTTGGCGATCGCACAGGGAACCACAGGCACGATCACAGGAGTAGCGCGCGAGGAGGGTACGGGCCGACCGATCCCTAACGCGCGTGTAACCATCGTCGGCACGGGCATCGCGGTCCCGACCAGAGACGACGGCAGCTACACCATCCGAGCTGCGCCATCCGGAGCACAGGAAGTTCGAGTGCTCGCGCTGGGACACGTCACCCAGAAGCTTCCGGTGACCGTTCCAGCCGGCGGATCGGCTACGCTCGATTTCACGTTGGCGACGACCGCAATCGAGCTAGAGCAAGTCGTTACGACGGCTACGGGTACGCAGCAAAAGACGGAGGTCGGCAGCGACATTCCGAGAATCAACGCGGCGACGACGGTTGAAACGAGGCCGGTCACGAACATCACCGACTTGCTGAATGCCAGGGCGCCTGGTGTCGAAGTCCTGGCCGGCACGATGAGCGGAACGGGTCAGCGCATCCGCATCCGTGGCGTGAACAGTCTCTCGCTGAGCAACGATCCGATCGTGATCATCGATGGCATTCGAATGGAGAGCTCGACCGGCTCGTCCAGCATTGGAATCGGTGGATCAAATCCGAGCCGACTGAGCGACATCGATCCGAACCAGATCGAGAGTGTCGAGGTTGTGAAGGGGCCTTCCGCTTCCACTCTGTACGGAACGGACGCCGCCAACGGTGTTATCGTGATCACGACCAAACGTGGCCGCGTTGGCAGCGGACGTTGGGACACTTATCTCCAGCACGGCCGCATCTCCGACCACAACACTTATCCAACGGCCTATACTCTGTTCGGGCATTCGCCCACGGGCGCCTTGCGTACGACCGCGTTGGGTAACTGCTCACTGCCGAACGTTTCGCTCGGCACCTGCATCGTCGACAGCGTCGCATCGCTCAATCTGTTCGCCGATAAGGATCTTACTCCACTCCATCCCGCGTATCAGGAAGAGTACGGGTCCTCCGTATCAGGCGGTTCCGAGACGCTTCGCTATTTCCTGCAAGGGAATTATTCCGGGGAGCAAGGCGTGTACAGAGTTCCGGACTTCGAAGTCCGGCGACTGCTCGCCAAGAACGGATTCATACCGGGAGAGCAGCTTCGTCCCAACGCTCTTACGCGAGCGACTTTCCGCGGCAATATGAACATTCAGCTGTCACCGCTGGCCGACGTAGCGGTCTCGACAGCTTTTATCTCCAGCTCGCAACGCCTGCCACAGACCGAAAACAATACCACCGGTTTGACATCCAGCGCGTACGGCGGACCCGGATACAAAACGAATGGGTTCATCAGCGGAACGACGCTGTTTCTGAATGGATACCGGGCGTTCACGCCGGGCGACATGTTCCAGGAGAGCGTAGGCCAGGACATCAACCGTTTTATCGGAAGCCTGAGTCCGAACTGGCGTCCTTTGACCTGGTTGACGACGCGCGGCAACTTCGGCATCGACTTCGTGAATCGCGTGGATTCCGACATTTGCCGCCAGGGCCAGTGTTCCAATTTCGGCAGCAGTCGTCTCGGCTTTAAATTGAACAACCGGACGAACTTCTTCCTCTACACGTTCGACGCGAGCGGCACCGCTCAGTTCCAGTTGAATCACGCGGTTTCGTCGAAGACCACGTTCGGCGCGCAATACTTCCGCAGCATCTTCGCCCGCAATGGCGCCGGGTCTTCGGTTCTCCCTCCGGGGGCGACGACTGTTACAGCTGGAGCTGTTCCTTCCGCCGATGAGTCGTCGACTTTCAAGGTCAACGCGGGCACTTTCCTCGAGCAGACCCTCGCTATTCGCGATAGGCTGTTCGTGACCGGTGGATTCCGCGTCGACCAAAACAGCACGTTCGGAACGAAGACTTCATCCGCGTTTTATCCGAAGGGCAGCGTATCGTGGGTGATCTCAGACGAATCATTCTTCCCGAAGCCGCGGTTCCTCAGCCAACTGCGTCTGCGTACGGCTTTTGGACAATCGGGCAATTCGCCGGGCTCCAATGACGCCCTGCCATTCTTCGTTGCGGCGAACGCAAACGTCGCGGACCAGGGAACGGCGGCAGTGGTGTTCAGCGCGGTGGGAAATCCGAATCTAAAGCCTGAGCGTGCCGGCGAGGTGGAGGGCGGCCTGGATCTCGACATGTTCGACAATCGCGCTTCCATTACCCTGACCGGATACAAGAAGAAGACGCGCGATGCGCTGGTACAGCGGATACTGCCGCCATCGGCAGGCGTGTCCGCGTCACGATTCGAGAATCTCGGCTCCGTCCAGAACAGCGGATTCGAGGCGAGCCTGAGGGCGCAGGTGCTTCAGTTCGACAAAATCGGATTGGACGGGCAACTGAATTACGCCGTCAACAACAACAAACTCGTCAGCCTCGGATCGGTTCCGCCGATCATTGGCGCCGATATTCGCGAGATCCCGGGATATCCTCTCTTCGGCGTGTGGCAGCGGCGCATCCTTGGCTACAGCGACTTCAACGGGGATGGCATTCTAACGGCCAACGAAATCATCGTCAGCGACTCCGCGATGTTCATCGGCCGCTCCAGCCCGCACGTAGAGATGAGTTTCGTCCCGGGTATGGATTTGTGGCACAACATGTTCCGCGTCACGGCGCAGTTCGACCACAAGGGCGGTTACTGGCTCAAGAACTCCAACGAACGGATCCGGTGCAATCAGCGCCTGAACTGCAGCGGCCTTTCGAACCCGGACGCTCCGCTGTGGGAGCAGGCACGCGTCGTGGCGCTGCGCGACCATCCGTCGAGAACAGAGGGTGGATTCTGGGAGAAGGGTGACTACACGAAGCTCCGTGAAATTGCACTCACATTCACCGCTCCACAGAGCTTTCTCGACCGACGTTTTGTGCCGGGGCACAGACTGAGCATTACGCTGGCGGCCCGCAATCTCAAAACGTGGACGCAGTACACGGGTATGGATCCGGAGTCTGTGACATCGCCAGGCGGGACTGGTGTCGAAGTCGAGGATCCATTCCAGGCCGTACCTCCGCCCCGCTACGTGACACTTCGTTTCAACTTCGGCTTCTGACGCGCGACAGCGCTACCAACGAGACCAAAAAAATGGCAAACGTGAATTATCGCGCGCGCCTCAAAGGTGCACTGTTGCTCATACTTGCGACGGGAGCCTTGACTGCGTGCAACAGAGACAAGATTCTGACCGTTACCGATCCGGACATCATCAATCCCGCGAACATCGGGTCAGCGGAGGGTGCCGAAGCCTTGCGCGTCGGCGCGCTGTCGCGGGTTTCCGACGTCACCGGTGGACTGCAGCCACCTGGTGGCTCGCTCAACGAAGGGATCTTCCATTTCAGCGGGGTCGTCGCCGACGAGTGGCGCTCGACCGATACCTTCGTGCAGCGCGACGAGGCAGACTCGCGGGCCATCACCGAGGCGAATACCGCAATGACGCTGGAGGCGCGAGGCCTGCACCGCATCCGCACTGCGGCGAATCAGGCGATTCCAAGCCTGAAGCAGTGGAAGCCCAACAACGTCTCTGACGTTGGGCAGATGTATTGGGTACGCGGCTGGGCCGAGATGTCGATCGCGGAAAACTTCTGCAATGGCATGCCGCTCAGCTCGCTCGACGCGAGCAACAACATTGTTTACGGCGATCCGCTGCCCAACACGCAGATTTACGCTCGGGCGATCGCGAGCTTCGACACCGCGTTGCAGAACGCGCCCGCGGGTGATAATCGCGGGGACACCGTCAAGTTTCTCGTCGGAATCGAGAAGGCGAGAGTTCAGCTCGACCTCGGGGACGTCGCTGGTGCTAACACGACGATCACAGCGGCCAACGTTCCTGACAACTTCAGGTTCTCAATGTTCTACACCCAGGTGCTCGGCGACAATCAGATCTGGGCTCTGAACAACAGCGCTGGCAGGTGGATGCCCGGAAACAATGAAGGCATTGTCGGCTTGAACTTCTTCAGCGCAAACGATCCGCGCGTACCCATGTGCATTGGGGGCAGCGCGGCGTGCAAGACCTTCGATCCCAACCAGACGCGAACGACCTCGTTCGACAATCTCACTGGCGCCGGGTCATTTCTGGTCCAGCTCAATTGGCCTACGCGTGAGGCGGATATTGCCATCGCGACGGGGACCGAGGCGCGGTTGATCGAGGCCGAGGTCGCGCTGAGAACCGGCGATCCAGTCACGTTCCTCGCGAAGCTCAATCAGCTGCGGGCGAACTTCAACACCTTCAAGCAACCTTCGAATCCCTGTTCAGCGACCACGCAGGTCACCGGTTGCCCGCCGGTGCCGGTGGGTGGATCGCTTCCACCCCTCGTCGATCCGGGGACGCAGACAGGTCGCGAGGATCTGCTGTTCCGCGAGAGGGCGTTCTGGCTCTGGAGCACTGGTCACCGTTTGGCGGATATGCGCAGGCTTGTTCGCCCGACTACCGATGGTGGATTTGGGCGCGCGGAAAACACGGTCTTCCCCAACGGGCCGTATTACAAAGGTGGCGTGTACGGGACGGACAAGTTCCTGGTCATTCCGCAGGCCGAGCAAAACAATCCCCAGTTTCACGGCTGCATCGATCGGAACCCATGATGACCTCGACATCCACCCTCCGTGCCAGGATAACGCCAATGAAGCGACTTTGTCTTTTTGCCATAGCCGCCGTCTTTGTCGCGTGCAGTAATGACAAAATCACGGACGTGCTGCAGACCTCCAAGTTTTTTGCAGTCAGAGCAGATCCACAGTCAGTCACCCTGGCGCAGGGCGGCCAGCAAACGCTCACGGTGACGGCGTTCGATGCCAGCTGTACGGGAGCGAGCTGCAACCCGCTCGTCCCGGGCAACCCGATTACCGTACCTGGAACTCCTACCTTCCGCTCGACGGACACAACTGTTGCCAAGGTTGATCCGAACGGAGTGGTAACCGCCCAGGCAAAAGCCGGAACGGCGAATATCATCGCCTCGCTTCAGAACATTCCGGGTGGGACGGGACTCGCATCGGTAACGCTTGCTGACACGACTCCTGTCACAGTATTGGCGACGGGAGTAACTCCGCCGGTAGTTGCCAACATGACGCTCACATCGCGCTCCACCAACGGGGCAGGGTCAAACGATACGCTGACCATCACCTATACAGATGCCGGCGGCGCGACGGTTGCGACGCAGCGGGGTACGACCAACGCGTCGGGGATCGGACGTCCAGCATTTTTTACCAGCGATCCGTCGATTGCGACCGTGGGCGCCACAGGTATCGTCACGGGAGTCAGGCCGGGGACGGCGACAATCTCGGCAGCAAACACAATCGGCGGCGTGACCAAGACGGCCACGTTTCCGATCACGATAACCGACCCAGTGACCGCCACGATATCCATTACCACGGCGACGTCCGGATCGGGGATCATCTTCTTTCCGGATTCAATAACCGTCTCCGCTACCGAGGCTGTCGTCGAGGCAAGACCGAACGCGACCACGCCGGGCGCGGTGGTCACGTTTGCGGTAGTAGGCACCACCCTGTTTCCGAACACGTTTACGGCGACGACTACGCCGAATAACACACAGTGCTTCAACGTGACATTCGCTAATTCCGCGGCAGCGCTAGCCGCCCCGTCTGCACCTTCGGGCTCCACGGTGCCGGCCGGGAATTCGGGTGACGTCGGCACAGGGGGAGCAGGCAGCTCGAATCCGCCCCTATGCAGTGTGCCTACCGGCAGTCCACTGCCCGCGTTTGGCAAGGATGCTCAGTCCAGACTCTTCGTCACTCCAGGCACGTACACGTTCACCAGCACGACCAATGGGGCAAAGGGTGTACTGGTCGTGAAGTAGCACGAGACGCATCGTTCCACAGGCCAGAAGAGCCGGCTCCCGTTGGAGTCGGCTCTTTCTTTGGCCCAGCAACTTACTCAGGCGTTGTCGTTCTTGCAGAAACCCCGTGCGGATCATAGTCTGTAGAAGAGAACACGCTTTCAGAGCGTCGAGCATTGCGCCGTGCGGGGTGCCTCGATCGCATTGTGTAGTGGAGGCTGATTGAGAAGCCCCTTCCAGACCTGCCTTCAGATTACGTTCGCGCTCTCCTGCCTTACCCCGGCTGCACACGCGCAGTCCGTGTTCCTGGGCACGGTGATGGCCGACGACGATCCGTCTCCTCCGCTCGCCGGTGCCGAGGTCACGATTCCCGCGCTCAATCTTGAGGCGCGCACTGATTCGCTCGGCAGATTCCTTTTCAACGGCATCCCGAAAGGACTCTTTCACGTGGTCATTCGCCTCGTCGGCTACAACAACATCACCCTCAACGCCCGCTTTTCCGGCGCGGACACACTCGCCGCCGATTTCGCAATGATACGTGTGGCCGTGTCTCTCGACACGGTAAGTGTCGTCGGCGGGCCCGCCCGGCACGGGAAGTTTCTCGAGTTCGAGGACCGTCGGGCACACGGCGGCGGCGCATTTCTGACCCGCTCCGATCTCGACAAAGAGCGGGATCGCCAGCTCGGCGAGATAGTCGCGAGGCTTCCGGGCCTCCGAGTCAACCGCTATGGCGCGGAGAGCTCCGTCGCCAGCTCGCGTTCGATCGGTGGATTAGGGCGTGGCGGGGATTCCATGGACAGGCGGAAGGGAGCTCCCCGGGGCTGCTACTCGCAGATATATGTCGATAACGTGCGTGTTTTCTCGTCAGATCCAGGCGAGGCCCTGTTCAACATAAACTCGATACCGCCATCGACGATCCAGGGCATCGAGTACTATGCCAGCCGCGAAGAGACGCCGATTCAGTATGCGTCGCATCGCGCCGAGTGCGGCACGATGCTGATCTGGACCCGAATAGAGTAAAACTGATGCGTCGGCACCGACGCATTTGGCCCACGGCTCAGCTGCAAGTTAGAAAGCTGTCAGGTAGGAACGTTCGCGGTTTGGTTGACATAATCGCCACACGCGGCCTAAGTTAGGACCATTGTAAGCAGACAAACTCCGAGGAATCCCCGGGCTGGGGGAGTTGTCGGATTTTGCCTTCTGCACGGGCGCCGCGCCGCGCAAGTCTGCTCGTTGCGAGCGCAGAGGTGCAGCCAACATAGTCGGCATCGCGAGCCGGTCGATGACTTGTTCCGCGATACGCGACATGTCCTGGTCCCACTATCACTTTCTGCGAGGTGTTATATGGGAATGACAGGTCAGATCTCTCGCTTCCTTGCGATCGCGGGCGTCGTTGTCGGGATGGCCCCGGCACTCGCTCAGGCACAGGGAACGACCATCAGTGGCCAGGTGACTGGCATTGGTGGGACACCGATTGTCGGAGCCAGCGTGAGTATCACGGCGCTGCGCGTCGGCGCATTCACGGACGAGGCCGGGCGATACAGCTTTACCGCCCCCGCATCTGCGAATGGTACGACGGTCACCCTACTTGTTCGGCGCCTTGGCTATCAGCCAAGCTCGGCGCCGGTCACGCTTTCGGGTGCACCTGTAGTACAGAACTTCAGTCTCTCGACCGCGGCGACGGAGCTGCAGGGCGTCGTCGTAACGGCGCTGGGATTGACCAGAGAGAAGAGCCAGCTCGGAACGGCGCAGCAGCAGATAAGCAGCTCCGAGCTCAATCAGACGAAGGCTCTCAATCTCGTCGACCAGCTGTCGGGAAAGGTTTCCGGCGTGAACATCACCGGAGCTGGAACTCCCGGCGGATCGACCAACATCGTCATCCGCGGGCAGAACTCGATTACCGGAAACAACCAGCCGCTCTTCATCGTCGACGGAACCCCGATCTCGAACAATGAGAGCTCGCATTCGCGTCACAGCGGTGATCCGAATGGCGGCTACGATTTCGGAAGCGGAATCTCCGACCTCAACCCGGATGACATTGCCACGCTGACCGTTCTCAAGGGACCGAACGCCGCGGCGCTCTATGGGTCGCGCGCTTCGAACGGCGTCATCGTCATCACGACCAAGAAGGGCGCGTCGAGTCAGGCGCATGCCCGCACGGAGTTGAGCACTACCTACACGTGGGACAAGCCTTCCACCCTTCCCGTTTATCAAAACCTGTATGGGCAGGGTGCCGGCGGCGAGTTCCAGTACTTCGACGGCGCCGGCAATGGCGTGAACGACTGGGCGGACCAGAGCTTTGGACCGAAACTCGATGGCCGGCTCTACGGATGCACCTTCGTTCCGAAAACCACCACCTACGACACGTCGGCTCCGTGCCTGCAGTTCACCAGTCCGAATGCTGCCAGCCCGTGGATCGCTCACCCTGACAACGTCGAGAGCTTCTTCAACACTGGTCACACCAGATCGACGACCCTCGCCGTCAGCGGCGGCACTGATCGCGCGAGCGCGCGGCTTTCGCTTGGCAGAGACAACATCACGGGCTACATCCCGAACAACAATTTCCAGAAGACTTCCGGCTTGCTGAACGGATCGCTACAGGTCACAAGCAACCTGAGCACGGATGCGACGCTACAGTACATCCACAACGTCGCCCAGAATCGCCCCGGTACCGGCTACAATACCGGCATCCTCGAGACGTTCGTCTGGTTCGGCCGCCAGGTCGACATGAACGCGCTGCGCAACTATCAGCAGGGTGGCGCCACCAACAATGGCCCGGCGACCCGCGAGTTCAACTGGAACTACAACTTCCACAACAATCCGTTCTGGAGGCAGTTCGAGAACCCGGTAGGCGACACTCGCGACCGCTTTATTGGAACGGTCTCGGCGAACTACAAGCTGTTCGACGGTGGTAGCATTATCGCCCGCACCGGCTCGGACATTTACCGTCTTGGTATCGACGAGCGCTTCGCGCAGGGCAACATCCAGGATGCTGTTGCCGTTCCTGGAACGGCCGGTGTCGGAATCGATCCGAAGTTTTTCGGTGGATTCGAAGACCAGAGCGACTACAGTAATCAGAACAACAGCGACCTGCTGTTCACGGTTAACCGACCGGTCGGCGGCCACCTGAGCCTCAACTCGACTCTCGGTGGCACCGTACGCCGTGAGCGCTTCGAAAACTTGAGTGTCGCGACGCCTGGTCTTTCCACGGCTGGGATCTACAACGTTTCGAACGCAGCGGTGACCCCGACGCTGGGCCAATACTCGGTACCGCGCAAACAAGTGAACAGCATCTATGGCGCGGCCGCCCTCACCTTGAACAACTGGTGGACAGTGGAAGGCACGGCCAGGAACGACTGGTCTTCGACCCTGCCCAAGGGAAAGAATTCGTACTTCTATCCATCGATCAGCACCTCTATTGTGTTGAGTGACGCGGTTCCCGCGATCAAGGGAAATATTCTCACTTACGCCAAGGTGCGCGCATCAACGGCTCGCGTCGGAAACGATGCGGACCCGTACCAGCTGCGGTCGACATTCAACGGTCTCGCCGGAAAGTTTGGCGGACTGCCGCAATTCACGCTTCAGAACTTCATAGCCAATCCTGATCTCAAGCCCGAGAACACGGATGCGAACGAGTTTGGTCTCGAGCTCGCGTTCATGGACGGGCGGGTCACGTTCGACGGGAGCGCATACAGCCGGAAGACCAAGAATCAGATCTTCACGATCCCGGTTTCCGGCACGTCCGGCTTCCAGTCGAAGGCGGTCAACGCCGGCCAGATCAGCAACAAGGGAATCGATTTCCTCCTTGGCGTGACACCGATTCAGACAGCGAGCGGCATCACCTGGAATTCGACGTTCAACTATTCGCGCAACAAGAGTATGGTCGACGAGCTGGCGCCGGGCATCACGACGTTCGTGATCGGCTCCAGCTGGTACACAAACATCGAAGCGCGCCAGGGTCAGCCTTACGGGTCGATCTTCGGATACGCGTTTGATCGCGACTCTGCCACCGGCAACAAGATCATCACCGATGGCGGTCTGACCACGATCGGTGGCCGCAAGATCCTCGGCAACATTCAGCCGAAGTGGACGGGCGGGTGGAACAACACGGTCTCGTTCAGTCGCTTTACCGTGAGCGGATTGCTCGACTTCCGTCACGGCGGCAACGTCGTCAGCATCACCAACTTCTTCGGTGATTACTCCGGCGTAACGTCGCAATCACTGCGCGGCCGTGAAATCGACTGGAACAATCCCGGCATCGTAGTCGATGGAACTGCCTGCTCGGCCGCGTATTTCGCGGGAACAGGACCATGTGACGGCGTACCGAACACGGTCAACGTGACTGCGGAGAGATACTTCCAGAACATTTTCCCCGTTATGGAGCCGTACGTCTACGATGCGAGCTATGTGAAGCTACGTGAGCTGCGCTTCGGGGTCGA
>Ga0310810_10008585_pt1 | contig 11770 bp, 9 predicted proteins | sample NCmetagenome_FD_207641 | JGI IMG/M metagenome (GOLD analysis project Ga0310810, IMG submission 207641) | Soil microbial communities from experimental microcosm in Duke University, North Carolina, United States - NC | ecosystem: Engineered > Artificial ecosystem > Soil microcosm > Unclassified ...
CGCTGTCCGATCTCAAGCCGCGCGAGTGGGCCAGCGTCGTGCCGCTGTGCGCGATCGCGATTGTGATGGGCGTCTTCCCGACGCTGTTCCTGGCGCCCATGGAACCGGCGGTGCAAAAGCTCGTCGCCCAGGTGCAGGCTGTGCAACCCTTACGAGTGGACGCAGGTCAAAGGTCAAACGTCAAAGGTCAAAGGTCAGGGCAGAGGTTTCAGGTTACAGGTGTCACGTCACAAGTGCCAGGTGTCACGTCACAAGTGCCAGGTGTGAAGTGACGGACCTCGAGCCGAGGACGTTCGACCTGAGAATTCGACCTTGGACTTTTGACTTGAACCCTTCGACGTTTGACTTGAACCCTTCGACGTTTGACTTGAACCTTCGATGTTTGACTTGAACCTTCGATGTTTGACTTGAACCTTCGATGTTTGACTTGAACCTTCGACGTTTGACTTGAACCTTCGACGTTTGACTTGAACCTTCGACGTTTGACTTAACCTTTGACGTTTGACTTTTGACCTTTGACTTTCGGATGTTCAACACGCAGATAGACGCCATCGTCCCCATGCTCTGTGTGACGCTCGCGGCGCTGGCGTCGATGACTGCCGAGGCGCTGCGCGGGAAGGACGAGCGCATGCCGATCGGCCTTCTCGGCATCGTCGGGCTGGTGTTCGCCGCCGTTGCGTCGGTGCTCCTCTGGGGCCGTAATGCCAACGGCTTCGGCGTGATCGTCGCCGATAACTTCGGACTCTTCGTCACGTTCCTGCTCGCCCTGATCGGCGTACTCACGATCATGTTCTCGTCGCAGGTGCTCGAGCGCGACGGGCTTCCATCGGGCGAGTACTACGCCCTCGTGCTGTTTTCGATCGTCGGCATGATGATGATGGCGACGGCGACCGATCTGCTCGTCGTGTTCATCGCGCTCGAGGTGCTGTCGCTCGCCGTCTACGTCCTGACGGCGATCCGTCGCGACCATCTGCCCGGGACGGAAGCGGCATTCAAATACTTCCTGCTCGGCGCCTTCTCGAGCGCCTTTTTCCTCTACGGGATCGCGTTCACCTACGGCGTCACGGGCAGCACCCGCCTCGCCGCCGTCGGTTCATATCTGTCGGCGCAGTCGATGGCGAGCAACCCGATGGTGCTGCTCGCGCTCGGGCTGTTGCTCGTGGGCTTCGCGTTCAAGATCTCCGCTGTGCCGTTCCACATGTGGACGCCCGACGCCTATGAGGGCGCGCCGGCAATCGTGACCGGCTTCATGTCCACTGGCGTCAAGGCCGCCGCCTTCGCGGCGTTTGCGCGCGTCTTTCTCTCCGCGTTCGAGCCATTCAAGGCCGAGTGGGCGCCGGTGCTGTCGCTCATCGCGATCGCCACCATGGTGCTCGGCACGGTTGTAGGCGTGGCACAGAGCAATTTGAAGCGCATGCTCGCCTATTCGAGCATCGCGCACGGCGGCTATCTCCTGGTCGGCCTTGTCGCTGCCAACCAAGTCGGGAAGGCCGCAATTCTCTTCTATCTGCTGGCGTATTCGGTGACCAATCTCGCCGCTTTCGGCGTCATCGCTTTGCTCGGTACGCGCGACAAAGCGAACGATAGCCTGCGTGACTACGCCGGGCTGTGGCACACGCGGCCGGCGCTGGCGGCGCTGATGACAGTCTGTCTGCTCTCGCTCGGTGGTCTGCCGCCGACGGCCGGCTTCATCGGCAAGTGGTACATCTTCAGCGCCGCGGTGAGCGCCGGCTACTACGGCCTTGCCGTCATCGGCATGTTGACGAGCGTCATCTCGGTCTTCTTCTACCTGCGCGTCGTCGTCATGATGTACATGGCGGATCGCGACGGCGAGCCAGTCCAAGTCCGCATCACCGGCCTCGGCATGGCGGCGCTGGCGGTCTCGATCGCGGCGATCTTCTACCTCGGCGTCCTGCCGACCAGGGTCCTCGATCTCGCCGCGAGTTCGATCGCGACGATTTTCTAGTCACGCTGACAACCGAATTACGTACTCCCAGATCAGCCGATATTGGGCGGGAGTTGACGGTCGCGCGCGAAGTGTCGAAGCGTGAAATCGCGCCGACAGCCAGTACAATTGAATCAGGTGTCCGAACTCGACGACGTTGAACGTGAGCTCAGTCTCCTGGAGGCCGAGATCAAAAAGCTGGAGGCGGAGTACAACATGTACTTCGCTGGACGGCTGCAGCGTCCGCCGTGGGAGATGCGGAAGCGGGTCGAGGCGTTCGTCAAACGGCTCGATCGGACCCACATCGCGAACTACGGCCAGCGATTCCGGTTCAGCACTCTTCAGTCACGATTCGCCAAGTCGATCGATTTGTGGGACCGCGGTTTGCGCGCGCGCGAGGAGGGACGGCCGGGTCCGTTCATCCAGCCACGGCCGGTCGAGCAGAAACCCAAGGCGCCTCGTCCCGAAGACCGCGTTCTGCATGTGACCACCTTCGAAGATCCGTTGAAGGAGATGGAGAAGGTCCACCAGTTGTACGACAACCTCGCCCAGGCACGGAAAGAGGCGGGACAAGAAGCCATCCCGTTCCACAAGTTCGCAGACCTCGTCAAAACGCAGGTCAACGCGCTCAAAGAGAAGGGCACTCCCGAGGTGGCGTTCCGTGTGGCGGTCAAGGACGGGAAGGTCGCCTTCACGGCCAGGGCCTTGAAGGGGAAGTCGGGTAAGTGACTGCGACGGTTCGAGGGTGCGACGGTTCGAGGGTCCGGTCCGACGGTCCGGTCAGACGGTCCCGTCCGGCGGTCCGGTTCGCGGGTCCGGTTTGCGGGTCCTGGAGTGGGGTCCGGAGGTCGACGTGGCTGCTGTGAGGGGACGTCTGAGGGGGAACCCGGCGGTTGCGTCCGGCGCCGTTTTGCGGCGCCGGACAGGTCGTGAGTGGTCTTAGGGCTTGGTGACGTTCCCTGCCTGCGGACCCTTTGGGCCGTCTACGATCTCGAATTCGACCGCCTGACCCTCTTCAAGGGACCGGAAGCCGTTGCCACTGATCGCGGAGTAGTGCACGAACACGTCGCTTCCACCCTCACGCTCAATGAATCCATACCCCTTGGCGTTGTTGAACCACTTGACCTTGCCTGTGATGCGCATCGTTCTTCTTCCCTGCTTGCTAGGCGGGCCCTGTAAACAGTGGTCCCGCTGGATCGCGTGCGGGCCAAAGCCGCAGATGAGCTTCGGAGCACAAAAAAAGACCGCGAGTGCTTGCGCGGCCTCGACTGCAACATCCTGGGAACGCCCCTCGAATGCGCCCTAATGCTAAGCGGGGCGTAACAGACGTGTCAAGTATTGCTGTGTATTAAGTGTCGATTTTTCCGCAGGATGCACACGAATCAACATGCGACGAGCCTTACTGAGCGTTTCCGATAAGACCGGCGTGGTCGAGTTCGCACGAGGCCTCCACACCCGAGGTTTCGAGCTCATCTCGACCGGAGGAACTGCCGCAGCGCTGCAGGCGGCTGGTCTCTCGATCATCAGTGTTTCTACGGTGACCGGATTTCCCGAAATGCTCAACGGTCGAGTCAAGACGCTCGATCCTCACATCCACGGCGGCATCCTCGCGCGACGGTCGCGCGCCGACGATCTCGCGGCGATCGCGAGTCACGGCATCGCGCCGATCGATCTGGTCGCCGTCAATCTCTATCCGTTCGCCAAAGCCGCGCAGAATCCGGACACGCCGTTCGACGAGCTCATCGAAGAGATCGACATCGGCGGGCCTACGCTGGTTCGCGCCGCGGCCAAGAACTTCACCGATGTGATCGTCGTGGTGTCGCCACTGGACTATCAGTTGGTGCTCGACGAGCTCGATCGGCCTGGCGGCCCGTCGCGAATGACGCGATTCGATCTGGCGCGCAAGGCGTTCGCACACACCGCGCGCTACGACGCGACGATCGCCGCAACGTTGGCGGCCGTGACGGCCGACGACGACGGGTTCTCACGTGAGGCGGCAGGTGTATTTCCTTATAGCCTGACTGTCAATCTGCGTAAGGTGCGCGACCTTCGCTACGGCGAGAACCCGCATCAGCGTGCGGCGCTCTACGGCAGCTTCGGATCGGATCCGGGCTACTCGATGCTGCAAGGGAAGGAGCTCTCGTATACCAATCTGCTTGATCTGGATGCGGCGGTTCGCATGGTGATCGAGTTCAAGGAGCCCGCGGCCGCGCTGATCAAGCACACGAACCCGTGCGGCGCCGCGACAGGATCGAGCGCTGCCGACGCCTACGTCCGGGCGCGCGAGGCGGATGCGCTGTCGGCGTTCGGAGCGGCGGTGGCCCTCAATCGACCGATCGATGTGGAGACCGCGCGCGCGATTGTGTCTACGCGCATCGACGCCGTGATCGCGCCAGCGGTCGAGGACGCGGCGAAAGCCATCCTGGCGGCCAAGACGAACATGCGAGTGGTCGTACCGGAGTGGCTGCCCGGCGATGGCGAGTATCGGCACGACGAGGATCTCGAGATCCGCTCGATTGTTGGAGGTGTGCTCGTGCAGTCGCGCGATGCGGTGACCGAGGGTCACGACGCCTGGCCTTCACCGGAGCTGCGCGTCGTCACCAAGCGCGAACCGACGCCTGCGGAATGGCAGGCGTTACGCTTCGCATGGCGGCTCTGCGCTCACGTGAAGTCCAACACCGTCATCTTCACCAGCGCCGACCGCACGCTGGCGATTGGGGCAGGGCAGATGAGTCGCGTCGATTCGGTGAACGTCGCGCGCATGAAGGCGGCCGCGATTCGGCCCGATCTGCTCGTCGGATCCGTTGCCGCGTCGGACGCGTTCATTCCGTTTCGAGACGGCCTCGATGCGATCGCGGCTGCCGGCGCAACCGCCGTGGTGCAGACAGGCGGCTCGGTCAAGGATCAGGAAGTCATTGCCGCGGCCGATGAACACGGGCTCGCGATGGTCTTCACCGGGCGACGTCACTTCAGGCACTGAGGCGCCGAGGCTCGGAGTGCCACGTGCTCGTAGGGCAGTTGTGCGGCGCGCGCAGGTGACCGAGCAGGGAATCTTGTAGCCGCCTCCATCCGTCTCCTGCATACTCTGCGAATCAGGTCGAGCAGAGGGGCGAGCCCCCGTGGCTACGCCCATCGCGCGTCTTTCGAGACAGGAGAGCCATTGACGACAAACCCGCCGCCGAAGCCTCCACACATCCGCGAAATCACGCCACGTTCGATCGTCGTCGGCCTGCTGGTTGCACTCGTCATCGGCGCCTCCTACCCGTACGTGGTCCTGAAGTTTGGCTTCGGCCCCAACATCTCGGTGGTCTCCGCCTTCTTCGGATTCATGGCGCTCGGTCTGTTCTCGAAGAACTACAACCGGTGGGAAAACAACATCGTGCAGACCGCGGGCACGACGGCAGGGCAGATCTCTTTTCTCTGCTGGCTGCTTGCCGCCTTCGACATCCTCGCGGCCGAACCGGGCAGCGGCTTCGACGTTCACCTGACGCGCATGCAGACCTTCGTCTGGCTGTCTGCGTCAGGCCTGCTCGGCGTGCTGCTGGCCGTGCCGCTGCGCAAGCACTTCATCGAGGATGAGAACCTGCCGTTTCCCGACGGCATCGCGGCGGGGGAGACACTGATCATGCTCGACTCCCGCGGCGAGCAGGCGCGCAAGTCGGCCTTCGTGATGTTCGGTGCGCTCTTCATCTCTGGGCTCACGTTTCTCGCCACGCAGTTGCGCTGGCTCGTGGACAGTATCCCGCTCACGGTGAACGCCTTCTCCGCGCGAGTGGGCCTCGGCTTTGGCGTGTCGCTGCTCAACATCGGGTCGGGCATGATCATCGGCCTGCGAATCAGCGCCAGCATGCTGATTGGCGGCGTCATCGGCTGGGTGATCATGCCGCCGTGGCTGCTGTCGCGGGGGCTGATCACCGCTGACGCACGTCGCGTCGACATCCTGCTCCTCATCATGTGGCCCGCCGTCGGCATGCTGGTGGCGGGTGGGCTCTCCGCGTTGCTCTTCAGGTGGCAGGTGCTTATCCGGACGTTCAAGGGACTCGCTTCGTCCGGGAAGATGTCTGGCGATCTGCCGTTGCGCTGGGTCTGGCTCGGAAGTCTGGCGGCGAGCCTCTTTCTGATCGTCGTGCAGTCGCTTTTCTTCGGGACGCCGGTGTGGCACTCGGTGATCGCGATCGTGTTGTCGCTGCCGCTGGGGCTCGTCGCGCTGCGCGTGCTCGGCGAAACCAATTGGGGACCGATCAGCACGATGACCAACGTCATTCAGGCGGCGTTCGGCGCGATCGCGCCCGGGGATCTGCGCGCCAACATGGTGTCGAGCGGCATCACGGGCGCGGTGGCGGCAGAATCCGAAGGGCTGATGCAGGACTTCCGCGCCGGCCAGATGATCGGATCGACGCCGCGCATGTTGACGTACATGCAGCTCCTCGCTGTGCCCGTCGGCGCGCTTGCGCTGGCTTTCATGTACCCGCTGCTCCGCGACACCTACGGCGTCATCGGGGACAACGCGCAATTGCTCAGCCCGACATCACAACGGTGGGTTGGTTTCGCCAAGCTCGTGACCCAGGAGCTGACGGGACCGGCTGCTGCCAATCCTGCCGTGGCGGCGCGCATCGCCTGGATGACGACGTCGCTTGGCGTCGGCGCGCTGGTGGGCGTGGTGCTGACCGCGCTCGAACAGAACGCCAAATGGCGGCCCTATCTCCCGTCTCCGACCGGGATGGGGATCGCGATGCTCATTCCCATCAACGCTGTCACCATGATCTTCCTTGGCGCGGCGGCCGATTCGATCTGGGCGATGACGTCCCGCGAGTCGCACGATCGCTATTCCATCCCGATTGCGTCGGGCTTGATCGCTGGCGAAGCGCTGGTCGCCGTCGTGATCCCGCTACTTGTGACGATGGGGTTGATGGGGTTGCCTTAGAAGTTTGCCAACCGTACCTCGTACGGTGCGAAGGTGCGAAAGTGCCCTTCGCACCTTCGCACCGGACCCTCGTACTATCGCCCCGTCGCCCCGTCGCCCCGTCGCCCCGTAGCTTCTTATCTCATAAGACCGCCTGACGCCCGATCGCACTGAGTACCTCGGTCGTTGACGCCGTGGCCGTTCCGAACTTTGCGACCACGATGCCGGCTGCCTCATTCGCAAGCCTGGCGGCCTCGGCGAGCGACGCGCCCGATGACAACGTTACCGCGAGCGTGGCGATGACGGTATCGCCGGCGCCGGTGACGTCTGCCACCTCACGCGCCGCCGCAGGCAGATGGCCTTCGATGTCTTCGCTCAACAGCCAGATGCCCTGGTCCCCTCGAGTCATGAGCACATCGCGGCAGCGCGCACGCTCCCGGAACACGCGCGCCGCGTCGCGAGCCTCGTCTTCGCTGCGCACGCGTCGATGCGTTGCCGATTCGGCTTCGTGATGATTCGGCGTGACCACCGTCGCGCCAGCGTAGTAACTGAGATGCGGAATCTTGGGATCGACCAGTACCGGAATCCCACGGTCAGCGGCCGCCGTCACGGCCGATTGCATCACCCGGTGAGTGACGCAGCCCTTCAGGTAGTCGGACACGATGATCGCCGAGGCGCGCGCGGCGTGCTTGACGATCTCGGCGATGATGCGGTCTTCGATGTCGCCGCTGATTTCGGCGTCATTCTCGTAATCGATCCGTGCAACCTGCTGGTTACGATCCGTCACCACGCGCGTCTTCGTTGTCGTCGGCCGCCCGGCATCGCCGACGAACGATGGCGCGATGCCCGCCTCGCGGCACGCCTCGGCCAGCGTCGCCGCCGCATCGTCTCGTCCAGTGACGGCGACGAGCGTCGCCTGACCGCCAAGGGCGACCACGTTGCTGGCCACGTTGGCTGCGCCTCCCATGCGATACATGTCGTGATCGAACGTAACCACGGGGACCGGCGCTTCCGGTGAAATGCGCGTCACGCGGCCGACGATGAACTTGTCGACCATGGCGTCGCCGATGACCAGGATATTCACGCCGTGTGCTCGCGCGACGATCTCGCGCGCGCGCTCAGGCGCGAGAGGCGGAAGCAGCATCGTCCCGGCGGGCGGCGGCGAAGGGGAGAGTGACGATCACAAGGAAGAGCATCAAGAACTCGGAATCGCCGAAGTTGTATTCGAAGAGTCCCGCCGACAACATGCCTGCGATGGCGGCCAGACCAGCCGCGGCGAGCACGCGGTCGCGCTCGCTCCGGAACACCTGGAACAGGCTGTGGGCGAGAGCGACGACGAAGCCAACCCAGATGATTGCGGCCGGCACGCCGCGCTCGGCGGCGATCTGCAGCGGCACATTGTGCAAGTGCGGATTGAGCGCCTGCACGGCGTCGGGGTCGCGGTACTGCGGGTAGAGCTTCGGAATCATCGCGGGGCCAACGCCCAGGATCGGGTAGTCGTGCACCATCGCGGCGCCCGTGCGCGCCATCGCCAGGCGATCGCGATTGCTCGGGTCGCGGAGATCGAACATCGACACCATACGGTTGGTCACGCTGTCGGGCGCGAAGGCGAAGAACAAGGCGGCTACAACGGGCAGCAGTCCCAGCAGGCGCAGGTCCTTCAGGATGAAGAGCACGCCCACCGCAACGCAGGCACCAACCCACGCGCTGCGAGTCAATGTCAGCGACAGCGCGACGACGAGCGCCGGCATCACGAGCGCTGGCCATGTGCGGTCGCGTGAGCTGAAGACGAGCCGCGAAGCCGCAGCGCCGATCACGAGCATCAACGTGCCCGAGTACGTCATGTAATGCCCGAGCGTTCCCCGTGGGCGTTGGCCGAGGCTGTCGAAATGCAACATGCCGTACTGCACGATGCCGTAGGCCGCCGCGGCCGCGCCGACCGTGATGATCACGTCCATGACAGTGCTGGCCCGCTGACCGCGCGCCAGGTCGTAGACCGCCGGGACGATGAGGAACAAGAACAACTGCCGGCTGTCTATCCAACTCTCGAGAGGCGAGACGGAAAACGCCGACGAAACCAGTGTGATCGCCGCATACGCGAGGAGCGGCACGAAGAACGAGGGTGCCGCCGGGCGCCGCTTGTCGCGCACCATGCCCGCCACCCAGCAGAGAAACAGTGCGCTGCCCAGGATGTCCGCCGCCGCGATCGACACTTGCAACGACGCCACGAACGCAAACAGCAGCAGCGTCGTCAGCCGGTCGAGCACCGGCGTCGGGTGTGCGGCCTCGATGCCGATCGTGGTTGCCTTCATCCGTGCACCAGAGGAATTCTACGTTCGTTCGCGGTCGGCGCGCCTTCTCGATCGCGCCGGGACGTCGATGCCAGCGCCCGTTCGGTTGCGGCAAGGACGCGCTCGTACCCAATGCCGGTCAGACACCTGAAGTCGCCCGGGACGCAGGTGCGCTGATGGCACGGCCGGCACGGCAATGCGCCCGGATCCACGATCTCGGAGAACCACCGGGGATCGCGCCAGGGGTATGACCGCTCGGCCAGCGTCGGACCGAGCAGCTCGACGATGGGGACTGTCGTCGTGGCGGCGATGTGAAGCGGTCCGCTGTCTCCGCCAACGTACACACCCGCACGAGCGATGAGCGCCCGCAACTCCGTCAGAGCGAACTGACGGCTCTCCAGGACCGCGTCCGCCATCGTGCCGAGCCGCGTGCGTGCGATGTCAGCGATTCGTTGCGCCGCCTTGGCATCTGAGGGTCCAGACGTCAAGAACACGCGTCGCGCGGGGTCGTGCTCGATGAGCGCTGTTACCAGCGAGACGAACGAGTCCTCGGGCCATCGCTTGAAGCGAGTGCTTGCGCTCACATGGATCACGATCAAAACGTGTTCAGGGCCGACGCCCATTCGAACGAGTTGGGCGTCCGCACTATGGGCCGCCTGCGCATCGTCGGGCATATGCACCGGGTCGCGTGCTGGATCGATGGATGGCACGCCCAGTGGCCCGAGGAGGTCCCACTGGTTCATGACCGAATGGCGCGGCATCAGCTGTCGCGCTCTCGGAACGACGTCGGTGTACATCCACGAGCGGCCGGTGATGTCGTATCCGATGCGTCTCGCAGCCCGGCTCGCCCAGGCGAGGAAAGCGCTCCTTGGCCCGCCGTGCAGATCGATGGCGACGTCATAACCGTTGTCATTCAGCCGGCGTGCGAGCGCAACATCATCCTGGAGGCGATGCAGACCGGAGCGGCGGGGCGCCAGGATCAGCTCGTCGATGTTGGGATTGCCCCATACGATCGCTGCGGCGTCGGGCTCGACGACGTAGGTGAGATGGGCGTCGGGTTGGTGGCGACGAAGCGCGCTGAGGAGCGGCGTCGTGAAGACCACGTCACCGAGGGGGCGCAGCCTGACGAGCAGAATGCGAGCGCCTTTGATCAGTCGGCCTCCACGGTGGCCTCGTCAATCAGCATCACCGGGATGTCGTCCTTGATGGGATAGACGCGGCGGCACTTGTCACACTTGAGCCCCTGCCCGTTGTGGACCAGACGCACTGGGGTCTTGCAGTTCGGGCACGCGAGGATTTCGAGCAGTTCGCGGTCGACAGGCATACCCCTCCGTAGAAGTATGGATAACGGACTATAACATCTTGGGCTAAAATCGTTTAGCTATGCCTCACACCCGCGCTGCGTCGCTCTTGCTCCTCGGTGCGTTCCTGACCGGGCTCGTGCCGGGTGTGTCGTTCGCCCAAGGGTCGTCTCAAGCGTATCTGTCCTTCCTGATGGCACGCCGTCTGGAAGCTGATGGTGACAACGCGGGCGCGCTCGCGGCGCTCAAACGTGCGGCCGCCGCCGATCCGCGCTCCGCTGAGATCCAATCCGAGATGGCGGGTTTTCATCTCCGTCACAACGAGCGGCCCGAAGCGGAAGCCGCGGCGAAAGCCGCGCTGGCGATCGATTCCGATAACGTCGGTGCCAACCGCGCGCTCGGCCTGATCAACGCAGCAGCGGTCGAGGGCAGCACGGGACGTGAGCCGAAGGCGCAGGTCGAAACCTACCTTCGTGACGCGATCATGTATCTCGAGCGCGCCGTTCGTGTGGCTGGACCAACGGCCGACGTGACGTTGCACTACACGCTCGGACGCCTCTACATCCGCAACGGCGAACCCACGAAAGCCATCGACTCGCTGAGCCGCGTGCTCAGTCAGAATCCCGACTCGGTGCAGGGTCGTCTGACGATGGCGCAGGCGTATGCGGAGAACAAGGATCTGAACAACGCGATCACCACGCTGAAGGAGATCGTCGAGTACGAGCCGCGCGTGGCGTCCGCGCTCGGGCAGTATCAGCAGGAGGCTGGTCTGCTCGCAGATGCGGTCGAGAGCTACACCGTCGCGCTGGCGGTGCAGCCGCGCAGCCGCGAACTGAAGATCCGCCGCATTGCGGTACTGATGGACGCGAAGGAGTATCAACGCGCGGCCGCCTTTGCCGCCGAAGCGCGCAAGCAGCACCCTGACGATCCCAGGTTCCTTCGTCTGCAAGCGCGCGCTCTCTTCGATGGCGGCGATCGATCCGGTGCGATCCTGTTGCTCGAGCAGGCCGCGAAGGAGTCACCGAAAGACAGCGACACGCTGTTCACCCTCGCCGATGTCTACGCCGACGCCGGCAGGCCCGCCGACGCCGAACGCCTTCTGCGGCAGATCGTCGCGGCGGAGCCGACGAACGCGAGCGCGCTCAACTATCTCGGGTATCTGCTCGCCGTGCGTGGCGACCAGCTCGATGAGGCCATTCAGCTCGTTCAGCGCGCGTTGAAGGAAGACCCTGACAACGGCGCGTATCTCGACAGCCTGGGATGGGCGTATTTCCGCCGCGGCAACCTCGACGAAGCCGAGAAGTACCTCGCCGCAGCGGTCAAGCAGCTT
>Ga0310810_10008586_pt1 | contig 11769 bp, 7 predicted proteins | sample NCmetagenome_FD_207641 | JGI IMG/M metagenome (GOLD analysis project Ga0310810, IMG submission 207641) | Soil microbial communities from experimental microcosm in Duke University, North Carolina, United States - NC | ecosystem: Engineered > Artificial ecosystem > Soil microcosm > Unclassified ...
GGCAGCTGTCGCGCGCGCGGTCGAGAGTTCCCAATTGCTGGCATAACGGTTTCTGGCTCCTGACCGAATCGGCACATTATCCGTGTGGCCAATGACGTGGATCTTGAGCCCTTGATGGTGGGCTAGAATGTCGGCCACTTTGCGCAAGACCGCTTCGCCTTCCGGTTTTAAATCTGCCTCTCCGGAATCAAACAGGATCCGATCCAGAATATTCACCGTGAGTTTTCCCTGCAGTTTTGAAATGGTGACATCCTTGGATTCGAGCGCGGTTCGCATTTCATCCTCAAGGCTTCTGTGGGCTTGCAGGGCTGCATCTTTCTCCTGCTGCAGCTGATCGATCCGCTGTTGACTATCGCCGAGCAGGTTTTTCAGTTCAGTTACGTCCCCTTGACTTTTTGCCACCAGCGCGCGGGCTTTTGCCAAATCTTCCTGTGCCTGGTCCAGCCGTTGCTTCTTGTCATAAGAAGAAAAGCCAAGGAGGCCCAGCAGCAGGGCAATGGTCAGCGCGCTGGCGATCATCCAGGTTTCTTTCGGCATAATCGGTCTTTTTGTCCTCCAATGGTATGCCTTCCTGGCTCCTACCGAAAAGCGTTTTTGTGAACCTGGGGTGTTGTGGCCTAAATACTGCTTAACAATCCGTTTTGCCTGTATTGCGTCGGTTATTGGGGCGTCTTCTTGGCATAGAACTGGCTCTCTTTGAGCCTAGCATTTGTTGCTCATGCAGGCAATTTGCCTGAGAGGACAGAATCATGAACCTAAATACATCGTTTAATGTGTTCGATGTGGTGCTGCCGGTGATCCTCATATTGGGGATTCTGCGCGGACGCAAGCACGGCATGTCCGAGGAATTGATGAGCCTGATCAAATGGCTCGCCATTGTCATCGGCTGCGCCTTTGTCTACGAACCAGCCGGCGCGTGGCTGGCCCAGTCCAGTCCGTTTAGTCTCCTCGCCTCGTTCATGATGGTTTATATCACTTTGGCACTCCTCATCCTGGGTGTTTTCGCCTTAGTCAAACACCGCCTTGGGGATAAACTCATCGGCAGTGATATTTTTGGACGCTCCGAGTACTATTTGGGCATGGTCTCGGGACTGGTGCGCTTCGCCTGCATCCTCATGGCCTGCCTCGCTGTTCTGAACGCCCGCTATTTCAGCCCCCAGGAAGTCCGCGCGATGGAAGATTTCCAAAATGACGTCTACGGCAAAAATTACTTCCCCACCTGGCATAGCGCCCAGGCCGTCGTCTTCGAAAACTCCATGTCCGGCTCCTGGATTAAAGAGCATCTTGGGTTTTTCCTGATTAAGCCGACTAAGCCCGAAGACAAGTCTTACCACCAAAAAGACGCCGTCCTGCCGTAAGCCGGACCGGTTCGTTTAAATTTTGTTTCAGGCTTGGGGAGACTTCTTTAGCCCCTTTTTAACCCAAGAGACGCGAAACTCTTAGAGATTTCCCAACATGCTGTTCTCTGCGCGCATCGCGTCTCTGCGGTTTAACGGTCCCATTTCAAATCGCCGCTCTATTCAGTGCTGGCTTCGCGAGGTTAGGATTTCGGGTTTCGGACTTGAATTGCCATTGCGCTCGGATTCCCTCAAAATGCCTCCGACCATTAGCGCGCATGCCTTTTTTTTCTCAACCGACGCTCGAACAGGTTCGCGCGGCGAGTGACATCGTGGATGTCATCGGGACCTACATCCCGCTCAAACGCGCCGGGGCTAATTTCCAGGCGCTCTGCCCGTTCCACAAAGAGAAGACACCCAGTTTCAACGTTAATCCGAACCGGCAGATCTTTCATTGTTTCGGCTGTCACAAAGGCGGTGACGTGTTCACGTTCGTCAGGGAATACGAGAACATCGATTTCGTCGAAGCCGTACGACGTTTGGCGGATCGGGCGAAAATCCAACTGGAAACAGAGCGTGGCTCGGGCGACGGCTATGCCCGCCCGCTGAAAGAGAAGCTGCTGCTGATCCATGAGCAGATTACGCAACGTTGGCAAAATGCCCTCGCCAACGAGGCCTCCGGGCAGCTCGCGCGCGAGTACCTGGCCAAACGCGGGGTTTCGAGCGAAGCGATAAACCTCTTCAGGATCGGCGCCGCGCCCGACCTTTGGGATGACACCGTCAACTGGGCGCGCAGCAAAGACCATGAACTGGATCTGATGGAAAAGGGCGGGCTGATTCTCCGCAAAGACGGCAGCGATCATTACTACGATCGCTTTCGCGGGCGCCTCATGTTTCCGATTTGCGATGAACAGGGCAGGGTGGTCGGCTTTAGCGGACGCGTTCTCTCCGGTGATGAAAAGACCGCCAAGTATGTGAATTCCCCGGAGACACCAATCTTCACCAAGAGCAAAATCTTCTTCGGATTGGACAAGTCCAAACGGGCGTTGCTTGACGCCGGCTACGCGGTCGTGTGCGAAGGCCAGCTGGATTTGATCGCGTGCTTCATGGGCGGCGTCCAGAATGTCGTAGCCCCACAGGGCACCGCGTTCACGGCCGATCACGCCCGCATCCTGAAGCGCTATGTCGAAGAAGTCGTGTTGTGCTTTGACTCAGACGAAGCGGGTCAAAACGCCGCCGTGCGCTCGCTGGACCACCTTTTAGGCTCGGGTTTGGCTGTCCGCGTCGCCGTAGTCCCAGCCCCGCATGATCCGGACAGTTTCATCAAGAGCTCAGGCGCTGCTGCCTTCAAAGCGCTGATCGAGAATGCCAGCGGGTTTTTTGAGTATTACCTTAACCGCCTGTGTGCTACTAATGAGGTCGCTAGCGACAAGGGCCGTCTGGCGGTTTTGCGCGAAATGGCCGAGGCGGTGCATAAGACTCAGAATGTCGTTCTGATCGACAAATACGCCCAGGAAACGGCACTACGGCTCGGCGTCAATCCCGATGCTGTCCGCGCGGAATTCAAGAAACTATCGCGCGGCAAACCGGCCGCACAGGAACCTCAAGAGCCAGTTGATTCCGAAAGTCCACCGATAGAACCGCCTCCTCCGCACGAGTACTGGCTGCTTAAACTCCTTTTCCTCAATGAAGATTTGGTTGAATGGGTGGCGACCCACTTGGATCCAGTTTGGGTACAGCACCCGGCCGCCCGGGACATCATCGCCAAGCGGCTCGAGGCTTACTGGGGTCAGACTTGGACGAGCCTGGCCGCGTTCCTTGATCAATGTCAGTCGCCGGAACTCCAGAACCTGATCACGGAAGTTGCCGCTCAAGAGCGTCCAATCCCAAATCCAGCGCAACAGTTGGGCGATATCACCCTGCGTCTACGGAACCAATTCCTCGATCGTCAAAATACGACCTTGCTCTTAAAGATGAATCAACCGGAGACGACCGATCCCGAGCGCCTCGAGATGCTTCGGCAGCAGCAGGAGTTGCGCTCCCGCAAGCGCCAGCCGCTGACGCCTTTGTCGCAGCCGTAATTGTCCAAAGTACCGCAGCCTCGCCTGAGCCCTTCCGCTTTTTACCGTTCTACAGCGCTTCATTTAAACTGTATCCGACTTGTGCGGCAGGGATCGTTTCTCCCTCTCCTCCTCTGGATTCCTCTGGAGGAGAGGGCAGGGGAGAGGAGGCCACAGTTTTTCTGAATCGGCCTTAAGGTCTTAACGTCTTCAGCGTTTGGCTGGTGTCAGCACGATATTCCGGTAAGCAATTCCGCCGTGATCGCCCTGAAGATAAATCGGCCCCGGCGATGCCTCGTCACTATTGATGGCCCCGCCCGTGATTCCTGGAATCTCCCGGTTATTAATAATCGTCTGCCCGTTCTGCACGACCGTTACAAAACGGCCCAACAGTGTAATATCAAAAGTTTGCCAGGTGCCCGGCCGGCGTGGCTGCTCCGGCTGGGGTGCCAGGAACCCGTAGACTGCGCCCATGTGGTGGCTCGGCGGCTCCTGGATCGAGTCATCTTCGACCTGCACCTCGTAACGGCCGCGAAGATAAATTCCGCTGTTGGCATTGGTCGGGCAGTTCACCTCGACGTGCAATTTGAAATCCTGAAACTTGCGATCAGTAGCGATATTTGAACCCGCCGATTCATTGACGAGACACCCGTCTTTGACAACCCAACTCGACGCCTTCGACGGATTATCAAAAGTCCACCCAGTGAAGTCTTGGCCATCGAACAATTTAACCGGGTCATCCCAGTTTACCTCGGTCGGCCGCCCTAGCGCGGGAGCCGGTTTGCCTGTCCAGGTCCAGTGCTCGCCGTTGGGTCCTTGAGCCGAACCACTCAGACTTTTTCCCGCCAACTTGCCTTCAAACACCAGATCATTCTTGCTGCCTTCTTCCTCCTTGGGCGAAACAAATTGAATTTCGTCGCCCTGAATGACGACCTTCGGCAGTGGACGCGCGTTGCCCCAGCGGCCCACGAACTCGCCTTTCCAGCCTCCATCCTGTTTTTTCAACTCCAGCCAGGACGGGAGCTGTTGTTTGTTCGCCGTGCTAATAGTGAGGTCCCAGCGTCCGGCGAATCCATCAGCGTTGTCTGCGGACGCATTGAAGATGGCGAAAGTCGCGCTTGCCAGTGCCAGCGACAAATACAGCTCGGCGCTGGAAATCGCCTTGCGGCGGATTGAAGGGTGCTTCATGCGGTTCAACGTAGCAAAATCTCGGCAATTTGAAACTAGTCTCGGCGGAAATATTCGAGCACGATCGCGCGCTCATGATGGTCACATTTGTGCGCCGGGCGTCGCGAAAAGGAGCACAACTCCTTTTTACGTGTGTGCTGGCCCTCGCGATTAATGTGGTGGCGGAGGATTGGCCCTGCTGGCGGGGCCCTCGGCTCGACGGCTCCAGCGCGGAAACCGGTGTTCCCATTGAGTGGAATGCGACCAACAACGTAGCGTGGAAGGTGGAGCTGCCAGGAGTTGGCCACGCCTCGCCCATCATCTTTCGCGACAAAGTATTTGTAATCGCCGCTCTTCCGGACGCCGAAGAGAGGATGCTCCTTTGCCTGGACCGAAATACTGGCAGCACGCTCTGGCGCCAAGTGGTGCTCTCTGCGCCTTTAGAGCATAAACATACACTCAATAGTTTCGCCTCCAGCACTCCCGCGACCGACGGTGACTCGGTGTTTGTGGCTTTTCTGGATCGCGACCAGATATTTGTTGCCGCATACGATCTCGAGGGTAAACGAAAATGGGCTGTCCATCCGGGAACCTTTGCCAGCATGCACGGGTTTTGCAGTTCACCCATCCTGTACCGCGACAAAGTGATTCTCAATGGCGATCACGATGGCAATTCATATCTGGTCGCCTTAAGCCGTGCGGAGGGCCGGATTCTCTGGAAGACGCCGCGCGAGAATCACACGCGAAGCTATTGCGCGCCGCTTATCCGCGATGTGGCCGGCCGCACGCAAATGGTTCTTTCCGGCGATAAATGCGTCGCCAGCTACGATCCCAACACCGGAAAACGTTACTGGGTTATCGATGGTCCTACTGAACAATTTGTCGCTTCCCCTGTTTACAGCGCCAGTTGCGGACTGGTGCTCATTACCGGCGGATTTCCCGATCATCACATTCTGGCAATTCGCCCCAGCGGCACCGGCAATGTGACCCAGACGCACATCGCCTGGCGCACCACCGAAGGCGCCGCCTATGTCCCTTCACCGATTGTTGTCGGGGATTACTTCGTGGTTGTTTCCGACGGCGGAGTGGCCCATTGCTTTGAAGCGGAAACCGGCAAACTCGCCTGGAAGGAACGAACCGGCGAAGAGCACGCGTCGATTGTATCGGCCGAGGGCAGGGCTTATTTGCTAAACGATCGCGGGATTATGACTGTGATTCAGGTTGGACCGCGCTTCGAGCGCCTGGCGCAAAACGAAATCGGGGAGAAATGCTTCGCCTCGCCAGCGATCAGCCACGGCCAGATCTTTCTTCGTGGTGACAAACACCTGTTTTGTATCGGACGGAAATAAATGTCCAAAGTCCAAAGTCCAAAGTCTGCAGCGAGACCGCGTTAGGACTCTTGGTTTGAAGCAGTTTGAACGGGTTTGAATGGGTTTGAACGAGGTTGATTGAGGGGGTGGGTTGGAGGTGTAATTTGCGGTACTTAGGCTTAGTCAGCTTCGATAGGAAAAGGCACGGGGACCGGGAGGGGCGGCTTGGGGGTGTACAAGCGTACCACCGTCCCAAGTTCGTTAAACACGGGCGATTCTCACTCTTGCGAGCGTCCCATGACCGTCCCAGAGGGTACCAGGCGTACCGAGTTGCTTAACCATTCTGTCATTCTTAGCGGCTTATTCGCCGACCAGATGTTCCAGATCGTCGCGGGAAACGGTGAAAACATCCATGTCCTTTTTGAACGCGCCGAGACTTACGAGGCATTCGGTGAACAACTCGCGCGTACGCTCTTCGAGCGGTTTGGCTTCGAGATCGGTCATGACCTTGATGATGCCTTGGCCCTTTCGCACATGCGTGCGTTCATCGGCGCGGATGAAGTCTGCGATGTGGCGCAAAAGTTCATCGTTTCGCTCCGCAGCGGTATCGATCAGGTTATTGATCGTTTTCAGCACGCCGACCTCGCCGAAGAGGTTTATCTCAGCCATCGCAAACGCCGGTTCCATTGGTCCTCGGCAGGTCGAACCGGTGAGGCGGTTGCGGAGTTCAAACGGATCATAGCCGCAAGCCAGCAGAGCGCGATGGCCGATCTCGGTATGCCGCGCCTCATCCCAGGTGATGCGCGCCAGGTTATACTCCGATTGAAAATCCTTGAAGCGAATGTCCCAAATAAAAGTACCAAAAGCCTCGATCGCGTCGACCTCGTCGCGTTGTGTGCGAATAAAACGCAAGCGCAGGTTTTCGTAGGAGTCTTTCGGAAACCGCTCCGCCTGGTCGGCGGTGTCATAATCGCCGGTGTTTTTGAATGTGTCGAAACGGACATCCCGCAACGGAACGGTGCCGCGTTCAAATGGTTTGGTGTCGATTCGCAGCGGTGTCGGTGCTTCGGTGCGCGGATCGACACCGGTGACGCCGCCAATCGAGGCCAGCAGGCGTTGCAGGTGCCAGCGCCAAACGGCCAGTCCCGGTTCCGGTTCGCCGCCTTCTACATAAGCGGCGATCGCAGCCTCGGCCCACTGCAGCATCGGCTCGTAATCGGTTAAGATGCGCCGCAGACAACGGATCGTGGGAGCATCTGTCACGGGGTCGGTATCGTCAATGTGATGATGGTACGCCGTGGCGAGCGCGCGCCCAAGCACCTGGTGTATCCCCACGAGCAGTTCGCAGGCGGAATTGGCGCTCAACAGTTCATCGATGAAACGGTCAATTTCGGAGTCGCGAAAGGCGTCAATATCCCGCAGCCGCATCTCCTGTTCGTTGAGCCGCTCCCGCAGCATCCGGGCGGCGTCGCCGTGATAAAAGATATGGCGTCCGGTCTCCAGTTTGACCTCAAACTCCCGAATCGACAAAGTCCACGCCCCTAAAGCTTGCATCAAACGGCGCTCGAGATAAAAGAAGCGCAACAGCCGGCGCGAATTCTCTGCGACAGAATATTTGCCGCCGAGCTGGCGTTCATCCCTCGGAAACCTGAACGGGTAAGCGCCTTTCCGCTCTTCGGCCGCGGCGCGTTGATGGGCAAAAAAAACGGTGGGAATGCTGGAGGAAGGGGGTGTCGGTGATCCATTTCCTGGGTTTGGAGTACTCATAGCTAAATCCTGTGGCTACGCCAGGTTCACGCTGAGAATCACTCAGTTAGCTGGCGGAATAAAGTATAGTAATTATTCAAATGGCCGGCAAGTGCATCGGCGTGAATGGCGTGCGGTTTTGTGGGGAACGCTGCGTTGGTTTCGAGCGATGGATCAGTTTCAGAAAAAGTGACTCCGCTGCATGAACCGAAATGAAAATGGCCTCCTCCTCTATAACCTGAGCGTGAAAAGGCCTCCTCTCCCCAGCCCTCTCCTCCGGTGCAGGAGAGGGAGGAGACGCCGAGCGCGTCCGCGGTTCATGGGTTCAAAGCGCGAACGGGTTTTGGTTTCGGCGAATTCTCTACCCAGCCCTCTAATCCGGTAGAGAAGAGGGAGAAGATGCCGAGCGCGTCCGCGGTTCCATGGGGTTTGAATCTACAGGCCATGTCATAAATGGTAGGGCGCGACCGCGGGGCACACCTACCCCCTTGTTCCGGGCTGGGAGTTATGAAGCGGCGCGCCCGGCGGTCGCGCCCCACCATTTGGGAGAGTTCTAACCTTGTTCTGTACTCCATTCGTTCGATTTCCAGCCTTTTCCGCGCACGCTTTTTGCAAAGTCCAGTGCGGCGGTGTCTAGAGCCTGGAGTGCCTCCTCGGTTGAGTTGGCTCCGACCGAGCGCGCGGCAGCGATCAGCGTTGAGCATTCGGCAGCGTCCATGAATCGCGCCGCGGCCAAGAGTTCCGGTTGGTCTTCCGGCGGGACCATCAGAAAGCCGTGTTTGTCGGCATGAATCAGGTCGCCAGGTGAGATTTTGCGGCCAAAAACCTCGACTTCACAATTCCATCGCACGGGGTGGCTGAAGGCATGGCCGACGCAGAGGCGGCGGGCCAACGCTTTGAACCCGGCGTTGTTCATTTCATCCAGGTCTCGCACGGCCCCGTCAGTGATCGTCCCCACGCAACCCAACGCACGATGAATGTTGCTGTTGACCTCGCCCCAGAACGAGCCGATTACGCGAGGCTTATCCAGATCTTGCACGACGACGATTTTGGGACCTGGCAACTCTGCGATGTAACGGCGGTACTCGCTCCAGGCGTTTGGATTCTCTTTTCGATGCTGCGGATTGCTCGGTTCAATGACGACTGTCACCGCGTAACCCACCATTGAGCCCATTTGCGGCATGAAATCGCGCGTCTCTTCCAGGTTAAAACCTTCGGCGCCGGCATTGTGTTTCGTTATCTGTTCCCAGCCGTTGTAAATGGTTGGTGTGTTCCAGCGTTTCAGCTGCAGCAGTTCCGCATGGCTCAATTGACCTTTGGTGGAGTTCATGATTGGATTGAAGCACAACCTTCTGTCTAGTCCATCCACAAGTCTCACGACAAAGTAGCGGTAGGCGTCTCGCCTGCCGTAGAGGATGGCGTCCCGCCATCCGGATTGGCGACTTCCAGCCTCGGCCGCCGGGCGGGATGCCCCGGCTCTACGGCAGGCGAGACGCCCATCGCTACTACACGCTGGGCATGGTCGACTCACCGATCGATAACTGTTTGCCTTGCGTGGCGAATGCCGGTCGCGCCGGCTGCAAGGCAAAACGTACCAGCCAAAACAACGGAATCGCTGCGAGCAGGCTCATCCCCGCGTCCACGCACAGCAGCCCGGTCGCGCCGAAAAATCGGTAGCCCACGCCGTCAAACCAGGTCATGTAGACAATAGCCCCGTTGATCATGGCGGCGAACAAGCCGAGCAAGGTGCTGGCGACCGGGTTATCCTTCCCGACCAGCTGAAAACCCAATGCCGAAAACGCCGCATAGCAGGCTCCGGCGCTTGCATTATAGGCGAGCACGCCGAGGGTAAATGTGGTGGCCGTGTGTGCGGCGAATGCCATGCATAAGCCGCAAACCGACGCCGCGATTCCGGCGCAGAGGTACAATCTTCCGCGGTGAACCCGATCCGCTAAAAAGCCGCCCAGGACCGACCCAAGCGCGCTGGTAATGGCACAACCCGCACCTGTCACCCAAATGACACGTTGTGGTTGCGTCTGAAAATCTTTGCCCAGACCGGAAAACAAATTGATCGCTGCAGCACAACTGGCCGGCGAAAGAAACAGAGCGAAACCCACCAAACATTCGCGCCTCCGGCATGATTCCCATACCTTGCGCCAGGTTTGGGTAAACACCCGTTGAATCTCGAACCCTGGCTTGCCCGGGGCCGGCATAAACGGCAAAAGAAATACCGGCAGGAAACATAGGCAGGCGAAAACCAGCCCGGCCGTGCGCAAGGGTATGGCCTCTGCCATCTCCAGGAAGATCATCGCTCCGAAAGCTCCTCCCCCCAGATTAGCGGCGTTGTTCCAGCCGGAGACCTTCCCTCTCAAAGTGTCCGGCAGAAAGCAGGCCTGCCAGCCGGTAAGTGCGGAGCCGTAGAGGACGATTGCCAATTCCGCAAGCAGCAACAAACCTGCGAACAGGACGAGGTGGTCAGGCGACAATTCCCAAACCGCCATTCCCAATGAGCAGGCCGACAGCAACGCCGTTAACACGGCCCAGGTGCGTCGAGTTAACCCGACATCCACTAGCGGCGTAACCAAGAACGCCCAAAAACTGGGCGACATGACCGTGGCGCTGATGGTGGCTACCTGATCGACGCTGACGCCGATCTTGGTCAGCAGGAAAGGCAGCGCGGTAACGCAAAACCCCGCCACCAGCCCAAACGGGAGATTGGTCATGCCAATAACCCAGGCGGGCGGCATACGCGGAGTGGCCATCGTGAAGAGAATTGGGATTGCGGTTGGATCTGTCAAGCCGGTTGGACAATGACATCGGTGCGTCAGGATTCGGCAGGCCGAGCTCGGCCTGCCGAAGAAATGTTTGCACCTAGCAGAGTTCGGCGCTCCGATCTTGCCTTGACTAACAACCCGGTCCACAGTCCAAGCCGAGATGTTTTCGAATCTCTTAACGTCGTCAAAACGACGGTGGAGTTTCGGCTTTTGTCTTTTAGTTGCGGGGGTCCTCGCAATGGACAGAGGCCAGGATAGCCTCGCTGCCGGGGTTACCGTGATTACTCATGGATATGGAGGAAATGCGGATGGGTGGGTCGCTGCAATGGCCAAAGACATGCCGCATTACTCCTCGTTTCCCGGCACCAACTCCACAATTTACAAAGTCACGCTGACCACCGACGGCAGTAATTATTTTTATCAGTGGGGCCCTACGAACGCCACGCCTCCCGCCGCGACGAGTTCGGGCGAAATCATTGTAAAGCTCGATTGGAGCCAAATGGCCGGTGGAAGCTCCGCCGATTACGATATCAGCACTTACGACGTGGCCTGGATCGCAAGCTACGTGTTGCTGCACACGAACACAATTCCTCCTCTTGGAGGCCATGCGCTGGCGGAATTTCCCATGCATCTAATCGGCCACAGTCGAGGCGGATCGCTCGTATGCGAAATGAGCCGAATCCTGGGGACCAACGGCGTCTGGGTCGATCATCTCACCACTTTGGATCCGCACCCGGTCAACAATGATGGATTCTTTGACCCGCTTTTCGTGACTGACGCCCCCGCCCATACCTACGCCAACGTTCTGTTCCACGACAACTACTGGGAGGATATCAATACTTATCCGTGGGGCGAGCCTGTAGACGGCGCTTATGTTCGGCCCCTCGACAGCAACCTGGAGTCTGATCCGTCGGGTTACGGCTCAAATTTTCATTCAGACGTCCACCTCTGGTATCACGGCACGATAAATCTGAACACACCGATGTCCTACAATTTGGACGGTGACGCAGCCACCATTGACGCGTCGATGCGGACGACTTGGTGGGTCTCCAAAGAGATGTCCGGCGCCCACTCAGGCTTCCACTACAGCCTGATCGGGGGAGGGGACCGCCTCAGCACCGAACAGCCCTTGGGGCCGGGGTATTCCTCAATCCGAGACGGCTATAATCAACGATGGGACTTGGGCGCCGGCAGTGCGAATAATCGGACCGGCTTGACACCCAACAGCGGATCCTGGCCGAACATTATCAAGTTCAACATTACCGGCACGAACGTCGTTACCGCCGGTGACCCAATCGTTGCCAGGTTCTATTACCAATATGGAGGCGCCGCCAGCAATGTGACTTGCCAGTTTTTCCTGGACACTAATTCCAAC
>Ga0310810_10008587_pt1 | contig 11769 bp, 9 predicted proteins | sample NCmetagenome_FD_207641 | JGI IMG/M metagenome (GOLD analysis project Ga0310810, IMG submission 207641) | Soil microbial communities from experimental microcosm in Duke University, North Carolina, United States - NC | ecosystem: Engineered > Artificial ecosystem > Soil microcosm > Unclassified ...
TTCTTCAGCCGTACGGCCACTATACTGCGTGCGGCTGACGCGATTCTTCGCGTGCACACACCACAGCAATTGCGGTCATGCGCGCAGGAGCGGTGCAGCCCATACTCACCGTCATGAAGGCGGGTTCGGATCGCTTGCGCGACGTGATCGACGCCGTCGTCGAGGCGCTCGACGAGAACCTTGACGGCCGCGCCGTCGCCGCGCGCGCGATGCTCAGCCCATTTCATTTCAACCGGCTGGTGCGCGCCGGCGTCGGCGAGCCGCCGGCTGCGTTTCGACGGCGTCTGCTGCTGGAGCGCGCGGCATGGCGGCTCAGTCGCGGCGCCAGCGTCACTGACGCCGGACTCGAGGCGGGCTACGAAGCGCTCGAGGCGTTCTCGCGCGCCTTCGCTCGAGCCCACGGCGTGCCGCCAAGCAGGTTTGCCGACGAACCCCGCGAGTTCAGGCTCCCTGCGCCCAACGATATCCACTTCCACCCGCCGGGCGGCCTGCTGCTGCCCGGCCATTCGAGGACAAAGACCATGGATCTTTCAGACCGCCTCGTCGAACATGAACACTGGCACACCGCGCGGCTCCTCGAGCAGGCTGCCGGACTCTCGCACGACGTACTCGACCGCCCCATGCGGCCCGGGTTCGTCGTACATGACTTCGAGGGTCCCGAGCCCGACGTCAGGACCATCCTCGAGCGCATCGTTTTCACCAAAGAGGTGTGGACCGCGGCGATCGGCGGACGCGATATCCCTTCGCGCAAAGACCGCAGCATCGCAGGACTGCAGGCCCGGCTCGCGGCCGTCCAGCCGCAGTTTGCCGCACTGGTCCGGCGCATCCGCGATCGCAACGAATGGGACGATGCCTTCGTCGATGCGCTCTGCACGCCGCCCGTCAGCTTCACCTTCGGCAGCGTCGTTGCCCATATCCTGACGGCCTCCGTGGTTCGGCGTCAGACCGTCATCGACGTGCTGCGGGAACTCGGCGTTCGCGACGTCGAGAGCCGCGATCCCATCGATTGGGAGCGCATGGTCGAAGCGCGCGGACTATGATGGAAAACGTCTTTCATGTCCGAACGATCCGCGAAGCCGGAGACGGAACCGGCGCCCAAGAACTACGTCACGCCAGGCGGCTTGCAGCGGCTGCGAGACGAGCTGCGGTTTCTGCTCACGCGCGAACGGCCTGCGGTGACGCAGGTCGTCGCCTGGGCGGCGAGTAACGGCGATCGCAGCGAGAACGCCGACTATCAGTACAACAAGCGCCGGCTGCGCCAGATCGATCGGCGCATTCACTTCCTGACGAAGCGCATCGACGCGGCAGAAGTCGTCGATCCGGAAGCTCCCCGCCAGGGCCGCGCGGCGAGTCACGTCTTCTTTGGAGCGACGGTGCGGTACGCCAACACGTCCGGCGTTGAGCGCCTCGTCCGCATCGTCGGCCTCGACGAGATCGATCTGGAACGCAATCACATCAGCTGGAAGTCGCCGCTGGCACGCGCGCTGATGAAGTCAGGACCGGGCGACTCGGTGGTGGTACACGCACCGGGCGGCACCGAGCGCCTCGAGATCCTCGATGTGTTTTACGAGCGTATCCCGTCGGAGCCGTTCAGCCCGCCAGCCGGCGCCGAAGCGACGAGCGATCGCGGAGCGCAGCAGCGCAGGTAGCTGCGCACTTCAGGCGTCGGTCCGGACGTACACATGCATCGACCATACGACCGTCTGGGATTGATGACTTTTCCGAAACCCTTCGCCGACGACGAGGGCATCCATCGCAGCAGGTGAGTGGACGAACGCGCGAAAGCTGTTGCCGCGCAATCGTCTGATCGTGTTCGCCATCGACACCCACAGCCAGGTGAGCCAGCGCGCGCGCGGATACGAGAACGCGAACACGCGTCTCGCACGCGTCGCGGCGGCTTTGAGAAGCACGCTGTAATCCGGATAGCAGCACACGACTCGATTCATCGTGACGACATCCGCAGCATCAATCCGATCGCTGACAGTGGTGAAGTCGCCGGCGATGCGTTGGACACCCTCGCTGAGGTGGCGGCGTTCTGCTTCCTGGCCTGCGGCCTCGAGATACGCAGGCGAGGCGTCGACGAGCGTCGCAGTACGGGCGCCGCGTGACAGCAGCTCGAAGCTGAGGACGCCGACGCCGCCGCCGATGTCGAGCAGCGTGTCGCCGGTCTTCAACTCCTTTGCCACCGAATCGACAAGCCACCGCGAGGGCGCATCCGGACCCTTCTGCCGGTACCGTTTCAGATCCCGGGCCGCAATTGCGGGGCCGAACTGCTCTCCGGCGGCGCATCGCGATTCATGACAACAGTTCACGACTGGAGACGATACCGCCGGCGGTGCTCATTCGTCCATTGAATGCGAGCGGGTTCAGTCGTCCACGATAACGACATGCGCTCGGACGGCGCGGTTTCAGAGTCTCGTCGAGCGGGTCGGGGCGAACATCCATCCGGTGCCCGCCGCAACCACGCTTAGAGAGAAGGTGCGCCCGTACAGCGCGCGGGACAGCCGGGCCAGTCGGTACCGCGGTAGCGTCCCAGCAACGTGCCGATCGCGACGACGGCGCGGAACACCACCGTCTGGATTGCCGGCGGCATCACGAGTGCGGCCTGCGTGCGTCGATGCCGCAGGACGAGGTGCGCCAGATAAAACAATGACGGCCGGCCTGCTGAGCCCGCGTTCATGACTTCGAACACGGCCTGGAGATATCGATCGAAATCCTCGACGGGATGGATATGGCCCTCGAACTCCAGAGGCGCGTCGCCGTCGTTCCACCAGCGATGGGCCACGCCGCGCAGCAGCTGCACCGTCTCGCCCGGACCTGCGACGACCCGCCGGCCTCCGACATCCCCGGACAACCGTCCGGCGGTCACGTATCCCACTTCATCCTCGAGGTAGTGGATGTGCATTGGCGGACCTTCACGGTGCGGCGGCAGACTTCCTCGAAGCTGGAGGACGACCTCGCCGTCGACGACCTGCCGGCGCAGTGTCAGCACCTCTCCGGTGTGCCTGTTCTCGAGGCGTAACTCCGCGGCCGCTCGAGAAGCGAGCTCGGACATCGGTTTTATGGTCGACATGCACCTTCTATGATAAGGATCTCCGCCGAGCCGATCTTCTTACGCGCCTTCCCGCCCGAGCCTTCGTGTGCGTCGGCCATACGTCAAGAAGCTGACTCTGCCCCCTCGGGCTCCAGCATCTCGAGATGCGGCATCGGGGTGGTAAGAAAGAGCCGCCGCGTGAGGAGTCCCAGCCAACGCGCCCACCGGGTAGAACGGGCCACCCGCGCACTGTCGGTTGCAATGCCGGTGTTGGCGTACATCTGCCGATACAGCCGGGATACGAGAACGAAGGCGAGTCGCGCCTTGAGCGAGCTGACCACACGCGATCGACTCCACACGCTGCGCCAGCTGTAGAACCGATCCCACGCGTGCTGTGTGCCCAGACGAATGTCCTCCAGCGACATCACGGGATGGGGCGTGTAGAGCTTTGGCCGCAGATGCTTGGGGATCAGCCAGTGCGTGGTAACTGGAATGCCGTCCACGCGGCGCTCGCGGTTGCTCGCTTGAGCGGCCCACTTCTCGAAGTCAACCGTGCCTGGAAAAGGCGTGAGCAGTACGAACTGCGCGAACGTGAGATTCGCTCGTTCTGCCAGAGCCACCGTGGCATCGAAGGTGTCCGGAGCGTCGCTGGGCAGCCCGAAGATGAAGGAGCCCAGGACGTGGATATCGTGATCGCGAAAGGCACGGAGGCGCTCGACCAGCGCATCGCCAGCCAGGTTGAACCCTTTGTAGACATCCTTCAACCCTGCGGCGGTCACCGATTCGATGCCGACGAGCGCTCCTCGAATGTGCGCACGGCGCATGGCATCGAGAAACGCGCCATCCTCAGCAGCCTCCATCGTGATTTGCGTGTAGAACACGAGGTCGTCAGGCAGCCGTGCGAGCTGTGCCATCAATTCCAGACGTTCGTCGCGCAAGGCTTCGAGCTGCGCCAGGCGAGCGGGGTCCTTGCGGCGGCGCGCCTGTGCGAGATCCTCGAAACTCACGGGATAGAAGTTGTCGTCAGCCAGGGCAATGAAGCGAAACCCGCGCCGACGCAGCTGGACGACCTCGCGCACCACCTGATCCACCACGCGCTGGCGCGGTTTCTGACCGTCGGTGCGCCACACCGAACAGAACGAGCAGTGTTTGGGACACCCTCGCACCGTCTGCACGGAACCCCACATGTACCGGCCCTCTGGCAGCAGGTCCCATCGTGCCGGCGCGAAATCGGCGCCATCGACGCGGCCGCCTTCGTAGACAGCCGACGGGCGCCCTGCGATGCACTCTTCGATAACGGTCGGCCAGACCACGTCGCCGTCTCCACGGACGACTGCGTGAGCGCCTCCCTGCTCTCGCGCCTCGTTCGGAAAAAGCGTCGCGTGGATCCCGCCAAATACGACCCAGGCCCCACGGGCGCGGGCCATCTGACCGATCGCGTACCCGCGCAGGGCATTCCCGGTGTGAATGCCGATGCCCACGACATCTCCAGGTTTCACATCCGTGGGTTCGATCGGATCCAGGGTTTCGTCGACAACGTGTGGGTCGCCCCACCGGACTCCCGTGGCGGAGGCGAGAACGTACAGCCATCGCGGCGTAATCACCGCAACACCGAATGAGACGTCGCTCGGATTGACCAGGTGCACACACGGCTCGCCGGTCGAGCCAGGGACGCGATTTTCGTCGGCCGCGTGAAGTGTCAGATGGACGGAAGATTGGCCGGAACGGATCACCGGATCAGACATGGACCTCACAAGGCTGAGCTTTGGTGAGGGCCAAAGGCCAGGGCGGCCTCAGAGACTCAAAAAAGCGGGAAGCTGAAGTCTATGTCATTTCTGACAGTAGCGCGAATGTGGCGCTGACGCTGTCGCCTGTTCGTCGGCAGCCTGGTCAGCGATGTGCTCTTCGGTTTCGGACAGAGGACCCCTGCGAGGCCCTCTGTTCGCTTCCAGCGAGATAACGGAAAGGTGACATCAAGTGCGTAGCTATGTCGGCGCGATCGCCTGGGCACGCGATTTCGCGCTGCCGTGCTACGCCATCAGCTTGACGATCTCTTCGAATTCGTCCGGGCTGAATGCGCGCATCGTCGTGCTCGACACGTTGCCCTGCGCCGCGGTGGTCAACGCGAAGGCCGTCGCCTTGTTCTCATCGCTCGCTTCGGACACGATGACGAGGTCGTAGGGTCCCGCCGTGTAGTACGCGGCGACAATGCGCATACCCAGCGATTCGGCCTTCTTCGTCGCCAACTTGAGGCGTGACGGCGACTCCTTGACGTTGCGGATGCCCTGGTCGGTGAATTTGTACAGCGTGACGTATCTCGCCATGGTCGCCTCCTTGCGGGCTCTAATGCGCTGATTCGCTGGCGCAGTCTATCGCAGCCTGTTCGTATGGTACGCAACATGCTGTCGCAGTTCGGGCTTCGCACACGCAAAGCTCTGCGTAAACGGCGACTGACACATCGAGCTCGAGCACAGCAGCATGACCATCAGCGCCACCGCGAAGCAAACGACAACCTGCACGTGAAAGAGAATTGCCGCGCATCCAGCGCGGCGCGCACATCAAGGAGATTCCGACCATGGCTCAAGCGGGAACGCTGCACGACGCATTCATCGACGAACTGCGCGATACGTACGACGCCGAGAAACAACTGACCAGGGCCCTCCCGAAACTGGCGAAGGCAGCCGCGAATCCACAATTGCGAGAGGCCTTTGAGAGCCATCTGGAGGAAACAAAAGGACACATCGAACGCCTCGAACAGGTGTTCGAGAACCTGGATGAGAAAGTGCGTGGCAAGCACTGCGACGGAATCGCCGGCATCATCGAAGAAGGCAAGTCGATCATGGAGGAAGATTTCGGGGACGCCACGATGGACGCATGCCTGATCGCTGCCGGACAACGCGCCGAGCACTACGAAATGGCCGCGTACGGGACACTCATCGCCTGGGCAGAAGCGATGGGGCACACCGAGGCCGCCAAGCTCCTGCGGGGAATCCTCGACGAAGAGAAGGCCGCTGACGAGACGCTGACGTCGCTCGCGGAGGGCGGCATCAATCAGACCGCAGCCGACGGGGCGCATGCCGAAGACGACGAGGAAGAGGAGCCCGTGGGGGCTGGCGCGGGCACGTCGAAGCGCGGCGCGTCGAAAGCGAAAGGCGCACGTCGCTAAGGGCAGTCCGCGCCGCCATCATTCGGAGACCAATTCATGAGTACCGAACTCGATAAGTTCTATGGGCTCATCGACGACATCCAGATCGCGATGATGACGACGCGCCGTCCGGATGGTCATTTGCAGTCACGTGCCATGGCCAATCAGAAGAGAGCCGCGGGTGCCGACCTGTGGTTCGTGACGGCCCAAGGGGCTGGCAAGTTGGAGGACATCGCGTACGACCCGCATGTGAATCTGGCGTACTACACGTCCGATTCGTATGAATGGGTGTCGGCCTCCGGAATCGCGCGTGTGTCGACCGATCGGCGAATCATCCAGGAGTTATACGATCCTGACTGGAAAGCATGGTTTGGCAACGAGGGGGACCCGCGTCACGGCACGCCCGACGATCCTCGCATGGTGCTCATCGGCATCGATGTCCATGCCGCGGTGTTCCTCGAGGTGAACAAACCCAAACCCGTCGTTCTCTTCGAACTGGCAAAGGGTTGGCTCACGGGAGAACGCGTTGAAGCGGGTGAGACGCATCGGCTGAACGAGCCACATCGATAACGCGCAACTATTCAGGTGACGATGGACGCCGCTACTTCGCCGGCTTGAGAAGGAACAGCTGCGATTTGAGAGACGTTACGCTGTAAGCGAAATGGTCACCGTCCAGGCTCATGGCCGGTACACCCAGTCCCATCAATCCGGCAGAATCTGCCGGACGAAGGGCGCGCGCCAGCGTGCGTGTGCCAGACGAAATATCGATCCGGAAGATTCTGCCGCCCTGCGGATCCGCCTGGAATACGTACAGCGCGGATGAATCGGCCGTGAACCCGACTGGAACGTCGGACGGCTCCGCGCCTTTGACGGCAATCCGGGCGCCGGTCTGCAGGTCGAGCACGTAGCGATCGCTGCCCGCATTCACCGCAAGAAGACGTCCGTTCGGCGTTATTACACGCGTGCGGGCACCTTCGGCGGTGACGGGTTCGAGTCTGGCGTTCGAGGTATCCAGTCGCCATGTCCGCACCGTGTGTCCTGGCTCGTTGCCGACGATGAGTATGTGGCGGCCGTCGGGAAACCAGGACCAGCTCAGGATTTGATCGAGGCTCTTCAACGGGATCCGCTTCGGCGCACCGGCACCGGTCGGCGCGAGCACGAATGCGTGCAGATCCGGGAGCTCTTTGGCGAAGACCTGCGTGCCGTCCGGCGAGATGATGCCTCCACCGCCGTCGACGACTCGTACGGCGGCCTCGCCGCTGGCCGGCCGTACGAAGACCCCGTACGTGCCGCCCGCGCCTTCGCCGGCTTCGGTGAACGCCACGAGCTTCCCGTCGGCCGAAACGGACGGCTGAACACCGAAGTCGAACCACGCGAGGTCCCGATCGGTGGTGTCGGCGATCGATCCGTAAACCACTCGCGAACGTATGCTGCCGGCCGACAGCAGTGCTCGTCCATCGGGTGCGACGTCTTCGAGCGTGATGCTCTCCGTCGAGTGATACAGCTCGCGTTCGCGGCCGCCCGGCGTCGCCGCCCAGAGGGTCCGTGTTCCGCCCCGGCGCGCGCCCGTGAACCACAACTCCGTACCGCCATTCGCCCACGCGAGCCCGCCGAGCGTGATCCAGCCGCTCGAAATGGTGCGCGGTTCGCCGGTCTTTCCGAGCACTTTGACATCCCCCTCGTCTCCTCCGAGCGGGTGCGAGAGGAACGCCACCTGTTCCCCGTCAGGGGCGACGCGGACGTGGCTGATCGGGTAGCTCGTTTTCCACCGCTCCGTTCCCACCGGAAACTGCAGCGAGAATGCCCCGGGGAGGCCGACGATGGCGGCGATCATCTGACCGTCGGGACTGAAATCCGCCGCGATCACGTTGTCGAGGATCGCGCGCGGGGCGCCGCCGGCGACCGAGGCGCGGGCCAGCGTGCCGCGCGTGTAGAAGGTGAATACCGGCGCGGCTCCGAGCGTTGCCAGCATGTCGTTCGTCGTATGCGACACCGCCATCAGGTCGGCGTCGGCGAGGTTCAGCGCGGCCGAGTCCGGGCTGCCCGGCCGCGTCGAAAATAAAGTGACCGGATGCCCTTCCCACGCAGCCGCGTAGAGCACGTTCTGGCCGTCGGGCGCGAATCGCGCGCCGCGCACGGTGCCGCTCCTGAACGTCAACTGCGTGATATCCGGCATCCCTGCGGTGGCTCCGCCGAACCGCGCGCCCGCAAACCACGCGACGGCGCCGACAACGATGCTCGCGGCGGCCGCAAGCGTTGCGGCGCGCATGACAGTGTTGCCGGAGCGCGAGGGCGGCGCGTCGACCTCGATCGCCGGCCTGACGCCGCTCGCGCTCGACAAGGCCTCCAGCGCGAACGTCACGTCCCGCACGGACTGGAACCGTTCGTCAGCGTTCTTCTCGAGGCAGCGCCGGATGATCCGTTCGATCGCCGGCGCGGATGCGTGGACGGCAGCGGGAAAGTCCGCGGGATCCTCTTTCAGAATCGCGCCCATCGTGTCGACGGCCGTCTTCCCTTTGAAGGCGCGCTCGCCGGCGAACATCTCGTAGAGCACCGCGCCAAGGCTGAAGACGTCCGAACGCGCGTCGACAGGTTCAGCGCGCAATTGCTCGGGCGACATGTAGCCGACCGTGCCGACCACCATCCCCGGATTGGTCTGCGTCATCGTCCCGCGCGTTCCGTCCGTCGCGATGTCCTCGGTGAGTTTCGCGAGGCCGAAGTCGAGAATCTTGATGCGCCCGTCCTTCGTGACGAAGACGTTCTCGGGCTTGATGTCGCGATGGACGATGCCCTTTTCGTGCGCGGCGGCAAGACCGCTCGCGATCTGTGCGCCGTACTCGATGGCTTTGCGCGTCGTCAGCGCGCCGGCTTCGAGGACCTGCCGCAGCGTCCGTCCCTCGAGCAGCTCCGAGACGACGTAGGGGACGCCGTTGGTCGTACCGATGTCATGGACCGCGAGGATGTTCGGGTGGTTGAGCGTCGCCGCCGAGCGCGCTTCCTGTTCGAAGCGTCGAAGGCGATCCTGATCGGCGGCAAAGGTGGTCGGCAGGATTTTGAGCGCCACGTCGCGTCCCAGACGCGTGTCGCGCGCGCGGAACACCTCGCCCATGCCTCCGGCGCCGAGTGCGCCAAGGACTTCATAAGGCCCCAGGTGGGACCCGACGGCCAGTGTCATGTGTGGCGCGATTCTATCAGCCGAAGTCCGATCCGCCGCCTCGAGCGTTAAGCGCGGGCGATGGACGGTGTGCTCATCTTTGGGAAAGGAGCGCCGTCCAGTTGCTCAGGACATGCAACCCTCGCGCAGCGGTCGGAGGCGCGGCGTTGACGAGGAATCTCTGGCCATCCGCCGTCACATCATAATAGGCGGGCGCGACGAGGTTGGCGATAGGGACCGTAAACAGCGACACCGGCTTGCCGAAGGGTGACACGCTCGCCGCATCGACCGCGACAGACATCATGCGGCCGTCCGCGGAGACATAGAACAGCTCGCGGCCGTCGCCGCGCCATCGTCCCTGCGCGCCGCCGTTGGTCGACAGCTTCCATTTCCGCGTCGCACGCGGAAAATCGGCGACGTAGACATCGTATTGACCACCCTCATCGCTCGTATAGGAGAGCCATCGCCCGTCCGGCGAGAAGTGCCCATCGAAATTCGCCGCGCGGTCGTCCTGCGGGAATGCCAGATCGAGTTCGGGATTCAGCTGTCTGATGCCGATGATATGTCGCTCGTCGTAGGTATACGCGACATATCGGCCGTCCCGCGACCAGTCGCTCGGCCACGCCAAGGCGCGTCGCAGTAATATTCGATCGCCAGCGCCGTCCGACGGCCTGATACCCACGGCTGCGTCGAGCGATCGACCGAACGCGAGCTGGCTGCCGTCCGGAGACCACACTGGCGAGAAGTCGGTCCGGGAACTGAGGCGCATGTCGGATTCCCGCGCGAGATCGTGAATCCACAGTCCTTGAGTGTCCGGACGCCCGTTCAAATTGTAGGCGACGCGGGACCCGTCAGGTGACAGACGCGCAGCGCCATATGCGCGCGGCACGCCGATCCGCCCGATGCGGGCGCCGTCGCGCGACATCCAGATCAGTTCAGTCTCGGCCTCGTCGTCGAAATATGCGAGCACGCCGGTGTTGCTCGCGGCAAAGACGCCGACGCCGCCTGCGATCACCACGGACGGCCGGCCGGAAAGCGTCAGTGTGCGCAGGTCGAACGGCTGGGCCAGCAGCTGACTTTGGCGCACGAAGAGCAAATAACCCGGCGCCACGTAGATCGCCTGCGAGTTCGACTGCGTAAGGAACCTGGCGTCATGATCCTCGACGTCGCCGACGTAAATGCCGGTGCCTTCCCATTTCGTGGTGTCACCTAACACGAGAAAATGCCGGCCATCGGGGAGTGCCGTCGGATTCATGAACGTCTTCACCGGCGGAACCGGCGACAGCACCAGCGAGCCGGTGCCGCCACCGGCCGGGATGACGCGAATACCCTCCTGCGATTCGTACAGGATCGTGCCCGGCCCGGACCACGTGGCCTCGAAGCAGGTCGCGCCTTCGACGAGCGTCAGATCGGTTCCGCTGACGACGTCTATCGTGCGGAGCGTCCGGTTCGATTCGCAGAGCCCGAGCTGGCGTCCGTCGGGTGAAAAGAAAGGCGCCGCGGCCCGTGCGCTGCTCGCGACACGAGCACCCTCGCCGGTGCCCAGGGTCTGTATCCACATGCTTCCGGTGCCGCCTTGCGCGACGCGGAACGCCATGCGCAACCCGTCGGGCGACAATGCCAACTCCCTGGCATCGTTCGCGTTTGCGAACGTGTAGCCTGCGGGTGGCTCGACGTTCGCGCGGACCGCCGACACTGGAGACATCGTCACAGCTTCCCGATTCCAGCGAATCGCGACGAAGGACGCGGACACGGCAACACCCGCGATCGCCCAGGGCACCATCGCGAACGCGGGTCGGCGGCGCGTCCTGACGCTTCTCGTTGTTTTTCCGGCCGCGACCCACCGCAATTCTTCCAGCAGGCCGCGCGCGGTCTGCCATCGCGCATCGGGATCCTTGGCGAGGCAGCGCGCGACGATGTGTTCGAGCTCCGGCGGAGCATCGATGCGGATCAAGGAGAGCGGTTCGGGGTCCTTCTGAAGGATCGCTGCGACGATGCCCGCAGGAGAGGACGCATCGAACGCGCGGCGCCCTGACAGCATCTCGTAGAGGACGCAGCCGAATGCGAAGATGTCGGAGCGGGCATCGGCGACCCGGCCCTCCACCTGCTCCGGAGCCATGTAGGGAAGGGTGCCGAGGATCGTCCCGTCGACCGTCAGGTCCGGCGCCGTCGCCGCATCGGGCAGACTCGCCTTCGCGAGACCAAAGTCGAGCAGTTTCGGCCCCGTCGGGCCAAGCATGATGTTCGCCGGCTTCAAGTCCCGGTGCACGATGCCGGCGCGATGCGCGGCTTCCAATGCCTCGGCAATACCGATCGCGACGCGGGTGGCCTCGGCGACGGGCAGCGGTCCGGCCGTGAGCCGTTCCGCGAGCGACACGCCGTCGATGCATTCCATGATCAGGAGCCGCCGGCCCGCGATCTCTTCGAGGCCGTGGA
>Ga0310810_10008589_pt1 | contig 11767 bp, 10 predicted proteins | sample NCmetagenome_FD_207641 | JGI IMG/M metagenome (GOLD analysis project Ga0310810, IMG submission 207641) | Soil microbial communities from experimental microcosm in Duke University, North Carolina, United States - NC | ecosystem: Engineered > Artificial ecosystem > Soil microcosm > Unclassified ...
TGAAGGGCGGCATTCTCACTGTCGTCTCGCCGATCGAAGACACGCCGGCCTTTAAAGCCGGCGTCAAGCCCGGGGATCAGATTTTCAAGATCGAGGAAGAATTCACCAAGGACATGTCGCTGGTGGATGCGGTCAAAAAAATGCGCGGCCTGAAAGGCACCAAAATCAATTTGACGATCAGGCGCGAGGGCACACCCGATTTGATCGAGCTGTCCCTGGTGCGTGATATTATCCGCGTGCAGAGCGTACGCAGCCGGACTCTGGAGCCAAACTATGTTTACATTCGTCTCGCGCAGTTTCAGGAACGCAGCGATCGCGACATGCAGCGGGCGTTGGAAAAACTCGCGGCGGAGAAGGGCGGCATCAAAGGCCTGGTCCTCGACCTCCGCAACAACCCCGGTGGTCTTCTGACCCAAGCGGTGCGCGTCTCGGATATGTTCCTGGATTCCGGTCTGATCGTTTACACCGAGGGCCGTATCGACTCGCAGAAGCAAAAATATTTCGCGCAGAAGGAAGGCACCTGGTCGGATTTCCCGATCGTAGTTCTGGTCAATGGCGGCAGCGCCAGCGCCTCGGAGATCGTCGCCGGCGCTTTGCAGGATCACAAGCGTGCAGTGGTGCTTGGCACTAAAACTTTCGGCAAGGGTTCCGTGCAGACGATTTTGCCCCTGGATGACAACTCGGCGCTGCGCCTAACAACGGCGCGCTACTTCACGCCGGCCGGGCGTTCAATCCAGGCCACCGGCATCGTGCCGGATATCACCGTCGAGAATGCCACGACCCAGGATGGCAAGCCGGACGCGCCGAGACGACCCGGCCTGCGCGAAGAGAATTTGCCGGGCCATTTGCAGAACCCGTCGCAGGCGCCAAGTTCTCCGGCGCAGCCGCCGCCCGCGGACAGCGACAAGGAAAAACAGATCCCGTCTTCCGGGCCCACCGGCGACGAGACCATTGATAACGACACGCAGTTGAAGCGCGCGCTCGATCTGCTGAAGAGCTGGGACGTGTTCAAGCAGGTGGTGCAAAAGAGAGCCGCCTGACATCCGGCGCAGCTTGAATTCCCTGCCGCGGTTTTTCATTAGCCCTCCCCTCGGAGGGCTAATTTTTTTGTGCTACAGCTAGTGGCTATGGCACGACCGATCGAGCGCGAAGCCGACCTGCCGCTTTTTGCCGCCGCATCGCGGAAATTTCTCAGTGTCAGCGAACTCAACGAGCTGATCAAGGGAACTCTGGAAACGCGCCTCGACTCGGTCTGGGTTCAAGGTGAGATTTCCAATTACCGCGTGCCACCTTCAGGGCATTGCTACTTTACTCTCAAAGACGACAGGAGCCAGATCTGCGCGGTGATGTTTCGCCGTCAGGGGATGGCGCTGCGCTTCACACCCGAAAACGGCATGGCGGTGCTGTGCTTGGGAAAAGTAAGCATCTATTCGACGCGCGGCGATCTGCAGCTTTACGTCGAAGACATGGAGCCGCAGGGCCAAGGCGCGCTTTACCTGGCTTTCGAGCAGCTCAAGAGAAAGCTTGCAACTGAGGGCTTGTTCGCGCCGGAGCGAAAACAAACGCTGCCTTTTCTACCGGCGGCGATCGGCATCGTCAGCTCGGACCACGGCGCGGCTTTACACGACATGCTGCGCATCATCCGCGACCGCTACGCTGACCGGCGCGTGGTGATCCGGCCGGTGAAAGTTCAGGGCGACGGCGCCGCCCGTGAGATCGCCCAGGGCATCGCCGATCTTAACCGTTTCGGTGAAGTCGACGTGATCATAGTCGGACGGGGTGGCGGCTCGCTCGAGGATTTGTGGGCTTTCAACGAAGAGATCGTCGCGCGCGCGATCGCAGCATCGAAAATTCCGACCGTCGCGGCGGTGGGGCACGAGATCGATTTCACCATCGCCGATTTCGTCGCCGACCTGCGCGCGCCGACGCCCACGGCCGCTGCGGAGCTCATCCTGCCGCGCAAGCGCGATCTGCGCGAGCAATTGCGGAGCCTCGAGCTTCGCTTGCTTCGGGAAATGGCATCGACCGTCGATACGGCGCGGGAAAATCTGCAAGTATGGGTCAAGCGACTGGCCGATCCGGGGCGCAAGCTGCGCGAAAATCAGCAACGACTCGACGATCTGTCCATCGAATTGGTCAAGCGATTTCGTGAGCGCGTGCGCCAGCATAGAAATCGCCTGGCGGAACTCGCCGGCCGATTGGGTGCTCTCAGCCCGCTGGCGGTGCTCGATCGCGGTTATGCGATCGCGCACAAGCTTCCGGAGGAACGGATCGTGAAGAGCGCCTCGGCTTTGCATACCGGCGACCTGGTCCGCGTCACCTTTGCCGAAGGACAAGCGCTGTGTCGAGTGGAGGACAAAAAGTAGCGTGAAATTCTGGCCGGCGCTTTGCGCCGCGATCTGGCTTGTGCCGGCTGCGCGCGTTTTTGCCGGCGAGGCGATCCGATGGCCCAAGGCAGTGGAAGTCTCTCAAGGCGGCCTCGGCGAAGTCCGCGTGGGCGGCGCAACCCTGATCGATGTAAGTGGGCGGCTCGGAACTACGGCGGTTGTTTTCTACCCGGCCAGTTCGGGGATTTATGCCGCGCTTCTCGGCGCCGACATCGAATCCAAACCCGGCGTGTCCAAACTTTTGCTGACCGCCACCGACCGCAACGGCGTTGAGCACGCGCGCGTGATTCCGTTCAATGTCAAGACCCGCACCTTTCGCAAAGAGTCGTTCAACGTACCGGCGAGTTTCGATCAGATGAGCGAGGAGACGCTGGCGGAGATTCGCCGCGAGCAGAGCGCGTTCGCCCGGGCGTTTGAGTATTCCACCCCCGAGCGGCTCTGGGAACCGCCGTTCATCCGCCCGGTGCCGCAGGAGGCGTCGGCGTCGTCCTTCGGCCTGCGCCGCATCATCAACGGCACGCCGCGCGCGCCGCACAGCGGCACCGATTTGTCGGCCCCCGCGGGAACCGAAGTACTCGCCGCCAATGACGGCCGGGTCGCGCTGGTGGGAAAATTTTTCTTCGCCGGCGGCAGCGTGGTGATCGATCACGGTGGCGGGCTGTTCACCATGTATTTTCACCTGTCGGAGTTTAAAGTTGAGGAAGGCGCGATGGTCAAAAAAGGCGACGTGATCGCTCTGTCGGGCGCGACTGGCCGAGTCACCGGCCCTCACCTTCACTGGGGCGCGCGGCTGGGCAATGCACGCGTCGATCCGCTCGAGCTGCTGACAAAGATATCGACCGCGGAAAGCCCGGAAGCTGTCCAGCCGGTAGTCAAAACGAAAGGAAAGTAATATGGCGCGCAAAGAAACGACGGGTCAAACCTACGAAGCGGCGCTGGAAGACATTGAGCGGATCGTCGAGCAACTGGAATCCGGCGAGCTTTCGCTGGAAGATTCGCTGGCGATTTTCGAGAAAGGCGTCGGCCTTACCAAGTACTGCTATCAGAAGCTCGACGAGGTGGAGAAAAAAATCGAAATCCTCACCAAGGACAGGGAAGGCAAGCTTCAACTCAAAAATTTCGAAGCCGTCGAGAATAAATTCGGCGAAGACGAATGAAGACTCAGCCGGCACGAAGCCCGGAAAGCATTCTAACCTTCTCTTCAACCGAACGCACAAATTCCCGCCTGTTCACAAAGCAATTTCGCTGAAGCGCTTTGCCGAAGTTCAAACGCGCCGTCCAAACTTTCCCGCGATCGTAACGCAAACCGGCGGGAATAAGGGGCACGCTGGTTCCGGTGCGACGCTCCACGGCTTTGGCGATGTTGACGAATCCGGCGTCGAAGGGCAGAAAGTCCTTCGCGCTGCTCTTCGGCGTGTAGGTCGGATCGAGGTTGGGATAAGCTTCGGGAAAGATGACAAGTAGCCGGCCCTCTGCGAGTAATTGCACCGATTCACGCAACGCTGCGCGCTGATATTTGATCCTGTCGCCCCGCGAAAACAGATGGCTTACGGCGAGCGCTGGAGCGTCGGCTCTCAACACCATCGGCCAGCGTGCCAGACGATTCAAAGATTCCATCAAGATTTTTATCGCTCGATTTTGCGCCCAATCGACGGCGACGACGATATGAAACGGTCGTTGGAGCGCAGCGAATAACGCCAGGCCATCGTAAAGATGGTGGCAGTGATGCGCAACGATCAGCGCTGGGCCATTTGCCGGGATATTTTCCGATCCTGCCACGATCGTTTCCAGCCGATGAGCGGCGAGACTGCGCGCGAGCAGGCGCATGGCTTTGTCAATGATCTGCTCGCTGGCAATTCCCATGCTCGCGTGTTTCACACCAGGGGTTCGAAGACTCCGCCCTTACGGCGAACGTAAGTGCGGCCGCGCCAGCGGTGCCGCCTGCGCAACGTAAGTTGCAAAATGCGCAAGGCGACGGGCAGATCGGCGAGCGGCGAGAGCCAATAGCTCCAGGGCCTGTCCGGGTAGGCGCGGGCGACGCCGATCAAGATGCCCAAACGCAACGCCAGCAGGGCGCCGGTCAGAATGAGAAAACAAAGCGGCCCGCCCCGGACAAGACCGCTCAAGAACAGCGGCAACGGCAGCGCTTGAAGTATCAGTGCGCCGATCAAATTAAGCGCTTCGTGCCAACCGAAATATTGATCGCGCATCGGCAGGGAGCGCGGCCAGTTATCCCAAGCCTCGCGCCAGTGATCGTACATCGTCACGCTGACCAGACCGTCGGCTTCGTAAAAACCGACAGACTCGCCGCACTCGGCGAGCCGCCGCGCGATCGTGATGTCTTCGCAGAGCGATGATCGAGCGGTGCGAAAGGCATCGGTTCTGATCAAGATGTCACGCGGTGCGAAAAAGCATTGACCGTTGGCCTGCACTTTGTGGCGGTCGCGCGTCGCGCCGCCAGGAGAGCCGAAGCGATAAATCAGGGACGTGAGCATGGAAGGATGGATCAGTGCTTCGAGTTTGCCCGAAAGTTTTTGCAGTGTCGCGACTGAAAGGACAGAGATGCCGGTTTTTTTGGTGTGTGCCAGAAGCGAGCGCGCGAGGTCTCGCGAAACTTCCACGTCGGCATCCACGCAGAGAATCCATCGACAAGCCGGCTGAGTGTGTCCCAGACCGCAGTGGAGGCCCCATGCTTTGCCCGTCCATTGCGGATCGATCGGGGTGGCGTCAATCCAGTGCACTCGGTTATCGCAAGCACTAAACTTGGCGACGATCGCGCGCGTGTCATCCGTGGACCCGCCGTCGACCACGAGAATTTCACTGACCTCTTGCGGTTGAGAGATCAGCCCGGCGAGCGCTTTGCCTATTCTGGGCGCCTCGTTCAGCACCGGTAGGATTACGCTGATGCGCTCGGCGCGCGGCGCGCCGGAGGTCTCGATGCGATGCTTTTTCTTCGACCAGGGCAAGGTGGAACTTCGCATCGCCCGTCTAGGGTTTTACCTCGGGCGTGCGCAAAGATTCGCAGGTGCTGCCGGCGGCGACGGGGCTCAGTGTAAAACGGCTCTCTTTGGGATTCGGCTCGATCTCCGGTGATTTGGCGAGAAAGCCGGGCCGCGCGGCCAAAACTCTTTGAGCAAAGTTGCGCACTTCAATCCCACCTTCAATGGCGCCTGATTGCGTTAGCCGGCCGGTGAGAATCGATTGACCGCGCTGGACAACGTAGAGCTCGCCGGTGGGCAAAAGCGGAATCGAAATTTTCAGAGTCGCGCCTGGATGTCCATCATCGTCCCAGTCGAACACGGCGGGATCGTCGGCTTTGGTGGGCAATGGGTCGTCAGCGCCGCTGGCCCGATAGCCGATACGCTCGACGCCGAGGTCGGCACGATAGTTCCAGCCTTGAGCATTTCTTTCGAGCTGGATGGGGTACGTGTGTCCGGCGAGGGCGGCGATAAACTTTTCGGGAAAAATCATTTTAATCATCTTGGAATCTTCGAGAACGCGAAAATCGCAAACCCGGTGCGTTTGCACGAGCGCGTTGTTTTCGCGGCGAATCTCGACCAGAGAGATCGATTTGGATGCGGATTTGGAGGAACCGAAAAATGGCACCCGCGTGGTCGAGGCCATGATCATTTCAAGGCGATAACTGCCGGGAGGCAATGGACTATCCTCTTGCGCCAACAAGAGGCTGCTGCCAGCGCCGATCAACAATGCGCCCAATAGCCACGCCATCAAGTGGACGCGGTATTGTAGCTCAACCCTCAAAATTCGTCGCAACATGCGAAAGTTCCCCGCTGGTGACCGCATTTGCTCCAGCTGCTATCAGGATGATTTTTCCGGCGCTATTCTTAGAGCGAGGCTCTGGTAACATCGAGCGCAGGCAACGTTATGACGGATCTCGAACAGCTCGAATTTGATCCGCGCATCTTTCGCCGCGCGCGCGGCGTTCCCGACAGCGAGGGCAGTTGCGTCGTGTACTGGATGCAGCGCGCGCAGCGGGCCACAGCCAATCTTGCGCTCAACGTCGCGATAGAGGCCGGCAATATCTTGCGCAAACCCGTGGTGGTTTTCTTTCAAGTCCTGCCGCGCTCGCCCCGTGCCAACCTGCGCCATTACGAATTCATGCGTCAGGGGCTGGCGGAACTCAGCGGGACGCTCAGGAAACGAAACGTCGCATTTGTGCTGGGACGTTACCCTGAACAGAGTCTTCTCGGTTTTTGCTCCGTGGTCCGACCGTGTCTTGTGATTGGTGATGAGAATCCTTTGCGCGAGGCCGAGCGCGCTCGGGCCCGCGTGGCGTCGAAGTTGGCAGTGCCGTTTTGGACGGTGGATGCGGACGTGATCGTGCCCACGCGCCTGCTCGGCAAAGAGCATTATGCCGCTCGAACGATTCGGCCGAAGATCCAGGCGCTCTTGCCGAGATTCCTCAAACCGTTGCCCGACCCGAGCGCGCGGATGCGACGGCTTCGAGCGATAAAGCATCCGTCGCTGAATGTGCGCACTGTGCTCGAGAAGATTCCCATCGATCGGTCGGTGACGCCGTCGAACGAGTTTGCCGGCGGTGTTCTCGCCGCACAAAGAACGCTGGCGCGCTTCCTGCGCCATCGGCTGCGCGGCTATGCGCGCAACCGCAATCATCCCGACCTCGACGGCACCAGTCAACTGTCGCCCTATATTCACTTCGGACAGATCGGTCCTCATGCAGTCGCCCTGGCTGTCAAAGGGGCGGACGCTCCGGCGGCGGATCGCAAAGCGTTTCTCGAAGAGTTCATCGTGCGCCGCGAGCTGGCGATCAATTTCGTCCGTTTCAATTCTGCTTACGACAGCTTCGACGCCAGCGAGCCTTGGGCAGATCGCACCTTGCACGCGCATCTGCGCGATCCGAGAAAGACTGTTTATTCGGAAGCCGAACTGGAGGCGGCCGAAACCCACGATCCGCTTTGGAACGCGGCGCAAAAACAGATGGTGTTGACCGGCTGGATGCATGGTTACCTGCGCATGTACTGGGCCAAGAAAATCCTAGAATGGAGCCCATCGCCCGCCGAAGCGTTCGAGATCGCCGTGCGGCTCAACGATCGCTACGAGGTCGACGGACGCGATCCCAACGGTTATGCGGGCATCGCCTGGGCGATCGTCGGCAAGCATGATCGCGCCTGGGGTCCCGAGCGGCCCGTATACGGGAAAATTCGCTACATGTCCTTCAACAGCATTTCGCGCAAGTTCGATTCGAAAGCGTATATCGGGCGTATTGCGGCGCTCGAAAAAGGTCGCGATGAAGCACTTGGCTGAAAGCCGTCTGCTGGAGTCGTTCATGAAGTCGTGCCTGAATCAAAAATCTCTTTTAGAACTCGATGGCGAAACCGGAAGATTCGCTCGAGATCGGGACTCACCAGGAATTTCTGCACGAGCCAGCCCCCGGGGACCGCATATTCGACGTGGTCCGCTACTAGAGTTCCCGCATCCTTTTTGACGAACGTGTGCTCGTGCTCCCAAAAAGAGTAGGGGCCGCGAGTCTGCCGATCGACGAAGCTATGAGGCGGATCCCAGCGCTTGATTTCGCTTTGCCAACGTAGCCGGAATCCGTGAAGGCGCAGGCGATAGTCGAGCAAGGTCCCGCGTCGAAGCGAAGTTTCCGGCGCGGTCAGGGTTTCGAAGTGAAGCCACGGCGGAGTGAGGCGCTCAAGGTTGCGCGGATCGGCGAAAAACTGAAAGATCCGATTGCGTTCCTGCGGCACCCAGAGCTCGCGCTCGAGCCGATACGTTTTCATGGAAATGTCTCTTCCCGTCTCGCCGTCATACTCAGGTATAGTTACGCAACATGAGTTCCTTTGGAGCAGGTGAAAGATACGTCTGTCCGCTCAAATAAGCGCAGCGATATTTTTTCACATAGTGCTGAATTAAAGTGATGGGTACGATCAACGGCACCAGCTCTCTTCGATAGTCGCCGATCAGCTCCACCAGCTCGCGGCGTTCCGCCGTCGACAGCTGGTCGGAAAAATACCCCAGCATGTGTTCCAGGACGTTGGCGTGCTTCTTAACATTTGTGGGGAGCTTCAATGTTTCCATGAAGGTGCCCCCATAAGCCTCGTAGGTCACGCGCAATGTGGATCTTTTCACCTCCGCCACCATACGACCCAGTTGGCGATAATGACTCTGGCTATGCGCCAGAAGCAGGTACTTGTGATGAGCATGAAATTCCATCAGGGCGGCCGGTGATCTTTGTTCCGCTTGCAGGTTCTGCCAGCGACGAAAGGCGAAAACCCGTTCGACGAAATTTGCCCGCAAGCGGGGGTCGCTCAACCGACCTTCTTCCTCCACCGGCATGGGCGCTAGCCGGTCGATCACCGCAGCGGCATATAATCCGCGGCCACGCCGCACCGGCATATCCTTGCGGTTGTAGATGCGCACTCGTTCCATGCCGCAGCTCGGTGAGTTTTTCTTGAAGACATAACCCGAAAGCTCCAGCTCCATCAGTTGACGCGTCCGCACGGTGGCAAAGCGCATCATCGCGTCAGTCCAATCTTTACCTGAGCGGTCGGCAAGCATTCGGGGTGCCGAGGCTGCGCCAACCAGACGGACGCTCTCCCGAGGCACGGACATACCTACTTCGACCTCCGGACAAACCGGGACCCATTCGACGAAGCATCCCAGGGATCCGCTGAGAAAATGGTCGAGTTTATGGCCACCGTCGTAGCGAACTGCTTGTCCCAAAAGACAGGCACTTATACCGAGACGAGGAACAATTGCGCGCATATCTTATGTATATTATTAATAACAATTTTTTAGTAATTGTCAACTATACTTGACTTCAAACGTCAACCCGGATAAACCATTAATTTCAGCAGGAAGATTTCCAGGCGCGGTCAATCTCTAAATATTTAATGCTACTATGAGTTCCATAAACAATAACGCCGGTCACTTTCCGGAAAAGTTTGCACTGTTGCAAAAACAGTTTCACTCGTCCATCGAGCGCGGTGATCCCAAGGATGCGGCGCAGCTCATCGACGAACTATTAGCGGGGCAAAGATCGCTGCGCGAGATTTATCTCGAGATTATAGCGCCGGCGCTCGTGAGCATCGGTGATTCCTGGTGCAGCGGCGAAATCGGCGTCGGGGTCGAACATCTGGCGACACAGATCGTGATGCAGCAAATGGATCGGCTGCGATCTCTGTTCAGCGCGGAGGATGGGCAGTCGCCGTATCGAGTCCTGGTGGCGTGTGTGGAAGGGGAGGAGCATTTCGTCGGCGCACGCATGCTTGCCGACCTCTGTTTACTGAAGGGCTGGGCAGTGGATTTTCTCGGCGCTAACACACCGGGCAGCGCCATCGTCGATATGGCGAAAAACCGTCATTCCCAATTGGTCGCTTTGTCATTGACGATGGATGCAGGGATGGATCGTTTGCCGGGGCTACTCGACGATTTGGCGAAGCTGTCCCCGGCGCCCCACATGGTTCTCGGCGGGCAACTTTTTTCCGAGAACACTGCATCGGTAACGCTCCATCGCGGTTGCGTGATCGCCCGTGATGCCGCTGAAGGCGTCGATCTCATCCACAAACTGCTGCGAGCCGACCGGCCGAAATCGGTGCTCAAAGAATATCTATTGGGCTTGGGCCGCCGGGTGCGGGAGCTGCGCACGAAAAAGGGTTGGACACAGGAAGAACTGGCGCAAGCCGCACGTGTGACCCGAGTATGCATCGTTGCCGTGGAGGGCGGCAAACAAAACCTTTCCATGGATATCCTCGTGCGTCTTGCCAACGCGTTGGCCGTTGCGCCCGAGAATTTGTTGGCAAGCAACCGCGATTCGAGCGGCCTGCCGGGGAGGGACGCATGAAAAATTTCGTGTCTGACGGCAGCGTTGCGGCCCTGGCGCAAACGAGAACATTGACGCACCCGCGCGTCGACGGGGACTTTGCTTGCGCGCTGCCGGGCGACCATCGCTTGTCTGAGTTGTTGGGTTTTGGCGCCGCGCCGGCCGTAGGTCTTCTCCTCGCCGATACATTGCTTCGTCCGATCAGCGATTTAATTTCCAATCCCGGTAAACAGGTTCGCGCCCAACTGGTTTCGTTCAGCTATCGTTTGCTGAGCGGCGACCATGTTCCCTGCGCCAACGCGGTGAAGCGCTGCCGAGCCTGCGCCGAGGTGATCGAGTTGATCCACGCCGGTTCACTCATTGTCGACGATATCGAAGACGGCAGCCAAATGCGTCGTGGCCGGCCGGCACTGCACGTGCGCTACGGCATGCCTGCCGCGTTGAATGCCGGGAACTGGCTTTACTTCTGGCCCTTCGAGTTGTTGAAGGAAGCCGGTTTTGCTGAGGGCGATCTGGTCATCGTCTATGAGAGATATCAACGCACTCTCTTGCGCGCTCATTACGGACAGGCTCTCGACCTGGGCACGCGAGTGGATTTGCTGCCGCAGCATGAGGTGACCGATGTGTGTGTGGCGGCCATGCGGCTCAAAACCGGCGCGTTAATGGGCTTCGCTGCTTTCCTGGGAGCGATGCTTGCCGATGGATCGGAGAGGCTGGTGGCTGCGCTCGATGAGTTCGGCCGCGATCTGGGAGTGGCGCTGCAGATGTTCGACGATCTCGGCAACGTGATCGGCAGATGCGAACCTGCGAAGCGCTACGAGGATCTCACCTTGTCACGGCCGTCTTGGGTTTGGGCCTGCGCGGCGCAGACCAGCAGTCCGGAAGACTACGGTCAGTTCATTGCTGCGGCGCGTAAACTGCCGGACACAGCTGAGTTGGATCATTGGCTGGCAAGGCACCGAGTGGTGGACGAGACGCGTCAAAGCGCACGGGCGCATCTCAATCGCAGCTTCGAAAAACTCAAGGAATGTCTAAATGCCGAGCGAGTGCGCTGGTCGGCGCGCGCTTTCGATGACCTGTGCGCGCTAGGTGAAGCGATCGCGGTGGCGACTCGCCTGCAGGCCGCCGGCTTCCGCACGGTTATTTTCGAAAAACGCGATCTGCCGGGCGGCCGGGCATACGTGTATCGCGATGAGGGTTTTACCTTCGACGCCGGACCGACGGTGATTACGGCGCCCCATTGTTTGCGCGAGATCTTCGCGCTCGCCGGCAGATCCCTGGACGATTACGTAAAGCTTTTGCCGGTGGACCCGTTCTATCGCCTGTTCTGGGAGGACGGCTACCACTTTGATTATTCCGCTGATCAGGAATTGATCGAGCGTCAGATCAAGGCGAAATGCCTGGGCGATGTGAACGGCTACAAGAAATTTCTCGAATATTCAGCGGAGGTGTTCGAGCAGGGCTACGAAAAACTCGCGCATGTGCCGTTCCTCCATTGGTCGAATATGGTCTCGGTGGCGCCGCAATTGATCCGCCTGAAAGCTTATCGCTCGGTCTATAGCATGGTCGCGAA
>Ga0310810_10008590_pt1 | contig 11767 bp, 11 predicted proteins | sample NCmetagenome_FD_207641 | JGI IMG/M metagenome (GOLD analysis project Ga0310810, IMG submission 207641) | Soil microbial communities from experimental microcosm in Duke University, North Carolina, United States - NC | ecosystem: Engineered > Artificial ecosystem > Soil microcosm > Unclassified ...
GGCATCGCCATAGCGGCCGACGATGTCGTCGCGAGTCACAGCCTCGCGTGCGCCGAGTTGATGGAACAGGTCTGAACAGAACAGTACGCGGTCCTGTTCTTCGAAGAGCATGCCGGCATCCCACCCGTGCGGCAGGTGTGGCGTGGGGACCCAGCGGAATCGATGACGCCCCGTCGAGAGCGTGTCTCCGGGGGCAAGCGCGAGGGGCGGCCGGTCTGCGAAGTCAGTGATGTTGACCATGGCTCCGACCTGGCCGCACGCGGCCTGCGCCTTCGGGGCTCGAGCGAGCCACTCATTCAGCGCGCCGCATTCGTCCACTTCGAAGTGGCTCCAACTGATCCAGCGAAGCGATGCCGGATCGATCAACTGGCCGACCGCTTCCCACAGAGCGGGAAACATCTGTCGCATCCCGGCGTGGAAGAGCAGCGGTTCCTCGTCTCGAACGAGAAAGTGATTGAACTGCAGGTCGAAGGCCGGGACGTGGATGCTGATCCGGAACACGTCGCGAGCGATCTCATCGATGGCGGCCATGAGCACCTCCAATGTGCGTCTCAGCAGGAAGTGCCGCGACTCGTGATGGTGTTACACCTCGACCGTACGCCGGCTGTGGTCTGAGTGTTGCACCACCTCGACGCAGGCAGTTGTGGACGAGCAAATCGTCCGCAGCCGGCATGTTGAGGAGGAAGAACGCATGGTGACGCTGCTGATCGTTCTGCTCGTGCTGATGCTGGTCGGCGTGGCGCCTTCGTGGCCGTATAGCCGGAGCTGGGGTTACTACCCGAGTGGCGGGCTCGGTCTCGTGCTGCTGATCGTCGTCATCCTGCTGTTGACCGGGCGAATCTAGCAGGAGCGCCTTCGCGCTAGACCGGAACCAGCAGCGTGAAAAACACGGCGACTGCCAGCGCGAACAGCGCCGCTTGCACGTGGACGCTGCGCGACTGCTGGCGCACGCGGAGCAATTCGATGGGATCGGAGATGCGCTCATCTCCCGCATCCATGTTGCGGAGTCCGCGCGCAGCCAGCGCAACACAGGTGTTTTCGCGCACCTGAAAGAAACCGAGCGCAGCGATCCACGCCGGAACCGTCGTGAGGAGCCGCCAGGCGCGCGGCAATCCGGCAAGAATCAAAGCGGCGGCGACGCAAAGGGTGATGGCAGACATGACGACGCCTGCCACCAGTCGTTTCCGGCGTTCTTTCGGTCCGATGTTCGGCGTGCAGACCCGCGCCATCTTCGCCGGAGCGTGATTCAGTGCAGCATCAGGCGCGGGCGAAGACCATTCCAAATCCCTGTGCCCGTGGACTGACACCAAGCAGACGCACGCCGTTCATCAATCCATGCGGCGTCGATGAGACGACCGGCACCTTGATCTTGTTCTCGAGCGGCACGATCAGATCGAGCGTCCGTAGCGCGCCGCACGACACCACGAGCGCATCGGCCTTCCTGGAATTCGCGTACGCGTCAGCGCCGAGGTTGAACAGGATCTCCTGAGTCGCCGCCCCCTCGGGTACGCGCTCATAGCCGAGGCCTTTGGCTGAAGTGACTTCGAAGCCGTGCTCTTCGAGAAACATCTTCAGCCTGCCGGTGACGATGTCGGTGTATGCGGTGGCGACAGCGACGCGCTTGGCATTCGCCGTACGAAGGCCGTCGATCAGGCCGTTGCTCTGCGTCGTGGCTGGCACTCCCGTCGCCTTTGTCACGCGCTCGACGAGCTCCTGGTTGAACTTGGCGCCCTTGTAGAAGGTCAATGACGATCCGAAGACGGAGATGACCTTTGCGCCGCGCTTCGCGAGTGCCTGGGCAACAGGAACCACGCGCGGAATCGCCTCTTCATAGCCCTCGACCGTCATGCCACCTGGCAGCCCGACACCGTCTCCGAGAAATTCCACGCCGGTCGGATACAGACGTTTCGCGTCGGGCGGAATCGGGTAGTCCTTGGGCGGAAAGATCAGGCCCAGCGCAGGCTCGTTCGCAGCTCCCAGATCAGAGGTGGCGAACGCCGCACCGGCCATGACACCAGCAATCTTGAAGAATTCGCGACGAGAAGTGGACATGTGACCCTCCGGCCTGAAAGTGTGCGGGGTCAGACCCCTTCCTATGATTTCACATGTGAAGGGGTCTGACCCCGTCTCCGTCTCAATTCGTGCCCGCGACTGTCGGTTTCGCCTTGATGGTTTTCACCATCTGGTCGAACGGCTCGATGACGCCGTGTACCGGCACGTCACGATCGATCTTCAGCTTCCGCTGGGCCAGGTTGGTCAGGACGTTTTCACCCCAGAGATGCTGGTTCCAACTCGCGTCGTAGAGGTCGGCCTGCACGAGCATCCGATCGCGTGGCACGTAGGCGTAGAGATTCGTTCCCTCGCGTGGATTGTCGAGCAGGTGATAGAGCTGCACCTCCATCGACTTGTCCTTGAGGGTCATCTGATCGTCCACCCATTCGAACTTCGCGGGCTTCGGGTTCATCTGCAGGGCGTCAGGCACGATCGTGTGCGGGCGAGCAAGCAGATCCTTGAAGAACGCTTCGTTGGCGCGGTGCGTAACGATCGTCAGGTCCTCCGCCACCGCCACGCGCAACCCGCCCGAGTGATCGAAATGGTGATGCGACACGATGGCCATCGTCAGCGGCTTCGTGCTCAGCGTCCGCGCTTTGTCGATCACCGCTTTCGATCGGGCCTCGTTGACCGGAACCTCATAGAGCACCAGGTGATCGTCGAACTCGAACACGATGCTGCGATGGTTGCCTGAGCCGGCAAGCCACCAGATGCCTTTCGCGACTGGTTCGACGGTAACGACGACCGGTGGCGGCGTGGGCACGGTTGCGGATTTCACGGCGTCTGGCACGGCCAGGTCGGCGACGTTGACGTTCACGGCGTTCTTCGACACCTGCAGATCGAACTGCAGGTACTTGTCCATCATCGTCGTCAGCCGCTTCGGAAGCTTCACGCCGTCCACGTCTTCGTAGTCGGAGAACGTCGTGACGATTGCGACGTCGCCCATGTTCGCGTTGTCGCTCATCGACGTCACTGTCGACGGCAGGTGCGTGGATTGATCGATCGCGAGAGTCACCATGTCACCGAGCGCCGTGGTGATGTCCACGAGTTGCTTGCCGCCCTCCGTGCGTGGGTTGGTGAGCTTGGCGGCAGGATCCAGTGCCGCGCGCACGACTGTGATCGGGTGGTGGAGCAGTTCTACTCGCCGGTCGCGTGCGGCAGCCTCGCTGGCCCGCGTCAACGTGCCGTCGGGCGCCGCGTTGTAGGCGACGATGCCGTCGAGCCCCTGCGACACGCGCTGAGTCGTTGCGCCGGCAAACTGGAACTGCGCTTCGCGGAACTGCTGCACGCGAGTCCGGCCGTTGGCCAGGTCGATCGTGCGCGTGTGTTCAGAGACCTTCCAGACGGGTAACTCGTCGTCGGGTAACCGGTTCTGGCCGACGTTCGGCGCCGGGCCGCCGCCAGCGATCTGAAGCGCGGTCAGCGACTGGATGCGCGAAGCGCCCCCGAGTGCGCCGGCGGCATCGTCGACGATTTTTCGTTCGGGAGGTGGAGAGCTGCAGCCCACAGCAAGAACAACGGCGAGGACGAGGGCGGACGTTCTGGTCATGACGCGGGATTGTAGAGCGTCGGGCCGGTGGAAGCGAGATGTTCTCTGGACGTCGACCTCGAACGCTGACCAGGATGGGCAAGACACTCGGGCTGCCGGTACAGAACGACGACGCGCCCAGGGACCAACGTATAATCGCCGCGCAATCCGTCCTTATAAGGAGTTCCAGATGAGTAAGCGCGTGCGTTTCAGTTCGCTGTTCGCCGTCGCCGGCCTTGGGCTTGCGTCGCTGACCGTCTCAGGTCAGAGCCAGAGCGCGCCTCCGCTTGTGGTCACCGCCTACAACGGTGGCGCGCCGATTCCGTACACCGTGCCGAAGACTCCGTGGGGCGATCCCGATTTCCAGGGTGTCTGGAGCAGTGACGACACCGCCGGCATCCCGCGCGAGCGGCCGAAGGAGCTCGGCAACAACCTCTATCTCAGCGACGAAGCGTTTGCGGCTCGCGTCAAGCAGGTCGAGCAGGGAGTGAAGCGCGGTGAAAGCGACATCGGCTCGTTCCGCAACGACTTCGCCCGTCGCGCGTTCAGGCAGACGTCGCTCATCGTCGATCCGCCAGATGGCATCATGCCGGCCGTCATGAAGGAAGCGGAGAAGCGTCGTGCCTCGCGCGATCGCGGCACGTTCGGTGAGGGGCCCTTCAATACGACCGAGGATTTCACGCTCTACGATCGCTGCATCACGCGCGGCATCGTCGGCTCCGTCCTGCGCGTCGTCTACGGCAACGGCAACCGCATCGTCCAGGCGCCGGGCATGGTGGCGTTCGGCTACGAGATGATCCATGACACGCGGATCATCTACACCGACGGACGTCCGCACATCGGGCAAGGTATCCGGCAGTATCTGGGTGACTCGCGAGCGCGATGGGAAGGCGACGAGCTCGTGGTTGTGACCACGAACCTCACGGACAAGACGAGCATCGGCGGCAACGGTAACGGGCTGCGCCATAGCGACAAGATGGTCATCACGGAGCGGTTCAAGCGCGTGGCAGCCGATGTCCTCCAGTATCAGTTCACGGTGGACGACCCGGTCACGTACGCCAAGCCGTTCACGATGTCGCTACCGCTGACGCCGCTCGATGGCGGCGTGATCCTTCCCTACGAGTGCCATGAAGGGAACTACGGCCTGCCGAACGCGCTCAGCGCGGAGCGCGCGGAAGACAAGGCGATTGAAGACGATCTCAAGAATGGCATCAAGCGGGCGCGCCGGACGATCCAGGTCCCGGTACCGAATCGCCCTGCCACCCCGGCCGAAGAAAACTAGGGTTCGAGCCCCGCAATTAGAACCTCCGGCCTGAAGGCGATAGACTGGAAGGCCGGAGATTCTTCGCTTCCCATGCTCATAGTCATGAAATTCGGTGGAACCTCAGTAGGTTCCGCTGAACGCATTGCGCAGGCCGCGGCGCTCGTCACAGCCGCGCGAGACAAAGGACATCACGTTGCCGCGGTCACGTCCGCGATGAGTGGCGTGACCAACAGTTTGATCGAGGCCGCGCAGGCGGCGTCCAAGGGCAACCTGGATGCGGCGCTGCGTCAGCGGCTCTACGACCGGCACAAAGCGGTGGCCGACGCCGTGATTCAGGACGCGGCCGTCAGGTCGGTTGCGCTCGAGCAAATCGATCGACGCCTCGATCGATTCGAGAAGCTCTGTTACGGCCTGTCGATGGTCCATGAGCTGACGCCGCGGCTGCTCGACGCAATCTCCGGAACCGGCGAGATGCTCGCCGCACCGCTCGTCGCCGGGGCGATCGCGGCGCGCGGCCGTGGTTCCAGTGCGATCGATGCGACCGACTGCATCGTCACGACCGATCAGTTCGGCGGTGCCGAACCGCTCATGGACGAGACGCGCGCCAAGATGCAGGCGACGGTGCGGCCGCTGATCGAGCGCGGTGAGAGCCCGGTGCTGACCGGCTTCATCGGCGCAACCGTCGATGGCGTGCTGACGACGCTCGGACGTGGCGGGTCGGATTATTCCGCGTCAATCGTCGGCGCGGCGCTCGATGCCGACGAGATCTGGATCTGGACCGACGTTGACGGCGTGTTGTCGGCCAATCCGTCCGAAGTGCCAGACGCGCGGACGCTCGCGGAGATCTCGTACAGCGAGGCTTCGGAGCTCGCCTACTACGGCGCGAAGGTGCTGCACTACAAGACGATCCTGCCGGCGTTCCGCAAGCGCATCCCGCTTCGCATCCTGAACAGCTTCAACCCGACGCACTCGGGCACGCGCGTGAGCGTGGAAGGCGATCCGTCCATCCCGGGCGTCAAGGCCGTGACCTCGATCCGCGGCGTCAGCCTCATCACGATCAGCGGGACCGGCATGCAGGGCATTCCCGGCATCGTCGCGAAAGCGTTCGAAGTCGTCGCGGAACAACAGTCGAACGTGCTGATGATTTCGCAGGCCTCCTCCGAGAACAACATGTGCTTCGTGATCACCGCAGCCGATGCGCCGCGCGTGGTCAAGGCGCTGCGCGGAACGCTCGAGCTCGAGCTGTCGCGCGGACACGTCGAGGAGATCTCGGCGCAACCGGTGGCGGTCGTGGCGGCCATCGGCGATCGCATGCGCGGGACACCCGGCATCGCGGCGACGGTGTTCGGCGCGCTCGGCAGCGAAGGGATCAACGTCATCGCGATCTCGCAAGGTTCATCCGAGCGGAACATTTCTCTCGTTGTGGGCGAGCCCGAAGCCGCCCCGGCGATTCGGGCCCTGCACCGCGCGTTTCGTCTCGACCGCGCGGCGGTTGCCGCGAAGTAGAGATGCCCATTCGTGATCTCTTGATCGTCGGCGCCGGCCCATCGGGGTTGGCGACCGCTATTGCCGCCAAACAGCAGGGCCTCGACTACGCGATCGTGGAGAAGGGGGTGCTGGTCAATTCGATCTTCAACTTCCCACCGCTGATGGTGTTCTTCACGACACCGGAGTTGCTCGAGATCGGCGGTCTTCCACTCGTCACGCCGTACGACAAGCCCACGCGCCTCGAAGCGTTGCGCTATTACCGCCGCGTCGTGGACACGTTCGGGATTCAGATCTCGTTCCACGAAGAGGTCCGCGCGATCGAGCGCGAAGAGGACGGAACGTTCGTCGTCACGACTGCGGCACGCAGCGGAACGCGCGTGAGACACGCGCGCGCGGTTGTGCTCGCGATCGGATACTACGACTTGCCCAACTATCTCGGCATACCGGGCGAGGATCTGCCGCACGTCTCGCACTACTACACCGACGCCCATCCCTACTTCAGGCAGCGCGTCGTCGTCGTCGGTGGAAAGAACTCGGCGGCGGAGGCATCGCTCGAGCTATTCCGGGGTGGGGCACATGTGACGCTCGTGCACCGGCGCGCGACGCTTGGCGATTCGATCAAGTACTGGGTCCGGCCCGACATCGAGAACCGCATCAAAGAAGGCTCGATCGCCGCGCGCTTCGAGTCGAAGATCGTGGAGATCCGGAAGACCGAGGTGGTCATCGAGCGCAATGGGCAGACGGAGACGATCCCGGCAGAGGGAGTCTTCCTGCTGACCGGCTATCACCCCGATGCGGAACTGATGCGGCGCGCCGGCATCGAGTGCCATCCCGAATCGCTCACGCCGACGCTCAATCCGGAGACCTTCGAGAGTAACGTGGCGAACCTGTTCATCGCTGGAGGGGCCGTTGCCGGTCGCAACACGGGCAACATCTTCATCGAGAACGGCCGCTTCCATGGTGAGCGGATCGTAAAGGTCATCGCCGACCGGCGGCTGCAGGAGGCGTGAACGTCCGACGACACCCACCGTAAGCGGCGGCTCGACATGGTCGAGCGGCAGATCAGGCAGCGCGGTGTGACCAATACGCGTGTGCTCACCGCGATGGAAACCATTCCACGTGATCGCTTCGTTCCTCCCGACGTGCGTTCACAGGCCTACGACGACATCCCGCTGGCCATCGGATTCAACCAGACGATCTCGCAGCCCTACATCGTGGCGTATATGACCGACGTGCTCGATGTGCACGACTCGCATCGGGTCCTGGAGATCGGAACGGGGTCGGCGTATCAGACTGCCGTGCTCGCGACCCTCGCGCGTGAAGTCTGGACGATTGAGATTGTTCCAGAGCTGGCAGCGATCGCATTGGTGTCGCTTCGGGATCTCGGTCTGAAGAACGTGCACGTTCGGTTGGGTGACGGCCACAGCGGCTGGCCCGAGCAGGCGCCGTTCGATCGCATCATGGTGACGGCCGCTCCCGACGACATCCCGGAGCCGCTCATCGAACAACTCGCCGTTGGCGGACGGCTCGTCATCCCGGTTGGTTCGCAGGGCGGACCGCAGTGGATGATGGTTGTGGAGAAGTCGAGCACCGGCGTCGTGCGGAACAGGACGATTCCGGTGCAATTCGTGCCGCTGACCCGGGACCGGACACAGCCCGGTTAACCTTCCCGGGCCCAGCCCGTAATAGGGAGGCATGAGACAAGCTGCGATTCTGGCGGTCGTTCTGGCGGTATTGATTCCTGGCAGCCTGGCTGCCCAGGGTCGCGGTCAGGAGAAGGAAATCGGGCCAATCCTGCGCGAACGAGGCCAGCCGGCTCCCGCCGAGCCAGTGGACGACCAGGCACCGCCGCCCTACTCCCAGAGCGCGGATTTCATCCGGAACCGGCTTCAGCAGCTGCTTTACCAGTTGCCGCCGAACGTTCGCAGCATCCTGCAGTACGACCCCTCGCTGGCAGAGCGGCCCGAATATCTGGCGCCCTATCCGACACTCCAGACCTTCCTGAAGCAGCATCCCGAGATCGCGAGAAACCCGACGTACTTCTTCGGGGAGCCGGAGAACCGACGAGGCCCGGACCCGACTGAATTCCTCGCCGTCATCCTGGCCGGCACGGGCATTTTCATCTTCTTCATGACGCTGCTCATCACGATGGGCTCCGTCGCGCAGCAGGTCGTCGCATACCGCCGCTGGGTTCGGCAATCGAAAGTGCAGATCGACGTTCACACCAAGATCCTCGACCGCATGCACTCCAACGAGGAGTTGCTGGCATACGTGCAGACACCGGCAGGACGAACCTTCCTCGAGTTTGCGCCGAACAACCCGCAACTACAGGAGACGCGCGTGTCGAGTGCGCCGTTCGGACGCATCCTCTGGTCGATCCAGGCTGGCGTCGTCCTCGCCTCTCTCGGCATCGGCTTGCGCTACGCCCAGGGCCATGTTCCCGAGGAAATCGTTCCGGCCTTTACCGTGCTCGGCGTCCTCGTGATGTCGCTGGGTCTCGGCGCCGTGGTGTCCGCTGTCGTTGCCTATGTGCTCTCGTCCCGGTTAGGCTTGTTGCCAACCCGGAAACAGGAAACCAATGCGTGACGTGACGCTGACGGACGTGGAACTGATTGGCGCGTTTGGTGACGCCGACCGCACGTTCCTCATGACCGAGGAGGCGTTCCGCGCGTTCTACGAACAGACGGCCCGGCCGGTGTGGGCCTATCTTGCGCGCATCACCGGTGACGGGCGTCTGGCCGACGATCTGCTGCAGGAGGCGTACTACCGGTTCCTGCGCACGCGCGCCGAGTTCGACAGCGACGACCACCGCCGCAACTATCTCTTCCGCATTGCCACCAACCTGGTTCGCGATCACCGGCGTCGCCGCGGACACGAACAGCGTCAGCTTACGGATGAATCGCGGGTCCAGGACGTCTCCGGCGACTCTCACGAGGGCGATCGCGCGGTGCGCCGGCTCGATCTCGCTCGCGCGATGGACCAGATGAAGCCGCGCGAACGCTCGCTCCTGTGGCTCGCGTACGCGCAGGGGTGCTCGCACGAAGAGATTGCCCACGTCCTTGGCCTGAAGAAAGCGAGCCTGAAGGCGTTGCTGTTCCGCGCACGAAAGCGCTTGCTCGGCCTGCTGGGCAGTACCGATATTCGAGGAGGCCGCCGATGAGCGCGCCCGAGTGTCCGCGCGAGCAGGACGTCATTAACGCGATCGTGACCGGTCGTTGGCCCGATCAGTGTGATGAGTCGCTCTGTGCGCACGCTGCCGAGTGCGTGGTCTGCAAGGAGCTCGTCGAAGTGACGAGCGTGATGCGACTCGATCGCGAGGGCCTTCACGATGAGATGAGCCTGCCGTCTGCGGGCCAGGTGTGGTGGCGAGCCGCCATTCGCGCCAGACTCGAGGCGTCGCAGCGCGTGGCGCGGCCGGTCTCGTGGATCTTCGGTATTTCCTCGGCCTGTGCGGCGGGCCTCGCGATTGCTCTCGTTCAGCTCCTCTGGTCACCCATGCGGGTTGCGTGGGGAGGGTCGAGCCTGGGCGCGTGGGCCGCGTGGCTCGATCTCGAGTCCACCCGACTGCTTCTGGCTGTGACGAATCTCGCGCCACTTACGACGACTGCAGTGTTCGTGTTGCTCGGTGCTGCCGCCTGTCTCCTGCTCGCACCGCTCGCGCTCTACTTCGTACTCTCCGACGAATAGTTCAGGCGATCCCTTAATCGTTTGGGCTCGGAATGTCGGGCACCCGACAAGCCGGTCACAACATTCGTCGCTTCGATTGTCCTCTCCTGAGAACCTTAGATCGGACGCGCGTTCGACATGTGATGCGCTGTAAATCACTGTGAGCAAGTGTCTTCATCCGATCACTCGCATGCAGGTTGTTCGTGAAGTGTGCCGGCAGCTGAAAGGGGCGTCCGTTTTGCCGATCACAGAACACGAAACACCATGCAAAAACACACCTTCACCACATTCCTTGTCGCACTTTCGACAGTCTTCAGCACGTTCGTTCTCGCCCAGTCCGCGTCGGCCGACACGATCAACTTGATTTGGAATCCGAATCCCGAGCCACAAGTGATCGGCTACAAGGTGCACGTGGGGACGCAGCCAGGGACTTACACCCAACACATTGACGTTGGACCGACAACGACCTGGTCCTTCACGAGTGCCGTTGCTGGCCAGCAGTACTGCTTTACAGTGACCGCGTACGTCAGCGGCCCGCTGGAAGGCCCGCCCTCGACCGCGGCGTGCGGATACAGCAACTACCCTCCCGTGCTCGGCAATCCGGGCACGCAGAACTCGAAGGTCGGACAGGCCACGAGCCTTCAGCTCGTTGGCAGCGACCCGAAGGGCGATGTGTTGACTTACGGCGCGACGGGACTTCCTCCCGGTCTCACGCTGATGGCGTCAACCGGCTACATTTCGGGAACTCCGACGACAGCTGGCAACTACTCGGTGCAGGCGAACGCGTTCGACGGTGTCCTGACCGCGTCGCAGGCATTCACCTGGGCCGTCACCGCCCTCGATACAGTCGCGCCTGCCGTGACGATCTCCGGACCAACGTCGGCCGCGACGTATTCCACGACAGCGACGACGCTCGCATTGAGCGGAACGGCAAGCGACAACGTCGGTGTCACGCAGGTGACCTGGGTCAACAGCCGGGGCGGCAGCGGCAACACATCCGGGACGACCTCGTGGGCGGCGTCCATCGCGCTACAGACCGGAAGCAACTTACTGACGGTTACCGCGCGCGATGCGGCTGGCAACACATCGTCGGATACGTTGACGGTGACGATGGCCGCTGCATCGGATGCGACGGCGCCAGTGGTGACGATCACGAGCCCGACGACAGCGGCGACGTTCAAGACGGGCACTGCGACCGTAACGCTCGGCGGTGCTGCGAGTGACAATGTCGGCGTCACGCAGGTGAGCTGGGCGAACAATCGTGGCGGGAGCGGCACTGCGAGCGGCACGACGAGCTGGAGCACGGCGGTCACGTTGCAGACCGGCCCGAACGTGCTGACCGTGACCGCGCGCGATGCGGCCGGAAACATGAAGACCGCATCAATCACGGTGACGCTGAATACGCCGCCGACATTGTCGGGCGTTGCGAGTCAGAGCACCTTGCGGGGCACGGCCACCTCGATGCAGCTGAGTGCCGCCGATCCGGATGGCGATGTGCTGACGTACGGCGCCAACGGTCTGCCTCCCGGTATCGCCATCGCGGTTTCGACCGGGCTCATCTCGGGCACGCCGTCCACCGCGGGCAGCTATCCCGTGACGGTAACCGTGTCAGACGGGATGCAGACGGCGACGCGCACGTTCACGTGGACCGTGACGGCCGCCGCTGCTGCTGACACCATCGCGCCCGTTGTGTCGATTACCGCTCCGACGACTGCGACGACGTTCTCGACGAGTGCCGCGACGCTGTCCCTTGGTGGGACGGCAAGCGA
>Ga0310810_10008591_pt1 | contig 11767 bp, 15 predicted proteins | sample NCmetagenome_FD_207641 | JGI IMG/M metagenome (GOLD analysis project Ga0310810, IMG submission 207641) | Soil microbial communities from experimental microcosm in Duke University, North Carolina, United States - NC | ecosystem: Engineered > Artificial ecosystem > Soil microcosm > Unclassified ...
CTGGGCGGCGAGGCCTGCGGCGAAGGTGACCGCATGCTGCTCGGCGATGCCGACGTCGAAGGTCCGGTCCGGGAACTTCTCGGCGACTTTGTCCAGTCCGGTGCCCGACGGCATCGCGGCCGTGATGGCCACGACCTTCTCGTCGCGCGCCATCTCGCCGGCCAAGGCTTTCGCATAGACGCCGGTGTAGCTCGGTGCTCCGGCTGCCGGCTTGGCCTGTACGCCGGACACCACGTCGAACTTCACCACGCCGTGATATTTGTCGGCAGCATTCTCGGCTGGCGCGTAGCCCTTGCCCTTCTTGGTGACGACATGGACCAGCATCGGCCCAACCTCGGCGTCGCGGACATTTTCGAGCACCTCGACCAGCGCCCTCACGTCGTGGCCATCGACGGGTCCGACGTAATAGAAGCCGAGCTCATCGAAGAGCGTGCCGCCGGTCAGCATGCCTCGCGCATATTCCTCCATCCGTCTGAGCGAGCTGTGGAGGCCGTCGGGCATCGCACGGGCAAGCTTCTGCGCAAGCTTGCGCGGCGCCAGATACTTGCCCGACGAGACCAGCCTCGCCAGCGCGTTCCTGAGCGAGCCGACCGGCGGCGCGATCGACATGTCATTGTCGTTTAGGATGACGATCAGCCGGTTTCCCGCCGCTTCCGCATTGTTCATGGCCTCATAGGCCATGCCGGCGGAGAGCGCGCCATCGCCGATGACTGCGATCGCCTTGCCCGGATCGCCGGACAGCTTGTTGGCGATTGCGAAACCGAGCGCCGCCGAGATGCTCGTCGAGCTATGCGCCGCCCCGAACGGGTCGTACTCGCTCTCGGACCTTTTGGTGAAGCCGGAGAGCCCGCCACCCTGCCGAAGCGTGCGGATGCGGTCGCGGCGACCGGTGATGATCTTGTGGGGATAGGCCTGGTGTCCGACGTCCCAGATCAACTTGTCGTTAGGCGTATCGAACACATAGTGGAGCGCGACAGTGAGCTCGATCACCCCGAGCCCTGCGCCAAGGTGTCCACCGGTCACCGATACCGCCGAGATGGTCTCCTGGCGAAGTTCGTCGGCAAGCTCCGGCAGCTGCTCCTTCGACAGCGCGCGCAGGTCGGCCGGGAACTGCACCGTGTCGAGCAGCGGAGTTTCGGGGCGGTCACTCATCACAGGAGGACTTAGGCGGAGGAGGCGGCGAAGTCACCAACCTCGGGCGATTTCAGCGATTCCTCAGGAAAAGCTCAGCCGTCCTGCTCGCAGTCGCCGCAGGTGCCGCGAACCTCGATGACCGGGCGAGGCGCGGAGAAACCGGCGCTTTTCGCTGCGTCGCGGACCCCGCTGGTCAACATATCGTCGTCGATGTGCACTGCCTGGCCGCACGTGTCGCAAATCAGGAAGATGCAGTCGTGCAGGCAAGCGGGATGCTGGTTGGCGACATAAGCGTTGGCGCTTTCCACGCGCCGGGCGAGATTGGCGGCGACGAACAAGTCCAGGATTCGGTACACGCTGTTGGCTGCTACGCGCCGCCCCTGTGCCTTCGAGACTTCCTCGGCGATGTCATAGGCGCTCGCCGGCTTTTCGAAGCCGGCCAGTGCATCGAACACGGCGGCGCGCATGTCGGTCCACTGCTCGCCTTCATGCGTGAGCCGTACACGCGCCGCTTCCTTGAGCGACTCTCCCTCATGAAGCTGATGGTCGTGCTGCGCCATGGATGTTTCAGCTGCGAGATAGACCTCGCTTGCCTTCGCTACAAGGAATCAGAATGCGGCCTGCTTGGCCATCATGTTGAGCCGATGGCCTAGGGCAAGGACGGAGACGCCGAGGATCGTGACGGCGGGCTCGAAACCGCTCTCGTGAAGGGTCATTGCGAAGGCCATGATGGCGAGACCCGAAAAGCCGACCATGCAAGGCAGTAGGAATCCATGCTCGCGAATGCCGCGACCGAGCGCGATCGCGCCCAGGATCATCGCTAGAGTGAGGCCGACTTCGTGGATGATCGGTTGGCCAAGAAGCCCGCCGGCGGAGGCCAGCAGGCCCAACAGGATCGCGGTAGCGACGCAATGCACGGCGCACAGGCCCGACAAGCCCATCGCTATCCGGTCGAGCCGGCCAGTCGTCAGCGGTCTGGATGCCATCGCGAGGCCGCATATAGGACGCGATATTCGGCGTGACAATATAACATTGAGCCGATCTCAGCCCTTGCGGAGCGGCCCGCCGCACGCAAATAGGCCCTCGTCTCATGGACAAGGTCCTCAACTCTCCCGCGACTGCAATGGCCGCTCGCAAGAACCCACGCGCACTTTCGAATCTTCTGCTGGTCGTCGCCGGTCTGGTTTTCGCAATGGTCGTGGTCGGCGGAATCACCCGGCTGACGGAGAGCGGTCTCTCGATCACGCAGTGGAATGTCGTCACTGGCGCCGTCCCGCCACTCAGTCATGCCGACTGGGTGCAGAAGTTCGAGCTCTACAAGCAGACGCCGCAATATCGTGAGGTCGCCGGCCCCGCGGGCATGACGCTCAGCGGCTTCAAGTTCATCTTCTTCTGGGAGTGGGTGCACCGCTTCCTTGGACGCATCATCGGGCTGGTATTCTTCATTGGAGTCGGCTGGTTCGCGGTCCGGCGCGAAATCCCGAAAGGCTATTCGTGGCGGCTGGCGGCGCTCTTCGTGCTCGGCGGACTTCAGGGCGCGGTCGGCTGGTTCATGGTGATGTCCGGGCTCGAGGGACGAACCGAGGTCAGCCCGTACCGGCTCTCGGCGCATCTGCTCTTCGCTCTGTTCCTGATGAGCGCGTTGATTTGGACTGCGCTCGACCTTCGCAATGAATATTCAAAGCCGGCGCGGCTGACGCGCTGGGGCCTGCTCGCGCTCGCGACCTTGTTCGTTCAGCTGATGCTCGGCGCCTGGGTCGCCGGCTTCCGCGCCGGATACGTCTCCAACACCTGGCCGCTCATGAACGGCCATTTCGTTCCTGAAGGGATCGACTGGTCTCACGGCGCGGGCTTTGCGATGACCCATGACCTCTATCTCCTGCATTTCATGCACCGCTGGTGGGCCTGGGTAGTAGTCGCGGTCCTGGTCATGTTCGCTCGCAAGGTGCGCAAGCTCGAGGGAGCACGCCAAGCGTCGATCGCCATCCACTCGGCGTTCGGGACTCAGATCATCCTAGGCATCCTGACTGTTCTCTCAGGAATCGCGATATGGCTTGCGGTCCTCCACCAGGCGACTGGCGCGCTGCTGCTTGCTTCGACGGTGTGGGGCGCGCACGAACTGGGACGAAGGCGGACGTGAGCGTCGTCTCCATCTATGCGGTCTTCGCCGATGCCGAGGAGGCCAGGCGGATTGGCTGTCAGGCGGTCGACGAGCGACTCGCCGCCTGCGTCAACATCCTTGGCTCGATCCGCTCGATCTACCGCTGGAAAGGATCGGTGGAGAGCAGTGATGAGGTCGCCGCAATCTTCAAGACGACCGATCTAGAAGCAGGGGCGCTGATCACGCGAATCGCCGCCCTGCACAGCTATGACGTGCCGTGCATCGCGTCGTGGCCGATCGACTCCATTCTCGGCTCATATGCAGAGTGGGTTGAGGAAAACGTCGGCTAGCGAACCGAAATAAATGTGCTTTATCAGCGAGAAAGCATCGAAGTCCTAATCTTGGATAATTTCTTCAGATGGGCCGCCTGATAGCCTCAGCGTCATTAGCGCGGGGGTTTGTTGTGCCATCGTATCGGCTTTACCGGCTTGATGGAGCCGGCAGTATCGTGGGCGCGGATTGGCTCGACGCAGCGTCGGAAGAGGATGCTCTGTGCCAGGCACATGATCGCGTCGACGGCGCCCGCTTTGAACTATGGGATCGCGATCGCCTGATTGCCAGCGCGCGTACGACGGACGAGCCCGGGCCGCGCAACTAGACTAGCGGCCATTCGCCTTGCCCAACTTGTACGGCACCTCGTCGAGCTTGCGCCGCAGGTTCTCGATGTCGGCATCGTCGGCGCTCGCGGAATATTTCGACTCGAGCTCAGCTTCCTCTGAGGTCTGCTCGCGAAAATAGGTGATCGTCAGCCTGCGTCCGAACACCTCGTCGCCGCGGATCTTGAGCTCCGCTTGATGATCGGTCGGCAGATTGTCGCGAATGGTCTCGAGGTAACGGATGAGGTCATCGAGCGACGTATATTCGCTGATGTCGATGAAATCCTTGACGCGTCTCGGCACTGGTGAGCGCACTCCGGCGGGTGGAACTGAGCGACGCGAATCCTCGGCGCCGACAGGGCGCGGCACTAGGCCGCGAGGTCCAACGAGGCAACGTGATGCGGCATGAATTTTTCCGTCGGGAGCGGCGGCGCGCACCGCTCCCGCGCTCAGCTGTTCTTCGCCTCAGGTGCGGTTGACCGGTGCCGGCGGAGCCGCCGTTGGTGCGCCGCAGTCCCCGGTGACGCTCGAAGTGACCTTCGGCGCCTTCCCGGCGCCTTGCGACACGGTCTCGGTCGTGCGCGTGCAGGTGCGACCGTTGTTACTGTAGGAAACGACCGTTGTGCTGGTCGCGCCCGCCGGCATGTTGCCGAACGACGCGACGTAGGGAGCCGCTGTACCCGGAGCCTGATGAGCGATCTGCTGCGCCTGGCGCATCATCGCCTCGGACTCGCGGTTCATCTGCTCGATCATGCGGTCGAAGCCTGCGAACGAGGGAAAAGCCATCGGCGCCCAGCTGAATTCGCCGGGCGACCCCGGTTGCACCGTGACCTTGGGCGCAACGTTGCCGACATATTCGACATGCGCGACAGAGCCGTCGGGCAGGGACACGTTCATTACATGATGGTCAGCGGTCGCCGCCGTGGCCGCGCCGGCCACCGCGAGTGCTGCGGCGCCAGCGAAAGCGAAAGCAGGAAGCTTCCTCACGAAAACATCCTCCATTGATTGTTGGTCATTGGAACGAGGCGGAAATTATTCCGCTTTCCTGAACGCCAGATTGCTACGGCGCCGTTTTGACTTTCGTCAGGTCAAGGTGCGCGCCAACCTCCAATGCACACGACTGCGAGGCCGCATTGGCGGCCCCGCAGTCGCAGTTCGCTGTGATTTGATACGGTTTAGATGACGCCGAGTAGCCACAGGATGAGGATCAGGATCAATAAACCGCCAAGACCGATGTACATGGCTAACCTCCCGTTTTTGTGTTGCGAGTGAAACGGTGAGGTGCTGCTTCCCGTTCCAGTCGTTACGCGGGCGTGATCATGGTTTATAGGGTATTATTTTACCCTATCGCAAATGCTGGGATTCGCTTGACTTTCTGAAGCTCAACCGCAAATAGCGCCCCGACGGCGGCTCCCTCACGAGCCGCTTTTCTCGTTAGAAAAGAGGACGCCATGAAGGCGCTGATGAAAACGACCAAGTCGGCGAAGCCGGCCGAGGTCGAGAAGAAATGGCATCTGATCGACGCCGACGGGCTGGTCGTTGGACGGCTCGCGACGATCGTCGCCAACATCCTGCGGGGCAAGCACAAGCCGAGCTTCACGCCGCATGTCGACTGCGGCGACCATGTCGTGATCGTCAATGCCGACAAGGTCCGCTTCACCGGCCGCAAGCTCGAGAAGAAGATCTATTACAAGCACACCGGCTATGCTGGCGGGATCAAGGAGATTACCGCGGGCAAGGTGCTCGAGGGTCGTTTCCCCGAGCGCGTGCTCGAAAAGGCGATCGAGCGGATGATCCCGCGCGGCCCGCTGGGTCGCGACCAGATGCGCGCGCTGCATCTCTACAACGGCACCGAGCATCCGCACGCCGGTCAGAACCCTCAAGTCCTCGACGTCGCGTCGATGAACCGCAAGAACAAGGTGGGCGCCTAAATGTCCGACACTCGTGAATCCATCGCCGACCAGCTCGGCGCCACTCCCGCTCCGGAGGCTCCGGCCGCCGAGGCGCCGGCTGCTGAAGCTTCGGTCGCTCGGCCGCCCGTCGAGGCCGCGCCCATCCGCGAGCAGCAGCTCGACAAATATGGCCGCGCTTATGCGACCGGCCGCCGCAAGGACGCCGTCGCGCGCGTCTGGCTGAAGCCGGGCTCGGGCAAGATCGTCGTCAACGGGCGCGAGCAGGAAATCTACTTCGCCCGCCCCACCCTGCGGCTGGTCATCAATCAGCCGTTCGGAGTTGCCGGTCGCGAAGGGCAATATGACGTCGAGGCGACGGTCGTCGGCGGCGGTCTTTCGGGCCAAGCCGGTGCGGTCAAGCACGGCATTGCGCAGGCGCTGACCCGCTACGAGCCCGCGCTCCGCGGCGTCGTCAAGCAGGCCGGCTTCCTGACCCGCGACAGCCGCGCGGTCGAGCGCAAGAAGTACGGCCGCGCCAAGGCCCGCCGCAGCTTCCAGTTCTCGAAGCGCTAAGCATCTGGATCAATCGTTACACGAAGGGCGGTCCGGATCTCTCCGGGCCGCCCTTTCGCTATTTGGTTCCGTGCTAGGACGAAACGGTCGACAAAAGGTCGGCCAACTGGTCCAGCTGCTCGGGTAGCCCGGCCGCAGAGCCCGTCATCGCTTCCTCGAGCGCCTCCTTGCTGGAGTAGATCTCGTGGAAGGTGAGCAGCGTCTTCCCGCCCTGGTCCTCGAAGGTGACGGTGGTCACCGCGCCTTCCTCCCCTTCATCGTTGGTCCAGACGATGCGCTGATCAGGCACCACGTCCAGGTACTTCCCATAGAAGGCCATGGTCTCCTCGCCGATGGCGAATTCCAGACGATATTTCCCGCCGGTGCGGACATCCATGTCGCACGATGCCAACGACACCCCTTCGACCGACTTCGGCATCCACCAGCGCCGGAACAGGTCGGCCTGGCTCCACGCCTTGAACACCGTGCTCGGCGGAGCATCGAAGACCCGCGTTACGATCAGCTCGCGGTCGGACTTTCGCTCGATCTGGGTGCGGTTCTGTGCCGCCGGGTGATCAGTCGTTTGCTGGTCCATCTTCTTTCTCCTTTTTCATCTCGAGTATGACATTGTCCAAGGCGTCAAACCGCGCCTCGAAAAGCTTTCGATAGGCTTCCATCCACTCGACCTCCGCATCGAGGCTGCGCTGACCAAGTTTGCACGTGCGCACGCGCCCAACCTTTTCGGTGATCACGAGCCCAGCCCGCTCCAGCACGGCAACGTGCTTCTTCATGCCCGTCAGCGTCATGTGGAACTTCTCGGCGAGAACAGTGATCGACGCGTCCGCCCGGCCCAGCTGCTCAAGCACGCCGCGGCGAGTCACGTCGGACAGCGCGGCGAACGAAAGATCCAGGGCGGGACTCGAATACTGAACCATATAGTTCAGTGTTTAGCAAATACACCGACGAATGCAAGACTGACGTGTCGCTCCCTTGGCGGCTTCGCCTCTTTTGCCTACGCTCGATGCGTACCGGGGAGGTCCTGATGCGTTTTGTCATCGCCATGGCTGCAGCCATTGCCAGTCTTGCCGCGCCGGCTTTTGCCGACACCTATCTCTTGAAGCCCGCGCGCGTGTTCGACGGCGTGAACCCGCAGCCCCACGAAGGCTGGAACGTGCTGGTCGACGGCGACAAGATTGTCGCAGTCGGCCCGAACCTCGCTGCTCCCGCCGGCGCCAAGGTCATCGACCTTCCCAGCGAGACGCTGACTCCCGGCCTCATCGAAGGCCACTCCCACATCTTCCTCCACCCCTACAATGAGACCAAGTGGGACGATCAGGTGCTGCACGAGCCGCTCGCGCTGCGGACCGCGCGTGCCGTCGTTCATGTCAGGAAAACGCTCGACGCCGGCTTCACGACGGAGCGCGACCTCGGCACGGAAGGCGCGGGCTATGCCGACGTCGGGATCAAGCAGGCAATCAACGAGGGGATCATCCCGGGTCCGCGGATGCTGGTCGCAACCAAGGCCAACGTCGCGCGCGGCGGCTACGGTCCCAAGGGCTTCGAACCGGGCGTGAAGATCCCGCAGGGCGCCGAGGAGGTCAGCGGCGCGGACGAGATGACGAAAGCCGCACGGGACCAGATCGCCGCCGGGGCCGACGTCATCAAGATTTACGCCGACTACCATTACCTTCCGGGTGAGCCGAGCCGCCCCACGCTGACGGAAGCCGAGATGGCCGCAGGCGTCGCGGTCGCGCATGACGCCGGGCGCATCGCCGCTGCGCACGCAACCACCGCCGAGGGTATGCGCCGAGCGATCCTTGCCGGTGTCGACACGGTCGAGCATGGCTATGGCGGCACTCCGGAAGTCTTCAAGCTGATGCACGACCGCGGGACCGCGCTCTGCCCGACGCTCGGAGCGTCGGAAGCCTATGCCCGCTACTTCCAGAACTGGAACGGCGAGGAGCCTGCACCCGAAAGCGTGCAGGAAAACCGCCGCTCGTTCCGGATGGCGATGCAGGCGGGGGTGAAGATCTGCATGGGCGGCGACGTCGGCGTCTTCGCGCATGGCAAGAACTGGCTCGAGATGGAGGCGATGCAGCACGCCGGAATGCCCGCGGCGCAGGTGATGATCGCGGCCACTTCGGGCAATGCGTCGATCTTCCACCTGAGCGACCGTGGCGCAGTGAAGCCGGGCCTGCTCGCCGACCTAGTCGCGATGCCCGGTGACCCTACGCGCGACGTCTCGACTGCCGAGCATGTGAACTTCGTCATGAAGGGCGGCCAGGTCGTCCGCCAGCCATAAGGGGACGAGTAAGCGTGAACATCGAACGACGGACTTTCCTCGGCAGCGGAGCCGCACTTCTGGCAGGCGTGGCTGGAGCCCAGTCGCCAACGCCTTATGCGGGCAATCCCTTCTTCCCGCCCAAGGAGCGCTTTCCGTTGTGGCCAGGGAAACCACCTGGTGCTCCGGCCAAGCCGATCGTTCCCAACTGGACGATGAACAACCCCCCGCCGAACCAGGAACTTTGGATCCGCGGCGTGCCGTTTCCCGAAGTGCACGTGTACCGTCCGGCGCGCCCTGATGGCTCATCTTTGCTGGTGTTGCCGGGGGGCGGTTACGAATTCCTGTCGGTGCAGAACGAAGGTCTCGATCCGGCCGAGCGCTTCAATGCCGAGCGGACAACCTGCTTCGTCCTGACTTATCGCCTACCGGTCGAAGGCTGGGTGAACCGTAGCCAAGTCCCCCTTCAAGACGCGCAGCGCGCAATGCGCCTGGTCCGGGCGCGAGCTGCCGAGTTCGGGATCAGGCCGGAGCACCTCGGCGTCATCGGCTTCTCGGCGGGCGGACACCTCGCCGCCGACCTTGCCGTCTCGCACGCGGAGCGCGTCTACGCACCGATCGACTCGGCCGACCAGCTATCGGCTCGCCCCGCGTTCGTCGGCTTGGTCTATCCGGTGATCAGCCTCGATCCGAAGGAGACCAACGGAAATTCGGCCCCGAACCTTGTCGGCCCAAATCCGCCGGCCCAGCTGGTGGCCGCGCGTTCGCCCGCGTTTCACGTGACGAAAGACACGCCGCCGAGCTTCATCGCCGCGGCGATGGACGACGGTCTGGTGCTTCCGCCCAACAGCCAGCATTGGATAAGCTCCTGCCTCGCGGCCAAGGCGAGCGTCGAAGCCCATTTGTTCGCCGATGGAGGCCATGGGTTCGGCCTTCATCTGCCCAAGGACCTGCCGGGCTCGCGCTGGCCAGATCTGTTCGCGCTCTGGATGCGAAAGCACGGCGCCTGACCGCTTGACGTGATAAGTCTACATATGTAGAGTTGTGGCATGAGGACACGAAGGCTGTCGTCCCAAACCCATTCCGTGCTGTCCGCACTGGCGAACCGGCCCGGCGACTGGCTCTACGGCCTTGAGCTGGCGACCCTCACCGGCCTCAAGTCCGGCACTCTCTATCCGATCCTCATCCGTCTCGCCGATCGAGCGCTGCTCGAATCGCGGTGGCTGGAACCGAGCGAACGCGGCCGTCCGCCTCGCCACGCCTATCGGATCTCCGCCGGCGGACTGAAGGCGCTCGCCGATTCCGAACGACTCGCAGAAAGTTCATTGCGGGAGTTGCGCACATGACAGGACCAACCCGATTTCTGCTCCGTATCGCTCGCTGGATTGCGGGACGGCGCCGTTCCGATTGGGTCGACGCGATGGAAGCGGAAGCTGCCTCGGCCGGGAACGGATCAACGGCATGGGCGCTGGGCTGCGTTTGGGCAGCGGCAAAGGACCGGTTCGCACGCAACGCCTGGGTTCTGGTCGCCGTCCTCATCCTCGCCGCCTGTGCAATGTACTGGAAGACAAAACTGTTCTTTGCCACCAGTGACCTGCTGGTCCATCAGCGCATATCGCCTTGGTTCGCGATCGCCCTTTGGATCGCTAGCCCCCTTCCGATCGCCTTCCTGCTCGGCCTGCTCAGGCCAAGACGTTCCACCTATCTCATGGTCGCGGCAATCTATCTCGTGATCGAATTCGCACCGCTGCTGCTCCTGTGGGTCGGCGCCGGCATTTCGCCGCTCGAATTCTTTTCCGCACGGCAAGTGAACTGGTACAAAGCCGATCCGGGCGCCCGCGTCGGACCGGCAGTTGGTCTCACTTGCGACCTGGTCGTCTGGCTTGCCGGTGCGTGGCTCGGAATGCACTCGCGACGGGCGGCGAACCGTACCGCCTCTTAGCGGTTCACCGTTTCCATTCCGCGCGCGTGGTAACGCTCGCCGGCGGCGGCGCCGGGCGGCAGGATCTCGTCTAGCCGTCTCCGGTCCTCGTCGCTGAGCTTCACCTCCAGCGCGCCGATGTTCTCGTCGAGATAGCGGACATGCTTGGTCCCGGGGATCGGAACGATGTCGTCGCCCTGAGCAAGCACCCAGGCGAGCGCGAGCTGCGCGGTCGTGCAGCCCTTCTCCTCGGCCATCTTCTCGACTTCGCGGACGAGCTGGATGTTCTTGTCGAAATTCTCGCCCTGGAACCGCGGGTGGAACTTGCGGAAATCGTCGTCCGGGAAATCGCCCGGCGATTTGAACCGGCCGCTCAAGAACCCGCGTCCGAGCGGCGAATAAGCGACATAGCCGATTCCGAGGCCGCGCACCGTAGGGAGCACCTCGGCTTCCGCGTCCCGGCTCCACAGCGAAAGCTCGGTCTGCACCGCCGTGATCTGGTGAACCTCGGCGGCGCGGCGGATCGTTTGCGGCGCGGCTTCGGAAAGGCCGAGGAAGCGGATCTTCCCCTCCTCTTTCAGGCGCACCATCTCGCCGACCGTATCCTCGATCGGCACCTTCGTATCGACGCGGTGCTGATAGTAGAGGTCGATTACCTCGATGTTCAGTCGCTTCAGGCTCGCTTCGCAGGCGGATCGGACATATTCGGGGTCGCCGCGCACGCCGAGGAACTCGCCGGCGGGGCCACGTACGTTGCCGAACTTGGTGGCGAGGAAGACGTCGTCGCGACGGTCCGCAATGGCGCGGCCAACCAGCTCCTCATTGGCGCCCCATCCATACATGTCGGCGGTGTCTAGGAAGGTCACGCCGCGATCGAGCGCGTGGTGGATGGTCGCAATCGACTCCTGCTCGTTCCCCGAGCCGTAGAATTCGCTCATCCCCATGCAGCCGAGGCCGATTGCGGAGACCTCCGGCCCATTGGTTCCGAGGCGCCTTTTGCCGATTTCAAACATGCTGTTTCTCCCTTTTTAGCCGTCTCGATTTCTTGCACCGAGGCGCCGGCGCGCTTCTTCGAAGTCAAATGGGATGGTGACGCGTTTATGGCGAGAGGTCGCGCCAGAGACGATCTTCACTTCTGCACGGCTGACCCCAAGGGCTTTGGCGAGCAGCTTCAACAGCGCCTCGTTGGCTGCGCCGTCACTTGGCGCCTCGGCGACCCTGATCTCCAGC
>Ga0310810_10008592_pt1 | contig 11766 bp, 9 predicted proteins | sample NCmetagenome_FD_207641 | JGI IMG/M metagenome (GOLD analysis project Ga0310810, IMG submission 207641) | Soil microbial communities from experimental microcosm in Duke University, North Carolina, United States - NC | ecosystem: Engineered > Artificial ecosystem > Soil microcosm > Unclassified ...
GAGGCTGCGCCGATGGCGAGCTGCCGGTGGCGACGAGGGCGGCAAGGGCCGAGAAGACGAGCAGGCGTCGCATGGTGGCACCGAGGGTAGCAGAGATGACCGGCCCGGAAGGCATGCACGGGACTACCACACGTTTCACGGAATTCTGCTCTGGGGCAGAATCGGCTTGCATTCAAAGGAACTGAAACGTACTCTGTATGACAGTTATGGCGAAAACAGCCAAAGAAAAAGAAGAGGCCCTCGAGCTCTTTACCCTTCTTGGGATCGATCCCGAGCGGCTGTCCCAGCCGCTTGGCAAGCGGACCGGTTCCCGCATCCGGCTGTTGCACGGGAGCAGTAGCGCCACCGCGTCGTACGCGCCCAAGAACACGGAGGAGCGCCGGAAGACGTCACGGCAGTCGCCGGATCAGACCCGCGTCGCTGACGGCGCGCGGCTCCGTCCCGGCTTCGACGTCCGGATCATCGACATTTCTCGGAGGGGCGTACTCATCGAGGTGCCCTCGCGGCTGCACATCGGCGCGCGCGCAGAACTGGCGCTGTTCCTGACCGACACCGCCGAGCGGCTCGATCTCACCGGGACCGTCCGCCGGTGCCACATCTCCAACCTGAATCCGTTGACCTACCGCGGCGCGCTCGAATTCACCGACGCCATCGACGATCGGCTGCTCGAGCCGTTCGTGAAGATCGAGGCGCTGAGCGCCTGAGCCCCTAACGTCTCGTCTCCGTTATTCGTCGGTCTTGCGAGGGCGGCCACCAAGCCGGCCATTCGCCCGCGAGGCTCGTGCCTTGATCGTGCTTCGCTGGGATCCCACCAACGCGGCGGCGCCAACGATATCGACTTTCCGATCGCCCTTGTCGGAGACGCGGGCGACGCGCACACGTGCAACTGGCTGGCTGGCGGGGTGAACGTTCAGATACGCCGTCAGCATGGTGCGGATCGCCCGCTCCGCCTTCGCATGTGTATCGGCCGCCGCATAGATGGGAAGCCCCGGCACGTAGGCGCTGATCGCTCCGCTCTCTTCGGTTTCAAGGACAATCGGATAGAGCATGGTCATTCGACACCTGCTTCGCGCAGGATCCGGTTACCGAGCCGTCCCGCCTCCTTCCTGGTGTGAACCGCGACCCAGACTTCCTTGCCGCTCGTGGGATGCTTCAGCAGCAAATAGCTACCTTTTCCTGTCCTGACCTCGACGAATCCCGCAGCTTTCAACCTGCGGATCACGTCGGCCCAGGTCACCCCCAGATCGTAAACCTATCGCTAGGTTTTAGCACTTCGCTGGGTTAACGCGGCACCAGCACGGCGCGCGGTCGAATGGCCGCGAGTTCATCAGCCAGACTGCGTGGCGAGGGGCAACTCCGGTTTCACGTCCGGAACTGCCGTTGCCTCGCGCCAGGTGGCCCAGATCGGCGTGCAGCACACCGATCCGGCCCTCGTCGTGCAACCGCGGTTCACGTCCGCGCTTCTCGGCGTGTGCCGACTCTCTGCGCTCCCCGCGAACTAACCCCTTCTCGTACAGCCGCTTGTCCGGCGCATCGCCGAGTGGCGCGTGCCTTGCTCGATGGTGAGGCGAACCGGTCCCGTCCGCGTTTTCGCCGGCGCCTGACCTCCGCCTGCCCCCCGCGCGGCGGGCCGGTTCCTCACCCGCACGACCATGCGATTGGAGGTTCCGATGATCACGAAGGTATTGCCGTGTCTCCTGACAACAGTGCTGCTGAGCGGGACGGTCGCCCACGCCGCGGAGCAGCAGTCTCAGACCGCGCCGCGCGCTGCGGCGCAACAGCCGCAGAACACGGCGCGCGGCCCGGCGCTCGACTTGAACTCAGCGAGCGTCACGGAGCTCGAATCGCTCCCAGGCATCGGACGGCGCACGGCGGAGCGCATCGTCGAGCACCGGCAGAAGAACGGCGGCTTCAAGAAGATCGAGGAGCTGATGAACGTCAAGGGCATCGGCGAGAAGAGCTTTCTCAAGCTGAAGCCCCTGATCACCGTAGCCCCCTTGAAAACGGAGAAGGCGGGTGGCGCCCGGTAGCGCTCGTGGCGCCACGCTCATCGAAGTCCTGCCGGCGCTGAGCCTGGCTGTCCTGGTGTCGGCGACCACCATTCCGGTGGTCGCCGGCGCGCTCGAACGGGAGCGGACAATCGCGGGCGCACAGTTTCTCGCTGCGCGAATCGCGCAGGCTCAGCTCGAGTCGCTTCGTCGCGGCGTCTCGGTGGCTCTGCGGGTTGATCTGCAGCAGGCGGATGCTGCGTTTCAGATGTTTGCCGACGGCAACGGCAACGGCATTTCGACAGCTGACATCACCACCGGAGTTGACGTGCCGATCGGGCCGAGCGAACGGCTCGGCGCCCATGCACAGGGTGTCGCCGTGCGCATCAACCAGCGCGTGCTCGACATCAGCGGCTCGCAGTGGCTGGACAGCGGCAGCGATCCGCTGCGGATCGGTTCGACACGGCTCGTCTCCTGTTCCCCGACCGGAACCTTGACGAGCGGGACCATCTACGTCGCATCCCCGCGCGGCCCGCAGATGGCTGTACGTCTCACAGGCAGCACAGGGCGAGTGCGCGTGCTCCGCTTCGAGCCGGCCCGTGCTGCATGGGTCCCGTGAGTGCAGGGCGCGAACGCCGGCGGGCGGGCCGCACGGGTCCCGACACCGCCGGCTGGCGCTGCGAGGCGGTGCTCCGTCCCGGTGTACCCGTTCGAGTAGTCGACATTTGCCCGTTCGGCGTTCTCGTCGAGTGTCCCACCCGGCTGCGTCCTGGGCGGGTGGCCGAATTGCAGCTGGTCAGTGCCGACAGCGATCGCAAGCACACTATCTCCGGCCGGATCGAACGCTGTCACGTTGTCCGTCTCCAGCCGCTCGGTTTCCGCGGGGCTATTGCATTCGATGCGGCACTGCGGTCGCCGCTCTGAGCGCTCGGGTAATCACTACCCATGTTCCGGTGGGCTGCGCTTGCGCGGGTAGTAACTACTCGTCGGGACGCCAATCGACCGCCAGGGTCGCATCACAAACCATTCACAGTCAGAACTTTATCGCTCTTGTTCAATCTGGCATCGAGATTGGAGTTTGTGCGCGCATGGAATCCTCAGCCCTCGTGCCCAGCATTCGTCGCGGCCGCCGCGCGGATCGTCGCAGTGGTCTCCACACCCTCGTCTGCCGCGTCGCGGGCGCCGCCTGCGAATGTGGCGACGCGGCCGACACGCTCAAGGAACTGTGCGCGCGGGTTGCGGCACTCACCAGGGCGCGCCACGTCCAGGTCACCGAGCAGGCAGGAGTCCGTGTCGGCCAACCGGTGCTGGCCGACGACTATGCAGCGTTTGCCGCGCCATGGGGCGATGGCCACGGGCGGCCGGTGCTGGAGGCGTCCTTCGGTGCGGATGCCAGGCCCGACGAGTGGACGTGTCAGCTGCTCGAGAGTGCCGCCGCCCTTGCGGCCATCGTCTTGTCTGCCGAGCGGGTCGGCCCCTTCGTGAACGGCCGATCGGCAGAGCGCGCCGATTTCGGACCGCTGATCGGATCGAGCGAGGTGATGCAGGCGCTGCGCGAACGGGTCGAGCGCGTGGCGTCCACCGACTTCACGATCCTCATCGAGGGCGAGAGCGGTGTCGGCAAGGAGCTGGTGGCCCGGCAGGTCCACGCGTGCAGCCGAAGGCGCCATGGACCATTCGTCGCCATCAATTGCGCCGCGCTCGTGGAGACGCTGCTGGAGGCCGAGCTGTTCGGCATCGAGGAGCGCACGGCTACCGGCGTCCGCGGCCGACGGGGGAAGTTCGAGCACGCCGACGGCGGTACGTTGTTCCTCGACGAGGTTTCGGACCTGTCGCTCTCGGCGCAGGCGAAGTTGCTTCGAGCTATTCAGGACCTCACCGTCGAACGCGTCGGCGGGACCGGCGGCCGCCGCGTGGACGTGCGGATCGTCGCGGCGACGAATCGAAGCCTGTCGGGGCTGGTGGCCAACGGTGTGTTCCGCGCCGACGTTTTCTACCGGCTGAGCGGCGTCGAAGTGCAGGTGCCACCGCTCAGGTTCCGGAAGAGCGACATCATCGAGCTCACGCAGCACTTTCTGTCCCGGCACCATGGGCGCGGCCGCTACACGATGACGGCCGCCGCCGTGGACGCGATCATGTCGTACGACTGGCCGGGCAACGTCCGCGAGCTGGAACGGATGATCGAAGGCGCAGTCGCGATTGCCGAGTCGAGGCAGATTCGCCTCGACGACCTTCCGGCAAGCCTGCGCGGCGACTACGCCGAGATCCTCATGCCGTCGGCGCAGGACGACCATACGATGCGTGCATGGGGAAGCCGCTACGCACGCATGGTCCTCGAGCGATGCGGCGGCAACAAGCGTGAGGCGTGCCGGCGATTGTGCATCTCGTATCACACGTTGAATGCGTACCTCGAATACCAGCCAGGTCAGAAGCTGCTGGCACGACGCGCTCGTCTCACGCGGCTGGCTGCGCTGAGTGTCGCCGAGCAACGCACAAATGGATGAGCTGACACGCTCGTAAGACTTGTAAATCGTTGTCACGGAACCGTTTGAGGGCCGGGCGCCGTCGGATGGCAACGTACAATGAAGGCCCATGCGTGTCCCTCGGTTGGTCCTCATCGCGGCGCTGTCGCTGGCCGCGATCCGGTGCGGGACGCAATCCTCGGCTGCACCCGTGCAGAACTCCAGGAATGCCGCACCCGAAGTCACCGTTGCCCGTGTCGAACTGGCGCCGCTGACTCGCACCGTCACCGTCAACGGCACGCTCGCGGCCGAAGAAGAGGTGATGCTCAGTTTCAAGGTCACTGGACGGATCGACGAGCTCCGCGTCGACCTCGGTTCCCGCGTGCAGAAGGGCGAGGTCATCGCCCGGCTCACGCCGACCGACTTCGCGCTTCGGGAGCAGCAGGCCCAGGCGGCGTTGCAGCAGGCCCGCGCTCGGCTCGGCCTCCCGCTCGAGGGTGATGGCGAGGTCGTCGATCTCGAGCAGACCTCCCTGGTACGGCAGGCCAAGGCCGCTCTCGAAGAAGCACGCGTACAGCGGGATCGAATCCAGACGTTCGTCGGCCGCGGGATCACTGCGAAGGCGGAGCTCGACACCGCAAACGCGAACCTGCAAATCGCCGACGGGAAATACGCCGACGCGCTCGAGGAAGTAAGAAACCGCCAGGCCGTGCTCGCGCAGCGCAAGTCGGAACTGGCGCTCGCCAGCCAGCAGCTCGAAGACACCGTCTTGCGCTCGCCGATCGACGGCGTGATCCGCGTCCGGTCTGCGGTGGCGGGAGAGTTCCGCTCCGCGGGCACGCCGGTTGTCACAGTTGTGCGTCAGGATCCGCTCCGGCTGCAGCTGGCGGTACCGGAGCGGAGCGCCGGACAGCTTCAGACCGGTCAGCTGGTGCGCGTCACCGTTGAAGGTACCACCGAGGTGCACGAGGGACGCGTCGTGCGCCTGAGCCCGTCCATTGCTGAAGGCACACGGACGCTGGCCATCGAAGCCGCGGTGCCCAACGCCCAGGGACAGCTTCGCCCAGGCTCATTCGCCCGCGCCGACATCGTCGTCAGCGAGTCGCGCGCCCTCGTCGTTCCCCAGTCGGCGATCATCGTGTTCGCGGGCGTGGAGAAGGTACTGACCGTCGAAGACGGCGCCGCCAAGGAGCGCCGCATCAAGACCGGCGAGCGAGTCGGCGATCACGTAGAGGTGCTGGACGGGCTCATTGCCGGTGCGATGGTGATCACCAGCGGCGGCAACATCGCCGACGGCATGAAGGTGACTATGGCTGGCGGCGCCCGCCCGCCGAACGCCGCGCCATGACCCGTCGCACCTGACCCGCCGCACCCCGCACCCGTCGCACCTGTCGCACCTCGCACCTGTCGCACCTATTCTGTTATGCGCAAGCTCGCTGCCGTCTGCATCGAACGCCCCGTCTTCGCGGCGATGATCATCCTGGCGCTGGTCGTCATCGGGGCGGCGTCGTTCTTCCGCCTCGGCATCGATCGGTTCCCGGCCGTGGACCTGCCGACGATCATGGTCCGCACCAACCTTCCCGGGGCTTCGGTGGAGGAGATGGAGACGCAGGTCTCCGAGATCCTGGAAGAGGCGGTCAACCAGGTCGAAGGCATCACCGAGCTCCGCTCGATCTCGGGCCTGGGGCAGTCGATGGTGATCGTCACCTTCGATCTCGATCGCGACATCGACACTGCCGCTCAGGACGTTCGCGATCGCGTCGCCTCAGTGGTCCGCCGCCTGCCGGACGATGTCGAGCCGCCGATCATCCAGAAGATGAACAGCGAGCAGACACCGGCAATGTCGGTGGCGCTCGCGGGCAACCTCTCGATACGGGAACTCACCGAAATCGCGGACAAGACCGTGAAGAAGGTGCTCGAGCGCTCCACCGGCGTCGGCGAGGTGCAGATCGTCGGCGGCCTCGAGCGGGCGATCAACATCTGGGTGGAAGCCGATCGGCTGGCCGCCTATCGGCTTCCGATCGCGGACGTGCGCACCGCGCTGCAGCAGCAGAACGCCGACGTGCCCGGCGGCAACGTCACGACCGAGGTCTCCGAGCAGTCGCTGCGGACGATGGGTCGCTTCACGGAGGCGGCGCAGTTCAACGACCTGGTGATCGCCACCCGCAACGGTCAGCCGATTCGCGTCCGCGACATCGGCCGCGCCGAGGACGGGACCAAAGAACAGCGATCGCTGGCCCGGCTGAATGGCGTACCGACCGTCATCCTCGACCTCCGCCGCCAGGCCGGGGCCAACACCGTGGAGGTGATCGAGGCGGCCAAGGCCAACCTCGAGCGCATCCGGCCGCAGCTGCCGCCTGGCGTGACGATGGAAGTCGTCCGCGATTCGTCGGAGCACATCTACGCTTCGCTCCACGAGATCAACGTCCACCTCATCCTCGGCAGCATGCTGGCGTGCCTTGTCGTCTTCGCCTTCATGCGCGACTGGCGTGCGACGATCATCGCCGCGGTCGCCATCCCGGCCTCGGTGGTCTCCACCTTCGGCCTGATGGCCGCGCTCCATTTCACGCTCAACACCGTCACGATGCTCGCCCTCGTCCTGATGGTCGGCATCGTCATCGACGATGCCATCGTGGTGCTGGAGAACATCTTCCGCTTCATCGAAGAGAAGGGCATGAACCCGTTCGAGGCGGCTCGCGAGGCCACCGCCGAGATCGCGCTTCCGGTGCTGGCGACGACGCTCTGCCTCGTCGTGATCTTCATCCCGGTCTCGTTCATGTCGAGCATCTCCGGACGGTTCCTCTACCAATTCGGCATCACCGCGGCGAGCGCCATCCTGGTCAGCCTCCTCGTCTCGTTCACGCTGACGCCGATGATGAGCGCCCGGATGTTCGGCGGCCGGCAGAAGAACGCCCACGACGGGCACGGCCACGACGACTCGGCGTCACGCGGCGGCTTCTATCACCGGATCGACGTGCTCTATTCCCGTGTGCTCGAGTTCGCGCTGCGCCGGCGCGCGATCGTGGCGATCGTCGCGATCGTGGTGATTGCGCTGAACGGGGTGCTCTATCGCATGGTCCGCCAGGAGTTCATCCCGGGCGGGGTGGACGAGGCCCAGTTCGAGATGTCGGTGACCGCGCCGGAGAGCGCCAGTCCGGCGGCGATGAACGAGGTGATGACCGCGATCGAGAAGGACGTGCGGTCCGTGCCCGGCGTCGAGCTGGTGCTGTCAACGGTGGCGGGCGGTCCGCTGGGAGCGGTCAACGAAGGGCAGCTGTTCGTCAAGATCGAGCCGCACGAGAAGCGGATCTTTTCGCTGCCCCGGCTGGTCAAGGGCATCGTGACGCTCGATCCGCTCGAGGCGTTCCGGGGCAACTATGCGCAACGCGACGTCATGCAGGCGATCCGGACGAAGATGCGCACTTACCGGGATCTCCGCGTGGCGGTGCGCAACCTCCAGACGTTCAACATCGGCGGCGGCAACTGGGACGTGGACTTCATCATCCGCGGCCCCGATCTCGAGTCGCTGGCGAAGTACACCGACCAACTGCGGCTGCGCGCGGGTGAGCTTGGTCTCCAGGACGCTGACACGACGCTCAAGTTGAACAAGCCCGAGCTCCGCGTGCAGATCGATCGAGCCCGGGCCGCGGACCTCGGGATTCGCACGCAGGACATCGCGGCTTCGTTGCGCCTGATGGTCGGCGGCGACCAGGAGGTCTCGCGGTTCCGGGATCCCCGTGTCGGCGAGGACTACGACGTCCAGCTCCGGCTGGCTGAAGGCGATCGCCGGGACCCAGATACCATCGCGCGGCTCTACGTGGCCCGCAACACTGGCGAGATGGTGCGGCTCGATTCGCTGGTGCGGCTCGAGCAAGGGCAGAGCGCGTCGCGCGTGGACCGTTACGACCGCCAGCGGCAGGCCAACCTCCGCTCCGGCATTCAGCAGGGATATGCGCTGGCGGATCGGCTCGAGGTGGTCCGGGCCGCAGCCGCGGGCCTCGGCATGCCGGCCGGCTACAGCACGGCTATTTCCGGGCGAGGCAAGGAGCTCGAGCGGACGTTCAGCGAGTTCGGCTGGGCGTTCCTGCTCTCGGTCATCTTCATGTACATGGTGCTTGCGGCTCAGTACGAGAGCCTGCTGAACCCGCTCATCATCCTGCTGGCGCTGCCGCTGTCGCTGCCTTTCGCGCTACTGTCGATTTACCTGACCCGCGACACGCTGAACCTGTACTCCGCGCTCGGCATGCTGGTGCTGTTCGGGGTCGTCGCCAAGAACGCGATTCTGCAGATCGACCACACGCTGAACCTGCGTCGCCAGGGACGGCCGGCGCGGGAGGCGATTCTCGAAGCGAATCGCGATCGACTGCGGCCGATTCTGATGACCACCCTGGCGCTGGTCGGCGGCATGCTGCCGCTCGCCCTGGGCAGCGGTCCGGGCGCCGAGGAGCGGCGGACTATCGCGGTGGTCGTCATCGGCGGCCAGACGCTGTCGCTATTCCTGACCCTCGTCATCGTGCCGGTCGCCTATTCGCTCGCCAACGACGCGGCCGGGTGGCTGGCGGCGGCGCGGCGGCCGGGCGTCCCGGCCGTGGTCGAGGAGCCGAGCGCGGCCCCGAATTCTTGATTCTGCGGAGGCCGCATAGTACCTTGTGTGGGCTTCGGCGCGCCTTGAGCGCGCCCTTCTAACCTCACATGACTGACGCGGCTCCTGCCTCCCTGAAAAAGACCTCCCTGCACGCAGCGCACGCGGCCCTTGGCGCGCGAATGGTGCCCTACGCCGGCTGGGAGATGCCGGTCGAATACTCCGGGATCAGCGCCGAGCACATCGCGGTGCGAACCGCGGCCGGGCTGTTCGACGTCTCGCACATGGGCGAGGTGGAGATTGCCGGGGCGGGCGCGCTCGACGCCGTCCAGCACCTGTCGTCGAACGACGCCTCGAAGCTGCAGGTCGGGCAGATCCAGTACTCCGCCCTCACCACGCCGGAAGGAACCTTCGTGGACGACCTGCTCGTCTACCGGTTCGGCCCGTCGCACTACCTGCTGGTGATCAACGCCGGCAACATCGACAAGGACGTGCCGTGGATCACGGCGCGGGCGCAAGAGAAGGTGCCCGGCATTGCGGTCGTGAACTCGAGCGACCGGTATGCGCTGATCGCGCTGCAGGGGCCGCGCGCGCAGGAGATCCTCCAGACCCTCACCGCCATCGACCTGCCGGCAATCAAGTACTACTGGTTCGCCCACGGCGAGATCGCGGGTGTGCGCGGCACGGTCTCACGGACCGGTTACACCGGCGAGGACGGGTTCGAGATCATGGTCCCGGCGGCAATGGCCACGAAAGTCTGGGACGCCATTCTCGCCGCGGGGAAGCCGCACGGGCTGATTCCGGCCGGCCTCGGCGCCCGTGACACGCTGCGCCTCGAGGCCTCGATGCGCCTCTACGGCAACGACATGGACGAGACCGCGACGGTGATGGAAGCGGACCTCGGCTGGATCGTCGGCTGGAAGAAGGACGCGTTCCTCGGCCGCGACGTGCTGCACGCCCAGAAGGCTGCCGGCGTCGATAAGAAGCTGGTCGGCTTCGAGATGCTCGACCGTGCCATTGCCCGTCACGGGCACCCCGTGTTTCACGGCGGCAAGCAGGTTGGGGTCGTGACCAGCGGGACCCAGACGCCGTATCTCAAGAAGGCGCTCGGCATGGCCTACGTGCCGCCGGCGCTGTCTGCCCCGGGAACCGAGCTCGAAATGGACATCCGCGGCCGCCGCGCCAAAGCCGTGGTCGTGCCGATGCCGTTCTACAAGCGCGAGAAGAAAGGCTAGCCGACATGTCGTACCCGACCGATCTGAAGTACACGAAGGACCACGAGTGGATCCGCCTCGACGGCGGCACCGGCACGGTGGGCATCACCGACTTCGCGCAGCAGCAGCTGGGCGACGTCGTCTACGTGGAGCTCCCGGAGGTCGGCACGCAGCTGACGGCGGGCAAGGTGTTCGGCACGATCGAGTCGGTCAAGGCGGTGTCGGAGCTCTACGCGCCGGTGAGCGGCGAGGTCCTCGAGGTCAACACCGGGCTGAAGGATCACCCCGACAACGTCAACAGCAAGCCCCATGAGAGCTGGATGGTGAAGGTGAAGCTCGCGAACGCCGGCGACGCGGCTGACCTGTTGGATGCGACGGCGTACGAGGCGTTGCTGGCCAAGTGAGTACCTTCGATCCCCTCGACACCTTTGCGCCCCGGCACATCGGTCCGCGAACCGCGGACCGCGACGCGATGCTGAAGGCGGTCGGCGCCGCCTCGCTCGACCAGCTGATCGACCAGGCCATTCCCGCCAGCATCCGTCTGCCCAAGCCGCTCTCGCTGCCGCCCGCCGAGAGCGAGTCCACGTATCTCGCGCGCCTCGAGACCATCGCCGCCAAGAACCGTGTGGCGCGCAGCTTCATCGGTCTCGGCTATTACGACACGCTGATCCCGAGCGTCATCAAGCGGGGCCTGTTCGAGAACACCGGCTGGTATACGCCGTACACGCCGTACCAGGCCGAAATTGCCCAGGGCCGGCTCGAGTCGCTGCTGAATTTCCAGACGATGGTGTCGGACCTGACCGGCTTGCCGGTGGCCAACGCGTCCCTTCTCGACGAGGGGACGGCCGCGGGTGAGGCGATGACGCTGCTGCACCGCGTCCAGACGAAGAAGATCGGCGAGCACGGCGGCGTGTTCCTGGTCTCCGATCGCGTCTTTCCACAGACGCTCGACGTGCTGCGAAGCCGTGCCGAACCGCTCGGCATCGAGCTGCGCGTCGGCGCGATCGACCAGTTGCCGCTCGACGGGCCGGTGTTCGGTGCGCTGGTCCAGTATCCCGACGAAGCGGGTCGCATCGACGATCTCCGGCCGTTCATCGACAAGGCCCACGCCGCGGGTGTTCTCGTCGCCGTCGCCACCGACCTGCTCGCCCTCGCGGTCATTACGCCGCCCGGCGAGATGGGTGCCGACGTGGTGCTCGGCAACTCGCAGCGTTTCGGAGTCCCGCTCGGGTTCGGCGGCCCGCACGCCGCCTTCTTCGCGACCCGGCAGGACTACGTCCGGCACATCCCTGGACGACTGATCGGCGTGTCGGTGGATGCGCAGGGGCACACCGCGTACCGGATGTCGCTGCAGACGCGAGAACAGCACATCCGCCGCGAGAAGGCGACCTCGAACATCTGCACCGCCCAGGCGCTGCTCGCCAACATGGCGGCGATGTACGCCGTCTACCATGGTCCGGAGGGGATTCGGGCGATCGCGTCACGCGTCCACGGGATGGCGCGCGCGCTGGCCGGCGCGC
>Ga0310810_10008593_pt1 | contig 11766 bp, 9 predicted proteins | sample NCmetagenome_FD_207641 | JGI IMG/M metagenome (GOLD analysis project Ga0310810, IMG submission 207641) | Soil microbial communities from experimental microcosm in Duke University, North Carolina, United States - NC | ecosystem: Engineered > Artificial ecosystem > Soil microcosm > Unclassified ...
CTCGCGCTTCTTGTTGCTGAGTCGCTTCTTCGAGTCGAGGCGCGCCTGTTTGGCGGCGCGGCTCGGCTTCGTTGCCCGCCGCTTTTTCGGGACGACGAGCGCCGCCCGCACGAGATCCGCCAGGCGCCCTTCAGCGCTCTCGCGATTCTGACGCTGGCTCCGACGATCGCTCGCCACCACGCGAACGGTCTGCTCGCTGTCCAGGCGCGACGACAACTTCTGGAGTACGCGCTCGCGCTGCTCCTCCGACAGCGCCCGCGTCGTCCCGACGTTCCACAGCAACTCGATGCGCGTGGACGACGTGTTGACGTGCTGCCCGCCCGCACCGCCGGCACGCGACGCGCGCGCCGACAGCTCATCGCGTGGGATCACGACGGACTCGTTCACGCGCAGTCCGTCGGCGGCTTCATCAGTCATGTGGTGGTCACGGGCTCGTGGTCGGTGTCGTTCTCCTACCGAGCTGCGCTGCCGGCGGCCGCGGCCGCAGCCGCCGTCGTGCCGTCGTCGCGATGCACTCGCAAACCTGCCACGCGGCGTCCGTCCATCGCGATGACCTCGAGCTCGCCGCCAGGGAAGGGGACACGATCCCCGATCTTCGGAACGCGCCCCAACCGGCCGAACACGTAGCCGCCTAACGTGGACCAGTCACCTTCGGGAATCCGCAGCCCGTAATCGGACCGCACGTCCACGAGCGAGAGCGAGCCCGCGAGCTCGAGGACGCCATCCGTCATGACGGCGGTGCGCGACGCGAAGTCGTACTCGTCCGCGATGTCGCCCACGACCTCCTCGATGAGATCTTCCATGGTCACGATCCCGGCGGTCCCGCCGTACTCGTCCAGCACGACCGCCATCTGCGCTCGCGTCTTCCGCAGGTCGTCGAGCACCCGTTCGGCCGGCCGGCTCGAAGGGACATACAGCGCAGGCCGCACGAACGCTTCCAGCGAGAACGGCTCCTGCCCGTCATAGAGCCAGAGATCCTTCGCGAGGAAGACCCCTGCGACGTCATCGAGCGTGTCTCGGTACACCGGATACCGCGAATAGCGCTCTCTGCGCACGATCGTCCACACCTCGGCGGCGGTCGAGTCGATGTCCAGCGCCGTTACGTCCGTGCGTGGACGCATGACGTCGTATGCCTTCTTCTCGTGAAAGTCGAAGACACCCGCAAGCATCGCCGAGTCGGTCTCGTCGAGTGTGCCGTGCGCACGTGCCTGCATCACGAGCAGTCGCAGCTCATCCGGCGAATGCACGTGCTGCGCTTCCGACTGTGGCGCGATACCGAGACGGCGCATGAGCCAGTTGGCGGTCCCGTTGAGCAACGTGATCGCCGGCGACATGACCCGGGCGAACACCATGAGCGGAATGGCCAGTGTCCGACTGACGCCCTCGGCCTTCACGAGCGCGATCGATTTCGGCGCGAGCTCGCCCAGCACGATGTGCAGGAACGTGATGATGATGAACGCGGTGATCACACCGGCGGCAGTGTGTGCGGCGAGTGGCCCGGGAGTGACGCCGAAGAGGCCGAGGAACTGGTCAACGAGCCCAGCCAGCGCCGGTTCACCGATCCATCCGAGCCCGAGCGACGCCAGCGTGATGCCTAACTGCGTCGCGGAGATGTACCGGTCCAGGTCCTTCAGGGCAGTCTGCGCCGCCTTGGCGAGCCGGTCTCCCTGATTTGCCATCTGGTCGATCTTGCTGCGCCGCGCACCGACGAGCGCGAACTCGGCGGCAACGAAGAACGCGTTGGCGAGAACGAGCAGAATGACCACCACCAGGCGCCACAGGTAGGCGCCAAAGCTCAGATGCTCAGCCAGTTGCACTCGGAAACAACCTCCAACCCAGATCGTCCAGATCGTAGCAGAATGCCATAGGTCTCTCGAAGTCTACTCCACCGCAAATTGCAACATTCCCTGCCGGTGATCCCGATCACCCGCGCCGACGCCACCCGTCGTCCGCCGATTCTGGACCCGCACAGAATTCTGCGGTGGGTCTATCTCGGCAGGCTCGCCATGTCCGCCGCGATCTTCCTCGCGGCGGTCATCGCCTGGAAGAACGCCGATGCCGGGCTGACGCTGGTCGCGTCGCTGGTCATCATCGCGGCGCTCGCGTTCACCGCCGGTTCGGCGCTGTACAGCCTCGTCTATCGGTCTCCGCTGCGTCCGGGGTTCCTGTATATCCAGTCGCTGTTCGACCTCCTGGTCGTCACGGCGATCGTGCACGTGACTGGCGGCGGTACGTCCCAGTTCGCTGCACTGTATATCCTGGTCATTGCGGCCGCGTCGCTGCTCCTGCCGTTCTCGGGTGGGTTGCTCATTGCTGCCCTGGGGTGCGTCCTCTACTTCGCGGACGTGCTGCTCGCGCCGGGCACCCAGATCGACCTCGGTGTCTGGTTGCAGCTCGGAGTGTTCTCAGCTGTTGCGCTGGGCAGTGGGTACATCGCGGCTCGATTACGACAGGCAGGCGCCGGAACCGAGCAGCTCGCGGCCGAACTGGTGAAGGTGCGCCTACAGGCCGCCGACATTCTCCGGAACATACGCAGCGGAATCGTCACGGTCGACGCCACAGGCGGGCTCGTCTATGCGAACCCGGCCGCATCACAGCTTCTCGGCTTGCCGCTGGACGAGCATGTCGGCTCTCGAGTGATCGAAACGATCTCCGGCGCATCGCCGGAGTTGGCGCGCGCGCTCGATCGGGCAGCGCACGATGGGACACGCACGACTCGCGCCGAGGGAACCGTCACCGTTCGGGATCGGCGCTTTCCCATTGGCCTGAACACCACCAACTCAGCCGGCGATCAGGGAGGCGCGGAGGCGACGGCCACCGCGATCTTCCAGGACATCTCGGATCAGAAACGTCTCGATTCGCTCCATGCGCGTGCGGAGCGCCTTGAGGCTGTCGCCGAGTTGAGCGCGTCCCTGGCGCACGAGATCAAGAATCCGCTGGCGTCGATTCGCAGCGCCGTCGAGCAGCTTGCCCGCTCGCCGCGCACGACCGTGGACGAGCGCACGCTGGCGGAATTGATCGTTCGCGAGTCGGATCGCCTGTCGCGGCTTCTCTCCGAGTTCCTCGACTTTGCGCGCGTGCGGGTGGCGCGTGTCGAGCCGGTGGACCTCGCGGCCGTGGCCCGTGGCGCTGCGAGTCTCGCGGCCGCGCATCCCGACCGCCCGCATAACGTGGAAGTTGTCTGCGCGGGGATGACCGACGACATGGTCGTGGACGGCGATGAAGACCTGCTGCATCGGGCCGTGTTCAACCTCGCGCTCAACGCCGTTCAGGCGTCGCCGCAGGGCGGACGCGTTCGCGTCGAGCTGGCCCCGCTGTCCATGGATCAGGTCCCTGCGGGCGTCTCGTTCGACCTCGGGGGGATCGCACTGCGCGTGTCCGACGACGGTCCGGGCATTCCGCACGAGATTCGCGACCGACTGTTCGATCCGTTTTTCACGACGAAGCCCGGTGGCAGTGGCCTTGGGCTGAGCATCGTGCATCGCGCCATCGAGGCCCACAGCGGCTTCGTGTTCGTGGACAGCGATGACCGAGGCACACGTGTCACCGTACTGCTGCCGTCCCATCAGTCCGACATTGGAGATCCCGCGTGAGCGAGCGTTCGAACGGCGCACCTAACGTCCTGATCATCGACGACGAGGCCGGAATTCTGGACTCGCTGCGCATCCTTCTCAAGAACGAGGGGTTCGTGCCTCACGTCGCCCTGGGCGGCAAGGCTGGACTCGAGCAGATCGAAGCGTTGTCGCCCGACATCGTGTTGAGTGACGTGCGGATGCCGACCGTGAGCGGGCTGCAGGTCCTGTCGGCGGCCCGGCAACGCGATCCGAATACGCCGGTCATTCTCATGACGGCGCAGGCGACGCTGCAGTCGGCGATGCAGGCCGTGAACGAAGGCGCGTTCTACTATATCCAGAAGCCGTTCCGCAACGACGAGATGATCGCGATCCTGCGGCGCGCCGCGGAACATCGGCATCTGCGGATGGAGAACTCCTCTCTCAAGCAGGAGATCCGGCGACGCGACAAGCACGTTGGGTCGCGTCCGATCGGGAACAGTCGCAACTGGCTGGACGTGCTGCGACTCGCGGAGACGGTCGCGCCCACTGAGTCGACTGTGCTGCTCCAGGGTGAATCCGGTACCGGAAAGGAAGTGATCTGCCGCTACATTCACGAGCTATCGAATCGAACGGAGGGTCCGTTCCTCTCGATCAACTGTGGCGCGCTTCCCGAGAGTCTCCTGGAGAGCGAGTTGTTCGGTCACGTGAAGGGGTCGTTCACCGGTGCCGTGAAGGACAAGAGCGGGCTGTTCACCGCTGCCGCGAAGGGCACGTTTTTCCTCGATGAGATCGGCGAGACGACGCCGGCGACGCAGGTCAAGCTGCTCCGCGTGCTGCAACATCGCGAAGTGATCCCCGTTGGCGCCACGGAGTCGCAGCCGATCGACACGCGGCTCGTCGCGGCAACGAATCGTGATCTCGAGGAGGACATCCGCCGCGGCGTCTTCCGTCGGGATCTCTACTATCGACTGAACGTGATCGCGATCTACCTGCCCCCGCTGCGCGAGCGTCGCGATGACATTCCGCTCCTGGCGGGAGCGTTCCTCGAGCGTACGGCCTCGCAGCGCGGGGAGATGCAGAAGCAGCTCAGCGCTTCCGCGCACGACGCGCTGCTCAATTACTCCTGGCCTGGCAACGTGCGCGAGCTCGAGAACGCGCTGGAGCGGGCCGTCATTCTCACGCCCGGCGACCTGATCGAGATCGATGCGCTGCCGGATCGGATCATGGCGCCGGAGCCGGTGAAGCTGGTCGAGGAGCGGCCAGTGCGGAATCCGACGCTCGAGACCATCGAACGCGCGTACATCATGTGGGTGCTGCAGAGCGAGGCTGGCAACAAGACGCGCGCCGCCGAGACGTTAGGTATCGATCCCTCCACGCTGCACCGCAAGCTGTCGCGGTTCGGGGCAGAGGCGTGACGCGAAGCGCCGTGACGCCGAGCTCCACGCTGGAGGGCCGCCCTCGCGGCCTCGCGGCGCCGGTGTTCGTGGACCTCATGGGCCGCGTGCGCGTGAAGCGCATGGCCATGGTCGCCACGGCGGCCGTCGCGGTGCTGGTCTACGGCAACGCGTTCGCGAATGGATTCGTGCTGGACGACGGTGGTGTGATCCTCCGCAACCAGCTGGTGACGACTCCCGCCAGTGCGTGGAGAGCATTCGGCCTCCCGTACTGGCCGGAGGCCATCGGCGGGGGGCAGTACCGCCCGTTAGGCATCGTGTCGTTCGCGATCGACTGGCTCGTGTCCGCCGGGGATGCACGATGGTTCCACATCGTGAACGTGCTCTGGCATGCGCTCGCCACGGTCCTCGTGTGGACGCTCGCGGCGGAGCTCCTGGCGCCCGCCGCCGCAGGCATCACGGCGCTCCTGTTCGCCGTACACCCGGTCCACGTGGAGGCGGTGTCCAACGTCGTGGGCCGTCTGGAGCCGATGAGCGCCGTCTTCGTGCTCGGTGCGCTGCTCGCGCACCGGCGTGGGAGTCGGGCAGCGCCAGCGCTCTTCGCAGCGGCCAATGACCTCATACTCGACCGCGATTGGCGGGCTACGCTGCGCGCACGCCGTTGGCTGTACGCAGGGTACGGTGCAGTCACGGTTGCGTACGCGGCCATTCTGCTCGTGACGTTCCACGATCGCGAGTTCAGCATCCCCGCGCGCATCTTCGCCGGAACCACGCTCGGGCACCGGCTCGAGCTCGTGGCTCGCACCGTTCCACATTTCGTCCGTCTGTTGGTCGCCCCGCTCGATCTTTCCGCGAGCTACGCGCCTAACGTCATCTCGCCGTACGCCGGCATGTCGGTGATGACGGCAACGGGCATCGCGATCGGCGTGCTCGTCGCGGTCGCGTTCGCGGTGGCCATGCGCCGCCGCCGCTGGCCCGCGATGGCATTCGCCGTGATCTGGGTGCCGCTCGCGCTCGCACCGGTATCGAACGTGTTCTTCCCGTCAGGCGTCCTCCTCGCCGAGCGGACGCTGTACCTCGCGAGCGTGGGCGTCTGCCTTGGCGTCGGCGCCGTTGCCGAGCGGTATCTGCTCACGCGACCGGCAATGGTCGCGGCAGCGACGGCATCGGTCGCGCTCGCCTTCGCCGTTCGCACGTGGACGCGAACGCCCGTCTGGCAGAATGATCGAGCATATCTCCTTGCGCTGCTCGCGGATCATCCCGAATCGTACGAAGCACACCTCGCCGCGGGACACGCCCTTCGCGGAGCCAACGCGCTCGACCAGGCCGAACGCGAGCTCGTCATCGCACGGCGGCTGTTCCCGCGGGATTCCATCGTGTATCGCGAAGCCGCGGACGTCGCCGAGCGGCAACAGCGACCGGCCCTTGCCATTGCGCTGCTCGACTCTGCACGGATGGCGCGCTCCCTTCCGCTTCCCGCGCGATGAGCATCTCCATACGCACCCCCGACGGCGTTGGCGTGGTGCCCGAAGGCTACGGCGCTACCGCGTATCCGGACGCTGGACTGCGCACGACGTTCGGCGACTCGCGCGCCGTTGGCGTGCTCGTCGCCGCCGTCGCGCTCGCCATCGCCTTCGTTGCTATCCCGAACTGGCCGGCTGGGGTCTTCCAGGACGACGGGATCTACGTTGTCCTGGGCAAGGCACTCGCGAGTGGGGAAGGGTATCGCTACCTGAACTTGCCGGGCGCTCCGTACGCGACGCACTATCCGCCCGGCTATCCGCTGTTCCTCGCGATGCTCTGGAAGGTCTCGCCGCAATTTCCGCAGAACGTCGCCGTGTTCACGTTCGCGAACGCGGGCTTCCTCGCGCTCGCGGCATTCGCCGCCTTCCGGTTCGGGCGAGACCGCCTCGGGCTCTCCACGTTAGGCTCGGCCACGGTGGGCATTGCCGGCACGGTGTCCATTCCGGCGCTCATCTTCGGCGTCTTCGTGTTGTCCGAGCCGATGTTCATGGCCCTGCTCATCCTCCTGCTGATCTACGCCGAACGGGTCGCGGAGCGGGCGGAGTGGCGCAACGCGCTGTTCGTCGGTCTCGCGGGCGGCGCACTCGCGATGGTGCGCACGACCGGCATGTTCGTGGTCCCCGCGTTCGCCCTCGTGCTGCTCCTGCGTCGCAGGTTCCTGCCGGCGCTCTGCGCGGCCGCAGGCTGCGCGGTGTTCATCGTGCCGTGGCACATCTGGGTCGCGGCCCACGGGTCCGAGATCCCGCCGGTGCTCATGGGCAAGTACGGTCCCTACGATGCCTGGATGTCGAACGCGGTGCGCGAGCATGGCGCGGGATTCGTCTGGAACGTCATCGTGCGGAACGCGCGCGCGTTGTATGGCATGCTCTGGGTGATGTTCACCGGCAGCGAGACGTCGCCGAGCGTGCTTCGACCGCCAGCGGCGATCGTCGCGACGGCGCTCATCGGGATCGGTGCGTGGCGTCTCGCGCGTCGCGCGCCGGTGACGATCTGGTTTCTCGCCGCGTACATGGCGCTGGTGATCGTATGGCCGTTCGAGCCGACGCGATTCGTCTGGGCTTTGCTGCCGCTATTCTGCGCGATGCTCGCGCTCGGTATTGGGTTCGTGTTCGAGCAGCGGCCGCCGACGGCAGCGTTGCGCGTCGTGCGCTATGCGGCTCTCGCTGCGTCGTCGCTGCTCGTCGTCGGGTTCGGGTGGTACAACGTGAACGGCGTGAGGCAACAGTGGCGCGATTCCGTGCCGCGCGTGACGGCGGCGCGCGCGACGCCCGTGGTCGAGTGGATTCGCGCATCGACGCGGCCCACCGACATCATCGCGATGGAAGATGATCCGCTGATCTATCTCTACACCGGGCGGCAAGCGGTTCCCGTTGGCACGTTCACGCCCGAGGAATATCTCGAGGAGCAGACCTACCCGTTCGCGACGGAAACGCTCCGCACGATCATCGCGCGATACAAACCGACGTACGTCATCGGGACGACGTCGTACGCGGTGATCTCGGCGCGTGCACTGTCCATGCGGACGCCACCGGAGCTTCGGGTCCACGCGCTGCTCCCCACGGCGGCCATCTTCGCGCCGATCGCACGATGACCGCGATAGGCGATCTCGATCGAACCGCGCGCCTCGTGCGTTCCGCCGGCGACTCACGCCGCGTCTCCGCCGATCGCGTCGCACCGCTCGTGCTCGGCGCCATCGCGCTCGCCGTTGCACTGCTCACCGTCACGCCGTGGCCGGTCGGCGTCTTTCAGGATGACGCGATCTACGTGACGCTGGCCAAGGCGCTGGCAACCGGCGATGGATTCCGGATGATCAACATGCCGGGCGCGCCACACGCGACGCATTTCCCGCCGGGCTACCCGCTGCTGCTCGCCGCGTTATGGAAGTTGTTCCCGTCGTTCCCGGATAACATCGTCGTCTTCAAGTTCCTGAACGCGCTGTTTCTGGCAGCGACGGCAGTCGGGACGTATCGCTTCTCCCGGTCGCGCCTCGAGCTCGGTGTGCTCGGCGCGTCGGTCGCGGCCATGATCGGCACGATCTCCGTCGTCGTGCTCGTCATCACCGGGGTCGTGCTCTCGGAGCCGCTGTACATGGCGCTCGTGCTGCCGACTCTGCTGCTGGCTGAACGCGCTGCCGACGACGGCGAAGCGCGATCCGCGGCCGGAGCGGGCGCGCTCATCGGTGTTCTGGCACTCGTGCGCACCGTCGGTGTGTTCCTGCTGCCGGCGGCGCTGCTCGTGCTGCTCGTCCGGCGGCGCTGGCAATCAGCGCTGGTACTGACGCTCGTCGCGCTGCTGTTCATCGCGCCGTGGCAAGCCTGGGTCTCGGCGTATCAGAGCGAGATGCCTGCGCCGTTCGTCGGCAAGTACGGCGCGTATGGGCCCTGGCTCTCGGCGGGCTACCGCGCGGGCGGTCTTGCCTTCGCGCGAGCCGTGCTCGAGAAGAACGCGAACGAGCTGTTCGGGTTCCTCGGCTACATCACGCTTCCCGTCCCACCGGTCGCTCCGCGCCTGTTATCGTTAGGTGTCGTGCTCGCCATGTTGGGTGTGGCCGCCGCCACGGTGTGGCGCCGTGTTCCCGTCACGCTGGTGTTTCTCGGCGGCTACGCCGCCGTGATCCTCGCCTGGCCGTTCGAGCCCACCCGGTTCGCGCTGGTCTGGTGGCCTGTAATGGCCGCACTGTTCGTCGTTGGCGTGAAGACGACGTGGGAGTGGCGGGCGGCCGCGTTAGGGCCACGAGCGGTCCGCATTGCGGCCCTCGCCGGCATCGCGCTCGTTGCGTTCGGGTACGGCGCGTACAACCTGCGCGGCGTGCGCGAGAAGTGGTGGGTCAACATCCAGAGCGATGCCGGAAGTCAGGCAAAGCCGATCGCGGAATGGGTCGCCCGGTCGACCCGCCCCGAGGACGTCGTCGTGAGCGACCACGATCTCATCGTGTATCTCTATACGGGGCGACGCGCCGTTCCGACGGCGATGTTCACCGCCCTCGGCCACATCACCCCGATGACGCCCCAGCAGAACGCCACTGTGCTGAAGGACATGATCGCGCAACTTCATCCGCGTTGGTTCATCGCGTCGACGCAGCAGGGCATCGCTTCCGCGACCCTGCTCGCCGACGAGCGCCCACCGCTACTGCGTTATGCGGGCAGCATCAGCGTCGCCCGCGTTTACGAACCTGTAACGAAATGACCTCGATTCGATCAGTGACACCGACCGAGCCGACGACAGCCCCATCGTCGGGAAACTCTGTCCCTGGCTCGACGCCGCGGATGCGCGGCCGTACGCCGATCGCCCGCGACTCGCTCGTGCTGTCGGTGCTGATTCCCGTCTACAACGAGCGCGACACGATCGAGCTCATTCTGAACCAGGTACACGCGGTGCCGGTGCGGAAGGAGATCATCTGCGTCAACGATTTCTCGACCGACGGCACGAAAGAGATTCTCGATCGCCTGTACGCCGATGGCCGCATTCACCGGCTCATCCATCAGCCGCGCAACATGGGGAAGGGCGCTGCGATTCGCACGGCGCTCGCGGCCAGCACTGGCAACGTCGTGATCGTGCAGGACGCTGACCTCGAGTACGATCCGGCAGATTGGCCAGCGCTGCTCGAGCCGATCATCTCCGGCCTTGCCGACGCGGTGTTCGGATCACGCTTCCTGAGCGGACCGCATCGCGTGCTCTACTTCTGGCACTCGGTCGGGAACAAGCTGCTCACACTCCTGAGCAACATGTTCACGAACCTCAACCTCACCGACATGGAGACGTGCTACAAGGCGATCCGTGGTGAGGTCGCGCGCCAGCTCGTGCTGACGTCGGATCGGTTCGGGTTCGAGCCCGAGGTCACCGCACGTCTCGCCCAGGCGAAGACGCGCATCTACGAGGTGCCGATCAGCTACTCCGGGCGCACCTACGCCGAGGGGAAAAAGATCGGCTGGAAGGATGGTGTTGCGGCGTTCTGGCACATCGTGCGTTACAACGTGTTCGCTCCGTGATGCGCATCGCGTTATGCATGCAGTGGTTACGGCGGTTTTCGCAATGCGTCTTCCCTTCGATGCGCGCGGCGTAGCACCGACGGTCGGTGTGGGCTCGCGCTGAGGCGGTCTGGCTCAGAAGGGGAGGCGGCGGGTGCCGTCGCAGACTGCAAGAGAGCGCGCAAAACACTCCCCGTTTTTAGCGTTGCGACCTAGCGCACCATTCGCGCAAGTCGTTGTCGGTGAAGGATGAGCGTGCAGCTGCACCCGTTGGTCCGCACGTTGCCTTCCCTCGGCCGTGAATCGTGCAACGCATCGCCAAGCACGTTGACCCCCTCAGGCATTCGGAGAGAATCACGCATGCGCAACACTACTCGGAAGGGCTTCACCCTGATCGAACTTCTGATCGTCGTCGTGATCATCGGCATCTTGGCCGCGATCGCGATCCCGAAGTTCGCGAACACGAAGGAGAAGGCGTACCTGGCGTCGATGAAGTCCGACCTTCGCAACATGGCGACGGTGCAGGAAGGCTACTTCTCGGATTTCCAGGTCTACACGAACGGCAGCGCGCTCAACCAGGCTGGTTCCACGTCGTCGCTCGCGGGCTTCGTTCCGTCGGCTGGCGTGAAGGTGACCGCTGCGAACACGGGTGGCACGGGCTGGAGCGCCACGGCGCAGCACAGCGCGACCACGCGTACGTGCGCGATCTTCATTGGTGTGGCCGCGGTTTCCCCCGCGACCGTCGAAGCCGAGCCGAAGTGTAACTAAGCTCGTGATGGAAGGCGGGGGTTCGCCTAACGGCGGGCCCCCGCTCTTTATCCCTGCCGCTGCGGCGGCACCAAGCGTACGACCTCACCACAAGGAAGACCGTCATGCGGAATAACCGGAAGGGCTTTACCCTGATCGAACTCCTGATCGTCGTCGTGATCATCGGCATCTTGGCCGCGATCGCGATCCCGAAGTTCGCGAACACGAAGGAGAAGGCCTACCTGGCGTCCATGAAGTCGGACCTCCGGAACATGGCGACGGTCCAGGAAGGCTACTTCTCGGATTTCCAGGTGTACACGAACGGCAGCGCGACGAACCAGGGCGGCTCGACGACCTCGCTTGCGGGCTTCGTTCCGTCGGCGGGTGTCGCGGTCACCGCGGCGAACACGGGTGGCACGGGCTGGAGCGCGACGGCTGCGCACAGCGCCACGACCCGGACCTGCGCGATCTTCATCGGCGTGGCGGCGGTGTCGCCGGCCACCGTCGAGGCAGAGCCGAAGTGTAACTAGGAGCAACCAGCCCGCTTCATAGCGGTGTTGGCGAAGGGCGGTGGCCACA
>Ga0310810_10008596_pt1 | contig 11765 bp, 10 predicted proteins | sample NCmetagenome_FD_207641 | JGI IMG/M metagenome (GOLD analysis project Ga0310810, IMG submission 207641) | Soil microbial communities from experimental microcosm in Duke University, North Carolina, United States - NC | ecosystem: Engineered > Artificial ecosystem > Soil microcosm > Unclassified ...
GTTATCTCGTCTGCGTGTCCGCCAAGGGGCTTGCACTGATCGACCAACACGCGGCGCATGAGCGGGTAGCGTTCGAAAGGCTTCGGCGCGAGCTCGATGCAGGACAGGTGGCGACCCAGACGCTTTTGTTGCCGCAGACCGTGGAACTGAGCGCCGGGGAGATGAGTTTGGTCGAGACGCGGCTCGACATGCTCCGGCGCTTTGGTTTTGCCCTCGAACCGTTCGGGCCCGGCGCCTACGCGATCACCGAAGCGCCGGCGCTGTTGCCCGAGGGCGACTACACTCAAGTGGTTCGCCAAATGGTCGCCGATCTTGCCGAGGTCGATACCTCAACCCGGATGCGGGCGCATCTGGAAGACCGGCTCGCCACTATCGCCTGCCACAGCGTCATCCGCGCCAATCGCATTCTCGAGTCCGAGGAAATGCGCGCTCTGCTCCGCGATCTCGACAGGATCGAGTTCGCCACGCAATGCCCGCACGGCCGTCCGGTGCTGATCGAGATCAGCCGGGAAGAGTTGGAGCGGATGTTCCGGCGAGTCTTATGACGGTTTAAGCTCAACTCTCCGAACAACTCTGAATCCTAATTAGAGACTTGATGAAGCCTAAGCTCGTCATCATTCTCGGCCCCACCGCAGTCGGCAAATCCGAGCTTGCCTTGCAATTGGCGCAAGAGGTCGGCGCGGAGATCGTCAATGCCGATTCGCAGCAGGTTTATCGATACATGGACATCGGTACCGGCAAAGCGTCCAAGGCCGATTTGGCGACGGTGCCGCATCACGTGATCGACGTTGTCGACCCCGATGAGGAATTTAACGCCGCCCTGTACCGAAGTTTGGCCACACAAGCCATCGGTGATATCCAACAGCGCGCCAAACGCGTTCTTGTCTGTGGCGGCACTGGACTTTATCTAAAAGCATTGACCCACGGTCTTTTCGAAGGGCCGGGACAGGATCCTGAGCTGCGCAAAAAACTCGAGAGCGAGACAGAACAAGCCGGCCTGCCGGCGCTCTATCAACGGCTGGTCGAGATCGATGCGAGCGTGGTGTCGACAATTCATCCCAACGATCGCCAGCGCATCATCCGGGCGCTGGAGGTCTATTACAGCACGGGTAAGCCGATCGGTGTTTGGCAGCGCGAACATGCCTTCAAGGAAGATCTTTACGATGTGCTGGAGATCGGCCTGGAACGTGAGCGAGCCGAGCTTTATGAAGCGATCAACCGGCGCAGCGAGCAAATGGTTGAAGCGGGTTTGCTCGAAGAGGTACGTGGCCTGGTCGAGCGCGGTTACAATCTCGATCTCAAGCCGCTGCGGAGCGTCGGTTACCGTCAGATGGGCGAGGTCTTGCGCGAGGAAAAACAAATGGAGCAGGCGCTCGAAGAGATGAAACAGGAGACACGCCGTCTCGCCAAACGCCAGCTTACCTGGTATCGGAGCGATCCTGAGATTCGCTGGTATCATCCGGAGCGGCAAACGGACGAGATTCTGGACACGGCGCGGCGATTTTTCGGCTGACGGCTCGAGGGACTGTATGAAAATATCTTTGCGCGTGTTCGCTCTGGTCTCGCTGCTTGCTATCGCTGCTTCAGCGCACACTGCGCCGGCCGCTTCGCCGGATGGAATGCCCTCGGTGGACGAAGCAGCCGCGCTGCTCAGCCGCTATATTCAGATCGATACCACCAATCCGCCCGGCAACGAGATGCGGGCCGCCCAATTCTTGAAGGAGATTTTCGATCGCGAAGGCATCGAGGCGAGGATCATCGAGTCGGCGCCCGGTCGTGGCAGCATCTACGCGCGCCTGCGCGGCGATGGATCGAGAAAGGCGCTGGTGCTGCTCAATCACATGGATGTGGTGCCCGCCGAAGCAAAGCAATGGAAGGAGCCGCCGTTCAGCGGACTGATCAAGGACGGTCAGATCTGGGGACGCGGCGCCATCGACAACAAGGGCGGTGGGGTAATGCAACTCATGATGATGCTTACACTCAAGCGGCAGAAAGTGGCGCTCAAAAGCGATGTGATCTTTGTCGGCACCGCGGACGAAGAAGCCGGCGGGGTGTTCGGCGCGGGCTATTTGGTCGAGAAACATGGCGAGCTTTTCAAAGACGTGGAAGTTGTCCTGAACGAAGGAGGCGGCATTCGCCTGGGCGAGGATGGTCGCGCGCGCCTATACAGCGTCGGCGTGGCGGAGAAAGTTCCGCTCTGGTTGAAAGTGACGGCGCCGGGGACGCCGGGTCATGCGGCATCGCCTGGACCCAATCAAGCGGTGCTGAAGTTGATCGGTGCGCTGGGTCGGATCGCGAATTATCAAAGTCCGATCAAGGTCGTTCCAGAGGTACAGAAATTCTATGCCGACAGCGCGGCCTCAGCGCCGACAGGTCGCCGCGAGCAATATTCGGATTTGCGGAAAGCGTTGCAGGATTCTGCCTTCGCCGCCGAGTTTCTCAAAGACCGCAGCAACAACGCGCGGGTGCGCAATACGCTTTCGATCACCGGGATCAAAGGTTCGGACAAGATCAACGTGATTCCCGCCGAAGCCTCCGCCGAGATCGACGTGCGTCTCTTGCCCGGCGAAGAGCCCCAGGCTTTTATTGACGAGCTGCGCCGTGTGATTGCCGACGACTCGATCAAGATCGAGATTATGCTCTCGCGCACGGCCGCAAGCTCACCGGCGAGTCCGGAGGCGCTGAGGGCCATCGCCGAATATGCGCAAACGAAAGATCCTGGGACACCGATCGTGTTACCGATGGGGAGCGGCTTCACCGACTGTCACTTTTTTCGCGCTAAAGGAATTCCGTGTCTGGGATTTTTACCCAGACGCACTCTTCCGAGCGAGGAAGGCATGGTTCACGGCGTCAATGAGCGAGTTTTAATCGAAGATCTGAAGAACGAAATCCAGGCAATGTACGAGATCGTCCGCAAACTCGCCGCGGAATAGCCCAGAAGAGATTGAGATCGGCAGTTTTTGCAGGCGCGGGTACAACCCGCTGCGCGACTAACAGCAGGGCAGCGGGTTCTCGATCAAATTATAAACGTGATCGAAAGTCACTTCGTTGATCCGCGCAAGAATCTTGAAGGTGCGCGGCGGCTCATTCTTGAGAAACACCAGCAGCGCCGTTTCCACCGGCGGACAGCCCGCTTTCACGCACGGGACTTCCTTGATGGCGATTGGCGCGTCGGGCGGAAAAGTTAAGATTGTCTGCACCCAGTAGCGAATTTGATCGAGGGTAAACTTGGAAACGTCCTGTTTGCGGCCGAAGGGATCGACGTCGCCGGAGGACGAGGCGGTCCCGTTTTCGGTCGTGATGCAATTCATGAAGCCCTGGGTGATCTTTTCCTTGTCGAGGTTGCGGCCGATGAAAACCAGACGATTGATGCGTTCCTCGCCCTCGGCCCAAGCGCGGCCGGGCCGACCCTCGAAGAGCATGTGCACGCCCTGGAACACGAACTGATCGGGATCTTTCCGCAAGTTTAGAATTCCCTTCATGCGCATGATTCGCTCGCCGAATTCGGCGAGCAGTTCGCGAAACCAGACGCTCAGCTTGAGACCATCGAGATCTCCCGGCGTGGAGATGGCCACGGTCTCGATGTCTTCGGTGTGCTTGTGGTGGTGATCGTGCTTTTCGGCTCTGACTTCGACGTCAAGACTGCGAAGATCCAGAATCGTCCCGATATCGGCGTCGGAGTTGCGCGTCTGGCAGATGCGTGCCGCGCCGTTCAAATTGCGGAGCTTGAACTCCAACTCGGGCAGATCCTCGGGACTGATCAGATCGGTCTTGTTGAGCAAGACCATGTCGGCGAAGGCGATTTGCTCCTTGGCCTCCGGCGAATCGTGGAGCTGTTGAAAAATATGCTTGGCGTCGACCACGGTGACGACGCCGTTCAACTGATATTCGCTCTTGATCTGGTCATCGACGAAAAAACTCTGAACCACGGGCGCGGGATCGGCGAGCCCCGTGGTTTCGATCATCAAGGTGTCGAACTTTTCGCGATGCTCGAGCAGGCCGAAAAGACTGCGGATGAGATCGCCGCGCACGGTGCAGCAGATGCAGCCGTTGCTCATCTCGACGACTTCCTGGTCGGAAGAGATCAGCAGGTGATGATCGATGCCGACTTCGCCGAACTCGTTGACGATCACGGCAACGCGCCGGCCGTGGTCCGCGGTCAGGATCCGGTTCAGCAAGGTGGTCTTTCCGGCTCCTAAAAAACCGGTCAGCACCGTCACTGGCACTCTATGATCGTTTGTTTCTGCCATGCACTTGAAATCCTTCCATGTTTGTTTTCTAAAGGTAACAACGCAGCGAAAACGAGTCAACTTTTCGCCGCGCTCGCGGGGGAGGCGGGTTTATGAAGCTAAGCGAAAAAGTAGCGTTTATCACGGGCTTCGGTTCCGGGCTGGGGCAGGCCATCGCGGTCATGTTCGCCAAGGAAGGCGCGGCGGTGGCGGGCACTTCGCCCACCGAGTCCAAGGGACGCGAAACCGTGGCGCTGGTGGAAAAAGTCGGTGGCAAGGCGCTGTTCTGGCCGGGCGATTGTTCCAACTCGGCGCAGATGAAAAAGTTGATCGAAGAAGCGGTCCGGCAATTGGGCGGTATCGATATCGTCGTCAACAGCGGCGGCGTGCGCACCAACGGCAGCATCACCGAGATCGATGAGAACGACTGGGACCGCACCCTGGACGTGAATCTGAAGGGCGCTTTCATCGTGTCGCGCTTGGCGATTCCGGAAATGAAAAAGCGCGGCGGCGGCGTGATTCTGCACATCGCGGCGCGCTCGGGCATGCTGGGCCAATCGGGCCGGGCGGCGTACTGCGCGTCGAAGGGCGGCATGGTGCGACTGACCGAGGCGATGGCGATGGATCACGCCAAAGACAAAATCCGTGTCAATTGCATCTGCCCCGGTCCGACGCGCACACCGATGGTCGATACTTCCACGCCGGAGAAACTCGCGCGCTACAAAACCCGTGTTCCGATCGGGCGCATCGGCGAGCCGGAAGATGTCGCTTACGCGGCGCTCTTTCTGGCTTCGGCCGAAGCCTCGATGGTGACCGCAGCGATCTTGCCGGTGGACGGCGGCATGAGGCTGACCGGGCCGTGAGGAGTGGGGGATTTGGGGATCAGTGAATGATGAGTGATTTAGGATAAATGAGTTAGTCGGAGAGAATGGATGCTCGACGTCAGGCCTATTGGGATTGAAGATTACACGGAGCGCTGCAGCAAACCGTTGTCGGAGTTGCACGATAAACTGTGGGTGGAGACCTATGCGAAGACCCATAGTCCGGGAATGATGGTCGGCCCGGTGGAGGGGCAGTTTCTAAAAATGCTCGCCCTGATGACCGGTGCCCGGCGCATTCTTGAGATCGGCATGTTCACGGGCTACAGCACCTTGGCATGGGCCGAGGCGCTGCCCAAGGACGGGCGTGTGGTCACCTGCGAAGTCAATCCTGCGACCACGGAAATCGCCAAGCGCTATTTCGCTGAGAGCCCCCACGGCAGCAAAATCGAAATCAAGCTCGGTCCCGCGCTCAATACCTTGAAGTTGTTGCAGGGGATCTTCGACCTTTGTTTCGTCGATGCCGACAAGGAAAATTATGGCGCCTACTACGACCGCTGCATGGAATTGGTGCGCCCGCGCGGCCTGATCGTTCTCGACAACATGCTGCGCGGCGGCCGCGTCCTCGACCCGCAGGACCGCGCGAGCCAAGCCGTTGACGCGCTCAACAAACGCATTCGCAACGACTCTCGGGTAGAGAATGTGCTGCTGCCGATCCGAGACGGGATTATGCTGGTGCGAAAACTCTGATGGGGCGTCAACTACGCTCTGTGCGCGCCAACGATTGCAAAGTCTGTTCTAAATCCCGCGCCAGCGGCGCCGTCCATTGGCGCTGTTTATCCTGATAATTGAGTTTCAGCTTTTCCGCGTGCAAGAACTGACGCTTCAGGCCGTATTCCCGGCGAAAGCGCTTATTGAAGGCGAAGTCGCCGTGCTGCTCGTCCAGCACGACAGGGTAGCCGAGCGTGGCGAAATGCAGCCGGATCTGGTGCAGGCGGCCGGTCGCGATGGCGACCTGGACGAGCGTCGTTTCCGAGAATCTTTTTACGACTCTATAGCGGGTCACTGCTCGCACCGGATTTCCTTCACGACCGGGGAGTGGAAAATCGATTCTGCCGGCGTTGTTTGGTAACCGTCCAACGACCAGACACAGATATTCTTTTTCGACGGCGCGGGTTTCAAAAGTTTTTTCCAGTTCTTCAGCGGTTTGAGAATCCTTCGCGACCAGCAGCAGCCCCGAAGTGTCTTTGTCGAGTCGATGGACGAGCTGCGGTTTTATGCCCCGGTCGCGATAGCCGGCTTCCAGCATTCCCAGCAGCGAATCTTTTTTGCGCACGCTCTTGCCCTCGTGCACGGCAATACCGGGGGGCTTGTTCAGCACCAGAAGCCCTTCGTCTTCGTGAATGATTTCGAATCTTACCGGCAGGGTGCTCTGCGCGGCCGGCTTTTCGTAATCGATAAAAAGCTGGACCTTATCCCCGCCGCGGACCAAGTCATCGGGCTTCGCGCGGCTGCCGTTGAGACGCACGGCGTTCTTACGAAAAATCTTTCTGACATAGCCGATCGGAAACTCTTTTTTGAGAAAGTTCTCGAGCTTTTTGCCGGCTTCGTGCTTCGGTAAAAGAATTTCGCGCATGACCCACCCGTGAGCTAACGGCAGAATTCCTCCCCAGTCAAGCCGAGGAGGCGGCAATATTTGCAATTCTCCAATTGTTAAGCTAGGTTACGTGGACGGCGCCGGGGCATTTAGCTCCGTCGATTGCGCCGGGCGAGGTTGTCATTGAGTCGGAATGAGTCGGTCGATGTCCTCAGACAAAAAATCGATCAAATTGATGCTAAAGTCGTTGCCCTGCTGAACGATCGGGCTTCTCTGGCGCAGCGGATCGGCCACACCAAGAGCCTAAGCAGTCAAGCCGTTTACGTCCCCCATCGAGAGAAGGAAGTTCTTGAGCGCGTCCGCGACTTGAATTGCGGACCGCTATCCGCCCAGCACATCACCGCGATCTTTCGTGAAATCATTTCCGGTTGTCGTTCTCTCGAAGCGCCGCTGGAGGTGGCGTTCTTCGGCGCGGAAGCGGCCTACACCCATCTGGCGGCGCGGGAAAAGTTCGGCTCGTCGGCGAACCTGCACCCCACGGCGAGCATCCCCGAGGTTTTTCAGGAAGTCGGCCAGGGGCGGGCGGCCTTCGGTGTGGTGCCGATCGAAAATTCCACCGAGGGCGCGGTGACCCACACTTTCGATTGTCTGGTCGATTCCGATCTGCAGATTTGCGCGGAAATTTATCTCGACATTCATCACAATCTACTGTCGCGCTCGGGGCGCGAGTCGGAAATTCGACGCATTATTTCCCACCCGCAGGCGCTAGCTCAATGCCGCGGCTGGCTGGCGCGCCATTTTCCGTCCGTCGGCATAGAGGAGGTCGCCAGCACGTCGCACGCCGCGATGAAGGCAGGAGAGGACGGATCGCTCGCCGCAATTTCCAGCGCGCTGGCGAAGGAAGTTTACGGGCTTCAGACCGTGGCCGCCAACATTGAAGACCAGAGCACCAACATTACTCGCTTCGTCGTCATTGGAAAGCTCCAGACCAAGGCGAGCGGCGACGATAAAACTTCCCTGGTTTTTTCCGTGCAGGACAAACCCGGGGTGCTCCATCAGATGCTCCAGCCCTTTGCGCGGAGCCGCATCAATCTCACCAAGATCGAATCGCGGCCGATCAAGAACAAACCATGGGAATATCTGTTTTTTCTCGACATGCGCGGCCACCGCGAGCAGAGCGCGGTGAAAAAGTCGATCGCCGGGCTGGAAAAGCATTGCCTGTTCTTGAAAGTTCTGGGCTCCTATCCGAGCGGCCGATGAAAATCGTCGAACAAGTACCCGAATATATTCGGTCGCTGATTCCTTACGAGCCGGGAAAGCCGATCGAGGAAGTGGAGCGCGAGTACGGCATCTCCGGCTCGGTCAAGCTCGCGTCCAATGAGAATCCGCTGGGACCGTCGCCCAAAGCGCTCGCGGCAATCCGCGAAAAAATGGCGGAGCTGAATTTCTATCCCGACGGCGATTGCTTTTATTTGAAGCGCGGTCTGGCAAAAAAACTCTCAGTCGCGCCGGAAAACTTGATCTTCGGCAACGGCTCCAATGAGATCATCGAGCTCGCGGTGCGCACTTTCATGCGCGCGGGCGACGAAGCGGTGATGGCGCGCCAGGCCTTCGTCGTTTACGGCTTGGTCGTCCAGGCGACCGGCGGCAAGGCCAAAGCGGTACCGCTGCGCAATTTTACCCATGACCTAGATGCGATCGGCGCGGCGATCACGCCGCAAACCAAGGTGGTGCTGCTCGCCAATCCCAACAATCCCACCGGCACGATTTACCGGCGCGACGAATGGGAACGTTTTCTCACTAAGATTTCGCGCGATGTGCTGCTTCTGGTCGACGAGGCGTATTTCGAGTATGTCGATGATTCCGGCTACCCGAATTCGCTGGCCTACCATGCGGCCGATCGCGCGATGCTGACCCTCAGGACTTTTTCCAAATTATATGGGTTAGCCGGCTTGCGCATCGGCTACGGCGTCGGCCCGAAGTTGTTAATCGACATGATGCAGCGGGTGCGCCAGCCCTTCAATGTCAATGCGCCTGCGCAGTGGGCCGCGTTGGCGGCGCTCGACGACGACGAGCATGTGCGCCGAAGTCTGGCGGTCAATCGCCAGGGCATCGATTATTTGCAAAAGGAATTTGCCCGGCTCGGCCTGGAGTTCGTGCCGAGCTGCGCCAATTTCATTCTCGTTCGCGTCGGCCCGGGTCAGGAAATCTTTCAGAAATTGCTCCGTGAGGGCGTGATCGTCCGGCCCATGGGTGGGTATCAGTTTCCCGAGCATGTGCGGGTCACGGTGGGAACGATGGCGGAGAACGAAAAATTTATCGCCGCATTGGAAAACGTCATCAAGACTTTTTAAGCCGGCGCCCGAGTGGAACAAAACGAATGGCAGTGATGTTCAAAAAAATGGTGATGGCGGGCGTGGGACTGATCTGCGGCTCGCTGGCGCTCGATCTCAAGCGCCGCAAACTAGTTAAGGAAATTGTCGGCTACGGCCGCGGCGAGGGCAATCTCAAGCTCGCCAAGAAAAGCGGCATTATCGACAGCTACTTTGTAAAGCCGGGCGATTTTCCTGCCGGCGTCGATTTTTTGATGATGGGCACGCCGGTGGAAACCATCGTGCCGCTGACGAAAACTTTTTTGCCGCGGCTCGAGCCTGGCTGCATCGTGAGCGACGTCGGCAGCGTGAAGGGCGAGATCGTGCGCGGCATGGAGCGGCTCTTGCCGAAAAAAATCCACTTCGTCGCCGGGCATCCCATCGCGGGCAGCGAGCAGTGGGGCGCGCAGGCGGCGCGACGCGATCTTTTTGTCGATCACCGGTGCATCCTCACGCCGACCCGCCGCACCGATCGGCGCGCGCTCCAAAAAGTAGCGACGCTATGGAAAAGAGTCGGCGCCAGTGTCGAGATCATGGATCCGCGCACCCACGACCGGCTGCTCGGTGTGATCAGCCACTTGCCGCATGTGCTCGTGTACGCGCTCGTCAACGCGCTCGAGCGTGCGCCCCTCGGCGGCATCGATCTGAAAAAATACTGCGCCGGCGGCTTCAAGGACTTCACCCGAATTGCCTCGAGCCGACCCGAGCTCTGGCGCGATATCTGTCTGATGAATCGGCGCGCGTTGGGTCAGTCGCTGAAGGATTACGTCCGTTATCTAGAGCGGCTGCATGGCTGGATAGAAGACGGCGCCGGCTCAAAGCTGGAAAAGGAATTTTTGCGCGCCTACGAAATCAGAAGCGCGATTCCTTGAGAAACGCATGAAGCGCATCGACCCGATCCGAGAGCCGCTCGGCGGCGATATCACCGTGCCGGGCGATAAATCCATCGCCCATCGCGCGGTGATTCTCGGCAGCATCGCGCGGGGGCGAAGCCGCATTTTCAATCTCTCCGGCGGCGACGACAACTCGCGCACGGTGCGGGCGTTTCGCCAGATGGGAGTCGAGATATTCCGCGACGGCGACGGTTTGTGCGTTGAGGGAAAAGGTTGGAGTGGACTCGGCGCGCCGGACAAGCCGATCGATTGTGGCAACTCGGGCACCACGATCCGTCTTTTGTCGGGGCTCCTCGCCGGAAGATCCTTCGCCAGTGAGCTCGACGGCGATGCGTCGCTACGCCAGCGACCGATGCAACGCATCATCGATCCGCTGCGCTCGATGGGCGCCGAAATTGAGAGCAAATCGGGCAACGGATTGGCGCCGTTGACGATCCACGGCGGCGGCCTGCGCGGCATGGAATATTCGATGCCAGTGGCGAGCGCCCAGGTGAAGTCGGCAATTCTGCTCGCAGCGCTTCAGGCGGGCGGCACGACGACGTTGGTCGAGCCGCAGAAATCCCGCGATCACACTGAAGTGATGCTGCGCGGTTTCGGCGCTCAGGTGGCCGTGGAGGACCGAAAAATTTCCCTGGCGGGTGGTCAGGAACTTTCGGCGCAGGATGTGCGAATTCCGGGAGATATTTCATCGGCGGCATTTTTTCTGGTCGCCGCGGCGATGATTCCCGGTTCGGATCTGACCATCCGCAACGTCGGCTGCAACCCGACGCGGGATGGAGTGATTATTATTTTGCGGCGCATGGGCGGGTCGATCGAATGTGTCAACCAACGGGTCGAAGCCGGTGAGCAGGTGGCCGATCTCCGCGTGCGCGGCGGCGGATTGAAAGGCGTCGATGTGGGCCCTGAGCTGGTGGCGCGGACCATCGACGAATATCCGGTTCTCGCGGTGGCGGCGGCGCTGGCCGATGGAGTGACTACTTTTTCCGACGTGAAGGAATTGCGCTACAAGGAATCGGACCGGATCGCGGCCATGAGCGCGGGACTCCGCGCGCTCGGCGTGGCCGTGGAGGAACGCGAAGACGGCATGACCGTTCGCGGCGGTAAACTGAAAGGCGGCGCGGTGGAGAGTTACGGCGATCATCGCATCGCCATGTCGTTCGCGATCGCCGCGCTCGCCAGCGCGGAAGGCGTCGCCATTGACGATGCCGCGTGCGTGGATATATCGTTTCCGAGCTTTTTTGATTTGCTGGGGGAAATTTGTTTGCATTAGCGGATGAGACGAGTGATAGTCTGCGCGGCGAGGAGGAACGGTTGATCGTCGCCATCGATGGCCCGTCCGGCGCGGGCAAGAGCACCCTGGCAAAACGCCTCGCGAGCGAGCTGGGATTCACCTACATGGACACGGGCGCAATGTATCGAGCGCTGGCTCTCAAGGTCTTGCGTGAGGGCGTTGATTTGGCGGATGATGTGGCCATGGCGCGGCTGATCGAGTCGACCACGGTCGATTTGCAACCGGCGAACGGCGCGCTCCGGGTGTTGCTCGACGGGGCCGACGTGGCGGGGGAGATTCGCACGCCTCAGGTGAGTCAGATGGCTTCCAAGGCGTCGGCCTTGCCGGCGGTGCGGGCGCGGCTGCTTGAATTGCAACGCGAGATGGGACGGCGCGGCAGCGTCGTCGCCGAAGGACGTGACATCGGCACGGTGATTTTTCCCGGCGCCGAGGTCAAGATTTTCTTGCAGGCTTCCGCCGCCGAGCGGGCGCGGCGTCGTTTCGCCGAGCTTCAGGCGGCGGGACAGGCGGTGAAGCTGGACGAGACTTTGCGGGAGATCGAAGAGCGCGACCGGCGCGACAGCGG
>Ga0310810_10008597_pt1 | contig 11764 bp, 10 predicted proteins | sample NCmetagenome_FD_207641 | JGI IMG/M metagenome (GOLD analysis project Ga0310810, IMG submission 207641) | Soil microbial communities from experimental microcosm in Duke University, North Carolina, United States - NC | ecosystem: Engineered > Artificial ecosystem > Soil microcosm > Unclassified ...
GTAGTTGATGCTTTCGTACAGCTCCTCGCGCGTCTGCATCTCGCCGAGGACCCCCCTCTGCGTTCCCTTCCTGCGGACTTCCTCGTAGACGCGCAGGGCCGCCTTGTTCATCGCGCGGAAGCCGCTCAGCGGGTACAGGACCATGGCCACGTTCGCCGAGCGCAGCTCCTCCACGGTGAAGAGCGGCGATTTGCCGAACTCGGTGATGTTGGCGAGGATCGGCGCCTCCACCGCGTCTGCGAATTTCGCGTACATCGGCAGGTCGGTGATGGCCTCGGGGAAGATCATGTCCGCCCCGGCCCGGACGTAGGCGGCCGCGCGGTCGATGGCGGCGTCGAGCCCCTCGTTCGCCAGCGCGTCGGTGCGGGCCATCACCACGAAGTCCTTGTCGGTCCTGGCGTCGATCGCCGCCTTGATGCGGTCGCACATCTCGTCCTTCGACACGAGCTCCTTGCCGGGCCGGTGGCCGCAGCGCTTGGCGCCCACCTGGTCCTCGATGTGCATCGCCGCGGCGCCCGCCTTGATGAGCGAGCGGGTGGTGCGCGCTACGTTGAAGGCGCTCGCGCCGAAGCCGGTGTCGACGTCGACCAGCAGCGGCAGGTCGCACACGTCGGTGATGCGGCGGATGTCGATCAGGACGTCCTCGAGGCCGGAGATGCCGAGGTCGGGCATGCCGAGCGAGCCGGCGGCGACGCCGCCGCCCGAGAGGTAGACGGCGCGGTAGCCCACGCGCTTCGCCATCAGCGCGTGGTTCGCGTTGATGGTGCCGATGATCTGGAGCGGCTTCTCGTCCGCCAATGCTTTGCGGAACCTGGCTCCCGCGCTCATCACTTTCCGAGAAGGTGCTTCACGCCGTCACGTTCCTCGTGCAGCTCCTTGAGGGTGGCGTCCATGCGCTTGCGGCTGAATTCCGAGACCTCGATGCCCTTCACGATCTGGTAGGAGCCGCCGCGGCAGGTCACCGGGTAGCCATAGATGATGCCTTCCGGGACGCCGTAGCTGCCGTCGGAGGGAACGCCCATCGTCACCCAGTCGCCGTCGCGCGAGCCCGCGACCCAGTCGCGCACGTGGTCGATGGCGGCGTTGGCCGCGCTCGCGGCGGAGGAGAGGCCGCGCGCCTCGATGATCGCCGCGCCGCGCTTCTGCACCGTGGGGATGAATTCCTTTTCCAACCACGCCGGGTCGTTGATCATCGGCCAGACTTTCTTGCCGTCGGCTTCCGCCTGGAACACGTCCGGGTACTGCGTGGCGGAGTGGTTGCCCCACACCGTGATCTTGCGGATGGCGGTCACCGGCTTGGAGATCCTGGCCGCGATCTGGCTGGTGGCGCGGTTGTGGTCGAGCCGCATCATGCCGGTGAACTGCGCCGGCTTGAGGCTCGGCGCGTTCTTCATGGCGATGAGGCAATTGGTGTTCGCCGGGTTGCCGACCACCAGGACTTTCACGTTCCTGTCGGCGACGCGATCGAGCGCCTGGCCCTGCGGACCGAAGATCTTGCCGTTCGCCTCCAACAAATCCTTGCGTTCCATTCCCGGGCCGCGCGGCCGCGCGCCCACCAGCAGCGCCACCTGCGCGTCCTTGAAAGCCACCATCGGGTCGGAGGCCGGCACCATGCCCGCGAGCAGCGGGAAGGCGCAGTCGTCGAGCTCCATCATCACGCCCTTGAGCGCCTTCTGCGCCTTCTCGTCCGGGATCTCGAGCAGCTGCAGGATCACCGGCTGGTCCTTGCCCAGCATTTCGCCGCTCGCGATGCGGAACAGAAGCGAGTAGCCGATCTGGCCTGCGGCGCCGGTGACGGCGACGCGAACGGGGGCTTTGGGCATGCAGTAGCTCCGCGGAAGCGAAAGGACGGATTTCGATTTTACAGCAGCGGGTTGCTGCGCTGCGACGCTATAATGATTCTGCCTGGATCTGGGGCCGGGCATCCGTTCATGTCCAGCGTGGCTGCGAAAAAAGCTCGTCCGAAGTACCTGAGCCTTTCTGCGCTGCTCTTCGAGATCCGCCTGCCGGCGCCGGCGTGGGTCTCGGGGCTGCACCGGATCTCGGGCGCGCTGCTGTTTTTCCCGTTCGCCGCGTGGCTCCTCTACCTGCTCGACAGCAGCCTCGCATCCGAGCAGGGCTTCGCCCGCGTGCACGACCACTATCTGAGGATGCCGGTCGCCAAGCTCGCGCTGATCGCCTTCGTCTGGGCGTATGCGCACCACTTCTGCGCCGGCCTGCGCTTCCTTTTCCTCGACCTGAACAAGGGCATCGAGCTCGCGCAGGCGCGCACCACCGCCTTCGTCGTGTTCGGCGCGAGCCTCCTGATAACCCTGTTCTTCGCGTGGCGCATATGGTGAACCGGGTCGTCGTCGGAGCGCATTACGGACTGGGCAGCTGGCTCGCCCAGCGCGTCACCGCCGCGATCATGGCGGTCTACAGCGTGATCCTGGTGGTGATGTTCATGACCGGACGGCCGATCAACTACGGCGTGTGGAAGGACCTGTTCTCGCAGGGCTGGATGCGCGTGGCGACGCTGCTCTTCGCGGTGAGCCTCGCCTGGCACGCCTGGGTCGGCGTGCGCGACATCGTCATGGATTACGCCCGGCACGACGGCCTGCGGCTCGGCCTGGAGGTGATCACCCTCCTGGTGCTGGCCGCCTATCTCGGCTGGACGGTACAGATCCTGTGGCGCTGAACCCATGGCAATAAGCAACATCAAGCGCTTCGACGCGATCGTGGTCGGCGCCGGCGGCGCGGGCATGCGCGCCTCGCTCGAGCTCGCGCGCGCCGGCCTGAAGACGGCGGTGCTCACGAAGGTCTTCCCGACGCGCTCGCACACCGTGGCCGCGCAAGGGGGCATCGCCGCGCCGCTCGCCAACTCGACCGAGGACAACTGGCACTGGCACATGTACGACACGGTCAAGGGCTCCGACTACCTCGGCGACCAGGACGCGATCGAATACATGTGCAGGCGCGCCATCGAGGTGGTGGTCGAGCTCGAGCACATGGGCATGCCGTTCGACCGCCTCGACAACGGCAAGATCTACCAGCGCCCCTTCGGCGGCCATACGCAGAACTACGGCAGCGCAAAGATGGCGATGCGATCGTGCGCGGCGGCCGACCGCACCGGCCACGCCATGCTGCACACCCTCTACCAGCAGAACGTGCGCGCCAACACGCAGTTCTTCGTCGAATGGATGGCGCTCGACCTGATCCGCGACCCGCAGGACGGCGCGGTGGTCGGCGTGACCGCCCTCGAGATGGAGACGGGCGAGCTCTTCATCCTGCAGGCCAAGGCCACCATCCTCGCCACCGGCGGCTCGGGCCGCATCTTCTACGCGAGCACCAACGCCTTCATCAACACGGGCGACGGCCTCGGCATGGCGGCGCGCTCGGGCATCCCGCTCGAGGACATGGAGTTCTACCAGTTCCACCCCACCGGCGTGTACGGCGCGGGCGTGCTGATCACCGAGGGCGTGCGCGGCGAGGGCGGGTACCTGCTGAACAAGAACGGCGAGCGCTTCATGGAGCGCTACGCGCCGAATGCGAAGGACCTGGCGAGCCGCGACGTGGTGTCGCGCGCCATGACCACCGAGATCAAGGAAGGGCGCGGCTGCGGCGAGCACGCCGACCACGTGCTGCTCAAGCTCGACCACCTCGGCCCCGAGGTGATCAACCACCGGCTGCCGGGCATCCGGGAGATCGCCATCAAGTTCGCCAACGTCGACCCGATCCGCGAGCCGATTCCGGTGGTGCCGACGGTGCACTACCAGATGGGCGGCGTGCCGACCAATTACATGGGGCAGGTGGTGGTGCCCGAAGGCAACAGCATGGAAGCCATCCTCCCGGGCGTGTACGCGGCCGGCGAGGTGGCCTGCGTCTCGGTGCATGGCGCCAACCGGCTCGGCACCAACTCCCTCCTCGACCTCGTGGTGTTCGGCAAGGCTTCCGGCGAGCAGGTGATCAAGGACCTGCGCTCGATGCCATCGCCGCATCGCAGCCTGCCGAAGGACGCCGGGGAGGCGACGATGGCCCGCCTCAACCGGCTGAATACGGCGACTTCCGGCGAGCGCGTCGTCGACGTGCTCACTGACCTGCGCCGTTCCATGCAGGCGCACTGCGGCGTGTTCCGCTTCCCCGACGACCTCATCAGGGGCGTGGAGAAGATGAAGGAGATCGAGGAGCGCTCGAAGCGCACCTTCATCGCCGACAAGTCGAAGGTCTACAACACGGCGCGCGTGGAGGCGCTGGAGCTCGAGAACCTCGTCGACACCGCGCTCGCCACCATCGTCTCGGCCGAGGCGCGCAAGGAGAGCCGCGGCGCCCAGGCCCGCGCCGACCATCCCGACCGCGACGACAAGAACTGGATGAAGCACACCCTCTGGTACAAGGAAGGCAACCGCCTCGCCTACAAGCCGGTGCACCAGAAGCCGATCAGCGTGCAAACCATGGAACCGAAAGTCAGAACCTACTGATGAAACTGACCGTCTACCGCTACGATCCGGACAAGGACGCCGCGCCGCGCTACCAGGACTACGACGTGAAGCTGGAGCAGAGCGACCGCATGCTGCTCGACGTGCTGGTGAGGGCGAAGGCGATGGACGACTCGCTCGCCTTCCGCCGCTCCTGCCGCGAGGGGGTGTGCGGCTCCGACGCGATCAACATCAACGGCAAGAACGGGCTCGCCTGCATCACCAAGGTCGCCGACCTGCCCGAGCACGTCACGGTGCGGCCGCTCCCGGGCATGCCGGTGATCCGCGACCTGATCGTGGACATGACGCAGTTCTTCAAGCAGTACCACTCGATCAAGCCCTACGTCATCAACGAGGAGCCGGCGCCCGAGCGCGAGCGGCTGCAGTCGCCGGAAGAGCGCGAGCACCTGAACGGGCTCTACGAGTGCATCCTGTGCGCCTGCTGCTCGACCTCCTGCCCCTCGTTCTGGTGGAACCCGGACAAGTTCGTCGGCCCGGCGGGGCTGCTGCAGGCCTACCGCTTCATCGCCGACACGCGCGACCAGGCCACGGGCGAGCGCCTCGACAACCTGAACGACCCGTACCGCCTGTTCCGCTGCCACACCATCATGAACTGCGTCGACGTGTGCCCGAAGGGTCTCAACCCGACCAAGGCCATCAACCACATCAAGGAGCTCCTGGTTAAGCGCGCCGTATGAGCGACCGCGTCCAGCTCGAGAAGCTGAAGTGGAAGTGCCGGCGCGGCCTGCTGGAGCTCGATATCGTTCTTGATCGCTACCTGAGAGGCGCGCAGATCGATCCGCACCTGTCGGAGCTGCTGGACCTGCCCGACAACGACCTGTGGGACATCGTCGCCGGGCGCAGCGAAGACTACCCGTCCCAATTCACGCAAGTGGTGGCGCAGCTGCGCGCCGCATAGACGAAACGGCACAACTTCAAGGGAATAGCCATGGCCGACAAGTCCGCCTCGCTCAAGCTGCCCGACGGGAAATCGCTCGAGTTCCCGGTGCTCGGGGGCACCACCGGCCCCGAAGTCATCGACATCCGCAAGCTCTACGGCCAGTCGGGCATGTTCACCTACGACCCGGGGTTCCTGTCGACGGCGAGCTGCAGCTCCTCGATCACCTACATCGACGGCGACGCCGGCGTGCTGCTCTACCGCGGCTATCCGATCGAGCAGCTCGCACAGCACTGCGACTTCCTCGAGGTGTGCTACCTGCTGCTCAACAGCGAGCTGCCCAACCGCAAGCAGAAGGACGAGTTCGTCGACATCGTCACCCACCACACCATGGTGCACGAGCAGCTGGCGCGCCTGTTCCAGGGATTCCGGCGCGATGCGCACCCGATGGCGGTGATGGTGGGCGTGGTCGGCGCGCTGTCGGCCTTCTACCACGACGCGCTCGACATCAATAATCCGCAGCACCGCACCATCTCGGCGTTCCGCCTGATCGCCAAGCTGCCGACCATCACGGCGATGGCGTACAAGTACTCGATCGGGCAGCCGTTCATGTACCCGAAGAACGATCTCTCCTACACGGCGAACTTCATGCGCATGATGTTCGGCGTGCCGACCGAGGAGTACAAGCCGAACGACGTGCTGGTGCGCGCGCTCGACCGCATCTTCATCCTGCACGCCGACCACGAGCAGAACGCCTCGACCTCGACGGTGCGCCTCGCCGGCTCCTCGGGCGCCAACCCGTACGCCTGCATCTCGGCCGGCATCGCCTGCCTGTGGGGCCCGGCGCACGGCGGCGCCAACGAGGCCTGCCTCGAGATGCTGGAGGAGATCGGCGACGTGACGAAGGTGGGCGAGTTCATCAAGAAGGTGAAGGACAAGAGCTCGCACGTGCGCCTGATGGGCTTCGGCCACCGCGTGTACAAGAACCACGACCCGCGCGCGAAGCTCATGCGCGAGACCTGCCACGAGGTGCTGAACGAGCTCGGCCTCGGCAACGACCGCCTGTTCAAGCTCGCCATCGCGCTGGAGAAGATCGCGCTCGAGGACGATTACTTCGTCTCGCGCAAGCTGTACCCCAACGTCGACTTCTACTCGGGTATCGTGCAGCGCGCGCTCGGCATCCCGGTGGCGATGTTCACGTGCATCTTCTCGCTCGCGCGCACCGTCGGCTGGATCGCGCAGTGGCAGGAGATGATCTCGGACCCCGAGTACAAGATCGGCCGCCCGCGCCAGCTCTACAAGGGCCCGACGCGCCGCGACGTGAAACCCCTCGATAGAAGGTAGGCCCATGTCGAGCGTGATGCGCCACTTCCTGGACAACTCGTACCTGTTCGGCGGCAACGCGCCGTTCATCGAGGACCTGTACGAGAAATACCTCGTCAACCCGCAGTCGGTGCCGGAGGAGTGGCGCGAGTACTTCGACCGCATGCAGTCGCTGCCGGGCAGCAGCAACAAGGATGTGGCGCGTGCGCCGGTCGAGGAATCCTTCGTGCAGCGGGCCAAGAAGGGCGAATTCACCAGCCAGAGGACCCTCCAGGCGGAGCCGGTCACCCCGGAGCGCCTGCAGGTGGCGGCGCTGCTGCTGGTCACCGCGTACCGCATCTCCGGCTCGCGCTGGGCCACGGTCGATCCGCTCAAGCGCATGACGCGCCCGCCGCAGCCCGAGCTCGAGCCCGCCTTCTACGACCTGTCGGAGGCCGACCTCGATCAGACGGTGAACGCCGGCTCGTACGTCGGCCTCGACCGCACCTCGCTGCGCAACCTGCTGCAGGCGCTGCGCGACACGTACTGCCGCAACATCGGCTTCGAGTACATGTTCATCTCGGACCGGCCGCAGCGGCAGTGGATCCAGGAGCGCATCGAGCCGGTGCGCGGCACGGCCGGGCTCTCGGGCGAGCAGAAGAAGCACCTGCTGCAGAAGCTGACCGAGGCCGAGCATCTCGAGCGCTACCTGCACACCCGGTACGTGGGCCAGAAGCGCTTCTCGCTGGAAGGCGGCGAGAGCCTGATCCCGTCCATCGACGATCTGATCCAGCGCGCCGGCGCCAACGGCGTGCAGGAGATCGTGATCGGCATGGCGCACCGCGGCCGCCTCAACGTGCTGATCAACGTGCTCGGCAAGCAGCCGAAGGACCTGTTCCTCGAGTTCGAGGGCAAGCACGCCGCCGAGCTTTCCTCCGGCGACGTGAAATACCACAACGGCTTCTCGTCCGACATCACCACGCCGGGCGGGCCGGTGCACCTCTCGCTCGCCTTCAACCCCTCGCACCTGGAGATCGTGAACCCGGTGGTGGAGGGCTCGGTGCGCGCGCGCCAGCGCCGCCGCGACGACAAGACCGGCGACCAGGTGCTGCCGATCCTGGTGCACGGCGACGCCGCCTTCGCCGGGCAGGGCGTGGTGATGGAGACGCTCAACCTCTCCGGCACGCGCGGCTACGGCACCGGCGGCACGGTGCACATCATCGTCAACAACCAGATCGGCTTCACGACTTCGGATCCGCGCGATGCGCGCTCCACCATCTACTGCACCGACGTGGCGAAGATGGTCGAGGCGCCGATCTTCCACGTCAACGGCGACGACCCGGAGGCGGTGCTGTTCGTGACGCAGCTCGCGCTCGATTTCCGCCAGAAGTTCCACAAGGACGTGGTGATCGACATCGTCTGCTTCAGGAAGCTCGGCCACAACGAGCAGGACGAGCCCTTCATCACGCAGCCGCTGATGTACAAGAAGATCGCCCAGCATCCGGGCACGCGCAGCCTGTACGCCGAGCGCCTGGTCACGCAGAACGTGGTGCCCGCGGGCGAGCCCGAGGCGATGATCAAGCGCTACCGCGACACGCTGGACGCGGGCCAGCAGACCGTGAGCCCGGTGCTGTCGAACTTCAAGAGCAAGTTCGCGGTGGACTGGGCGCCTTTCCTCGGCGCCAAGTGGACCGACGCCGCCGACACGCACGTGCCCTTGCCCGAGCTGCAGCGCCTGGCGGAGCCGCTCACCACCGTGCCGGCGGACTTCAAGCTGCATCCCACGGTGGCGCGGGTGATCGAGGCGCGCAAGCAGATGGCGGCCGGCAAGCAGGCGGTGGACTGGGGCATGGCCGAGACGCTCGCCTACGCCTCGCTCCTCTCCAACGGCTACGACGTGCGCCTGTCGGGACAGGACATGGGCCGCGGCACCTTCGCCCACCGTCATGCCGTGCTGCACGACCAGGACCGCGAGCGCTGGGACCAGGGCACCTACATCCCGCTGCAGCACGTGAGCAGGGAGCAGGGCGACTTCGTGGTGATCGACTCGGTGCTGTCGGAGGAGGCGGTGCTCGGCTTCGAGTACGGCTTCTCCACCGCCGAGCCCAACGCGCTGGTGGTGTGGGAAGCGCAATTCGGCGACTTCGCCAACGGCGCGCAGGTGGTGATGGACCAGTTCATCTCCTCGGGCGAGACCAAGTGGGGCCGCGTGTGCGGCCTGGTGCAGTTCCTGCCGCACGGCTACGAAGGGCAGGGGCCCGAGCACTCCTCGGCGCGCCTCGAGCGCTACCTGCAGCTCTGCGCCGAGCACAACATCCAGGTCTGCGTGCCGTCCAACGCCGCGCAGATCTTCCATCTGCTGCGCCGGCAGATGCTGCGCCCCTTCCGCAAGCCGCTGGTGGTGATGACGCCGAAGTCGCTGCTGCGCAAGAAGGAGGCCGCCTCGCCCATCCAGGACCTCGCCAACGGCTCGTTCCAGACGGTGATCCCCGACACCACCACCGTCGATCCGAAAAACGTGAAGCGCATCATCGCCTGCTGCGGCAAGGTGTACTACGACCTCGCCACCAAGCGCATCGAGACCCAGCGCGGCGACGTGGCGATCATCCGCGTGGAGCAGCTCTATCCGTTCCCGCACAAGCAGTTCGAGGCGGAGATGAAGCGCTATCCGAACGCCGCCGAGGTGGTGTGGTGCCAGGAAGAGCCGCAGAACCAGGGCGCGTGGTACCAGACGGCGCACTATTTCCGGGAAAACATGCGCGAGGACCAGAAGCTGTACTATGCCGGCCGCCCGGCCTCGGCTTCCCCGGCGGGCGGATACAAGGCACGGCACGACGAGCGCCAGAAGACGCTGGTGGACCAGGCCCTCGGCAAGCTCAAGTAGCACCCAATCAACCCGGCGCGTTACGCGCCTGGACCTTCGCAACCCGGTGGATGCTTAGCGGAAGCCGGGGAAGGCCTAAACGGGAGACACAGATGGCGATCATCGAGGTGAAGGTGCCGCAGCTTTCCGAGTCCGTCTCGGAGGCGACGCTGCTGGACTGGCACAGGAAGGAAGGCGAGAAGGTCTCGCGCGACGAGAACCTGATCGACATCGAGACCGACAAGGTCGTGCTCGAGCTGCCGGCGCCCGCCGACGGCGTGCTGGTGAAGATCCTGAAGAAAGCCAAGGACTCGGTCGGCTCGGGCGACGTCATCGCCCAGATCGACACCGACGCCAAGGCCGCCGCTGCCGCCGCGCCCGTCGCTCCTTCTTCGCCCAGGAGAGAATCGCCGCAGGAAAAGCCCAAGGGTGCGGCAGTGATGCCTTCGGCCCAGAAGCTCGCGTCGGAGAAGGGCATCGACCCGGCGAGCGTGCAGGGCACCGGGCGCGATGGGCGCGTCACCAAGGGCGACGTCCTGCAGGCGCAGCAGGCCCCGAAGGCGGCGCCGCTGCCGCACGCCGCGCCGCCGATCAACGTCGAGCAGCTCCTCTCCGGCCGTCCCGAGCAGCGCGTGCCGATGTCGCGCCTGCGCCAGCGCGTGGCCGAGCGCCTCGTGCAGTCGCAATCCACCGCCGCCATCCTCACCACGTTCAACGAGGTGAACATGGCTCCGGTGATGGAGATGAGGAAGAAATACCAGGACCGCTTCGAGAAGGAGCACGGCACGCGCCTCGGCTTCATGTCCTTCTTCGTGAAGGCCGCGGTGCACGCGCTGAAGCGCTTCCCGGTGGTGAACGCCTCGATCGACGGCAACGACATCGTGTACCACGGCTACTTCGACGTCGGCGTGGCGGTGGGCAGCCCGCGCGGCCTGGTGGTGCCGATCCTGCGCGACGCCGACCGCATGAGCTTCGCCGAGATCGAGAAGCGCATCGCCGACTTCGGCAAGCGCGCGGGCGACGGCAAGCTCGGCCTGGAGGAGCTCACCGGCGGCACCTTCTCCATCTCCAACGGCGGCGTATTCGGCTCGATGCTCTCCACGCCGATCATCAACCCGCCGCAGTCCGCCATCCTCGGCGTGCACGCCACCAAGGAGCGCGCCGTGGTGGAGAACGGCCAGGTGGTGGTGCGGCCGATGAACTACCTCGCGCTCTCCTACGACCACCGCATCATCGATGGACGCGAGGCGGTGCTGTTCCTCGTCGCCATCAAGGACGCATTGGAAGACCCGGCGCGGCTGGTGCTGGAGATCTAGCCGTGACGGTTTCAGAGGAGATCGCCAAGCTGCACGAGCTGCACAGCCGCGGCGCGCTGAGCGCCGAGGAGTTCGCGCGCGCCAAGGCGCGCCTGCTCGGCACCGAGCCGATCCCGCCGTCGAGCTTCCCGGTCAACCGCCTGCGCCGCAGCCTGACCGACCGCTGGATCGGCGGCGTGTGCGGCGGGCTGGCGACGCTCACCGGCGTGGAGAGCTGGATCTGGCGCATCGTCTTCGTGCTCGGGCTGTGCCTGGGCGGCTCGACCCTGCTGGCGTATTTCGTGCTGTGGATCTTCGTGCCGAAGGAAGGGAGTCGGTAGATGGCGAGCTTCGACGTGGTAGTGATCGGCGGCGGCCCCGGCGGGTACATAGGCGCAATTCGCGCTGCTCAGCTGGGGCTCAAGACCGCCTGTATCGATGAATGGCGCAGTGCGGATGGCAAGCCGGCACTCGGCGGCACCTGCACCAACGTCGGCTGCATCCCGTCCAAGGCGCTGCTGCAGTCCTCCGAGTACTACGAGCATGCCGGGCACGGCTTCACCGACCACGGCATCAAGGTGAAGGGCCTCGACCTCGACCTCGCCCAGATGCTCAAGCGCAAGGACAAGGTGGTGAAGGGGAGCAACGACGGCGTCCTCTACCTCTTCAAGAAGAACAAGATCGAGTTCTTCCACGGCCGCGGCAGCCTTTCAAAGGCTTCAGCGGAGGGGTGCCAAGTCACGGTGGGGAAGGATGTGCTGGACGCAAAGCATGTGATCGTCGCCACCGGCTCCAACCCGCGCGCGCTGCCTGGCGCCGAGTTCGACGAGAAGCTGGTCTTGAGTAACGCCGGGGCGCTCGCCGTTGCGGAGGTTCCCAAGCGGCTGGGGGTGATCGGCGCCGGGGTGATCGGGCTGGAAATGGGCAGCGTGTGGCGCCGGCTGGGGGCGGA
>Ga0310810_10008598_pt1 | contig 11764 bp, 15 predicted proteins | sample NCmetagenome_FD_207641 | JGI IMG/M metagenome (GOLD analysis project Ga0310810, IMG submission 207641) | Soil microbial communities from experimental microcosm in Duke University, North Carolina, United States - NC | ecosystem: Engineered > Artificial ecosystem > Soil microcosm > Unclassified ...
GGACGCGCATCAGACCACCATCCCGAACTGCTGCGAGAAGCGCACATCGCCCTCGACCATGTCGCGCATGTCGTTCATGTCGTTGCGGAACTGCAGGGTGCGCTCGATGCCCATCCCGAACGCGAACCCCTGATAGACCTCGGGGTCGATGCCCGCCGACCGCAGCACATTGCGGTTGACCATGCCGCATCCGCCCCACTCCACCCAGCGTGCCCCGCCCTTGGCGTTCGGCTGCCAGACATCCATCTCGGCGCTCGGCTCGGTGAACGGGAAGTAGTTGGGCCGCAACCGGATCTGCGCCTCGGCCCCGAACAGGGAGCGCGCCATGTGCTCGAGGGTGCCGCGCAGGTGCGCCATGGTCAGGCCCTTGTCGATCGCGATGCCCTCGATCTGGTGGAACACCGGAGTGTGGGTCGCGTCGAGCTCGTCGGTGCGGAACACGCGGCCGACCGCGGCGACATACACCGGCAGGTCGCGGGAGAGAAGACTGCGGATCTGCACCGGGCTGGTGTGCGTGCGCAGCACCAGGTGCCGCTCGACCGGCTCGACATAGAACGTGTCCTGCATGGCACGCGCCGGGTGGTCCTCGTCGAAGTTCAGCGCGTCGAAGTTGAACCACTCGTGCTCGAGCTCGGGACCCTCGCCGATCTCCCAGCCCATCGAGATGAAGAGGTCGCTCATCTGCTCCATCAGCAGAGACAGCGGATGCCGCGCGCCGGCCCGCCAGCGCTGCGGCACCTCGGTGACATCCACCGCTTCGCTCGCGAGCCGCTGCTGCTCCTCGGCGGCGAGCACCGTCGCCTCCTGATCCTTCAGCGCCTGGGTCACCCGCGCACGGGCCTCCCCGACGAGCTTGCCGGTCGCCGCCTTCTGATCGGCGGGCACATCGCGCAGCTTCGCGTTCAACTGTGCGAGCGGCGAGTGCTCTCCGGCGTGAGCGGAGCGGGCGGCCTTGAGCGTGACCGAGTCGGTGGCCGCGGCGATGGCGGCGAGCGCGTCGTCGACAGCCGCGGAGACGGCCTGCTCGGTGATGGGCGAGGGATCTGGCACGGTAACCGATCCTACCGAGCGCGGCAGGGCGTCTCGGCGGCACGGGGTCGCGCTCAGGAGTGCTGGGCGAAAGCGCTTTCGTACAGGCAGACGGATGCGGCGGTCGCCAGATTCATCGACTCCGCGTGCCCGTAGATGGGGACTTTGACAACTCGGTCGACGAGTTCCAGCGCCTCGTCGGTGAGGCCGTGGGCCTCGTTACCGAACAGCCAGGCGGTGGGCTCGGAGAGCAGCGACCGCACCTCCGGCAGATCGTCGCCCTTCACGTCAGCGGCTAGGACCCGCAGACCGGCCGCCTGCACCTGGGCGACCGCGGCATCCAGGGCGGTGCCCTGTGCGATCGGGAGGTGGAAGATCGAGCCGGTCGTCGAACGCACCACCTTGGGGTTGTAGGCGTCGACACTGCGCCCGGTGAGGATCACGCCATCCGCACCGGCGGAGTCGGCCGCGCGGATGATGGTGCCCGCGTTGCCCGGATCGCGCACCTCCTCGAGGATCGCGATCAGCTTCGGGCCGGAGCTGAGCAGCTCATCGATCGTCACCGCGAACTGGCGGCAGATGGCGATGACGCCCTGCGGGGTGACCGTATCGGACATCACGTCGAGCACATGCTCGCTGACGGTCTCGGGCTCGACCCCGGCCTCGATCGCCGCCTGCACGAGCGAGCCGTACTTGTCGCGCGCTGACGCCGTGGTGAAGAAGTCGACGACCGTCTCGGGACGAAAGGCGAGAGCCTCGGCGACCGCCTGCGGCCCCTCGACGAGGAAGCGCCCGGTGTCGGCGCGGGCCTGGCGTTTGGCGAGCTTCGCGACAGCCCGCACCCGCGGGGAACGCGGGTTGTCGATCACGCTTCGATGCTACGGGGGGCGGGTGAACAACGGGTGACGACGCGCGAACGCCGGTTGAGTAGCCGCGAAGCGGCGTATCGAAACCGAAAAGAGACGGGTTTCGATACGCGCCTGCGGCGCTACTCAACCGGCGTTCGTCGGGTTTCGATACGCGCCTGCGGCGCTACTCAATCGGCGTTCGGGATGCTTACGCGGCGTCAGCCTTGGCGTTGACGTCCTTGGGCAGCGCGGCCTTCGCGGCGGCGACGAGGCCGGCGAAGGTCGCGGGCTCGCTGACGGCCAGCTCGGCCAGGATGCGACGGTCGACCTCGATGCCCGCCAGACCCAGACCCTGGATCAGACGGTTGTAGGTCAGGCCGTTCGCACGCGCTGCGGCGTTGATGCGCTGGATCCAGAGGCGACGGAACTCGCCCTTCTTCGCCCGGCGGTCGCGGTAGGCGTAGACGAGGGAGTGGGTGACCTGCTCCTTCGCCTTGCGGTACAGGCGCGACCGCTGACCGCGGTAGCCCTCAGCGCGCTCGAGCGTCGTCCGGCGCTTCTTGGCGGCGTTGACCGCCCTCTTGACACGTGCCATTTCAGTTTCCTATCGAGTCCGAGGGCTTACTTGCCCAGAAGGCGCTTGATGACCTTGGCGTCCTGCGGAGCCAGGACGACGTCGCGGTTGAGACGACGGGTCTTCTCGGAGGACTTCACCTCCAGGTGGTGGCGCATGCCCGCGCCCTGCTTCTTGACCTTGCCGGAACCGGTGATCTTGAAGCGCTTCTTGGCACCGGAGTGCGTCTTCTGCTTCGGCATTACTTTTCCTCTTTCGTCTCCGCCACCGGGGTCTCGGCCGCGGCGGGGGTGGTGACCGGGGCGTCGGCCGCCCCGGAGTTCTGGTCGCCCTTGGGACGCTTCTGTGCGTCACGCTTGGCGTTGGCCTCGGCCTTGGCGTCGGCCTTGTTCTTCAGCGGGCCGATGACCATGACCATGTTGCGGCCGTCGATCGTCGGGGTCGACTCGACCGAGCCGTACTCCGACACGTCCTCCGCGAAGCGCTGCAGCAGGCGCACGCCCTGCTCGGGGCGGGACTGCTCGCGCCCGCGGAACAGGATCATCGCCTTCACCTTGTCGCCGGACTGCAGGAACCCGACGGCGCGCTTCATCTTGGTCTCGTAGTCGTGCTTGTCGATCTTCAGGCGGAAACGCACCTCCTTGAGGATGGTGTTCGCCTGGTTGCGACGGGCCTCTTTGACCTTCTGGGCCTGCTCGTACTTGAACTTGCCGTAGTCCATGATCTTGACCACAGGCGGCTTGGCGTCGGGCGCCACCTCGACCAGGTCGAGGTCGGCCTCCTGCGCAAGCTTCATGGCGTCTTCGATGCGGACGACGCCGACCTGCTCCCCGTTGGGTCCGACGAGGCGCACCTCGGGAACACGGATGCGGTCGTTCGTTCTGGGATCGCTGATGCGACTCTCCTTCTTGTCAGTGCTGTCATTGCACGAAAGAGGACGAAATCGTCGCACTCATCACCCTGGCTACCGCGCGTGCTGTTCTCGACAGCACAGGCGGCGGAGTGAAAACTGACCGGATAGCCTTGAGATGCGGCTAGTCGGTGGGATTTCTCCACTTTCGTTTCCGGGATCTGGCCCGGAGCCCGCATGAGTCTAACAGAGGGTGTGCATTTCGGTGAGCGAAGACTTCGTCGACGTCGAGGGGGCGGTGCGCGACATCGCCGAGGTGCCGGCCGTCGAGCTGATCAATACGGTCGCGGTGCACCTGATGAGCGCGGCGGCGGTGAAGCTCGGGCTCGGTGACGGGCCGGATGCCGCTGCCGAACTCGATCTGGACGAGGCGCGCAAGCTGATCACCTCCCTCGCCGGTCTCGTCGTCGCCGCCGCCCCGGAGATCTCCGACTCCCACGCACGCCCCCTGCGCGACGGACTCCGGACACTGCAGCTGGCATTCCGTGAGGCCTCCCCCCTGCCTGATCCGGTGGGCGCCGGGCCCGGCGAGAAGTGGACCGGCCCCGTCAGCTAGGCGCGGGCGCGCTGGAAGGCGGCCACGGTATCCCGCACCTCGTCGCCAGCGGTCTGCCAGTTACTGACCGAGATGCGGATGATCGCCCGGTCGCGCCAACGGCTGGGGCTCGGCCGTACGACGCCTTCGGCCAGCAGCCGGTCCAGCACCTCGGTGGTGCGCTGGTCGTCTTCAAAGGCGACGCACACCTGGGTGTAGACGACATCGTTCACGATGGTTGCTCCGGGAAGCTCGGCGAGACCGTCGCGGATCGCCTGCGCCGCCGTCACCAGACCGTCGACCAGACCGCGCACGCCGTCTCGCCCGAGCGAGGCCAGGGCGGCGTAGACCGGCACGCCCCGTGCGCGACGCGACAACTCGGGGACGTGCTCGTGCGGGTCGGGAATCTCGGCGTCGATCAGATAGTCGGCACGGTGGCCGAAAGCGCGCACCATCGCCGCGGGATCCGCGACGATCGCGACGCCGCAGTCGTAGGGCACGTTCAGTGTCTTGTGGGCGTCGGTGGCCCAGGAATCCGCGCCCGCCATGCCCGCGGTGAGCGCGGACAGAGACGGCGTCGCGGCGGCCCACAGCCCGAACGCTCCGTCGACGTGCACCCAGGCACCCGCGTCGTGCGCCGCGGCGATGGGGTCGGTGAACGGGTCGAACGCACCCGAATGCACGTTGCCGGCCTGCAGGCAGAGGATCGTCGGCCCGGAGGAACCCACCAGAGCGGCGCGCAAGGCGGCCGGATCAATGCGTCCCTGCTCATCGGCGGCCACGAGCTCGGGCTCGCCCAGACCCAGATACCGCAGCGCCATGTCGATCGAGCCGTGCCGCTCGGCTCCTGCAAGCACCCGCACCGGCGGCGCCGCGATCAGGCCTCGCTCGGCGACGCTCCACCCCGAGCGGGCGAGCACCGCGTCGCGCGCCGCGGCGAGGCCGGTGAAGTTGGCCATCGTGGCTCCCGTGGTGAACCCCACCGCCGAGGTCGACGGAAGACCGAGCACGTCGAGCAACCAGCGACCGGCCGCATCCTCCAACGCGACGACGCCCGGGGTCGCATCGCGCATCCCGGCATTCTGATCCCAGGCGCTCACCAACCAGTCGGCGGCGAGAGCGGCAGGAAGGGTGCCGCCCATGACCCAGCCGTAGAACCGGCCCGACTGGCTCGCCATCAGGCCCGGTTCCGTTCGGCCCACGATGTCGTCGACGACATCACGGGGCGGGATGCCGTGACCGGGCAAGCGCTCGGGCATCGCGTCGAGCAGGCTGGCGGCATCCACTCGCGCCGGGATCGGCCGGCCGGCGAGACCGTCGAGCCAGCGCCGCGCATGCGCGGCGGCGGCGGTGAGTTCGGGGTACGCACCCGGTTCGGGACGAGAGTCAGCGACCATGACGCCACTGTGGCACCTTGCAGCCCGAATAGCATCGGTCGGTTGCCCGATCATGCGCGCCTCAGACCCGCTCGACGACCACCCGGATCGAGTCGACGCGCTCGGCGATCAGCTCGTGTTCCGCCCAGCGCGTCCCCAGACGCTCGAGCAGCGCCGACAGCTCCCCCTCGGGAAGGCCGTCTCGAACGGACAACTGCACCAGCAGTTCGGCGCCCGCCAGCCGCGCCGTCGGATCACCGGGGGCGAGCTGAACCGCCGCCAGCGCCTCCTCGCCCGCGGAGGCGTCGAGGAACGCCTGCAGCACCTCAGGATCCTCGAACGACGGAACCCACGCCTCGCCGGTGGCCAGAGCACGGAACGCCGGGCGCCGCACCACGAACATCGTCGGGGCGCCCGGATCGATGACGATCAGCGGGGTGCCCTCTGAGGCCACCGCCAGCGCGATGCGCGGAACCGCGATCGGGATGGGCCGAGCGGACGGGTTCCAGTCGCGCATGGTTGCGGCGGAGCTGAAGGCCGGGAGGACGGGACGCCCGTCCGGCCCTGCGGCGGTGATCAGCGAGAGCTCCTGCGTCTTGTCCACGGTCTGGCCGAACGCGCCGACGCCCTCGTCGCCCCGGACAGCGAGCAGCGGCACGAGCAGACGCACCTCATGCAGGGCGGAGACGACCTCCGCGACGCCGAGTTCACCGACGCGGAAGCGCGTGACCGCCTCGATCAGGCGAGCCGGCGCGCTGCCGTCATCATCGGCATCCGGGTTCGCGTGGAACGAGCGTCCCGCCCACGGAACGCCCGCGCTGTCCGACATCAGCGGCCCGCGACATCCAGCGCCTGCGGCAGCGTGAACGCACCCGCGTAGAGAGCCTTGCCGATGATCGCGCCCTCGAGGCCCAGCGGCACCAGCTCGCGCAGCGCGGCGACATCGTCGAGGTCGGCGACACCGCCCGAGGCGATCACGGGGCGCGGCGTGTGCTCCATGACCTCACGCAGCAGATCGAGATTCGGGCCCTTCAGCGTGCCGTCCTTGGTGACATCGGTGACGACGTACCGGGCGCAGCCGGCCGCCTCGAGGCGTTCGAGCACCGCCCAGAGGTCACCGCCCTCCTGGGTCCAGCCGCGAGCGGCGAGGGTCGTGCCCCGCACATCGAGCCCGACCGCCACCGCGTCGCCGTACTCGGCGATCACGTGCGCGGCCCACTCCGGGTTCTCGAGCGCCGCGGTGCCGAGGTTGATGCGCTTGGCACCGGTCGCCAGCGCCGCCTCCAGGCTGGCGTCATCGCGGATGCCGCCGGAGAGCTCGATGTTCACCGACCGGGGCGTGTTCTTGACGACCTTCTTGATGATCGCGTGGTTGTTGCCGCGCCCGAAAGCCGCGTCGAGGTCGACGAGGTGGATCCACTCTGCACCCTGCGAGGACCAGTTGTCGGCCGCCTCGACCGGGTCGCCGTAGCTGGTCTCGCTGCCGGCCTCGCCCTGCATCAGGCGGACCGCTTTGCCGTCAGCGACGTCGACGGCGGGAAGGAGCGTGAGAGCGGGGGCGCTGTTGAACTCGGTCACAAGAACTCGATAGTACTGGGCCTCAGAGCGACGCGATCCAGTTGCCCAACAGCCGGATGCCCGCCTCACCCGACTTCTCGGGGTGGAACTGCGTCGCCGACAGCGGGCCGTTCTCGACCGCCGCGACGAACCTCTCGCCATGCTCCGCCCAGGTCACGCGGGGGCCCGTAAGGGCGCCGTGACCCTCCAGTGACCACTCACGCGCGGCGTAGGAGTGCACGAAGTAGAAGCGTTCGTCGCGGACGCCGACGAACAGCGTCGAGTCCTCCGGGGCCTCGACGGTGTTCCACCCGATGTGCGGCAGCACAGGGGCGTGCAACTCTTCCACGACGCCGGGCCACTCGCCGAGGCCTGCGGTGTCGGTGCCGCGCTCGATCCCCCGGTCGAACAGAACCTGCATGCCGACGCAGATGCCGAGCACCGGCCGGCCGCCCGCGAGACGACGCCCGATCAGCTCGCCGCCGCGCACGGCATCCAGACCCGCCATCACGGCGGCGAACGCGCCCACTCCCGGCACCACGAGACCGTCGGCGGCGCTCACGCGGTCACGATCGGCCGTCAACTCGACGCGGGCACCCGCGGCCTCCAGCGCTTTCGCGGCGGAATGCACGTTACCTGAGCCGTAATCGAGCACGACCACGGATGGTGCAGAGACCATCGCTACAGCGCGCCCTTCGTGGACGGGATGCCGCTCACGCGCGGATCGGGCTCGACCGCTCGGCGGAATGCGCGCGCGAACGCCTTGAACTCGGCCTCGGCGATGTGGTGCGGATCACGCCCGGCGAGCACGGTGATGTGCATGGTGAGGCGCGCGTTGAACGCGATCGCTTCGAACACGTGCCGCACGAGCGACCCGGTGAAGTGACCGCCGATCAGGTGGTGCGCGTAGCCCGCGGGTTCTCCGGAGTGCACCAGGTAGGGGCGGCCCGACAGCCTGGGCGAGGGCCTCATCGAGCGGAACGACGGCGTCGCCGTAGCGGCCGATTCCGGACTTGTCTCCCAGCGCCTCGCGGATCGCCGTGCCGAGCACGATGGCCGTGTCTTCGACCGTGTGGTGCGCGTCGATGTGGGTGTCGCCCGAAGCGCGCACTGTCAGATCGACCAGTGAGTGCTTGGCGAATGCGGTGAGCAGGTGGTCGAAGAACGGCACCGTGGTGTCGATCTGTGACGTTCCGGTGCCATCGAGGTCGAGGGTGAGCTCGATGCTCGACTCGCTCGTGGAGCGCGTCTGGTGCGAGACGCGGTGACTCGCCGGGCGCGGGCTGCTCATGGCGCCCATGCTATCGGGCGCCGCCGGGGCCCAGATCGGCGAGGGCGTCGAGGAATGCGGTGGTTTCGGCCTCGGTGCCCGCGGTGACACGCAGCGCGCCCGGCAGTCCGACGTCGCGGATGAGGATGTCGCGCTCGAGCAGCGCGCGGAACGTGGCGGCGGGATCGGCGAGCCCGTCGAACAGCACGAAGTTGGCCTGCGAGTCGAACGCGCGATAACCCAGCACCGGCAGCTCCTCGAGCAGCCGGTCGCGCTGCGCGGCGATGTCGTCGACCATCGCCAGCATCTCGGGCGCGTGCGCGAGCGCCGCGACGGCGGCCGCCTGGGTCAACGCCGACAGGTGGTAAGGCAGCCGCACCAGACGCAGAGCGTCGACCACGGCGGGGTCTGCGGCCAGATAGCCGACGCGTGCGCCGGCGAACGCGAACGCCTTGCTCATCGTTCGTGAGACGACGAGGCGTTCCCGCCCGGGAAGCAGGGTGAGTGCGCTCGGCGTGCCGGCGGGCATGAATTCGGCGTACGCCTCGTCGACGAACAGGATGCCGCGGGTCGCCGTGTAGGCGGCCTCGACGACGTCGAGTGCGACCGGGGTTCCGGTCGGATTGTTCGGAGCACACAGGAACACCAGGTCGGGCTGATCGCGCTCGATGGCCGACACGACGGTCTCGGCGCTGAGGGTGTACGCGGAGTCGCGTTCGGCGGTCAGCCAGCGGGTTCCGGTGCCGGCGGCGATGATCGAGTGCATCGAGTACGTCGGCGGGAAGCCGAGCACGCTGCGCCCCGGCCCGCCGAATGCCTGCAGCAACTGCTGGATGATCTCGTTCGACCCATTGGCAGCCCAGATCTGCTCGGGCCGGATGTCGTGGCCGAGATAGTCGGCAACGGCTTCGCGAAGTGCGGTGAACTCGCGGTCGGGGTAGCGGTTGATCGTCAGGACTGCTGCGGCGAGCGATTCGACGATGTGCTGCGCGACGCCCTCCGGGATGGCGTGGGTGTTCTCGTTGACGTTCAGCGCGTATTTCACGTGCTTCTGCGGGGCCCCGTACGGGGTCTGCCCGCGAAGGTCGTCACGGAGCGGAAGGTCGTCGAGCGAAGCCACCGGTCAAGTCTAGGAACGCTGACGGAGTGTGACGCCCGCGCGGATCGACGCGACCCGGCTCAGCCGGCGTACTGAGCCGGGATGGCGAGCTCCTGCCCCGGCTGGAGGTCAGCGGAGCTGAGGTTGTTGAGCTTCAGGATGTCGGCGACTACCTCACGCGGGTCGGCCTGCGGTGCCACCTCTGCGGCGAGCTGCCAGAGCGACTGGCCCGGTGCGACGCTGACGTACGTGAATTCGCCGGTGCCACCGGTCGACGTGGCCTGTGCGCCGAGCACATTGGGGCCGACGAGGAGCGCGATGGCGATAACCGGGATGGCGGCGAGGACGCTGAACACCGTCCGGCCGCGCGAGGTGAGGCGCAGACGGGGCGTGCCGTAGGCAATCGTGCTCATCTCGGGCTCCTTCGGAAGTCTGGACAGGTTCGGCACCCGTCCCCCCTCGGCCGGGAGGGAGGCCAGATGCGAACCTGTGTTCCGAACATACCTTCGATCGAAGATATGTTCAACCCCGAACCTGTATTTCCTCCCCGGATGTCGCGACACACTCGAACACGTGTTTGCCGCACGGCCCTGAAGTGGATACAGTTTCGATCGTCGGGTGATTCGATCACCGGCCACCGACATTCGGGTAAGGGGACATCCATGGGTGAGGACGAGCGCACACGTCGGCGCACCAGCCTGAGCGAGAAGCAGCTCGCCATCCTCGAGATGATTCAGCGCTCCGTGGCGAGCCGGGGGTATCCGCCGAGCATGCGCGAGATCGGCGACGCTGTGGGGCTCTCGTCCCTGTCGAGCGTGACCCATCAGCTCAACCAGCTCGAGCTCAGCGGTTACCTGCGCCGCGACCCGAACCGCCCACGCGCCCTCGAAGTGCTCATCGAGCTCCCCTCCTCAGGCGGTGAGAACGTCGACGCCGGCCCCCAGGTGCAGGACGCAGCCATGGTGCCGCTGGTCGGTCGCATCGCCGCTGGTATTCCGATCACGGCCGATCAGCAGGTCGACGAGGTGTTTCCCCTGCCTCGGCAGTTGGTGGGCAAGGGCGAGCTCTTCATGCTGAAGGTCGTCGGCGAATCGATGATCGACGCGGCGATCTGCGACGGCGACTGGGTCGTCGTGCGTCAGCAGAAGACTGCTGACAACGGCGAGATCGTCGCCGCGATGCTCGACGGGGAAGCGACCGTCAAGGTGTTCCGGCAGCGCGACGGGCACACCTGGCTCCTCCCCCGCAACTCGGCGTTCGAGCCGATCCTCGGCGACGACGCCGAAGTGCTCGGCAAGGTCGTGGCGGTGCTGCGGTCGGTGTGAGCCGAGGCACGAAGCTCCGAGGCACAAAGCTCCGGGGCTCGGTGCTCCGCGTGAGCTGAGCTACGCCGGGTGCCGAGCGGCGATGCGTTCAGTCGCGAGGTGCAGCAGGAGTGCCCACAGCATCCCGAGGCGATGCGGTTCCGTTGCCGCCACGAGAGCGGGCGTGATCTCGGGTCGGAGAGCATCGACGCCGAGGTGGCGGCGCCACTCGTCGATGAGCGCCGGCTGGGCGTCGGCCTGTGCGAGTGCGCGAAGCGTCTCGACCGTCGCATCGCCGAACCCGAACGCCAGCAGGTCGTCGATGGTCGTCGCTCGCAGGGGCCACTGCCATGCCGCGGCGACCAGGGCCGGTTCGTAGACGCCCAGCATCACGTGAGCCTCAAGCGCGACTTGCCGGCGTGCGTCCTGCTCCCGCCGGGGGTATTCAGCGATCACGACGGCGCGAGCCCGCTGGGCGTCGTCGATCGGGGTGCCGGGGTGATGCAATGCGGCGAGCATCTCTGTCCAGCCGCGCGGACCGTGCGCGACCATCGGCTCGCGACCGCTGCTCGGCCAGAGGGCGAGAGGCAGGCGTCCTTCGATGCGTGCGGTCCCCTCCGGCGCCGGCGACCTGTCACGGCGCGATTCGCGCACGCGCTCGACCACGGCGACCACCCCGGCTGCCGCGATGGCCACCCCGCTGATGATCACGACAGGAATCGCAGCGCGTGAGCGATCGGTCATGCATCCAGTCTGCGGCCTGGGTGCCCGAGATGGACAGCCACAACTTGGGCAAGGGCCATGTGGCTCGGGGTGAAAGGCATCACCTCATCTCACGGCAGCTGCGGCGGCACCGCGTCATCCGTGCGAACTATTTGAGCAGGATCGCGGCCTAGTGCGCGACGGGCAGCGTGTGCGCGAGCCAGCGGTCGAGGACCCCGACGAAACGCGCGTGGTCGTCACGGAAGACCGTGTGACCGGTGCCGGGCACCGTCTCGACGGCCATGCCCAGTCGGCGAAGAGCAGCCGCGACCGGCTTCGTGATCAGCAGGCTGCGCTCGGCCAGAACCACCAGCGACGGTGCGACCAGAGCAGCCGGAGGAACAAGGGACGAGGTGTCGCGGAACCCGAGGAGGGTGCGGGGATCCCAGTCCCGCAGGCCCGCCAGCTCTATGTCAACGTCGGCCGGATCCCACTTGGGGTTCATCCGCACCAGGATCGAGCGTCGCGGTCGCGGCGACAGGAAGAACATCAGCTTCAGC
>Ga0310810_10008599_pt1 | contig 11764 bp, 8 predicted proteins | sample NCmetagenome_FD_207641 | JGI IMG/M metagenome (GOLD analysis project Ga0310810, IMG submission 207641) | Soil microbial communities from experimental microcosm in Duke University, North Carolina, United States - NC | ecosystem: Engineered > Artificial ecosystem > Soil microcosm > Unclassified ...
CGCACGTTATCATCTAAAATCTCTGCTGCTGTTCCCGGCATGGAACCCACACCCGCTTCTTGCAGTGCGGCAATGACTTCGGCATAGCTAATTCCGTCATGATCGGCGATAAACTGCACTTCTTGAGGTGAGAAGGCGTGCAGGTGCAGTTGAGGAAATTCCTCCTTAATTGTTCTAACCAACTGCTGATAATAGGGTAAAAAAGCACCATTAATTTTTGCCTCTGGGTTCAGTCCTCCCTGCATACAAATTTCCGTAGCACCCCGCCGCACAGCGTCCCTCGTCTTTTCCTGAATTTGCCCCCAATCCAACCAAAAGGCACCGTCTTCACCTGCATCGCGGCGGAAGGCACAGAAACTACAGTGCTGTTCGCAGATATTGGTGAAGTTGATATTGCGATTGATCACGTAGGTTACAGTATCCCCGACTTGCCGCTGACGTAGTTGATCGGCTGTCTGACGAATGGCTGCGATCGCAGTCGGTTCGGTTTGCTTTAGGAGTACGATACCCTCTTCTAGGGTTAAATCTTCACCCGCTAAGGCACGGTTAAGAATAGCATCAACTGTTTTAGTAATCACATCACATCCACAGAAACCAGGTCACTCATTTTTAATTTTGGCAAAGAATAGTCACCCTGGATTGAAAGTACGTTGGTACGTTGAAGGTTGAAGAGACTTAGAGGCGTGAGCGGACTGCTTTGAGCCTCTTCTCTCAAGAGAAGAGTCCTACCGTATATTTACCGAGAATACGCATATTTACTGAGAGAACTTACGCAGGTTGGCGCAGGCACACCGAGGCTGAATGAATCCACAATAGATGTATTGAGTGATACAGAATCTAAACAATGCTAGAAACAATCATCGCATTAAGCCAGTCCAAATCAGAGTATGCGTTTGAGATTGCAGACAGTCTTTACGAACGATTAGAGAGCGTTTCAAGCACAACCATCTCTCTCCAGTACGATGCTAACAATTTTCTGACCTTCAAAGTTTATGAGGCTAGCGAAGGGATAATCTTGCGCCAAGGGGTTGAATTTATGGGTGTTCAATGTCTGATTCGCGGTACTACTTACAGATTGACCCGCGAACATTTGGATCAGCTTAGCAATCGTGAACTTCGGGAATTGTTAAACCATTTAGGGATTCAGGACAGCCATTTGCAGCTCAATTAGGGAACCTTCTCTAATCTGGATACAAATATTCCTTATTTCTTATTTATGGATACGAGGAAGTTCTTCATCAGCTTGGATAAAGGGAATTCCCAAGCTTCTCGTTACGTATAAAGTACAAGGTGCTAGCATCGCATCTGTTTAATGTAGTAGTTATGTAGATACTTTATCAGTAGGGTGGGCATCGCCTACCCTACAACTATATTAAAGGGTAAAAACTAGAGGGTGGAAGCCAGACAAGTAAAAGTTTCAAGCGTTTTTAACCTTAATTTAATCTGAAAAAAAGTATTTAAAAGCGAGTTTCATTCTAGTCAGTATCTCGATCTTGTATTTTTTCTTCCCTGTCCCTGAGTGCCTGTTGAGGAGACTGGCGGCGACGTCGATACCAATGAGCCCCGCCAACCAGTACTCCGGTTAACCCTAAGGCTCCCATTAAAGGCAAAACATCGCCCGTTTTCATCGCTTGTAACCCGGAACTTCCTATCATCACGAAAGGCAACACCCCCGGAACTGTACCAATCACTGTGCCGAGTAGGTAGTCTCGAAAGCGAATCGAAGTCAAACCTGCCGCAAAATTCACCAAACCATAAGGAATAATTGGCAGCAGCCGGATTGCGAACATATAAAACAATCCACCCTGGCGCATTTCAGCATCCATTGCTTGCCAACGTCCCGCTAGCCTGCGAGCAATGGTTTCTCGTCCAACGGTACGAGTAAAGCCAAATGACACTACTGCCGCAATGATTGCTGCAATAGTCGTCCAGAGTGTGCCTAACCAGGGACCAAAAATTGCGCCGCCGGTCAGATTGAGGGCTGTTGAGGGCAATATTAATAGGGTTGCTACTGTATAGAGAGCAATGTAGATAATGGGTGCCCAAATTCCTGCCTGATTCAGCCATACCTGAAGTTGCTTGGGGTCAATACCCCCTAGAAAATACACCGCTATTCCTGTTGCCACAATACAGAATACGGTGAGCAGGAAAAGGCCGCTTTTAACGTTCAAAACAACACTGCTCCATAAAACTGATACAAATCTGGACATCACCGGAGATTAAAGTTTACTTCCTAAATGTCCGGGGTTTTCCTGAAAAAAGTGGATTAACTTACATCGGTTAATGCCATAATTCAGTAATCTTCAAGCTTAATTGATAACTCTGTAAGAGAATTTGTCAACTCTCTCAAGATAGATTCTATTTAAGTTGCTCTTCCATCAACCTCAGTGAGGCAGGTTGGGAAAGCGGTCAAAAACAGTAGCTATTTTAGCGTCAAGCTTCTGACTTGCAAGTGGGGAGTAGGGAGTAGGGAGTAGGGAATGGGAAATACCACTTTCATACATGGCTATGAAATTTTTTCATAGGGACTGCCTTTGTTATCACCCAACTGAACTGATTGAACAGGAAAACGTTGCTGTTGCAGTTCCATACCATCCTTCTCCACGCTAGACACTTGCAACAATGAGAGTTTCACTTCATCTCAAAATTTGGTGTTATACAGGGAAACAGAGGCTAGTTGTCAAGGGTCTTAAGGAACAGGATTAACTGACATCTAACGTGAAAATAGAGGCTGAGTAATGCTAATTCTCCCCTAAGGAACTATTTGATTTGACCGCTCAATACTATTGTCTACTGCAAAAGCAAGAAAACACTTAGCATCGACACCTATAAAAAAGAATCGGTTTGTGGCACCCTAAACCCAGATCAGCTTTACTCTGACAAAATAAAGACTTCCCCGATCGCGGCGTTCACGCTGTAATTGTAATGTTGAGAGGACATCAACCCCCTCCCTGTAACACTTGAGATGTGCTGAATGAGTACAAACCAACTTCACTCCCTTCTACCAGTTCCCTCAGGCCAGTTGCAAATTCCCGCTTCTGCATTTATCCCTGAGGAAAGCAGTGATTCTCTAGAGTCACCCATCAGCGTGAGGCGCAGCTATCCCCTAGACACTAAGAACCTGATTCCTATAGGACTAGGGAATAGCCAAATTCTTTTGTCGATGGTGATTCCGACTTACAACGAGAGTAACAATATTCAGCTCCTGATTGACCGCCTCAGCCAGCTGTTAGATGAGGCCATTCCGGGTGCGTATGAGCTGATTGTCGTGGACGACAATAGCCCCGATCGCACCTGGGAAATCGCGACGGCGCTGATGCCAGAGTATCCCCAACTCCGAGTGATGCGGCGAACTGAGGAACGAGGATTGTCTACCGCCGTTGTTCGGGGTTGGCAGGTGGCACGAGGAGAGGTTTTGGGAGTGATTGATGCTGACCTCCAACATCCCCCAGAGTTGTTGCTCAAGCTATGGGGAGAAATTGCGCGGGGAGGCGATTTAGCTGTTGCTAGCCGCAACGTGGAAGGTGGAGGAGTCAGTGATTGGAGTCCTATCCGACGGTTTTTATCTCGTGGTGCCCAAACCCTAGGCTTAATTATTCTCCCGGAGGTCATCGGTCGTGTATCCGATCCAATGAGTGGCTACTTTATGGTACGCCGCAGCTGCATTGCTGGTCGAACCCTAAGTCCACTGGGCTACAAAATTCTAATTGAGGTGATCGCCAGAGGCAGAGTACCCTGGATTGGCGAAGTGGGCTATGTCTTCCAAGAGCGCCAAGCGGGTGAGAGTAAGGTGACGGCAAAACAATACGTGGATTATCTGCGCCACCTAATCCGCTTGCGCCTTTCCCTAGGGCCGATCGCACGGCTGTTCCGGTTTGGGCTCGTCGGCTTCAGTGGGGTGTTTGTGGATATGGCAATGTTCTACCTGCTCAGTGACCCCACCACCCTAGATTTGCCGCTAACGCGCAGTAAAATTATTGCCTCAGAGTTAGCGATTATCAATAACTTCCTGTGGAATGATTTTTGGACGTTTGCGGATATTTCCAGTCATCAGCCGGGAATGCGTCATCGCTTGGAACGCCTCTTGAAGTTCAATGTGATTTGCCTCACCGGGTTGATGATCAATGTGTTGCTGTTAAATTTCCTGTTTAATGTTTTTGGGATAAATCGATATGTAGCAAATTTGATTGCGATCGCCGCTGTCACGCTTTGGAACTTTTGGCTCAATCTAAAGCTCAGTTGGCGTGTCACTGATGTCAATTGAGGTCTCTGTTGTTGAAAACTTTCCTATCGTCTCGCTGGTTCCACCCACTACTCCTGCTCGTGTGGATTGCCATTGGCGCAAGTTTACGCTTCACTCATCTGGTGGGAAAGCCACCCTGGACGGATGAGTTTGCCACCTTAGTGTTTAGCTTGGGCAATAGTTTTCAACCTGTACCACTCGACCAAGCCATTGGGCTGGCTACTCTCTTGCAGCCCCTACAACCCAACCCAGGAGCTGGGGCGTCGCAGGTAATTCATCACTTGATTACAGAAGATCACCATCCTCCCCTCTATTTTGTGCTCGCTCACTGGTGGATGCAGCTGTTCCCAGCCTCAGGAGGGTATGTCTCTTTATGGGCAGCGCGATCGCTCCCTGCTGTTTTGGGTGTGCTATCCATTCCAGCCGTTTATGGACTGGGCTGGTTAGCGTTTCGCTCACTTGTAGTGGCTCAACTCGTGGCGGCGATGATGGCGGTTTGCCCCTATGGCGTGTTTCTCACCCAAGAAGCTCGCCACTATGCCTTAGGAACGCTCTGGGTGATTGCTTCCTTATGTTGCCTGGTGGTTGCCGTAGAGCATCTGAAACGTCGGACACCCCTGCCCATTTGGGTGGCACTATGCTGGGTGGTTGTGAATGCCTTGGGCATCGCCACCCACTATTTTTTCAGTTTAACTCTGTGTGCCGAAGCGATCGCTCTGATGGGATTCTGGATTCTGGGCAGTCCCTGGGCTGCAAAAAAATTGGGAAAACGATTCCCGATTCCCGATAGCGAAGCGGTAGCAGCGGAGCGAAGTGAGCATCTTCGAGCGTCTTCCCGATTCCCGGTTCCCCATTCCCATTGGCTGCGGATTTATGCCGTCGCCGCCGGTACAGCTGTTGGCTGCTTAGTTTGGGTACCCGTATGGCGGATGAGTCATGACACTCAGATGACGCAATGGATTATGAGCAACAATCGCACCTTCTTCGCCTTGCTCAACCCCATCTTTCAGGCGATCGGGACTTGGATTACGATGCTAGTGTTACTGCCTGTAGAGTCACCGAGACTACTCGTGGTAGTCGCCTCTGGGCTGGTGACGCTGATTTTTTTAATCTGGGCTTTGCCCATTCTCCATCGTGGTCTGAAAGTGCAAATAGAACAACTGGAGACGCGTTGGGCAACTGGGGTTTTAGGGGGCTTTGTTTTAGGAGCGATCGCACTATTTTTTGCAATTACTTATTTCCTGGGTACTGACCTCACGCGAGGAGCACGATATAACTTCGTCTACTTCCCCGCCGTCATTGTTTTATTGGGGGCAGCACTCGCCGTCAGTTGGAATACACCTAAAACTTGGAAGTCCTCTGGGTTGCTCAAAACAGACCCTGCAAAACCCCAAATTCCAGAAGCGGATTGGGGATGGGGAATCAGAGACAGAGCAGACAAGGGCGTATCAGCTGAGAAACAGTGGGAGAGTCGCCCAATCGCAGAGTCAGAGAAATTCCTCCTATCTCCCCCGCCTCCCCTCCGCCGATTCCCTTTAAGAAGGTGGGGTCAGCTAGCTGTAGCGATGATCTGGCTGATGGGTTTATTGAGTGGCATTACCGTCGTCAATAATTTGGGCTATCAGAAATACTATCGCCCTGACCTTTTGGTGCCCGTGATGCAAAAAGCCTCTTCGGTACCGATACTCATTGCCACAACCCACAATACCCTTGTCCAGACGGGTGAAATGATGGGGCTGGCTTGGGAGTTCAAACGTTCTACTGATGCGCCGCAGTTTCTCCTAGCTCATCAAGAGCAACAACAGTGCGTGAGTGGATTAGAACGCGGTAGCGCCCAAGGCACAACCGAAGAAACGACTTGCCGTGCCTCTACCACCCTGGGAAAAGCGATCGCACAACTCCCGCGTCCCTTAGATTTATGGTTGGTGAATTTCCAAGCCCCAGTTGTGCCAGAACCGCCAAACTGTTTTGCTGAGGATATCACTCAATATCAGACCTCAGTTAATGGCTACACGGCTCGACTCTATCACTGTCTTGCCGAAGATTCTCAATCAGCCCAGAATCCTTAGAGGAGGGGGAAATGGAGACATAGCACGGTGCTTTCAGAGCGTATGTGCCAAGCGGTTCAGGCGCTCTGAATAGATTTTCATTACCTTGAGCGCAAACATGGGCGTTTCTTGTACGGCAAAGAGGAACCGTTGCTGATCGAGAAAAGCGAGTTGGCAATCTGTTTTTGCGATCGCTGTATAGGTTCTCGCCCCAACTCCCACTAGCGCCCCCGCCCCAAACACTTCACCCGTAGCGATCGTCTCCACAACCTTGTCATTGATTAATAGGTCAACTTCTCCTTCAAGAATGCCGTACATAAAATCACCAGAATCCCCCTCTTTAAAGATTAGTTCGCCGACTGAGAACGTTTTAGGAGAGGCTGTTTGTTGCAGGATGCTTACGGTTTTTGCGGGCTCTAACATAGCTTGATAGTGAGAGAATTCACGTTTCAATTATGTCAAACTAAGGGGTCGGAATTCTCCCTTATCTTGCCTTATGAGACTATGCTCCCAGAGCCAACATCTCTTCAAAAGCTTTGGAAAGACGGGTCTGGAAACGCCGCTGATGCTTCAATTTCAAAAAAGGTCGGACTATTTCAAGGGTGACAAGAGCACCTTTTGTGTTTTCTATAACTTGAATAGAACGTAAAGTATCCAGCTGTAGTTCTTTTTTAACCATCAATTCAGAAATAGCTGCTGCACCTACACCGCTTTCTATCACGGCTTTTACCATCTCCCCACTGTGCAAAACTAAAATTATATTCAAATCAGAGGGATTGATTCCCCAATTTTGCAAGGCTTGCTCAAATCTTTGTTGGGTTCCAGAACCTGCCTCTCGCATCACCCAGTCTGTTGTATGAATTTCGCTTAGGGGAACTTCTCGACGCTCGAACCAGGGGTGGGATTTACCCACAACAATGAGTAAGCGATCGCCTCCTACGCTTTCTTCCTCCAGAGAACTCTTAATCGCTGGTTTAACCTCTCCTTCCACTAAACCCAAATCAAACTGTCCCGTTGCTGTTCCTTCACAAATATCTTCTGTATTGGCGAGAGTGCAGTTCACAGAAATGCCAGGATATTGGTGCTTAAACTGGCTAATTTTTTCGGGTAACCAGTAGTTACCAATGGTGAGACTCGACCCTAATTTCAACTCACCCCGCTGTAGATTGTTCAATTCTCGTAACCCTCGCTCTGTTAAAGCGACTTGGTCGATAATTTTTTGTGCTTCCGCTTGGAGTAACTTCCCCGCCTCGGTGATTTCGATGTGGCGACCAATACGATGAAATAGCCTGACTTCATATTGCTCTTCCAAGCATTGGATTGCCGCACTGACAGCGGGCTGACTAATATAAAGCGCCTCTGCTGCACGGGTAAAGTGCAAATATTCGACTACAGCAAGAAAAACTCGGAGTTGGTCAAGCGTCATCCCTGCCATTAATTTTATATATCCCTCAAACAAACGAATCAGATATTAGTTAGATTCTTCCTATCACTTTAAGGTGGGTAAGCGCAGCAATGGCGATTACAAATATCCTAAATTGAATGTCACTGACTTAAAGGACAAGTGATCGTTGTTTGGGAAAAACCCAGATTAAGGGGGTTCCCCCCAAACCCCCCACTGGGGGACGAGGCGCGTCCCCCAGACCCCCTCCGCAAGGGTTGATGGGTGAGGATGAAGTTCTTAAGTCAGTGACATTTATCCTAAATTGCTTCATTCTCCTAACCTTCGCGATGTCAATAACCCTCAGTCATAGATAACATCGGTTTCTTGGGCTTCTAACCGGAGTTAGACTCTTGACAAATAGACTAATCAGACCATTGCGGCCTCCTAAAACAGAATCGTCGAGCTTTTAATCAATTTTATTTATCCATTTAAAAAGAAAGAACGTTTGATTCCACCGAGTCGGACACCTAAAGTGAAAGGTAGCTTTTCGCACTGGGCCCAAGCGAAGGCAACTTGAGTCCTACACCAGAAGCGATTTAACCGACGACATGAAGACTAAATGCCCTACATCAGGAGTAAAGCGTAAGGCTTTCACCCCCACCTCAGTCTAGATTCAGCGAACTGCGGATTTGTACTAGAGCTTTAGTAGAGGACAGGGCAAATTCGCCGCGAAGCGACTAGCGCAGCCATTTCCTTGGATTTGGCTACATATTGCATGTCCCTACAACCCTGTCTCAGGTTCCATCCTCAACTCTACCAGATGAGTTTGGCAACAAGAGCAGCTAAATGGAAGAACAAGGAATAAGGATAAATACACCACATCAGTAAGAAAACTCAAGACTTTCAACGTTACGTCGAACTCAGCTGCGCAGAGGCTATAAGTTTTAGCCTCCTCCAAACGCCATTGCCCAAAGGACATGTCCCAAGGAGGCGATCGCAAGTAATACACCAACCAAGCTGATAGCTCGACCTTGAAAGGAGACTATAGAGGACTATGACCAAAACGAAGCAAAAACATCGAAGTGTTCATGGCTTGAAGCCAGACTGCCTTCCCTTCGGGGAAGTACTCGCTCAATCCTTTGCCGTCATTGCACCAACCACTATACCCGCATCCAATTTAGGCTTGATCGTTGCCCTTTCCGGAAACGGTACCTGGCTCAGTTTCGTGATTGGCATGATTGGGCTGGTATTTGTCAGTATCAACATCAACCAGTTCGCTAGTCGTTCAGCTTCTCCTGGTTCCCTCTACTCTTATATTGTCAAAGGGCTCGGCCCAACAGCGGGCGTAATCTGCGGCTGGAGTTTGGTGCTAGCCTATCTATTTACGGGAATGTCGGTTCTGTGCGGTTTTGCCAACTTTAGCGGTAGCTTAATCGGTCATTTGGGCATCCACCCCTCGACCATCACGTTGTTAGCGATCGGTGCAGGTATTTCCTGGTACGCCGCTTATAAAGATATCCAGCTTTCAGCGATGGCGATGCTGTGGATGGAGGGAGCATCCCTCGTCCTAATCTCAGTTTTGGGAATCATCATCTGGGCACACAAAGGCTTTGCGCTAGATATGTCCCAGCTCACTCTGCAAGGTGTCACTCCAGGCAATGTGGCGATGGGACTAGTCCTCGTCATGTTTGGTTTTTCTGGCTTTGAAAGTGCCACATCCCTGGGTGATGAAGCGAAAAATCCCTTAAAAAGCATTCCCAGAGCGGTCATCGGCAGTGCGCTGATGGCAGGTGTATTCTTCGTTTCGATGACTTACATTGAGATGTTGGGTTTTAAGGGAACTGGAGTGTCGATTACCTCCACGGAAGAGCCTCTCGGTTTCTTATCCCAACAAGCAGGAGTCGGTTTCCTCGGAGAGTTAGTGGCTTTCAGTGCGCTGTTTAGCTTCTTTGCTTGTGTACTCGGCAGTATTAATCCAGCCGCTCGCATCTTCTTCACGATGGCGCGTCATGGCTTGTTTCACTCGTCCTTGGGTTCGGCACACTCAGCCAATCGCACACCTCATATTGCGGTGACGATGTGTTCGCTGCTCATGTTTCTGCTGCCGGCTGGAATGTCCCTGTTTCACATCAAGCTGTTCGACTGTATGGGTTACTTGGGAGCGATCGCAAGTTTCGGCTTTCTCACCGTATACATCCTGATGTCGATCGCTGCACCAGTTTACTTACGCCAGATTAGAAAACTTCGTCCACAACACTTGCTATTTTCAGCTCTAGGTGTTGGGTTCATGATGATTCCCGTTCTAGGCAGCGTGGGAATTCCCGGTAGCAAACTATTCCCAGTTCCAGAGGCTCCTTACGATGCGTTTCCTTACCTCTTCTTGATGTACCTTCTCGTCACTTGTGGATGGTTCATCTTACAAAGAGTGCGTTCTCCAGAAATTATCATCTCAATGGAGCAGGGTATTGATGCCATCCACGCTAAATTCGACAACAGGGAAAGGATTATTGAAACTGTTCCTGTTGGATTTGATGAATTTGAAGACCTTTAATTTTGTACTTGAATAGTCATTCGTCTTGAGGCACGATTTACCGAACAGCCACGACTAATGACTAATCACGCATCAGGGAACTCAGGAAAGGAGATAGAGAGATGAGCGAATTAGTAACTTCAATTCCCACTGGACTAGCCGCCTTTAGTGCTACCAACCTCGACGATATTGTAATTTTGCTGCTGTTCTTTTCTCAGGTAGATGCCACATTCCGCAGACGACACATCGTGATCGGTCAGTATCTCGGCTTCGCGGCGCTGGTTATAGCTAGTCTTCCCGGTTTCTTTGGGGGCTTAATCTTGCCACGGCACTGGATTGGGCTTTTAGGTTTGGTGCCGATCGCATTCGGATTGATGCGTTTACTCAATCGGGACAGTGATTCCGCTGAGGAGGGTGAGGAAGAAATAGAGCGGCCTCAGGAATCTCCCATTGCTAGTTTTCTTTCTCCCCAAGCTTACAGTGTAGCGGCTGTCACCGTAGCCAATGGTAGTGACAATATTGGCATCTATGTACCCTTGTTTGCCAGCAGTAGCATCGAGAGCCTACTCGGAATCCTCAGCATCTTCTTTCTGCTGGTAGGAGTTTGGTGTTACACAGCCTACAAATTAACGCATCAAAGTGCGATCGCTCACCTTTTGAGTCGTTACGGCAATACCTTCGTGCCTTTTGTCTTGATGGGATTAGGTGTATTCATTGTGTTAGAAAGTCAGGCTTTGACTCCACTCGCGCTAGGAGCCAGTTGTGCCTGTTTGGCGGCTCTGTTTAGTATTAACAGCCGATTGGAAGAACTTGCAAAAAATTGAATCGAAAAAGCAAAAATATTAGTAGAAAACCCGCGAAATATTATCAAATAAATCGATAATGGAGGATAAAAAACAATTTAAATACTAAAATAATTAAAACGACTAATTAAGATTTACACACTCCAGAAGTTCGATTCTGACGCCCGCTACAATCTGTAAATCTTGAAAAGTCAATAGATTCTCAAGAATCCAATCCAAAAGCTTGAAAAGGAGAACATTATGAAACTCATCACCTCTTGGTTGATTGCCTTAATCTTTATGGCAAATTTGGCGCTTGCTCAACCAGCATTTGCCGACAAACCAAGTTTCCTCAAAAATCCTGACTACATAGAGGTGACTCAATCCCTTAATCAATTGAAAATGGCGCAAGAGGCACAAGCTCAGACTGAAAACTCTAATCCTGAGGAAATTCAGAAGAAAATTGCTGAATTAGAGTTTCAAAAATATGCTCTAGAGACGGGAATGAGCTGGGGGCAGTGTCGAAATGAAACAGGAAAGACCCTCGCTGTCTATGGGCCAAAACCAAAATTTGATGATGACGATTATGAGGATAGCTACCCATACGACAATGGCCTTTATTTCTTAGCCGATGGTCAAACGACCAAAAAGAAATGGGATTGTCAAGGTGTTTATTTACCCAGCGATGTGCAAACAACCATTAGCTCTAACGGACAAGAGCAAGAGTTGGCAGGTCCTGTGGCAATTAAGGTCGTTGATGGAACTCAGTTAATCGTT
>Ga0310810_10008600_pt1 | contig 11763 bp, 12 predicted proteins | sample NCmetagenome_FD_207641 | JGI IMG/M metagenome (GOLD analysis project Ga0310810, IMG submission 207641) | Soil microbial communities from experimental microcosm in Duke University, North Carolina, United States - NC | ecosystem: Engineered > Artificial ecosystem > Soil microcosm > Unclassified ...
GATCCTGAGCGCGCTTGCCAAGGGCTACACCACATTCGACAACTATTTCTGCTCGATGATGGGGCCCGACCTGGGAGAACCGCCTCTTCCAGATCACCGGGACGACGCAGATTGATGAAGGCTGGTGCGACTTCCTAAAGAAGGTGAGCGTCGGCCCGTGGTCATTCCGACCGCGATCTTCGACCGCGTGCGCGAGGCTGGGCTTACTGCGGGATACGAGTCACCGGTGACCGGCCTCTTCGCCAGCCGGCGATATGACGACATCTCCTATCCAATCGAGCAGTTCTGGCGGGACGCGCGCGAGGGCAAGCTCGCCAATGTGGTTTTCGTCGATCCAAATTATACCGATCGCGCAGAGGATATGGGCACGTCCACGACTATCACCCGTGGGGCAACCTGCTGGTGGCTGAGGGCTTCTTGGCAAAGGTGCACAATGCGCTCAAGAACAGCCCTCAATGGGACCGCATTGCTCAATTTCGACGAGCACGGCGGATTTTTCGACCATGTGTCGCCGCCAGAGTGTCAGGACGACACCAAGCTCGCCGGGCCCGGTCCGCATCCGAACTTGAAGCGTCTCGGCTTCCGGGTCCCGGCGATTGCCATGGGACCGTTCGCGCCGCGCAAGATCGAGACGGCGGCGCCTTATGAGCACTGCTCGATCCTGAAGATGATCGAATGACGCTGGGGCCTCGAGCCGATGACCCTGCGCGACCGCTACGCGAAGAACTTCGCCGAGGCGCTCGACTTCACGCAGCGCCGGCCGGCGATCGATCTTCCGCCTTACGATCCGCCGCCGGCGCGGGTGCGCCACAGGCGGCGGGTGGCTCGAGCTTCAAGCCTCGCGCGACGGCTGGGTAAAGGTCATCTGCGGTGGACCTCCGAATGCCGACTGTAGCGCCAAGCTCACGGCGTTAGAGGGCAAGCTCGAGCTCGCGCAGGTGCCCGTCACGAGAATCGGCCAGGGAAGCAAGGTCGTGCTGGAGCTGAAGCTCACCGATGAGGCGCGTGCGCTGCTCGCATCGTCGGATCGAATGCCTGCCCTGCTTGAGACGACCGTCACCGACGAGAAAGGCCCGGTGTGCCGGAACGTCTTCTCGTCGATCCTCACCCGTCACGACAGCCGCTAGGCCCCGCCGTCGAAGCTCAATATCGGTAGGTGTCGGCCTTATAGGGGCCTTCCACCGGCACGCCGATATACTCGGCCTGCTCGGGCTCGAGCTTGGTGAGCTTGGCGCCCACCTTGCCGAGATGGAGCCGCGCCACCTTCTCGTCGAGCTGCTTCGGCAGGGTGTAGACCTTCCTCTCGTATTTGCCCGGATTGGTCCACAGCTCCATCTGCGCGATCGTCTGGTTGGTGAACGACGCGCTCATGACGAAGCTCGGATGGCCCATGGCATTGCCGAGATTGACGAGCCTGCCCTGCGACAGAAGGATAATGCGCTTGCCGTCCGGGAACTCGATCTCATCGACTTGCGGCTTCACGTTTTCCCATTTGAAATTGCGCAGTGCCGCGACCTGAATCTCGGAATCGAAATGGCCGATATTGGCGACGATGGCCCGATCCTTCATCGCGCGCATATGATCTACCGTGATCACGTCCTTGTTGCCGGTCGCGGTGACGAAGATATCGGCCCGCGGCGCGGCATCCTCCATGGTGGTGACCTCGTAGCCCTCCATTGAAGCCTGCAGCGCGCAGATCGGGTCGATCTCCGAGACCATCATGCGGCATCCGGCATTGCGAAGCGAAGCGGCTGAGCCTTTCCCCACGTCGCCGAAGCCCGCGACCATCGCCACCTTGCCCGCCATCATCACGTCGGTGCCGCGGCGGATGCCGTCGACCAGGCTCTCGCGGCAGCCGTAGAGATTGTCGAACTTCGACTTGGTGACGCTGTCGTTGACGTTGATCGCTGGGAACAGCAGCGTTCCCTTCTTCTGCATCTCATAGAGACGGTGCACGCCAGTCGTAGTCTCCTCCGTCACGCCGCGGATGTTCTTGGCGATCTCGGAATACCAGTTGGGCTTTTCCTTAAGACGCTGCTTGATCGCGGCGAACACGACCTCTTCCTCCTCGTTGGTCGCTTTGTCGAGAAAGGCCGTGTCGCCCTTCTCGGCACGCACGCCGAGATGCACCAGCAGCGTCGCATCGCCACCGTCGTCGAGGATCATGTTCGGAGTGCCGTCGTCGGCCCATTCGAAGATGCGGTGGGTGTAGTCCCAATATTCCTCGAGGCTCTCGCCCTTATAGGCGAACACCGGGATGCCCTTTGCAGCGATCGCCGCGGCGGCGTGGTCTTGCGTCGAATAGATGTTGCACGAGGCCCAGCGGATATCGGCGCCGAGCGCTGCAAGCGTCTCGATCAGGACCGCCGTCTGGATGGTCATGTGGAGGGAGCCCGCGATGCGCGCGCCTTTGAGCGGCTTCTTGGCCGCATATTCCTCGCGAACGGCCATCAGCCCCGGCATCTCCGTCTCGGCGATGGCGATCTCTTTGCGGCCCCACTCGGCGAGCCCGATATCTCTCACGTGGTAGTTCATTGCCCTCTTACTCCTGGCCTCGGACCATAAAGATATAAAGAACTCCTTATACGTTTTCCAGGGCAATGGCCAGTGCCGAGGGCGGGGCAAGGCACCGGTGGGAGGGACAAGGATGGTGGTCGGCCTGAAACGCTAGGATCTGGCCGACAAATAGAGGGCGGCCATGATGAGGCAAAGCGCGATGAATTGCAGAGCGACCCGCCAGCGCATCAAGGTCTGGCTGACCTCTGGCCTGGGCCTCGCCACCATGTTCCACAGCCCAAGGGTGAGCACGATAGCCACCGCGCCAAGCGCGAGCGGAATGGCAAAATAGACAAGCTTCGCGAGGTCGATTCGGCCGGGTAGCTGCGAAATCGTGCCAACCAGCTTGGCATAGTAGAAATAGAGGGCAATCAGGACGAAGGCGATAACGCTGCCAGCCAGCCCGAAGGCAAGAACGTGGCGCACGTGATGTCCTGTGACGCCACCTCTCGCCTCGATTTCGGAGAGGACCGGCGCGTCATCGTCGTTCTTTGCCATCGCCGCCATGCTCCCTGACTCAGATCCGGACCTCAGGTTCGCCGCGGCAGGACTTGCCGGGGTGCGGACGCGGACTGCGTCGTGGAGCTCGTTCCGGGCCCCTTAGCTATGATGGGCCGCAACGCTCCTGACGCATTCCGACAACACGTCACTCGGCGCCGCCTGGCTCAGATCGCCGAGGCTAAGCATGCCGACCATGCGCTTGTTCGCGTTGATCACCGGCAATCTGCGGATCTGCAGTTGTTCCATATGCTGTACCGCTTTGGAGAGATCATCGTCCTCGCGACAGCAATGTATGCCCGGTGTCATCACGTCTCGCGCCGTCGCGCGGCTTGCATCGAAGCCATTCTTGGCCAAGCCTTTGCAGACGATGTCGCGGTCGGTCACCATGCCAATAAGGTGGTCATTTTCCCCGATGGGAATCGCGCCGATGTCGTGCTTGCGCATCAACCTCGCAATTTCGGCGACGGGGGTATCGGGATCAACCCACTCGACGCCCTTGTGCATCGCCATTTGAACTTTCATCGCGGACCTCCCTTGGCGTGCTGCTGCGGCCGCATCACCGCTCTCCATGTGGCTGAGCTCTTCCTTGCTTGTCTTCTCCAGCCGAGCTTCCTTTTGGCCAAGATCGGCTTCTTTCGCCTTTCGCTGCTGGGCCGACTTGGCCGCGCTGCGGCCTTCCATATGCCTAAGCTCTTCTCTGCTCGTCTTCTCCAGCTTGGCGTTCTTCTGGCCAAGGTCGGCTTGTGAGCGACGAGCCTGCCGAATATTGCCGCTCGGTCGGCGCTTGCTTGCCATTTTGGCCTCCCTTTGCTTGATTTCTGATTTCACAGAAGAACGCGCGCCGAAGCGATTTGTTCGTCGCCTATGGGCCGTGAAGCCTGCCGTGGAAGCGGGAGATTTCGCTTAAAAAATGCGGCAAATCCCCCGCCCCTTTGCCGGGCAGACGCACTCGATTGGCGGATGCTAGGGGCTTCCTGCTAGTCCTCTTCGCCGAAACCGCTTTCGACGAGCTTGATCAGCGCCTCAAGCGCGGCACTCGCTTCCTGGCCCTCCGTCTCGATCAGGATCGAGTGGCCTTGCCCAGCGGCAAGCATCATCAGCCCCATGATGGAGGTGCCGCCGACAGTATGGCCATCGCGCGTCACGCGCACCGTGGCGGTGTAGCTCGCCGCGCAACGGACGAACTGGGCCGAGGCGCGCGCATGCAGGCCCTTTTTGTTGGGGATCACCACCTCGGCGAAATAGAGGCCGTGGGGGGCTTCCTCCTCGCTCGTCTTGCGCCGGGTAACCTGCTCCATCGCTTCTGTCATCGCTTCGAGGTTGACATTGAACTTATCACAGGGCTAGTTCGCAGCGAGGATCTGACTTGCTACGCTAATGTACTTGCGTCCGGCTTCTTGTGCTTGGGTGATTGCTTCTTCAAGCTTGCACTCGCCCCTAACGCTCGCAAGCTTGACCAGCATCGGCAAATTGACGCCGGCAATCACCTCAACATTGGAGCGCTCCATAGCCGAGATGGCGAGATTCGACGGCGTGCCGCCGAACATGTCGGTGAGGACCACCACGCCACCTCCGCTATCGACGCGGGCAAGCGCGGTCAGCATGTCGCTCCGCCGCACGTCGAGATCGTCGTCGGGACCGATCGAAATGGTCTCGATCTGCTCCTGCGGCCCGACCACATGCTCCAGCGCGGCACGGAATTCGTGCGCGAGCTTGCCGTGCGTGACGATGACGACACCGATCATGTTGCCTCTTGGGTGAATGCCGCACGGCCAAAGGCCGCTATCTTTGTCGGGAGAGGTGCCATGCGCAAGTCAAAGCTTTCGCACGTCAGAGAGGTTGTTCGGGCGCCAATAAAAGCGCCAGTTTCAATTTGAGGGGCGCCGAGAGCTCGAACGGATCGAGTTTCACCACCGGCACCGGAACGCCCGCGATCATGGTCCGTTCCCATGGGTCAGGCGGCATCCTCGGCACGTTCTCCCCGCTCACGAGATCGCAAACGAGGACGAGCTTCGCTTGCGCCAGAAATGGCACCATTACGATTCCCAGTCCTCTCACCTCGAGCTTGCCGGCAATCGTCTCGGGCGCCGAGACGATGAGAGACTTTTGTGAGCTCGGCTGCGCCCACACCTGGTCGTCGGCAACGAGTTGCGGCTTGATCTCGCCTTCCCCTTGCAGCGCCATGAATCGCAGGGCGAGGTCCGACTTCCCCGCGCCCGAGCCGCCACGCAACAACGCGGCGCGCCGACCGAGAGCGACAGCCGTGCCATGGACGAGCTTGCGCGCCTCTCTCAAGCATGCCTCGTTCAGATCTGGATGGTTAGGTTGCCGGCAGCCGCATCACAAACCGTGCGCCGCCGCTTCTGCCGACGCTTGCGTCGCCCTTGCCGCGCCCCATGCCGTTCGGAGGACGGTTCTCGGCCCACAGCCGCCCGCCATGTGCGACCGCTATCTGGCGCGAGATGTTGAGGCCTAGTCCCGAGTTCTGGCCGAAATTCTCCTGCGGCCGGTCGGTATAGAAGCGCTCGAAGATGCGCTCGAGATTCTCGTCGGGAATGCCGGGCCCTTCGTCCTCGACGGCGATCTGGATCTCGTGGCCCATGCGGCGCGCGAGCACCGCCACACGCCCGCTCGGCGGCGAGAAGGAGATGGCGTTGTCGAGCAGATTGACGATGACCTGGCTGAGCCGGCTGTCATGACCTATGACCCGATAAGGCCAGGCGCCAGGCGCGTAAGCAATGTCGAGCACGACCTCCGGTGTGTCGTCGCGGTGGATGTCGTTGAACAGCGACACGGTGGTGCGCAAGAGCTCTGCCAGATCGACCGCGGTTGCATCTTCGCGGGCAAGCTCGGCATCGAGGCGCGAGGCGTCGGAAATGTCGCTGATCAGGCGGTCGAGCCGCTTCACGTCATGCTTGATAATCTCCATCAGCCGCTCTTTCGAGTCGTCGGTCTTGGCGAGCGGGAGCGTCTCAGTGGCGCTGCGCAAGGATGTGAGGGGGTTCTTGAGCTCGTGCGCCACGTCTGCGGCGAAGCTCTCGATGGCGTCGATGCGCCTGTAGAGCGCGTTCGTCATGTCGCGAAGCGCGCCTGAGAGATGGCCAATCTCGTCGGTGCGGTCGGTGAAGTCGGGAATCTGGGCGCGCGCCTTGACGCTGTGGCGCACGCTCTCCGCCGCAGCCGAAAGCCGCTGCACGGGGCCAGCGATAGTGTTGGCGAGGATGATCGACAGCACGATGGTGACGGCAGCCGCGAACAGCGAGACGCGCACGATGCCCCACCGTTCGGCAGAGACGATATTGTCGATGTCGCCGCCCCGCGTTGAAAGCAGAAGGACGCCGAGTACGGCTCGCATGCGCTGGATCGGCACGGCGACCGACACCACGAGCTCGCCCTTGTCATTGACGCGCACGATCGGCACCGAGGTTCCGGTGAGCGCCGTCGCCACCTCGGGGTATGCCTTGCCGTTGGCCCCGCCGATCTCGGTGTAGAGCGGCAGGTCGTATTGGCTCATGCGCGTCTTGACCGTTTGCCAGAAACGGCTCAGCGCATCGGGTTTCTCCGCGTCGGGCGGCGGCAGGTCGTAGCGCAGGACCTCGCCGCGCGAGTAGAACGTGTCGGAGTCGAGGATCAGAGCGCCGTCGCGGTTATAGACGCGGGCACGGCTTCCCGTGGGCTTCACCAAAGGCCGCAGGATCGGGGCGGCGCGCTCAGGGTCGATGGTGAAATCCAGCGAATTCGACAGATCATCGTCGTCGCTGTCCTGGGTGTGTTCCGTCTCAAGCAGCTTCTCGGGATCGAGCTGCACTTCGTTGGTATCGACGCCGGCAGACGCCGCGATGGCGCGGGCGATGATCTCGCCTTGCGTGGCCAGGCTCTGCACCTTGGCGTCGATCAGGCCGGCCCTGAACTGATTGAGGTAGAGAATGCCCGAGACGAGGATCGCGAGCCCGATCAGGTTGAGCACCACAATGCGGCGCGTGAGGCTGGAGAAGCCGTTGCGGAACGGGAGATGCTCGACGAGCCACCCGATCGCGCTGCGCGTGCGATCGCGCGATATGCGCAAGATCCTACGAACGCGCTCCTTGACGGTTGCGGCGTCAGGCTTTTGCCAGGACCTGTCGGCCTCGGCGGTCATCGGCTAGTTCCGTCACTCTTTGAACCGGTAGCCAACGCCATACAGCGTCTCGATCACGTCGAAGCTCGTATCGACAGCCTTGAACTTTTTGCGCAACCGCTTGATGTGGCTGTCGATGGTGCGGTCGTCGACATAGACCTGGTCATCATAGGCCGCATCCATGAGCGCGTCGCGGCTTTTCACCACGCCTGGCCTTGCGGCAAGCGATTGCAGGATCAGGAATTCCGTGACCGTAAGCGTGACCGGGCGGTTGTCCCATACGCAAGTGTGGCGCTCAGGGTCCATCTTGAGCTTGCCGCGCTCGAGCACCTTGGACTTGTCCTCGACCACGCCGGCCGCCGCATCGCGGGGCTGAGCGCGCCGGAGCACCGCCTTCACCCGCTCGACCAAAAGCCGCTGCGGGAACGGTTTGCGGATAAAGTCGTCGGCGCCCATTTTGAGGCCGAACAGCTCGTCGATCTCCTCGTCCTTCGAGGTGAGGAAGATCACCGGCAGCTCGCTGCGCTGGCGGAGCCGGCGGAGCAGCTCCATCCCGTCCATGCGCGGCATCTTGATGTCGAGAATGGCAAGGTCAGGCGGGCTCTCGGCGAAGCCGTCCAGCGCGCTCGCCCCGTCATTATAGGTCTGGGTCTTGTAGCCCTCTGCTTCGAGGACCATACGCAAGGAGGTGAGAATGTTACGATCGTCGTCGACAAGTGCGATTGTTGGCATTTAGAGGCCCCTTGCGGCGATTGACTTGGTTAAAGGGTGTGGGTTCAGGGCTGCGTTCAATTGTGGCAGCATTGGGGCGCGGCTTGCCACCCGTGATACCGCAATGCAACAAATATCGTTATGGCGCAAGTAAATAAGTCTCCGGACATGCCCCCCAAGGCGGAGATCGCAGCCTCTGCGCGGGGGCTGTTGCGGCGTGCCTTCAAGGGGTCTTTGGCGACTATCGACCGTAATAATGGTTACCCGTATTCCTCGCTGATTACGGTGGGAACGAACTCCTCCGGGGCCCCGACCATGCTGATTTCGAACCTCGCGCGGCACACGGCGAACCTCGCCAAGGACCCGCGCGCTTCGATCATGGTTGACGAGACGGGGGCTCTCGCCGATCCGCTGCAAGGCGCGAGAGTCACGGTGTGGGGCCGGGCCGAGAAGGATGCGCAAGAAGGGGTCAGGCGGAGATTTCTCGCGCGCCACCCAGAGGCTGCCTTCTACGCCGACTTTCCCGACTTCGCCTTTTGGCGGCTTGCGGTCGAGGGGGCGCATTACATCGGCGGCTTCGGACGCATCTTCGATCTCTCCCCTGGCGATCTCCTGGTGGAGACCGAAAGCGCCAAGCGTCTCATTGAGGCGGAGCTCGACATTGTCGAGCATATGAACAGCCATCACGCCGATGCCGTCGAGCTTTACGCGAGGGACGTGGGCGCCTCTGCCGGAGCTTGGCGCATGACGGGCGTCGATCCGGAAGGCTGCGACATCGTTCTCAATGGTGCGGCGCGCCGGATTCTGTTTGCCGTCCCCGTGCGCACACCAGCCGAGGCGCGGAAAGAGCTGGTGAGGCTTGCGGCGGAAGCGCGGTCTCGCGCCGGACAAGACTAGGCTCGCGCCAGCCGCACGGGGAGCATGGCGGATGAAGCGACTCCTCGTAGCGATGCTTGCCTTGACCGCCGTACCGCTGGCTTTGGCGGTGCAAGCCGAAACGGCGAAGGAAGCGGAGAAACCCCTGCCTCGAGTATTCGACCTGAAGGCGATCGACCATAGCGTGGCGCCGTGTTCTGACTTCTACCAATATGCTTGCGGCGCCTGGCTGAAGGCGAACCCTGTTCCGCCCGACCAATCCGATTGGTGGCGCTTCAGCGAGCTCGACGAGCATATCCGTAAGGTTCTGGCCTCGATCCTGGACGATGCTGCGGCAGGAAAGGACGCCAAGACCGAGAACCGCCGCAAGCTCGGCGACTATTATGCGTCCTGCCTCGATGAAGCAGCGATCGAAGGGAAAGGGCTAAAGCCCTTCACGCCCGAGCTTAAGCACATCGCGGCGCTCACGGACAAGCACGACCTTGCCGCCGAGATCGCGCGCCTGCACCTGATCGGAGCGGCGCCAATGTTCTCTTTCTCGTCGACCCCGGACTATACCGACGCAGCAATGATGATTGCCTCGGCCGACCAGGATGGCTTCGCGTTGCCTGACCGCGACTACTATGTCACTGATGATTACAAGACCGAGCGCGCCGGGTACCAGCTTCATCTCGCGCGCATGTTCCAGCTGCTTGGCGATGGTCCAAAACAAGCGAAGGCCGAGGCTGATGCGGCGCTGCGCGTCGAGACGGCACTCGCCAAGGCTGCAATGAGTGTGGTGGAGCGGCGTGAACCAAAGAACGTCCATCACAAGATGAAGCTTGAAGAATTCGTGATGCTGGCGCCGTCATTCGACTGGACGACTTACCTCGCCGGACTCGGCGCTCCCACATTTGCCTCGCTGGATGTGGCTGATCCAGGCTTCTTCAAGGGTCTCGAGACCTCGCTCAACGCCTTCTCCCTCGATGATTGGAAGGCTTATCTCCGCTGGACCTTCATCGATGCATTCCTCTCTGCTGCCCCAAGGGCCTTCGTGGATGCGGATTTCGGCTTCTTCGGCAAGCAGCTCGACGGCCAGGAGGAGATGGAGGCACGCTGGAAGCGCTGCGTCGACGCGACTGACGATCAGCTCGGCGACGCGCTAGGGCAGGCCTACGTGGAACGTGCCTTCAGTCCCGAGGCGAAACAGCGCGTGCTCGGGATGATGCACCAGATCGCAAACGCGATGGAGGCCGACATCAAGTCGCTTACTTGGATGAGCGACAACACGAAAGCGCGCGCTCTCGAGAAGCTCGCCAATGTCAGCTTCAAAGTCGGCTACCCCGATGAGTGGCTCGACTATTCGAAGCTCGAGATCGTCCGCGGCGATGCCTTCGGCAACATAGCGCGAGCATCGGAGTTCGATGTTCGGCAGGACCATGCCAAGATTGGCAAGCCGGTCGATCGCGATGAATGGGGCATGACGGCGTCAACCGACAACTCCTATTACGACGAGCAGCTGAACGCGATCTACTTTCCCGCGGGCATCCTTCAGCCTCCCAACTTCGACATGGTGGCCGGCGATGCGGAGAACTATGGCAACCTCGCTTCGCTCATAGGTCACGAGCTGACCCACGGCTTCGACGACGAAGGCCGCCACTACGACGCCAAGGGCAATCTGATCGATTGGTGGAGCAAAGAGGACGCCGCGGCCTTTGACGAACGCGCCGCGGGTCTCGTCCGCGAATACGATGCGTTCGTCGCCGTTAAGGGCCGGCACGGCCGGTCGAAGGACGTCTATGTGGACGGCGAGCTGACGCTCGGCGAGAACACGGCCGACAATGGCGGCGTCAGGCTCGCATATGAGGCCTTCATGACCACACAGGGCAGTAAGGCTGGCGCCGAAGCTCACGGCTACACGCCCGAGCAGCGCTTCTTCCTGAGCTACGCCCAAGGCTGGTGCGAGAACCACACGGAGGAAGCGGCGAGAGAGGATGCCAAAACCGATGAGCACGCGCCGGGCAAATATCGGGTGAACGGCGTGCTCGTTAACCTGGAAGCCTTCCGCAAGGCCTTTGCCTGCAAGCCCGGCACACCGATGGCTACCGCCAAGATCAACCGCGTCTGGTAGCCGCTGCGTTTCCCGCCGCGCCGGCGTTCCGGCTCCTGCGCGCGCCCCCTGCCTTGAAAGCTTTGCTAGATCAGTGCTAGGTGAGAGCGGCCTTTCGCCATCCAATCCACCAATTCGCGCCAGGAAACCGCCCGCATGAGCGTACAGCCGAAGATCGCGCCTGAAGCAGCCAAGCCGAACAGGCACGATGTGCCGAAGACGACGAACAAGAAGGTGCTCGCCTTCGTCGAAGAGGCGCGCGCGCTGTTCAAGCCCGAGCAGGTCTATTGGTGCGATGGCTCCAAGGAAGAGTACCAGGCCATGCTGAAGGCTCTGGTCGATGGCGGCACTGCGCTTTGGCTCAACCCCGACAAGCGGCCGAACTCGATCCTGGTGCGCTCAGACCCCAAGGATGTCGCCCGCGTCGAGGATCAAACCTATATCTGCTCGGCGAAGAAGGAAGACGCCGGACCGACCAACAACTGGTTCGACCCGAAAGAGATGAAGGAGACGCTCCGCAAGCTCTATGACGGGGCGATGGCGGGGCGGACCATGTATGTCGTTCCTTACTCGATGGGGCCGGTGGGCTCGCCGATCGCCGGGATTGGCGTGATGGTGACTGACAGCGCTTATGCCGTCGCCAACATGCACATCATGACCCGCGTCGGCGACAAGGTGTGGAAGGCGCTCGGCGACAGCGAAGACTTCGTGCGCGGCATGCATACGGTCGGCTACCCGCTCTCCACGCCCACCACCGCCGACGTACCGTGGCCCTGCAACGAGACAAAATACATCTCGCACTTCCCCGAGACGCGCGAGATCTGGTCTTACGGCTCGGGTTATGGTGGCAACGCGCTGCTCGGCAAGAAATGCCACGCGCTTCGCATCGCCAGCGTGAAGGCACGCGACGAGG
>Ga0310810_10008602_pt1 | contig 11760 bp, 9 predicted proteins | sample NCmetagenome_FD_207641 | JGI IMG/M metagenome (GOLD analysis project Ga0310810, IMG submission 207641) | Soil microbial communities from experimental microcosm in Duke University, North Carolina, United States - NC | ecosystem: Engineered > Artificial ecosystem > Soil microcosm > Unclassified ...
CCCGAACCGACTCGGCAGAGATCTCTCACCGCGCGCGTGACCTTCAGGCAAGCTTCGAGCGGCGGCGCCGGCAGATGCTCCCCAGATTTTACGCCGGCACCGCGGATCATTGCCTGATCGTCGGAAGGTTCTGCGAGTGGCATCCAAACATCGACGACTCCGTCGTCCCAGCGGAGGGGAATAACATCGTACGTGCGCGGGCGGAGCTGCTCCGCGATCTAGCGAAGGCGTCGGCCGAGGTGCCAGGCGACGACTGGATCATGGGACAGCGGATCCGGTATCTGACGGAGGGACACGATACATCGGCCGTAAGCGTAGCGCGGTCGTGCCGGGCAACCCGATGGTGGTGCGATGCGCTCCTCGGGCTCGCCCAACACGTGGGAGGAAACTACGCCGCCGCGGACAGCGCTTATGCCGCCGCACTCGATGAGATGCCATCGCAGACTCGGTGTCATTGGCTGAATCTCGCTCCGCTCCTCGATGACGACATCCGCGGCACGTACAAGAAGATGAGCTGCGAACAGCGAGAGGTCGCCGATGCACGCATCTGGTGGGTGGCTGATCCCTTGTTCATGACGCCCGGAAACGAGCGGCGTACCGAGCATTTTTCTCGGGTTTTGCATACGGCGCTTCAGCAGGATGCGGCCAACACTTACGGCTCGAGCTGGGGTGGCGATCTCGCCGAGCTGATTCTGCGTTTCGGCTGGGCGGAGAAGTGGACGCAGGAGCCGTCGCAGAGCATGTATTCGGATTCGAAGCCGGCGATCTCGGGTCACGAGCGCGAGCCGGGATATCATTTCTTTCTCACCCAGCAGCCGCCGGACAACCTGGCGCTGATCGTCGATTCCGTGTTCGACATCTATCAGTTCCCACCGCGAGAGATGTACTCGCCGGTCTACACGAAAGCGTTCGTGCGGCTCGATGCCCAGGTAGCGCGTTTTCGCCGTGGCGACTCCACGAAGGTCGTCGCTGCATATGACGTGAGTACGGATACGATCTTCGGGCAGAGAAAATTCTCCGCCGCGTTGATTGCGTCGGGCGGCGAAGCGCTCGCGCCATCCGAGACTGTCGTCACCGAGTCACCGGTGAAGAACGTGCTGACTGTGTCTACCCCATGGAAGGACCAACTCATTGGCGTCGAGCTGTTGGCGAATGACAGTGCCGGTGCGGCGCGGTGGCGCTCGGGATTCGCCGAGATTCCTCTCGATTCGGGAAAGATCAGCGTGTCGGATCTGCTGTTCGTCGATGGTGCGCCTTCCCTTCCCGGCGACCTGGACGAGGCGATCCCGCACGTACATGGTGGGACGACGTTCCGGCGCGATCAGAAAATTGGATTGTTCTGGGAGCTTTACGGAAAGACACCGGCTGACAGCGCTCTTCCGATCTCTCTGACGATCACTCCGGTGGATGTGAGCCTGCTGCGACGCGCCTTCCATGCGCTGCACGTCGCAACCAGACCGACGCCATTGAATATTCGCTGGCAGGAAAACGGGACGTCCGGAGTATTGTCCGCGAGATCCGTATTGCTCGACCTGTCGCTGATGCCGGCGGGCAAGTACGCGGTCAAGCTCGAGATCGGGAACTACCCCGGGGCAACGACCTCGCGCGTCATCGAGGTGAAGTAAGTCGCAACGGCCTCGCATGTCATCGAGGTGATGTAAGCCGTAGCTCTTCCAGTCGGCGGGTGATGAACCGCCGCTCTGGCTCCTGTGTAGCCAGCTCCAATGCGCGTTGATAAGAGGCGATCGCTTCGTTCGTCCGCCCGAGCCGGCGGCAAAGATCGCCGCGCGCGGCATGCGCGAGATGGTAATCGGTGAGATCTCCACGCACGAGAATCGCATCGATCAGCGCGAGTCCAGCTTCCGGCCCGTCCCGCATCGCAATCGCGGCGGCGCGATTGAGCTCGATCACCGGAGATGGATCCGCCCTCAGCAGCACGTCGTACAGTCCGACGATCTGCGCCCAGTCCGTCGTGGCTGCTCTGGTTGCTTCGGCATGCACCGCGGCGATCGCCGCCTGGAGTGTGTAAGGGCCAAAGCGATGTGACGATAGCGCGCTCTCTACGAGCTCGACCCCTTCCTCGATCTGGGCGCGATTCCACAGCGAGCGATCCTGATCCTCGAGCAGGATCATCTCGCCGGATGGCGTCGTGCGCGATGAGTGCCTCGCTTCGTGGAGAAGCATGAGCGCCAGCAGCCCCATCGCCTCGGGCTCCGGTAGCAGCTCCACGAGAAGCCGTCCGAGCCGAATTGCTTCCCCCGACAGGTCGGCCCGCGTGAGCGTCTCGCCGCTCGAGGCGAGGTAGCCCTCGTTGAAGACGAGATAGATCACGTGCAGCACGCTGGCCAGCCTCAAGGGGATATCGAGCCGCGACGGAATTTCGTACGGGATGCGCGCATCCCTGATCTTTCCCTTCGCCCTCACGATCCTTTGCGCCAAAGTCGGCGGAGGTGTGAGAAAGGCGTGTGCGACTTCTTCAGTCGTCAGGCCGCAGACTTCGCGCAATGTGAGTGCGATCTGCGCGTCCGGGCTGATGGCGGGGTGGCAACAGGTGAAGATGAGGCGGAGACGGTCGTCCTCCACGCCTTCTTCGCTCTGCTCATGCATCTCCGTCGCCAGCAGCCGATCGAGAATCTCGCTGTCCGTCGATTCGAACTTCTCGGTTTTGCGGAGCCGGTCGATGGCCTTGAACCGGCCGGTGGAGATCAGCCACGTACGAGGGTTCGCGGGAATTCCCTTCTCTCCCCACTGCTCCACCGCCGCCACAAATGCGTCGTGCATTCCCTCCTCGGCCAGATCGAAATCTCCGAGGAGACGGATGAGGGTCGCGAGCACACGGCGCGATTCCGATCGGTAGATCGCATCGACCTTGTCGCGCACGTGCGCCGCAGTGTCTTCCTCCATTCACTCTCGCGCCGGACGGCTAGGGGCTGGCGCGCTCGACAATCGGGCGCACCTCGATCGAGCCGGACTTCGCCGATGGAATCCGAGACGCCACCTGAATTGCGTCGTTCAGATCCTTCGCCTCGATGAGATAGTAGCCGCCGAGCTGTTCCTTTGTCTCGGCGTAGGGGCCGTCGGTTGTCGAGACTTTGCCGTTGCGTGAGCGGACCGTGGTGGCCGTGTTCGTTGGCTTGAGCTGATTGGCCCCGACGTATTGGCCGCTTTTCTTGATGCTGTCGCCGAACGCCATGTACTCGCCCATGTACTTGTCCTGCAGTTCCTTGGGGAATTTCGCCCATTCCTTCTCGTTGTCGTAAATCAGGCACAGGTACTTCATCGTTCCTCCGTGGATTTGAAAGGTCCTCACCAGCTAGTCGGGCGGGGATGGCTCAAATCGACATCCCGGCTCTACGAGGTTGTCCCCCTCAAAATCCCTCCGCGGATTCGTACCGCCTTTTCAGGGGCGTTCGGAATCGGCAGAACGCGAGCCTGCACCCGGGTATTCAATCTGACGGGAAGCTGGAGCGTAATCGTCTCGCTTCCCCGGCGCACAACCATCGGAAGGGTCGTAAGGGGGGTGCCGGCGTAGCGGGCGCGGAAAGACCCGAAGGAATCGTCGTTCGTGATCGAGAAATCGCCGATCGACACAATTCTGTCGCCGAGGCGCGCGCCCGCGGCTGCTGCCGCGCCTGTCGGCGCCAGTTGGGAGATGGATACGCCGGTGCTGTCGGTGCTGGTCTGGATTCCCAACCGCGGCTCGCGAATGGTGTCGCTCTCGGAACGCAATCCGGCGAGACGCAGAACCGAATCGATCGGCAGCGGCTCGCGGCCGTCGACATAACGGCGAGCGAACTCAGTAAAGGATTTGCCGCCCGCCGCGCGTGAGACCTCGCTCCACCACTCAGCGCCAGTGAATCCTTTGCCGCGCTTGTAGGTCGCGTCATACAGCCGGCGCATCACCTGGTCGAGCGACCCGTGATTATTGCTCGCATCGCGGATCAACACGTCGAGCAGAAACCCCGTGAGCCCTCCCTTCGGATAGTAGAGATCGCTGCTGCCATCGGTGGGATTGATCCACGAGCCGAGCGATGCGTCGCTTACCGCAGTGGGAGGCGCACCAGCGACGGACGCGATGTCGTCGGCGATGAAGCCAAAAAAGCCGGTGCTGTCGTTGACGCCCCCGCGGACGAGCCCGAGTGCGCCATAGTAGTCGGTGACGCCTTCGCTCACCCACAGCCATGTCGTCGGTTGCGCGTCGTCGTACCTGTACGGGACCATGTCGGCGGGGCGCAGGCGCTTCACGTTCCAGGCGTGAAAGAACTCGTGCGAGTAGAGTCCGGCCCAAGGGGCGTCGAGCTGTGAGGTCGTGACCTCGTCCACCTGCGAGCTCTGGTGCTCGAGACCGCCTCCGTTTACGACCGTGTCAGAGCGCTGGAACAGCGTGTAGTTGCGGAACGGCGCCTCGCCGAAGACAGCGGTGTGCGCAGGGACGAATTTCTGAAGCCACGCGAAGGTGCGATCGCGTCTCGCCGTCGTCAGGCTTGCAGCCGGATAGAATGCGAGGCGAACCCACTTGCCGACGATCTGCGTGCTGTCGATGGCGAAGCGTCCGACGTAGAACGGCATATCGGTGAGATCGTGATAGTTCTCCGCCGTGAAGTTGTTGACCCCTGGTCCCGGATTCATTCCCGTCGCTACGCGCCACGAGGCCTCGGTGCGAACTGCCACCCGAGCTGGCCAATCAAATCCTCGACCCACCGGGTAGAGAAAGAGATTTGTGCCGTTGAAGAACGCGAAGTTGGGGGACGTCCACGCGACGGCACGATCGACTGCGTCGGCGAGATAGTTGAACGACACGCGCACGGGCCCGGCGGCGCGTGGTTTGATCTCCCAGGTCTGGAAGTCGAGTTTTTTCCACTCGAGCGGTGCGCCGTTGGACTGTGCGGAGAACTGTGAGACGCGTCGAGCAAACCAGAGTAGCGTATAGTGTCCGGGAGACCACGCAGGGAGCGCGAGGATTACTGGCGAGGTGCTGGCAGCAGTGAATGACATCACCACTCCGAGCTGTCTTCGCCCCACAGCGGAGGAGTCGGCCGTGATCTCGTAGCTGATGTCGGTGATCGGCGCAGAGATTCTTGCCGTCTGTGCGAACGACGCCTTGGCGCCGATGATTGCGATTAATGCGAATCCAACTTTACGGAGCATTCCTCCTCCAAAACGGAAAGAGATACGAAGTGCGAGAAGCCGTCGGCGCCGCCGGCTTCCTGTTGCCTATCAGTCATTTCGTAACGCCTGCGTGCCACTGGTGACATGGTTCTGATTACCATTCGCGCGGCGCCCGTACTATGAGTCGGATGCGATGCTCGAAAGAGAGCGCACCGACACCAGCAACCTCTCGCCGGTGGCGAGGTATCATACGTTAGCTTCCGTGAAACTCAACCGAAACACATCAAACGTGAAAAGCCTTGTAACATCGATCGCTATTTGCTCCCTGTTTTCCGGAGTGCTCGACGCACAAACGGCACGACTGACAGCCGCACCCGCTCGGCCCCAGCCCGGAGCCATCGTGCGACTGACACTCAACGCGCTGGGTTCACGCGTCGATTCCGTCGTATCCGTGAGTGGCAGGCTGGCTGGTGAGCCTCTTCATTTCATGCATTTGACAACAGGAACGTGGCATTCGATCGGGGGAATCCCGGTCGACTCGGAGGGTACTCTCGTCGCTATCGCGGAAATCAGGCGCGCATCGGGGAGCACTGAGACCGTGCGAGTTCGTTTTAACCTTCCCAAAGTGCCACCGCCGGTTGCTCAGCCGCTCGCTGTCGACAGCAGCTTCACCAAACCGCTCGACGCCGCGACGACGGCGAGAATCAATCGCGAGAATGAGCGTGCGCGCGATATCGGCAGGGAAGCGCAGAATCATGCACCGATGTGGACCGCATCCTTTCTCAAGCCCCGCACATCGGTGGTGACTAGCGAATTCGGATCCGGGCGCCTATTCAACGGCGCACTCACGACGCGTCACCTCGGCGTTGATTTCCGGGGTGCGGTCGGCGAGCCCATACGCGCGGCAAATCGCGGGGTGGTTGCGCTCGTCGACAATTTCTTTCTCGCGGGGAACGTGGTCTACATAGATCACGGCGCCGGGGTCGTCACCGCGTATTTCCACATGAGCAAGACCCTGGTGGCGGCCGGCGACACGGTGAAGCGAGGACAGGTGATTGGCCTGGTCGGGAGTACCGGTCGCGTGACAGGCCCTCACCTGCACTGGGCGGCTCGCTACGGAGCCATCACCGTGAATCCGCTCGATCTACTCACGTTCGGAGGCGGATGGTATCCGGGCGTTGCATCATCCGGAACAATCGCAGCAAAGTACCGGGCGTCGTCACAGGCGCGACGGGCGCCCGCTTCGCCACCGAGGGCGAAGCGAAATCAGTAGGTGGCGGCGGAGCGAGGCTGAGAGCCTAGTATCTTGCCGTTGCAGGCTGAAACGTTCGCCAGCTGTGCCAGAATTCCTGCGACGCCTTCACCGGCTCGAGAGCGCCGTTGACGCCCTTCCCGTTGAAAGCGTATGAGGCCACGCCCGCGACAAGAGAATCGTTCCGCACTATGAACGTTTCACCGGGATTCGGCCGCACGAAGGCTGCGAAGCTGGCGGTATCCGATGCCAGCGCGAGAACTATCGGTTGGCCCCCGATCACGTCGTTGACGACCCTTTCACGACGAAGGCGATTCCAGTCGTACGCCTTGCTCTGGCCGTTCACTGTGATGCCTACTACCCAGGCTTTGTCATGCCATGAGACGGTGTCGGTCCCAGTGAGCGACTTGCGGCTCTTGCCCGTCTCGTAGTCGAAGTCCTTGGAGTAATTGCTTTTCAGCCCGGAGTCGGCCTGCATGATGAGCGACGACGGGTGCTCTCTCAGCCATTCGGCCAGCGTCACCTGTCGGCTCGGGATTTCGGTCAGCGACTTCCCCTTGCTCGGTCCTGCGATCGCCTCACCGTTGGCCTGACGCCACCAGCTGTGCGTGCTCGCGTCCTCGAACATTGCGTTGAAGTGATCCATGCCGACGAGTCTGAAACTCTCGGCGCGGCCATCAACGACGGGACTGAACACGCGGGCAGTTCTGCAGACCGTGCAATAGCTCACCATCACCGGTTTTCCGGCGACGGTGTCGCGAACCTGGTGATGGTAGCCGATGAACTGAATGGGAAATGCGCGCGCCTGGCCATCCACTTCGATTCCGACCACAAGGCGCGCTGTGTCCACCTTGTTCCGATCGGCGGGGAGCATTGTCACCGATGCCGGAGCGACGAACATGTGATCGGCAGCCATTTGGAAATTCAACACGTACACGATGATCGCGGCGAGCACGAGCGCCACTGGAGCGGCGAACCTCTGTCTGCCCGGTGCGCGCCAGGCCGAAGCCGCGCCGACGACAAGCATCACCACGAAACTCGCGCGGAACAGCCAGCGCCAGGAGTACAGTCGGTACGCGAGATCGATACTCGCCATCCGCTGACTGCCCGGCATCGGCATGATGAAATACACGTTCGAGATCTCGAACAGCACCAGCAGGACGAGCCCCAGGTAAAACAGTTTCTTCATGACCCTAGCGTAACACCGGGTCAGTCAACGGCAAATAGCCTTTCCCCTGGAACGTCGCGCTGCCGTTCATTTCGGTGGGAGCGATGCAGCGTAGTCAACCCCGATCTCTATCCATTTAGCAAGCGCCTTCGCCGTTTTCAGCCCCTCGGGTGCGACGAGAATCCAGCCTTTCATCGGGCGTGAACCGAAAATGCGTGTGTGTTTTGTTTTGAGAACGTCCTTTGTCGCCTCGGGTTCGACCCGTACCAACATTTCTTCCTTGCTTACAGCGCAGGCAAGGTTGCCATTGATGAGGAATCCTATTCCACCAAACAGCTTCTTCTCAGTCAGCCCCTTTTTCTTGCCAAGCTGACTGCGAATGCGCGCCGCGAGTCTCTCATCAAACGCCATTGATCACCTCAAGAAACGTTAGTCAAACCGTGTGCTGGAGATAACGTTCCACATGTCGGGCGAGCTTTCGGGAAGCGAGATTCGCCTCGAATAGATGTCCGCGCAGGCTGTGAGTATACCCCATGAAAAACATTCCCGGACGACTGGTCGGTTCTCCGGAGAGGGCGATCGGCTCACCGGAATCGTCGAGCACATCGTCCGTCTCGAGGAGCTCGTTCAATCCAGGCCTGAACCCGGTCGCCGCGATAATAGCGTCGAAAGACTCTGCGCTGCCACCTTCGAAGACCGCCCCGGTTGCATTCAAACCCCCGAGCGCAGGACGGACCTTCACCCGCCGCTGCTTCAACGCTTTGACGAATCCCACATCTATGACGGGAACGCGTCTGGCCGAGAATGGAAACCATTTCGGCGCCTGCAGGCCGTGTCGAGTGAGATCTCCGAGCACGATCCGCGCTGTCAGTCGCCCAAGGCGATCGGAGATGGCAGACGGCAGGAAGCTGAGAAGAATCCCCGTTCGCTGAACCGGCATGCCGAACGGATCACGGGGAACGATCGGAGGCGGCGTGCGGATGCTGATCGCCACGAACCCAGCTCCATTCTCGGCGAGATCGGTGGCGATCTCGGTGCCGCTATTTCCGGCACCGACGACGAGGACGCGCTTCCCGATGTACGGCGCCGCAGTGGTGTAACGAGAGGAGTGCATGAACATGCCACGATAGGCCCCGCGACCCTCCCACTTGGGCAGCATCGGAAATCGATACTGTCCGGTCGCGATAACAACGACCCGAGAACGCCACTCACCTCTCGCAGTCGTGGCAGACCATGAATCGGGCGGATCTGACTCCGGTCTGATCTTACGCACGGGACAGCCGGTGATCACCCGGAGATTGAAATGCTGCGCGTACTCGCCGAGGTACGAGATGAATTCTTCACGCGAGAGATACTTGGGGTAATGGCGTGGAATGGAGTAATGAGCCAACCCCGAGAATCCACGCACTGTATGAAGGTGCAGACGGTCGTATCGCCGTGCCCAGGTTCCACCGAGCTGCTCATCCTCCTCGAGCACGACCGAGTCGATTCCCCGCCGCCGGAGCGCGCCCGCGGCGGACAGGCCTGCCGCCCCTGCGCCAACGATGACGACTGTGGATTCTGGCAGAGAAATGTCCTCAGTAAAAGATCAGTTTGACGCCGGCGACGACAAGCACCAGCGAAAGGAGCTGTCTCAGTACAGGCACGGGGGCGCGTTTGCTCCCGTAGCTCGCGCCGATCCAGCCACCGATGAGAGCAGCAGCGCCCCACACCGGAACATTGGGCGGCAGCTGCGACACGCTGGCAAAGTGTCCCACTAGTCCGGCAACCGAATTCACGAGGATGAATGGCGCAGCCACACCCGACGTCGCGCGCGTTTCAGCCCATCCCATGGAGAGAAGCAGCGGACTCAGAAATATCCCGCCTCCAACGCCCGTGAGTCCGGAAAGAAATCCAATTGCGACTCCTGCTATGAGCGCTGCCCACAATGGCGGCGAATGCGTCTCTTTGGAAATTGGCCGCATCGCGGACCTGAACATCCACACGGCGGCATAGAGCAGCACCACGCCGACGACGATCTTGTACCACCGCGCAGGAAGCATCACGGCGCCTCCCACGAACGCCGCTGGAATCGATGCAACCGCGAACGGCCAGAAGAGACGCCACGAGAACAGCCCGGCCCGGTAGAACTTGAACGTCGCCACGCTCGCGACCAGGATGTTGAGGGCCAGTGCCGTTGGCTTCATCACGTCCGGCGCGAGGCTGAAGAGACCCATTACCGCCAGGTAGCTCGACGCGCCCCCGTGACCGACCGACGCATAGAGTGCGGCGCCCACGAAGAAAAGGATCGCGATTATCAGCGTCTCTGAAACAGGCATTTATTTTGGACGTATATTTTTGTTCCTTCTGCCGGTCCACGCGCATCGAAGCTACATGACCGAATACGCAATCGACATAGTGAACGTCACCAAGCGCTACGCCGAGCACACGGCGGTGCGCGATCTGACGTTGCGCGTTCCGACCGGAAGTGTGTACGGACTACTCGGACCCAACGGCGCCGGGAAGACGACCACCATTCGGATGATCCTCAACATCATCGCCCCCGACTCGGGGCTGATTCACATCTTCGGCCGCCCGTCGAATGATCCGAAGATCACCGAGCGGCTCGGCTATCTCCCTGAAGAGCGGGGACTGTATCGAAAGATGCAGGTACGCCGTGTTCTGAAATTCCTGGCGGAGCTCAAGGGCGTGAAAGGCAGCGAAGCGGACAAGCGGATCGACGAGTGGCTCGTGCGCCTGTCGCTGAAGACGCCGGAAAAGGACTGGGGGCTGGCCAAGATAGACGAGCTGTCGCGCGGAATGCAGCAGAAGGTCCAGTTCATCGGGACGCTGTTGCACGATCCTGATCTAGTGATTCTCGACGAGCCATTCAGCGGACTGGATCCGATCAACGCCCAGGCGCTCAAAGACACCGTGGTTGAGCTCAAGAAGCGTGGCAAGACCGTGATCTTCAGCACCCATCTCATGGACAACGCCGAGCGGCTGTGTGATTCGGTCTGCATCATCGCGCGGGGAGAAAAGGTTCTCGACGGGACGGTGACAGGAGTGAAGGAAGAACACGGACAGCGGAACGTAGCGCTGGCGCTGGAAGGAGATGGAATGTCTGGCGTGGCCGCGATACTGCGCGACCACGCGTTGGTGAAGCGCGCTGATGACTCGAACAGATTCTTCGAGATAGAGATGGCACCGGGCGCCGACCCGCAGGCGCTGCTCAAGCGAATAGTCGAATCGGGTGCGTCCGTGCAGAGATTCGAGATGATCCAGCCGTCGCTCCATCAGATTTTCCTGCAGAAAGTCGGAGCGAGTGGCATTGAGGAGGGAATGACCGGACATGGCTAAGCTTTGGGCGATCATCAAGCGTGAGTATCTCGAGCGCGTCCGGTCGAAATGGTTTCTGATCGCGACCTTCTTCGGACCGATCTTTTTCAGTGCGATCATCATCGTGCCGGCATGGCTGGCATCGAAGAGCACATCGACGACCGATGTCTACAACACGACGATTCTCGATGCCACGGGGACAGGATTCGGTCATCGACTCGCCGTGAACATCGCAGGTGACACGACGATTCCGGGAAGAATGCCGATCGTCAAGGTCGTGGCTCCGAGTGAGCTGACTCAGGCGGAGAGCCTTGCGACCCGGGATGTGATGCACAAGGAGAAGTCGGGATACGTCGTCGTGAATCAGCAGACGCTGGCGGGAGAATCCGCCCGCTACGCGGGAACGAACGCGACATCCATAGCTGACATGGCGCAGATCAAAGGTGCCATCCGGCAGACGATACTCGGAACACGTCTCGAGAAGGTGGGGCTCAACGACCAACAGATGAAGGAGATCACCTTCATTCCGCTCGACTTCAGCACCGAGCGAATTACCGAGCGTGGCCGCGCCGGATCGGGTATGGCGAGCGTGTTGTTCGGTTTCGCGATTGGATTTCTGCTTTACCTGTCGATCGTGGTCTACGGACAGACGATCATGAGCGGCGTGCTCGAGGAGAAAACGACGCGCGTTGCGGAGGTTGTCATGTCCAGTGTTCCGACGGATACGCTTCTGGCCGGAAAAGTTCTGGGCGTAGGTGCGGTTGGTCTCACGCAGCAGATCCTCTGGATCGCCACGACCTACGTTTTGCTCCAGCTCAGGGCGCCGATCATGGCGAAGCTTGGAGCGCCGACGATGAACTTCACGCTGCCCGACATCAGCCTCGGTGCGGGAATTCTCTTTCTGTTGTTCTTT
>Ga0310810_10008603_pt1 | contig 11760 bp, 4 predicted proteins | sample NCmetagenome_FD_207641 | JGI IMG/M metagenome (GOLD analysis project Ga0310810, IMG submission 207641) | Soil microbial communities from experimental microcosm in Duke University, North Carolina, United States - NC | ecosystem: Engineered > Artificial ecosystem > Soil microcosm > Unclassified ...
GGCCACTTCAACCTGTTCATCGCGGACATCGGCCCCAATGGGCTTCGGAACGCGCACACCTTGCTCGGCGAGCGCCGGAGCAAGATCGCGCGTTATTACTATTCGCCCTTCGACCATGCGCTCAGCCCGTCTTGGACGCCCGACGGCAAGCGCATCCTCTATGTCTCGAACAATGAGGTCGCTTGGGGCACCGGCGACATCTGGTCGGTCGCGGCCGATAATCCCAGCGACCGCCGCAAGGTGCTGAGCGAGGAGACCAGCTGGAGCGCTCGGCCCGAGACCTCCCCGGACGGCAAGCAACTGCTGTTTTCGAGCTATCACGGCCGGCAGTGGCGGCAATTGTGGGTGACCACTCCCGCCGGTGCCGCGCCTCTCCCGATCAGTTTCGGGGACTATGACCGCTGGAATGCGCGCTGGTCGCCCGACGGCCGCCGCATTGCGCTAATCAGCAACGAGCGCGGCAATACGAGTCTCGTGATTCGCGACGTCGCGGGCGGCGCGGAGGCGCCGGTCGTCGCGGCGCGGCGGCGTTACCTGGGTCCGCACGCGCGGCTGACCATCGACATCGGCACGCCGGCCCGCGTGGCGGTGATCGGCAGCGACGGCAGGGCGGTTGCGCCCGAGTCCGCCTGGATGCACGCCGACGACGGCTTCGACCGGGCGCTGCAGCCGGGCGAAACGCATTATTTCCACTGCCCATCGCGTTGCACGCTGGATGCACCGGCCGGCAACACGCAGCTGTGGGTGCAGCGCGGCTTTCGCTATTTGCCGTGGCAGCAGACGGTGAGGCTCGCACCTGGCGCCGACCAGGTGGTCGCGGTCAAGCTCCAACCAAACGACTTGCCCGCAAGCTTCGGGACGTTCCGAAGCGCCGACCTCCACGTGCACATGAATTACGGGGGCCATTATCGCGCGGCCCCGGCGACGCTCATGGCGCAGGCTCGGGCCGAAGATCTCGACGCGGTCTACAACCTCATCGTCAACAAGGAGGAGCGCGTCCCCGACATCGCCTATCGGGTCGGCCAGGATCCGGCGAGCAACGATGGAGCCCTCATCGTCCACAGCCAGGAATTTCATACCAGCTACTGGGGCCATCTCGGGTTGCTCGGCCTTACCGATCATGTGCTGACGCCGGGCTTCTCGGCCTACCAGAACAGCCCGCTCGCGAGTCCGTATCCGGACAATGGCGCGGTCGCCGACCTCGCCCACGCGCAGGGAGCGCTGGTCGGCTACGTCCATCCGTTCGACACATTGCCCGATCCGGCCAACGACAAGGCGCTGACCAACGCGCTTCCGGCCGACGTCGCGAGCGGCAAGGTCGATTATATCGAGATCGTCGGTTTCTCCGACCACAGGGCGACCGCCGAGGTTTGGTACAGGCTCCTCAACCTCGGCTTCAGGCTGCCTGCGGGCGCTGGCACCGATGCGATGACGAACTACGCATCGCTTCGGGGCCCGGTCGGAATGAACCGCGTGTTCCTCGATACTCGGGGCGACAACAGCCCCGCGGGATTGCTCGCCTCGCTGAAGGCCGGCCGGACATTCGCAAGCAACGGCCCGCTGCTCGGCCTCGAGCTCGATGGCAGGCATCCCGGGGACGCGCTTTCGCTGTCCCAGCCGGGGAATGTCGGCTACCGTATTGCGCTGCGCTCGCCCGTCGCGGTCGACCACCTTGAGCTGGTGCAAAATGGGAAGGTCGTGAGAGCCTTCGCACTGGCCGGCGACCGGCGCCGGCTCGACGCCGAGGGTGAGCTTCCGGTCACTACGTCAGGTTGGCTGTTGCTCCGGGCCTGGAACGACCGCGCCGACCCGCATGTGCTCGACATCTACCCCTATGCGACGACCAGCCCGGTCTACCTTGAACTTCCCGGCGGGCTTCCGCCCGATCTCGCCGCAGCGGCTTACTTCACCGCTTGGCTCGATCGGGTCATCGCCGACGCGGAGGCCCGGACCGATTACCGGAATGCTCGCGAACGGGAGGAGGTCGTCGCCTATCTGCGCCAGGCAAGAGCCCGTTTCCAGGCGCTGGGGGCAGGGCGAGGCGAAAGGGGCCGGTAACGATTAGCGGACTATGTTGATGCCGACTGCATTTCGGAGTGCCGCAGGTTGCGCCACGGTTCAAAGCGCCGGTCCGAGCCGCTCAACCTTGTTCGCCGCCGTCCGGCCCGACATCGAGCAGCCCAACCTCGCCCTGAAACCGATGCGGGTGCGGCCTGACAAAGATCCTCAGCAAATCCGGGTGTTTGTCTCGCAGCTTCGTCTCCAGATCGCCGATTATCCGTTCGATGTCGGGTGTTCGAAGATGGTCTTCAAACTCCAGTCCGACATTGGCGATGACCTGATCCGGGGCGAGCTGGCTGGTCAAAATCCCTTCCACGCCGACCACGCCGGGCGTGTGTTCGGCTGCTTCGCGGATTGACTGAGCTATACCCGGCGCGGCGCGCTCGCCGATCAGCAAGTCCTTGCTCTCACGCGCCAGCAGAATTGCGACTGCGGCCAGCACAAGGCCGATGAGGATGGACGCTGCGCCATCGATCCACGGCGCGCGGCAGTAGATGCTGAGCGCGGTGCCGATCGCCGCGATGGCGAGCCCTGCCAAGGCCGCGCTGTCCTCGAACAGCACCATGAAACTCGGCGGGTCCTTGCTTGCCTCCACCGCATCAAGAATCGACCGGTTGCCGCGCACCCGCTTGAACGCGGACCAGCCGAACCACCAACTGATGCCTTCGAACAAGGCGGAAAAGGCGTACACCGCAAAATTGAGCTCGGGCGTCGCGATCGGCTCGGCGCTCCGAATATGCTGGACGCCTTCGTAGACGGTTACGCATGCGCCGACGGTGAAGATCAGCAGCGCCACCACGAAGGACCAGAAATAGAGTTCGCGACCGTAGCCCCATGGATGAAGGCGGTCCGGTGGCTTGCCTGACCGGTGCTGCCCATAGAGCAGCAGCGCCTCGTTACTAGTGTCAACGATCGAATGGACCGTCTCACTGAGCATCGCCGAACTACCTGAGAGAGCGGCTGCAACGCCCTTCGTCACAGCAATCAGCAGGTTTCCGATGAGCGCGGCGATGACGGCGGTGCGGGTCGAGGTCTCGGCCATGCGGTGGCAAACGGTCGCTGCCAATCATCGTTGCGCGCTCGAACCCGACAAGCTGGCCGTTTTCTTTAGGAATTTTTAGGAAGCATAAATCAAATCCTTTGATAAATAGGCATGTCGGCGGCTGGGAACCGCCTTGGTCAACCTGAGTGGGGGGGAGAACCACGACGGAGACCTAAGTGAACGTACAGGCCCCGCGGGACTTCATCGATCGTCGCGAACTCCTTAGCGCCTTGCGCGCGCTACGCCGCGGCGATTTCAGTGTGCGCCTTTCCGAAGATCTCGGGGGCGTCGATGGACAGATAGCCGACCTCTTCAACGAGGTCGTTGCGATAAATGAAGAGATGACCCGGGAGTTCGAGCGTCTCTCCAGGGTCGTCGGCAAAGAGGGCAAGATCACCCAGCGAGGGCGGGTCAAGAATGCCTGTGGCGGCTGGGAAACCGCGGTCCGCTCGGTCAACGAGCTTATCGAAGACATGGTTCAGCCGACGGCCGACGTAGCTCGGGTGATCGGCGCCGTCGCCAAAGGCGACCTGTCCCAATCCATGACCGTGGAAGTCGACGGCCGGCCGCTTCGTGGCGAGTTCCTGCGCATCGGCAAGGTCGTCAACACCATGGTCGAGCAGCTGGCTTCTTTCGCCTCGGAGGTGACGCGCGTCGCTCGCGAAGTGGGAACCGAGGGCAAGCTCGGCGGCCAGGCCCGGGTGAAAGGCGTCGCCGGCACGTGGAAGGACCTTACCGACAACGTCAACGCCATGGCGACGAACCTCACCGGCCAGGTCCGCAACATCGCCGAAGTGACGACCGCCGTGGCTCGTGGCGACCTTTCCAAGAAAATCGCGGTCGAGGTGAAGGGGGAAATCCTCGAGCTCAAGAACACCATCAACACGATGGTGGACCAGCTCAACGCCTTTGCTTCGGAAGTGACCCGTGTGGCTCGCGAAGTGGGCACCGAGGGCAAGCTTGGGGGCCAGGCGCGCGTTGAGGGCGTGGCTGGCACGTGGAAGGACTTGACCGACAACGTGAACCTCATGGCCGACAATTTGACGGGCCAGGTGCGCAACATCGCGGAAGTCACGACAGCGGTCGCGAAGGGTGACCTGTCCAAGAAGATCACCGTCGACGTTAAGGGCGAAATCCTGGAGCTCAAGAACACCATCAACACGATGGTCGACCAGCTCAACGGCTTCGCCAGCGAGGTGACCCGCGTCGCCCGAGAGGTCGGAACCGAAGGCAAGCTCGGCGGCCAGGCTCGGGTTCCGGGCGTCGCCGGCACCTGGGCGGACCTGACCGACAATGTGAACCTGATGGCGGCAAACCTCACCGGCCAGGTGCGCAACATCGCCGAGGTTACGACTGCCGTTGCCAAGGGCGACCTGTCCAAAAAGATCACCGTCGATGTGAAGGGCGAGATCCTCGAGCTCAAGGACACCATCAACACGATGGTCGACCAGCTCAATTCGTTTGCATCTGAAGTGACGCGCGTTGCCCGCGAGGTCGGCACCGAAGGGAAACTCGGCGGTCAGGCTCAGGTGCGCGGCGTCGGCGGCACATGGAAGGACCTGACCGACAACGTGAACTTGATGGCCGCCAACTTGACCGGCCAGGTCCGCAATATCGCCGATGTGACGACTGCTGTTGCCAAGGGCGACCTGTCCAAAAAGATCACCGTCGATGTGAAGGGCGAGATCCTCGAGCTCAAGGACACCATCAACACGATGGTGGATCAGCTCAACGGCTTTGCGAGCGAAGTGACTCGCGTGGCGCGCGAAGTGGGTACCGAAGGCAAGCTCGGCGGGCAGGCGCAAGTGCCCGGAGTCGGCGGCACATGGAAGGATCTCACTGACAATGTGAACCTCATGGCCACCCGCTTGACCAATCAGGTTCGCGGCATCGCGGAGGTTGTCACGGCGGTTGCGCAGGGCAACCTCAAGCGGAAGCTCACCGTCGACGCCAAGGGCGAGATCGCGGCGCTCGCGGACACGATCAACTTCATGATCGACACTTTGTCGACCTTCGGCGACCAGGTCACCAACATGGCCCGAGAGGTCGGCATCGAAGGGCGGCTCGGCGGACAGGCGAGAGTGCCGGGGGCCGCGGGCCTGTGGCGCGACCTTACGGACAACGTGAACCAGCTCGCCGCGAACCTCACCAACCAGGTGCGGTCGATCGCCGAAGTGGCCACGGCCGTGACCCAGGGCGACCTGACCCGGTCCATCGCCGTCGAGGCGTCCGGCGAAATGGCTGCGCTCAAGGACAACATCAACGAGATGATTAGCAACCTCAAGGAGCAGACGCTCAAGAACGCGGAACAAGATTGGCTCAAGACCAACCTCGCACGCTTCTCGCGGATGCTTCAGGGCGAACGCGACCTGGCGACGGTCTCGAACCTTATCATGACCGAGCTCGCGCCGCTGGTGAATGCCCAGTATGGCGTGTTCTACGTTACCAGGCGCGAAGAGGATGAGACCAAGCTCGAGCTGGTTGCGAGCTATGGGGCGGAAAGCGCGGACGAGCTCAAGCGGGAGTTCCACCTGCGCGAGGGGTTGATAGGACAGGCCGCGGCGGATCGGCGGCCGATCCTCCTAAAGGACGTTCCCCCTGAGTTCATCCGTATCGGTTCGGGCCTGGGTCATGCCACCCCGGCCAATGTGAACATCCTCCCGGCCTTGTTCGAGGATGAGGTCAAAGCCGTGATCGAGCTCGCCTCGTTCCAAGAGTTCAACGAGACCCACCAAAGCTTTCTGGACCAACTTATGGAGTCGGTCGGAATCGTCCTCAACACGATCGCTGCGACCATGCGCACCGAGGGACTGCTCGAGCAATCGCAGCTGCTGACCCAAGAACTTCAGGCCCGGCAGACCGAGCTGACCCGCAAGCAAGAGGAGCTCCACGCGACCAACGAGGAGCTTCAGGAAAAAGCGCAGTTGCTCGAGAATGAGAAAAAGCAGGTCGAAGCGAAGAATCTCGAAATCGAGATGGCCCGCCGCGCCGTGGAAGAAAAGGCGGAGCAGCTGGCCCTCACGTCGAAGTACAAGTCCGAATTCCTCGCCAACATGTCGCACGAGCTCCGCACGCCACTCAATTCGCTGCTGATCCTGTCGAAGCTCCTGTCTGACAATACGCAGGGCAACCTGAACGAAAAACAGATCGAGTTTGCAAAGACGATCAATTCCGCGGGCTCCGACCTGCTCAACCTCATCAACGACATTCTCGATCTCTCCAAGGTCGAATCCGGAACCGTTTCAGTCGAAGTCGGTGAGATGCCGCTGCAAAGCCTGAAGCGGCACATGGAGCGGACGTTCCGCCAGCTCGCCGCCGACAAGGGCCTTGATTTCAAGGTCAAGTTCGACCCCAAGCTGCCGGAGACCATTCGGACAGACGAGAAACGCCTCCAGCAGATCGTTCTCAACCTGCTGTCCAACGCCTTCAAATTCACATCGAAGGGGCGAGTCACGCTCGGTGTGCGCTGCGTGCAAAAGGGGTGGAGTGTGGATCATCCGGTTCTGGGCAACGCCGACCGCGCAATCGAGTTTACGGTGGTGGACACCGGCATCGGTATTCCCGAGGAAAAGCAGAAGCTTATTTTCGAAGCGTTTCAGCAGGCGGATGGGACGACCAGCCGGAAATATGGCGGCACGGGTCTCGGGCTGTCGATCAGCCGCGAGATCGCACGCGTCATCGGTGGCGAGCTTCAGGTGCGTTCGGTCCCGGGCGAGGGTTCGACCTTCACTTTGTACGTGCCGTTGGAGGCAAACACCGCAGCCACTTCGCTCGCTGGAAGCCCGGCCCGCTATGACAATAGCGGAGCGGTCGTCCCCTCGGCGCTACCGACGGGCTTCGAAGTCAGCGACGACCGCGACGATCTCGGCAATGACCCCTTCGTATTGATCGTTGAAGACGACCCGGCATTCGCGGCGATCCTCCTCGACGCAGCTCACGAGGCGGGTCTCAAGGGCGTCGTCTCGACGGCGGGCGCTGGAACGCTGCCGATGGCGCGTAAGCTTCAGCCCTCGGCAATCACGCTTGATCTTGGCTTGGCCGACATCGACGGGTTTGTTCTTCTAGACCTGTTGAAGCATGATCCCGACACGAGGCACGTCCCCGTCCAGGTCATCTCCGGCGTCGACCGGCGCGAAGCGGTCATGGACATGGGCGCGCTGGGCATTACCGAAAAGCCGGCCGAGCGTGCCGAACTGGTGAAGGTGTTCACCTTGTTAGGGAAGGAGGGCGGAAAGCAAAAACCCCGGCGCCGCAGAAAGCATGAGTCCTCTACTCCGACAACGCGGCGAGTCCCTGAGCTTGCTGGTGCTAAGGTGCTGATTGTCGACGATGACATTCGAAACATCTTTTCGCTCACGAGTGTTCTGGAAAGCCACGCAGTCGAAGTGCTCCACGCAGAGCGGGGGGAGGACGGAATTCTCATTCTTGAGCAGACCCCAGATGTCGATCTCGCGCTGATCGACATCATGATGCCGGAAATGGACGGCTACGAGACGATGCGCCAAATCCGCCACCGGCCCGGGCTTGCAAACCTTCCGCTGATCGCGGTGACGGCCAAGGCGATGAAGGGCGACCGCCAGAAGTGCCTCGATGCCGGCGCATCGGACTACATCGCCAAACCGGTCGACATCGAACTGTTGCTAGCTCTGTTGCGGGTGTGGGTCGGGCGTGCTCGGCAGGACCATGTCGTCGAGGCACCGGCCTCGCAGGCAGCCGAGTAACTGATGAACCAAGCGGCGCAAGTGACCGAAGCCACGCGTGTGCTGCTCGTCGACGATGACGAAAGCAATTTGCTGGCCGCTGCAACCGTGCTTGAAGACCTGTGCGAAATCGTCCTTGCCCGCTCCGGCGACGAGGCGCTCCGACATTTGCTCAACAGCGAGTTCGCAGTCATTCTGCTCGACGTCTACATGCCGGACATGGATGGCTATCAAACGGCCGAGCTGATCCGCAAACGGGAGCAGACCAAGGCCATCCCGATCATCTTTCTCTCCGCGGTCAACAAAGAAGCCGAGCACCTGCGGCGCGGTTACGCCATGGGCGCGGTGGATTATGTGTTCAAACCGGTCGATCCGATGATCCTGAGGTCCAAGGTCGCCGTGTTCGTGGACCTGTTTGAAAAATCTAAGGAGCTCGAAAGAAAAGCCTGGCACGAACGAGCGCTCCTGGACGCAAATTTCAGCGCAAACGCGGAGAGGGCTCGTGTCGAGCAGCAACTGCGGCGGGCGGAGCAGACGCAGGCGGCAATTATCCAGTCGCTGCCGATGGTGCTCTACCTAGAGCCGTACGAAGCACATCCACGTTGTCCAAGCTATGTAAGCGGGGACCTTGAGGAAATTACCGGCTTTACCCAGGAGCAGCTTTCCCAACGTCCGGAAATCTGGGCCGAGCGATTGCATCCGGACGATCGCAATCGCGTGTTCGCTGCACTTGATGCCAGACGAAAGAGCGGTCGATCGTCGATCGAATACCGCTGGCAATGTGCCGACTCCTCCTATCGGCACTTCCTCGACCAGGCTGTGCTGCTGAAGGATGCAGAGGGACGCCCGGTCGAGTTTGCCGGTACTTTGACCGACATCAGCGAGCAGCGATCCCTCGAAAGCCAGCTGGTCCAGGCACAAAAAATGGATGCCATCGGCAAGCTGACCGGGGGCATCGCGCACGACTTCAACAACCTTCTGGCGGCAGTGATTGGCGGGCTAAGCCTGCTCGAGAAGCGCGCGAAGCTCGCGGGCGAGCAGCGTAAAATTCTCGAAATGACCAAGCGCGCTGCCGAACAGGGAACGGAGCTCGTCCGGCGGTTGCTTGCCTTTGCCCGCCGGCAAACTCTCGCACCGCACACGATCGACCTTCGCATGCTGAAGGAAGCGGTGTCGGACCTGCTCGCCCATACGCTTGGCGGTCTGGTCAACATCGAGTGGCAAGTAGACGACGGCCTGTGGCCTGCGTTCGCAGATCAGGCCCAGCTCGAGCTTGCCCTTCTCAACCTGATCATAAACGCGCGCGACGCAATGCCCGCGGGAGGTACCGTGACTGTCTCGGCGGAGAACCGGCCGGTGGGGACCGATGAGGTGTCTGGGCTGGAAGCCGGAGACTATGTCCGGCTGGCGGTCGCGGATACGGGGACCGGCATCTCACCCGAGAATCTGCAAAAGGTGATGGAACCATTCTTTACGACCAAGGACCTTGGAAAGGGCAGCGGCCTCGGCCTCAGCATGGTCTACGGTTTTGCCCGGCAGTCCAACGGCGCATTCCTGCTCGAAAGCGAGGTCGGCCAGGGCACGACTGCCGAGCTGTGGCTCCCACGCGGGTCAACCAGCGGATTCGCCAGGACTGATGCTGCGTCTGAAGAAGTGGTGCCTGCGGATGTTGGATCGCTTCGCATTCTCCTCGTCGACGATCATGCCGAAGTGCGAAGCACTACCGCTGCAGTACTCGCGGATTCGGGCCATACGGTCTTCGAGGCCGAGAACGGCGTCGAGGCACTTCGCATGCTGAAAGAGGAGAAATGTGAGTGCGACCTCCTCATCAGTGACTACGCAATGCCGCACTTGTCGGGCACGGAGTTGCTCGAGGCAGCACGTCAGCTTTGTCCAGACATCCCGGCACTAATCATCACCGGATATGCCGAGGCCGACGCAATTGCCGATCGGCCTCAAGGCGTGGAGGTCCTGCTCAAGCCATTTACCCCCAATGCCCTTGAAGCAGCCCTTGGGCGCATCTGCAATCGCGTGACGGTGGGCTCTTAAGCCTAGCCGCTGATCAGCGGTTCCGTTCGGTCGTCCCGATTGAGCAAAACCTTCGGGTCGGCGACGAGACAGTCGGGGAAAACCCGAGGCGGCCAGGCAATAATCCCTCGACTTGGCCAAGCCGTGCGCATGTTACTTTCGCGGCTTCGTCACCTTGCGGGACGACGCCAAGGCGAGGCGGAGTTCGTCTTGGAAGCGCCTCGCCTCGAGTTTCATTTGGTCGGCTGGTCGGTCGGAGTGGAAACCCATCACCCTAGAGCGGTTCAGTTGCCACGCGGTTCCTGCGTCGGTGGTTTCCTCGCCGCATAAAGGTCAGCTTTCCACCGTCTCCGGCCGGAAGGTTGTCAGGGTCCGCTACGCTATTTGCCACCTGCTCCTTGAATGAGGTCCATGAAATTCCGCGCTGCCTCACGGTCTGCCTCGGTCTCAAATGCGACATCCAGATCAGGCGCCGAACCCAGCGTGTGAAGCAGTGCCCAGAGAGCGAAACGCTCACCACGGTCTTTTGTCAGACCGAGGTCGACCCTCATGCGCTCAATGCCGGCGTCGAGAGCTTCCGGTGTGACTGCTGCCAGGTTTGAAGTTCCAAAGTAGCGGCGGATCTGATCATCGAAATCCATCGATGCCATCTGATCTAGGAGCCGTCCGCGGGCAAGTCCGCTCGGCAGCAATTCAGCTAAGCATCTGAAAAGAGTGGTGGACGCACTAGGGCTCGAACCTAGGACCCGCTGATTAAGAGTCAGCTGCTCTACCAACTGAGCTATGCGTCCACACGGGGGCAGATGCGACGGGCACCCAGGCCCGTGCGAAGGGCGCGCCGGTAGCATGGCCGCAAATGGGGTGCAACCGCGGAGCTTCAACCTCTCACGCGATGGTCGACACCGTCCGCTGTTGACGCTCGAGCGCCATCAGCAGGCCGAGGCACAGCATCACGGTCATCACCGCCGAGCCGCCGAAGCTGACCAGCGGCAAAGGCACTCCGACGACCGGGGCCAGGCCCATGACCATCATCAGGTTGATCGACACGTAGAAGAAGATCGTCGCCGAAAGCCCGGCTGCGGCCAGCTGTGCGAAGCGGGTTTTCGCATTGGCGCTGACCTTCATTCCCCAGCGGATGACCATCGCGAAGGCGAGGATCAGAAGCACTCCGCCGGCCAGGCCCCATTCCTCGGCCATCGTCGCGAACACGAAATCGGTATGGCCCTCGGGCAGGTAGTCGAGGTGGCTCTGGCTGCCCTGGAGGAAGCCCTTGCCCCAGATCCCGCCTGACCCGATGGCGATCTTCGATTGGCTGATATGGTAGCCGGCGCCCAGCGGATCGCTCTCCGGATTGAGGAAGACGTCGATCCGCTTGCGCTGGTAGCCGTGGAGCATGTTGTAGGCGATGGGCGCGGCGACCGACACCGCCGCGGCCGGCCCCGCGAACACCCACCACGGCAGGCCGGCGAGGAACATCACCGTCACTCCGCACAGCAGGACCATGATGCAGGTGCCGAGGTCGGGCTGGGTCAGGATCAGGAATGCCGGAACCCCCATCAGCAGCAGCGCCGGCCAGATCGCGCGCCATTTGCGGATCTCGCCCGCGGGCACCAGCTCGTAGAAGCGGGCGAGCGCAAGGACGATCGCCGGCTTCATGAATTCCGACGGCTGGATGCGGATCGGGCCCACCTCCAGCCACCGCTGCGCTCCCTTGCCGACGAAGCCGAGCGCTTCGACCCCGATCAGCATCACGAGAGTCAGTGCATAGACCGGAAAGGTCAGCGCCTTGATCGTCGATTCCTTGAGCCACGACATGCCAATGGCAACTGCGAGGAAGGCGCAAAAGATGATTGCCTGCTTGGTCGCCCACGGCTGCATCGACCCGCCGGCCGCGGAATAAAGCACGATCAGGCCGAAGCCGGCGATCGC
>Ga0310810_10008604_pt1 | contig 11760 bp, 12 predicted proteins | sample NCmetagenome_FD_207641 | JGI IMG/M metagenome (GOLD analysis project Ga0310810, IMG submission 207641) | Soil microbial communities from experimental microcosm in Duke University, North Carolina, United States - NC | ecosystem: Engineered > Artificial ecosystem > Soil microcosm > Unclassified ...
TCGTGATCCAGCGCGTGCTGGAGCAGGCCGGCAAGCTCACCCTGCTCGACCAGAACCGGGTGATCCGACCGAACCCGTGGTTCCGCCTGTTCTCGACCGCCAACACGGTCGGCCTCGGCGACACCAGCGGCCTCTATCACGGCACCCAGGCAATCAACCAGGGCCAGATGGACCGCTGGAACATCGTCACCGCGCTCAACTACCTGCCAGCGCCGGTCGAGCTGGAGATCGTCAAGTCCAAGGTCCCGGAGATGGACGACAAGACGATCGCCGACATGATCCGCGTCGCCGAGCTGTCGCGCCAGGGCTTCATCGGTGGCGACATCTCGACGGTGATGAGCCCGCGCACGGTGATCACCTGGGCGCAGAACGCCGAGATCTTCAAGGACCTCGGCTTCGCCTTCCGCGTCACCTTCCTCAACAAGTGCGACGAGGCGGAGCGGATGCTGGTGGCCGAATACTACCAGCGCGTGTTCGGCGAAGAGCTACCCGAAAGCGTGGTCGCCAAGGCCTAGGTGACGGCGGAAAAGCCAACGGTTACAAGGCTCTCCCGTTGGGGACGGCTCCGGAGGCTTTTGATGACGGCGCGGCGTGCCTTTGTCCTTGCCGCCTTGTCGCTGGTGGGCGCGGCGTCGCTGGCTGCGACCGGGAAAGCCCAGCCTGCCGCACCGGCCGGCGCAGCAAGACCAGCGGCCGCCGATGCTGCCGGGCAGCGCCCGCCTGCTGGTGCGCGGCCTCGGCTGAACCGCTAAGGGGAACGGATATGGGATCGGCCACACGGGCGACGCTGACCAAGGTTCCGGCGGTCACTTTCGGGTTCTGGATCATCAAGATCCTCGCCACCACGCTCGGCGAGACCGGCGGCGACAGCGTGTCGATGAGCTGGCTTGGCGAGACAACGCCGGCAGCAGGCGAGGCAGGGCTCAACGGCTATCTCGTCGGCAGCGCCATCTTCGGCGTGTTGCTGGTCGTGCTGGTGTGGGCGCAGATCAGGGCCAGGAAATTCAATCGCTGGCTTTACTGGGCGACCATCGTCGCCTCGACCACTGCCGGCACCACGTTGGCGGACTTTTCGACTCGCTCGCTCGGCATCGGCTATCCCGGGGGCTCGCTGCTGCTGTTTGCGCTCGTGATCCTGTCGCTGTTCGCGTGGCACCGCACGACCGGGACGATCTCGGTCGACACCGTCGTCAGCCCGCGCGAGGAGTTGTTCTACTGGGTGACGATCACCTTCTCGCAGACGCTCGGCACCGCGTTGGGCGATTGGATCGCCGATTCGGCCCTCGGTTACGGCGGCGGGGCAGCGTTCTTCGGCGCGCTCCTGCTGGTGCTGGCGGCGCTCTATTTCTGGAGCCGCATCAGCCATGTGCTGCTGTTCTGGGCGGCCTTCATCCTCACGCGGCCGCTGGGCGCGACGCTCGGCGACCTGTTCGACAAGCCGCTCGGCCAAGGCGGGTTCGACATGAGCCGCCCGCTGGCTTCGCTGGTGCTCGCCGTGGCGATCGTCTTTCTCATCTGGCTGATTCCGCAGCGACCGGGCGTGCATCCCGGGCGGGAAAGCGCGGCCGCCCGGTGAGACTGGCACCATTCGCGCTCGCACTGCTGCTGGTCCCCGCGGCGGCGAGCGCAGGACCTCCGTTCCTGACCGACGATCCCGAGCCGACCGACTTCGGGCATTGGGAAATCTACGCGCCGCTGTTCGAGGCAGAAGGCAGCGGGCGCGACTTCGAAGGGGAGTTCGGCGCGGAGATCAACTACGGCGCGGCGCCGGACCTGCAGGTCACGGTCGGTCTGCCGACCGCCTACACGCACGATGCGCGGGGCTGGCACTGGGGCGCCGGCGACCTCAAAACGTCGGTCAAGTATCGTTTCTATGACAACGAAGCGGCAGGCCTGCAGATCGCCGCCTTTCCTGCCGTGACGCTGCCGACCGCCAGCCACGGCATGGGCGCAGGACGCGTGACGGCGTTCCTGCCGGTCTGGGCGCAGAAGGACATGGGGCCGTGGTCGGTATTCGGCGGGGGCGGCTACGCGGTCAATCCGGGTTCAGGCAACCGGGACTACTGGACCGGCGGCATTGCAGCGACGCGGCAGCTCGGGAAGGGATTGCTGATCGGTGTGGAGGCAGACCGGCAAGGGTCAGACACGATCGGCGGTCGCGCATCGATTAGCCTGGGGATCGGCGCAATCGTCGATCTCAGGGGCCCGTTCCGTCTGCTCGCCTCGGGCGGGCCGACGTGGGTCGACGGGGGCGGAAGCGGGTTTCATGCGTTTGCGGCGCTGGGGCTTGATTTCTAGCGTCGTGTCACCCATCGTGTATTGCTGAGGTAACACAGCCGTCGATGCGCATGTTTAAGGAGCGATTGGACAAGAACGGCGGCCGCGCACCGGCTGACGATGCCGAGGACGATCCCGGCTTCTATTCGCTTCAGGACGCGCCGAGCGATCCCTGGGCTGCCCGGCTCGAGCAGATCGACCGCTATCTGGAAGCGACCAAGCCGGCCGAGGGCGGCAAGCCCGGAGGGGAGCACAGTCGATGGTGGTGGATCAGTCGCGGGTTCGCTCTGGTCCTGGGGCTGTTCATCGCCATCGTATTATGGCTGGCCCTCACCGCGCCGCTGTCAAAATCACTGCAGCCGATCGCTCCGCCCGAGATCACACTGTTGGCTTCGGACGGCACCCCTATCGCGCGCAACGGCGCCCACGTCGACAAGCCGGTGCAGGTGTCGAAGCTGCCGGCCTACGTGCCAAATGCCTTCATCGCCATCGAGGACCGGCGGTTCTATCACCACTGGGGCGTCGACCCGCGCGGCATTGCCCGCGCGCTGTGGACCAATGTCACGAGCGGCCGGACCGAAGGCGGCAGCACGATCACCCAGCAGCTCGCCAAGTTCACGTTCCTGACACCGAAGCAGACCCTCGGTCGCAAGCTGCGCGAAATGCTGATCGCGTTCTGGCTCGAGGCCTGGCTGAGCAAGGACCAGATTCTCGAACGCTACCTGTCCAACGCCTATTTCGGCGACAACTGCTACGGCTTGCGGGCAGCCTCGCTGCACTACTTCCACCGCCAGCCGGAAAGGCTCACCCGCGGCCAGGCCGCGATGCTCGCGGGTCTGCTGCAGGCCCCGTCGCGCTACGATCCGACGGACAACTTCAACCTGGCGGCGAAGCGGATGCGCACCGTGCTCCAGGCCGAAGTCGATGCCGGCTACATGACGTTAGCGCAGGCGAAGGCGACGCCGACGCCGAAGCTCGACGTGCGGCCCAACAGCGACCTGCCGACCGGAACCTATTTCGCCGACTGGGCCCTGCCGCAGGCCCGCCAGCTGTCGGACGTCGGCTATTCGCGCCAGACGCTGACCACGACGCTCGATTCGCGCCTGCAGGGGATTGCCCGGCGGGTCATCCAGCGCGCGCCGCTCGGCCATGCGCAGGTCGCATTGGTGGCGATGCATCCCAACGGCGAGGTCGTCGCGATGATCGGCGGCAAGGATTACGAGAAGTCGCCGTTCAACCGCGCCACGCAGGCGATGCGGCAGCCGGGCTCGACCTTCAAGCTGTTCGTCTATCTCGCGGCGTTCGAGCAGGGGATGACGCCGGACACGACGATCGACGGCAGCGCGATCACGCAAGGCTCCTACCGGCCGCAGAACGACAGCGGGCACTATGCCGACAAGGTCACGCTCGAAAACGCCTTCGCCTATTCGAGCAACGTCGCGGCGGTGCGGCTCGAGCAGAAGGTCGGTTACGATGCGGTGATCGGCGAGGCGCGCAAGCTCGGCGTCACCGCGCCGCTGGCGCGCGGCGACCCGAGCCTCGCGCTCGGCACCTCGACCATGACGTTGCTCCAGCTGACCTCGGCCTATGCGGGAATCGCGGGGAACCGCTTCCCGGTCGTGCCGCACGCGTTCGCGGCCGGCGAGGAAGGGTGGTTCGACTGGATGTTCGGCCAGCACCACAGCCTGTCCAGCCATGAGCACGACGAGATCGAGCAATTGTTGCGGCGCACGGTGGAGCAAGGCACGGGCCGCTCCGCCGACCTGCCGGTGCCAGCTTTCGGCAAGACCGGTACCACGCAGAACAACCGCGATGCGTTGTTCGTCGGCTACGCCGGTGACCTCGTTGTCGGCGTCTGGGTCGGCAACGACGACAACACGCCGCTTCCGGGGGAGCACGGCGGAGGCCTGCCGGCGGAAATCTGGCACGACTTCATGATGCAGGCGCTCAAGCTCGGGCCGTCGGCGCCGGTTTCGCCGACTCCGGCGCCGAACCCGAACGGGCCGGTCCAGCCGCAGGACGTTCCGGACATCAACGACATCCCGCTCGGCGACGGCGAGACCAGCCTGCAGATTCACGACGACGGCGCGACGCTGACGACCAACATCAACGGCGTGCCGGTCGACCTGAGGGTCGACCGCAACGGCTTCAGCGTGCAGCCGAGCGGGCGCATTCCGGTGCCATCCCCCACGCCGCTGCCGTCGTTCGCGCCGCCGGCTCGTCCGGGTACAGCGCCCGAACAAAATACAGGCCCTGCGCAGGAGCGTTGAGCCCGAGCGCGGCGCGATCCCTCACGGCCAGCGCCTCGGCCACCTGACCCTCGCGCCAACGCCCGAGGCCGACGAGCGCCAGCGTGCCGACCATCGAGCGCACCTGGTGATGCAGGAAGCTGCGCGCCGCCGCTTCGATGATGACGCGCTCGCCTGCGCGACGAACATCGAGGCGGTCGAGCGTCTTCACCGGGTCCTTCGCCTGGCATTGCACCGAGCGGAAGGTGGTGAAGTCATGCAGACCGACCAGCGCCTGCGCCGCCCGGTGCATCGCGTCGGCGTCCAGCGGGCGAGGGATGTGCCAGGCATGACCGCGCTCGAGCGCCAGGGGCGCGCGCCGGTTCAAGATGCGGTATTCGTAATGCCGTCCGATGCACGAGAAACGCGCGTGCCAGTCATCCGGCTTGGCTTCGCAGGCAAGCACGGCGATGGGGTCGGGCCGCAAATGCGCGTTCAGTGCCTCCATCAGGCGAAACGGCGTGATCTTCTTCTCGACGTCGACATGGCTGCGCATGGCCAGCGCGTGGACGCCGCTGTCGGTTCGTCCCGCCGAGTGCATCGTCACCGTCTCGCCGGTGATGGCTTGGACGGCAGCCTCGACCGCCTGCTGCACGCTCGGCCCATGCTCCTGCCGTTGCAGCCCCATGAACGGGCCGCCGTCGAATTCGAGGGTGAGGGCGAAGCGGGTCATCGCAGCACGGTTCCGACCGGCACCGGCCTCCCGCGCAGGAAGTCCTCGGTCGCCATCGCCGGTTTGCCGGCGCGCTGCACGGTCAACGGGCGCAGCGCCCCCTGGCCGCAGGCGATGGTGAGCCTGTCGTCGAGAACGGTCCCGTCGAAGCCGTTCACCCCGATGGTGCGGGCGCGCAGCACCTTGATCCGCTCGCTGTCGAGCTCGAACCAGCTGCCGGGAAAGGGCGCGAACGCGCGCACCTCGCGCTCGATCAGCTCGGCCGGCTTCGACCAGACGATCCGCGCTTCGGCTTTGTCGATCTTGGGCGCGTAGGTGGCGCCGAGATCGGGCTGCGGCTCGGCCTTCAGCTGGTCGAGCCGGGCGACGGTCTCGACCAGCAGCCGAGCGCCGATCTGGGCCAACTCGGCGTGCAGTTCGCCGCTCGTCTTGTCCTCGACCGGCACGCGCGCGGTCGCAAGCATCGGCCCGGTGTCGAGCCCTTCTGCCATGCGCATGATCGTCACGCCGGTGACATGGTCGCCGGCGAGGATCGCCCGCTGGATCGGCGCCGCCCCGCGCCAGCGTGGCAGCAGGCTGGCGTGGACGTTGAGGCAGCCGCGCCCCGGACCATCGAGGATCGTCTTGGGCAGGATGAGGCCGAAAGCGACGACGACGGCAAGGTCAGCTTCCAGCGCAAGGAAATCGGCCTGCGGCTCGAGATCGCGCAGCGTCACCGGATGGCGCACCTCGATCCCCAGAGTCTCCGCCGCCAGGTGCACGGGCGATTTGCGCTCGGCTTTGCCGCGGCCTGCCGGGCGCGGCGGCTGGGTGTAGACTGCCGGGATATCGTGGCCCGCCTCGTGCAGCGCCAGAAGTGTCGGCACCGCGAACTCGGGCGTGCCCATGAAGACGATCCGCATAGCCACCCTTCCTAAGCGCCCGCCATGGCCCTATCTGCGGCGAAATGGCATCGCAAGAGATCGAGACGCTCGCCAGCGCACTGGCCCGGCTGCCGGGCCTCGGCCCGCGCTCGGCGCGGCGGGCGGTGCTGTGGCTCGTCAAGCGGCGCGAATCCGCGCTGGTGCAGTTGCTCCAGGCGCTCGCGGCGGTGCAGGATACGCTCGTGGAGTGCCACGTCTGCGGCAACGTCGATACGCGCGATCCGTGCGGCATCTGCGCCGATCCCCGCCGCGACCCGCGCCAGCTGTGCGTGGTCGAGGACGTCGCTGACCTGTGGGCGCTCGACCGGGCGAAGCTGTTCAGCGGACGCTATCACGTGCTCGGCGGGCGCCTGTCGGCCCTCGAAGGTGTGCGCCCTGAAGACCTGAGCATCGGCAAGCTCATCGAGCGCGTGGCTGATGGGGGCATCGACGAGGTCGTGCTGGCCATGAACGCCACGCTCGAGGGCCAGACCACCGCGCATTACATCGCCGAGCGGTTGGACGGTTATCCGGTGCGGATCACCCAACTCGCCCATGGACTTCCCGTGGGCGGCGAGCTCGACTACCTCGATGAAGGCACGCTCGCCCAGGCGTTGAGGGCGCGGAGGCCGGTGGGGTGAAGCGCGGCTGGATCGTCGGCGGCTGGCTGTTCGCATTGCTCGCCTCGGCGATCCCGTCGCTGTGGATGACGCGCGACCTTGCCGAACGCAACCCGCTCGGCATCTACGTCGACGACAGCGGCGCCTACACGGCGCAGCTCTATTGGCAGTTCTTCAAGTGGTGGCTGCCGATCGCCGGGGCAGCGAGCCTGCTGGCGCTTGCCTGCATGTTTCTCAATCGGCCCGCCGACTAGGCCTGCTCCAGGATCGTCTCGGTGTGCAGGGCACATTTCCAGGCGCGGCCGTCGCGTACCCAGGCTGTGCTGTCGGCACATTCCAGGTCCATCGGCTCGCCTTTCAGCTCGCCTTTCTGGTGGACCCTGTAGGCGACCACCGCAGTGTCCTCGCCGGGGAAGATCACCTTCACGTCGCTGAACTCGAACGTATCGAGGGTCCATTCCCCGTCGCTCATCATCTGGCTGTACTTTGCGGGGTCGATCCGCAGGGTGCCGCTCGGACCGGTGATCAGGCACTCATCGGCGATCAGCGCGGAGGCCTTGGCGGTGTCCTTGTCCACCAGCGCCTTCCAGAACCGGGTTTCGAGATCGACGATCGTTTGCGTGCTGTCGGCCATGCGCTCCTCCTTCGCATGGGTTAAATTCATCCGCGGCGGGCTGGGTTCCCTGCGAGGCGGGGCGTTCACTTGCCGTGGAGGGGCAGAATGCCTATCTTCGCGGGCATGGCCATTCGCGAAATTCTCGAGGTGCCGGACCCCCGGCTGAAGACCGTTTCAAGCCCCGTCGAAACCTTCGACGAGGGGCTGAAGGCGCTCGCCGCCGACATGTTCGAGACGATGTACGCGGCCAAGGGCATCGGCCTTGCGGCGATACAGGTCGGCGAGCCGATCCGCCTGCTCGTCATCGACCTGCAGGAGCCCGACGAGGAGGCCGAGCCGGTCGCCTGCGACCATGGCGACCATCATCACACTCACCAGCCGATCAAGCACGATCCGCAGGTGTTCGTGAACCCGCAGATCCTCGACCCCGCCGAGGAGCTGAGCACCTACCAGGAGGGTTGCCTGTCGGTCCCCGAGATCTATGCCGACGTGGAGCGTCCGAAGACCTGCCGCGTCCGCTGGCAGGACCTCGACGGCAACTTCCACGAAGATGTGATGGAAGGCATCATGGCGACGTGCATCCAGCACGAGATGGACCACCTCGAGGGCATCCTGTTCATCGACCACCTGAGCCGGTTGAAGCGCAACATGGCGCTGAAGAAGCTGGAGAAGTCGCGCAAGGCGGCCTGACTCTTCGCCTTAGGAACCCCGCATCGCCTGAGCTTGCCGCACCTTAGGATCGCTCGCCGGGCTATAGAGATACGCGCGCCGCTCCAGGCTTGTGGCCTCCAGCTTCTTCAGCCGGTGCGCCTGGGCCTTGGTCAATTGAAACTTCACTTAGCCGCGCTCGGTCAGGCATTTGGCAAGCTCGCCTTGCAGGATCCGCGCCGCCCGGTCCCATTGCACCTCCGGCCAGCCGCAGCGCCCGCTGGATGCTCTCGGAATCGCTCCAGTTGCCCATCCGCCGGGAGGCAACGACGAGCGCCTCGGCCGGTGCGGTTCCTGTCAGGTCGACAGCCGCCGCCCGGTGCCCGCAGGTGGCCGAAGCGCCCAGTATTCTTCCAGAGTCACGCCCGCCTTGCCCGAGCTCACGTCGTTTCCGGGACCGATCCGGCGCGCCGATGCGACCGAGCCGGGCAGCATGAGGCCGAGCGCGGTCGCCGACGCGATGGAAAGGAAAGGCTCTTGCGCATCGGGACCGACCTCCTCGAACGGCGAGGCGTTCCCCGTTATCACGAGCCTGTCGGCTGCGAAACCCTCGCTTCGGACAAGCGAAATCGCCTCAATCCTTGCCGATTTCGCGCCAGCTCTTCTCGTTCACTTCGACGTCGTATTTCTTCGCGGCGGTCTTGATCCGCTTCCAGGCGGCGTCGCGCTCCTCGTCGCTGACTCCTTCGACCTGGTTGAAGCGGGCGATCGCGTTGCGGACGTGGCTGGCGTCTTCCAACGGCTCCTTGCGCTGCTCGGGAAAGGCGAAATTGCCGTCGTCGAATTCGTCGCGCTGCTTTTCATTGAGTTCGGACATGAGATCTTTTCCTGATCAGGCCGCGCCGTGCTCGAACTGGCTGACCTCGCTGTCGGCGTGGACCTCGTCGTTGAGGACTTCGAGCGCCGTGCGGCAATCTGCAGCACATTCGCGGCACATCTGCGCACAGCGGCGGCAGTGCGGGTTGTCGTGCCTCGCGCATTCCACCTCGCAGATCTCGCAGGCATGGATGCACGTGGCGAGCATCGTGCGGATCAGCTGGCGGTTCTCGCCGGTCCGACGGGTGGCGACGCGATAGGTCGCCTCGCACACGTCCGAGCAGTCCATGCATGTGCGGATGCATTGGCGCATGTCCATGCCCTCGGCCGAACAGGCATCGGCGCAGGAATTGCAGATGGCCGCGCAATACATCGCGTGCTTGACGGCCTGGCCCAGCGCCTCGTTGTAGCCCGAGCCGACTTGCGGGTGCTCGGAAATCATCTTCTTTATCGACATGCGGCGCTCCTTTCCTGTGGGAAGGGAGCGCGGCAGCGGCTTGATGGTTCCAGCTCTAGGCGGTTCGCGCGCCCGTGCGCGGCACCAGCAGGAAAGCCGCCAGGTACAGCAGGCCGACGACGATCAGCAGGTTCTCGTAGCCGAGGAACAGCGCCGAATATTCAAGGCACCCGCCGACGATCGTGCCGAGCAGGTTGATCGCAAACGCCTCCTGCGAGTCCCCGGATTCGCGAAAGCGCTTCGAAAAAGCGACGTTGGCGAGGTAGATCGGCAGGAACGCGAGCAGCGTCGCGGCGATGAGACGCGGCCAGAACGACAGTGGCAGCAGCCACTCCGGCCGCACGACCCACGCCAGCGCCAGCGCGAGGACGATGCCGCCGTAGACCACCGGCAGCGGCGGTGTCCTGAACTTGCGCGTGGTCTCGACCGCGGCGAGCACGATGAGGAGGACGCCGGCGAACACCAGCGCGTTGACGAACCAGGTGGTGCCGAACAGCATCGCGAACGTGGCGACGTTCTTGGTCTCGAGCAGCAGGAACGCCGCGCCCATGAAGAACAGGTCAGCATAGGGCCGCATCGCGCCGATCGAGCCGCCGAGCGAGATCACCGCCACCAGCGAGGCGAGCAGGATCAGCGCCAGCGTGATCGAGTACAGCGGCGGGAAGACGCCCCCCTTGAAGTACAGGAACGGCGCGTTGTCCGTCGCAGGAGCGATAACCGCCTGTCCCGGCGCGGGCGACCACGTGGTCCTGCACTGCTGGTCGGCCGGGGTCATCCCGACGCTGATCACCGCCTGGGCGCCGGCGTAAGTGTCGATGCACGGGGGATGCCCGAACGCCGCCGCGACCGTGCCGGCGAGCCGATCGATCAGCCAGGTTTCGCGATAATAGTTGTACATCGCGAAGGCCCCGTGCGGCTTCAGATGGCGGCGCACCGAATCCATCGCCTGCCTCGTGAACAGGAACGATTCGAGGCGGATCTGCGACGCGCCGCTGACCAGCGTCAGCGAATCGGGCAGCGCGAACAGGATCAGGTCGTATTTCCTGCTCGTGCTTTCGAGAAAGGCGCGCCCGTCATTGACGTGGCGGGTGACGCGCGGATCGGCGTAAGGCCGGTCGGTGTTCTGCCGGGCGCCGATCTGCAGGATGCGCGGGTCGATATCGACCGCGTCGATGTGCCTTGCGCCTTCGAGCAGGGCGATGGCCACGTCGGAGCCGGAGCCGGCGCCGACGATCAGTACATCCCCGTTCACCTTGCCGGGAAGCCGCAGGTAGGGCGTCTCGTAAATCCGTTCCGCCTGTCCGATCTTCCACTTGGCGGGCGCCATCAGCTGGTGCGGCACACCGTTGACGCTGATCATCAGGAAGCCGTCGCCGGTCGCGCCGCGCGGCTTTTCCGTGGTCACCTTGTAATAAGGCGACCAGCTGACGCCGGGCGTGGCGGTTTCGTGGAGCAGCATCCCAAGCAGCACGATCGCCCACAAGCCGGCCACCAGCCGGCGATTGGCCCGGCTGAGGACGAGGTAGATGACCACGGCGATCAATCCCCAGGCGACCGACGGCGCGCGCAGGAAGCTCAGCAGGCTGAAGACGACGATGCCAAGCAGCGACCCCAGCAGGTCGAAGCGATAGGCGACGAGCGGCTTCAGCCGCGCGAAGCAGCGGCCCACGACCTCCGCCGGGCCGGCGAGGATCACCGCTACGAGTACGAACACGATCGGAAGGGCCACCCACGCCGGCGGACCGCGCACGGCAAGGGCGGTGAAATAGATCACGTCCGAGCCCGCGCGCTGGATCGACACCGGGAAAGTGAGCACCCCGGCCACGAGGATCGCGAGCAGCGGCAGAGACAACGGCCAGATCGACCAGCCCTTGCGGCTGATCAGGAACCCGGCGCCGATGCCGAGGAATGAGCCGAGCAGGACGAAATTGGAAAAGTACGACAGGTGGACGATGTTCGCCCCCAGCCAGCGGATCAGCGCGAGCTCGAGGAACAGCATCAGGAAGCTTGCCATCAGCAGGCGCCGGACGGTCGCGCGCTCGGTGGGTTCGGCGGGCGCAGAGCCTGCCGCGGCGTCCGCCCCGGTCGTCGCACCTGCCGCCGCCGGGCTTTCCCCCTGATTCAATGCAGTCCTCCCTGATGTTTGCGCGCCCTCATACAGACGGCGGAGCGCATGGGCTATCGCGCCCGCAGGAGCGCGCCCATCTTTTCCATAGGATATTTCGAGCGCCTGCGCCGCCTGGTCAGGAGCGCTTAGCAGCTATTCGTTCTGCAGCGCGAGCGAGGAGGAGGAGGTGGTGGTGGATGCCGGCGCTGCACGGTCGCGCGCATAGGGATCGTCGCCGATCGCCAGGCGGCCGTTGTTGGCGCTCGCGGTCAGATAGACGACGTACACCGGGACCG
>Ga0310810_10008605_pt1 | contig 11759 bp, 8 predicted proteins | sample NCmetagenome_FD_207641 | JGI IMG/M metagenome (GOLD analysis project Ga0310810, IMG submission 207641) | Soil microbial communities from experimental microcosm in Duke University, North Carolina, United States - NC | ecosystem: Engineered > Artificial ecosystem > Soil microcosm > Unclassified ...
GGACCGGCGGGAACGACACGCGCGTGCTCGAGAGCTACCTGACCCCCAGCGACCCGATACCGACGTTCACCATCAACGACGTGAGCGTAGTCGAGGGCAATGCCGGCACGACCAACGCGGTGTTCACCGTGACCCTCACCGGCGGCAGCGCCGGCGAGTCGCGCGTGAGCTTCGCGACAGCGGATGGGACTGCCTCAGCCCCGGCGGGGACGACGCTGACCAACCCCGGCTCGATCACCATCAACGACAACGCAGCGGCCACGCCGTTCCCGGCGGCAATCAACGTCGCCGGCCTGACCGGGACCATCACCAACGTCGCGGTGCGGCTGAACGGCCTGACGCACACCTTCCCTGGTGACATCGACGCCCTGCTCGTGGGCCCGGCCGGGCAGCAGTCGCTGTTCATGTCGGACGTGGGCGCCGGTGGTAACGTAACCGGCATCACCTTGACCTTTCAGGACGGCGCGCCCGCCGCGCCCGCCGCCGCCCAGTTGGTTGCCGGCACCTACGGCCCGACCAACAGCGACACCTCCTCGGATGTGTTCCCGGCGCCCGCGCCAGCACCGTCGGGTGGCACCTACAACACGCCGCTGTCGGTATTCAACGGCACCAACCCGAACGGCACCTGGAATCTTTACGTCCACGACGATGCCACGATTGACGTTGGCTCGATCAGTGGCGGGGCCTCGCTGATCATCACCACCACGACCTCGGTCGGTGACTACACGGCCGCGGTCGGCCAGCTGATTTTCCCGGCCGGGACTACGACCCGGACCATCACCGTGCCGGTCAGCGGCGACGTCACGCCAGAAGCAAACGAGACGTTCCTGGTCAACCTCTCCTCGCCGATCAACGGCGCGATCGGCGACGCGCAAGCGGTCGGCACCATCGTCAACGACGACGGCGGCGGGACGCTGCCGACGGCGGCGAACGACGGCTACGTCACGCCAGTCAGCACGGCCCTCGTCGTCGCCGCGCCGGGGGTGCTTGCCAACGACAATGCCAACGGCGGCGGGGCATTGACGGCGGCCGGGGCCAGCGGGCCGTCACACGGAATTCTTTCGATCTCGTCCAACGGCGGATTTACTTACACTCCGACCGCCGCTTACACCGGTCCCGACAGTTTCACCTATTACGCGCTGAACTCGTTTGGCGGCAGCCTCGCAACCGTCAGCATCACCGTCGGCGCGGTCCCGCCAACCACGGTCAACGACGCGCTCTCCACTACTTATCCGTCGGCGCTCAACCTGGCGGCACCTGGGGTGCTGGCCAACGACAACGCCAACGGCGGTGGGGCGCTCACCGCGGCGCTGGTGTCGAACGTCACCAACGGCACGCTGACGCTCGGCGCCAACGGGAGCGTCAGCTACACGCCGAACTTCGGGTTCGCCGGAAACGACAGCTTCACCTATCGCGCGGTCAGTGCCGGCGGCAACGGCAACGTGGCGACGGTAACGATTGCTGTCGCGCCTCCGACCAACGTCCAGGCGCCGTACAACTTCCGCGTCGACTCGGTGGTTGGCAACACCGTCGCGCTGCGGTGGGACGCGCTGCCGATTGGGCCGCAGGCCTCGACGTTCATCCTCGAGGGTGGCGCGGCGCCAGGCCAGGTGCTCGCCAGCATTCCCACCGGCAACCCGGCGCCGATCTACACGATCGTCGCACCGACCGGTTCCTGGTTCATCCGCATGCGCGGGCAGCTCGGGTCCGACACCAGCGCGGTCTCGAACGAAGTGCCGCTCTTCGTCAACGTCCCAGTGACGCCGTCGGCACCCAGCAGCCTCACCGGCCTGGTCAACAACTCGACGCTCGACCTGTCGTGGAAGAACACGTTCGGGGGCGGAGCGCCGAGCGGAATGGTTCTCGACGTCACCGGTTCGGCGACCGTGTCCCTGCCGATGAGTGTCACCGACCGCTTCAGCTTCACGCCGGTGCCGGGAGGCTCGTACACCTTCCGGGTCCTGGAGACGAATGGCGGCGGGGCGAGCCCGGCCTCCGATCCGGTGACGCTGACCTTCCCCGGTGGCTGCACCGGCGCACCCGACCTGCCGCGGAATTTCCTCGGCTATCACATCGGCAGCACGGTGTACGTGATTTGGGATCCGCCGGCTAGCGGCGCGGCGGCAACCAGCTACCTGCTGGACGTCAGCGGCGCGTTCACGGGGCAGTTCCCGACGACGGGCCGGGCGTTGAACGGTAATGCCGGTCCGGGCGCCTACATCGTGCGCGTGCAGTCGGTGAACGCCTGCGGCGCGAGCGCGTTCACCGCCGCGCAGACCGTCACGATCCCGTAAGTCGCATCGCGTGCCACGAAGGGCCGGGACGAGCATCCCGGCCCTTCGTTACAATATTGGCACGTGGCGAAGCTGACCATCGTCATTCCCGCCTTCAACGAGGCGCGGACCATCCACCGCATCCTCGATCGGGTTGGCCAGGCGGAGCTGCCATGCAGTCTCGATAGAGAGATCATCGTCGTCAACGACTGTTCGAAGGACGACACGCAAGGGGTGCTCGAGGCCTACCGCGACGCTCATCCCGAATTGCCGATCACCGTCATCCGGCACGAGGTCAACCAGGGGAAGGGAGCGGCGCTCCACACCGGCATCCGCCACGCAACCGGTGAGTACCTGATCATCCAGGACGCGGATCTCGAGTACGACCCGCGCGAATACGGGCTGCTGCTGCGGCCGATCCTCGAAGGCTTTGCCGATGTCGTGTATGGCAGCCGCTTCATGGGCGGCAAGCCGCATCGAATCCTGTTCTTCTGGCACACGATCGGCAACCGGCTGCTCACCTTCCTGAGCAACATGTGCACCAACCTCAATCTCACCGACATGGAGACGTGCTACAAGTTGTTCCGGACCGAGATCATTCAATCGCTGCCGTTGCGGGAAAAGCGTTTCGGGTTCGAGCCCGAAGTGACCGCGCGGATCGCGCACCTGCCGAAGATTCGAATCTACGAGGTCGGCATCAGCTACTACGGCCGCACCTACGCCGAAGGCAAGCACATCGGCTGGAAAGACGGGGTGCGCGCGATCTACTGCATCGTCAAGTACAACTTCTTCGCTTCCGACGCTCGCGTGCTCACCGGGGCGGGCCCTCGCCGAACATGATCGATCCCGCTCGTCTTCGTGTTGGCCTGCCGGCCGTGCTGCTCGATGGGGTAACAGCCGTCTCTGCCCTGTTCGTGGCATACCGGCTGCGCTTCGAGCCGGGCGATGCTGCCCACTTCGTGACCGCCGGCGCGGCCGGCTTGATCTTGATCACCCTGGCTCAGCTCGCGGCGGGCGTGGTTACGGGGCTGTATCGGCGGGGCGGGCAGCCGATGTGGCCGGTCCGCCTCGCGGCCGCGGCGGTTGGCGGGATGCTGATTGGCGGACTGTCCGCATTTGCCCTCAACCTCGGGGAGGGGCTCTCCCGCCAGGCGCTGGCAATCCAGGTGGCGCTGTTCGGGCTCGGCGCGGCGCTGTGGCGCTCGGCGGTCGGCCTGGAAGTGCGGAAGAAGCAACGCGAGGCGCTGAAGTCCCGGTTCGGCCACGACGACATGGTGGAACTGGGCGCCGACCTCGCGTCCATGGCGGGTGGCGTCGCCCGGACCTGGAACTACCGTCACCTGATCTTCAACGTCGTCACCAAGGATCTGAAGCTGAAGTATCAGCGCTCGGTCCTGGGCTTCGCCTGGTCGATGCTGAATCCGCTGATCATGATCGGCGTTTACGCGGTCGCCTTCCGCTACGTGCTGCGGATCCAGACTCCCCGCATGGTGCTGTTCATCCTGATCGGGCTGCTGGCCTGGAACTTCTTTGCCGGCGCCGTCGGCAGCGCCACCGACGCGATCAGCGGGAACGCCTCGCTGCTCAAGAGCGTGGTGTTCCCGCGGCTGACGCTGCCGTTCACGACGGTGCTCTTCAACCTGGTGCAGTACCTCCTGACGCTGCTGGTCTTCCTCCCGGTGATGCTGATTGTCTACGGCGTCGAGCCGCACCCCCGGATGCTGCTCTTCCCGGTGTTCCTGTTCCTGCAGGTCGTGTTCGTGACCGGCCTGTCGCTGCTGCTGGCGACGGCCGCGACCATGTACCGCGACGTCAAGCACCTGATCGAGGTGGGCATCGGCATCTTCTTCTGGGCGACGCCGATCATCTACGAGCCGACGATGATTCCCGAGTCGTTTCAGCAGCTGGCGCTGCTGTCGCCGACGGCGTCGTACATTCGCGCCTACCAGGACATTTTCTATTACAACGTGGTGCCGGACTTCTCGATCTGGCTGGTCGCTGTTGTCTACGCCGCAGGCACGTTCGTCTGCGGCCTCAGCGTGTTCCTCGCTTACGAGGACAGCTTTTCGGAATACCTGTGAGCATGGAACCGGTCATCATCGCCGAGCAGATCTCGAAGCGGTTCGAGATCCACCACAACCGCACCTATTCGCTGAAGGCGCGGTTGCTATCGTCGGTCGTTCCCCGATTCCGGCCGCGAGTGGAGGACTTCTGGGCGCTGCGCGACGTCGACCTCCGTATCGATCGCGGCGAGTCGGTCGGCCTCGTCGGGCGCAACGGGTCGGGCAAGAGCACGTTGCTCAAGGTGATCGCCGGCATCCACCGGCCGACCTCAGGCCGGGTGCTGATAAAGCGCGACGTGACGATCGGCACGATGATCGAACTGGGCGTCGGCTTCCACCCGGAGCTGAGCGGGCGCGAGAACGTGTTCTTGAATGCGTCGATCTACGGTCTGACGCGAGCGGAGGTGGAACGGATCTACGACGCCGTCGTCGACTATTCCGAGATCGGCCACTTCATCGACGAACCGATCAAGAACTACTCGTCTGGAATGATGATGCGGCTGGCCTTCGCGGTGGCGGCGCACCTCGATCCCCAGGTGCTGCTGCTCGACGAGATCTTCGCGGTCGGCGACGAAGCGTTCCAGGAGAAGTCCCGGAACACGATGCGCCGGTTCGTGGACGAGGGGCGAACCGTGGTGTTCGTCTCGCACTCCGCGAAGTCGGTGGCGGAAATCTGCTCGCGCGTCTGCGTGCTGAGCGAAGGCCGCAAGGTGTTCGACGGCGGCGTGGCGGAGGGCCTGGACCTGTACCACGAGATCGCGTTCCATCCGGCCGCCGGTTGAGCACATTTCGGCGGAACACGGCTCGAGCGCCTCGCCCGGACCCGCGTCCCCATGCTCATCGACTGACGTACTATTGGAGGGCCAGGTGAGCAACTGCCATTTCACGCATTACGGCACCCAGGTATGGAGGGTGTGATGCGCGACTACATCCGCGAGCAGATTGCGGCGTCGCAGCACGTAACGGCGGCGCTCGCTGATGCCCCGCTGCTCGCGGTGATCGGCGAGGTTGCCACCGCGTGCGTGACCAGCATTCGCGCCGGCGGCAAGGTGCTGTTCGCCGGAAATGGCGGGAGCGCCGCCCAGGCGCAGCACTTTGCCGCAGAACTCGTCAGCCGCTTCGCGCTCGACCGCGAGGCGCTTCCGTCGATGGCGCTGTCCGCTGACACGTCCATCCTGACCGCGATTGGCAACGACTACGGCTTCGAGCAGCTGTTCGCGCGGCAGGTGCGCGCTTACGGGCGGGCCGGCGACGTGTTGATCGGGCTCACCACGTCCGGGACCTCGCCGAATGTCCTGCGCGGGCTCGAGGAGGCCCGGCGGCGCGGGCTGGTGAGCGTCGGGTTCACCGGCAACCGCGGCGGTCCGATGCGTGGCCTGTGCGACGTGCTGGTCGAGGTTCCATCTGCCGAGACGGCGCGGATCCAGGAGGCCCACATGGTGCTTGGCCACGTGCTCTGTGGCGTCATCGAGCGTGAGTTGTTTGGTGGGGCCGGCTGACCCGACCCCGGGTATGACGGGAGCTACGTCTGGGTTCGAGCCCCATTACGGCTCACGACGTCGGACATGGCAACTCCTCGGCGGAGGGCGTGGGTTGGGTTTGCAGCCCTTCATGCATGCCATGCAGCACGAACTGCACCAGCGGATTTGTCCCTGATGCGCCGAGCCTTTCCACTTGCTGGAGATAGTAGCTGGTCTCGAACTGCGGATTGGGGTTCACGCCTTCCTTCCAGCCGCAGTCGAGATAGTGCACCAATGGGTTCAGACCGGCCGCGCGCAGGTCGGGCCGCTGCTGCCAGTAGTGTTCGACGTCGAACAGCGGGTGCGGCGATCGTCCTTCCCTGGCCCCGACCCGCACGAAGTGCTCGAGCGGATTCTCGCCTCCGAGGCCAGGATTGCGATGCAGATAGTAGCTGGTCGAAAACAACGGATGCGGATCCAGCCGCTCGGACTCGGCCGTGGCGAGGTAGTGCAGGAGCGGGTTCGCGTCCGGCGCCGGCAGGCGCGGGTGCTGGCCGAGATAGTACGGCACGTCGAACAACGGGTGCGGCGAGGCCGAGCCGAGCGCGCCATACGCCAGGAAATGCGAGAGCGGCGTCGGGCAAAGCGCGGCGTCTGCGGGCCACTGTTCGAGGTAATACCGGCCGTCGAAGAGCGGGTGAGGGCTGAACGGCGACCGGCCGCCGGATCGGATGTAGTGGAGGAGCGGCGGGTGGTCACCGATCGCGTCGCCGTGCCTGCTGACGTACCACTTTGGATCGAACAGCGGGTGGGGCCGTTCACCAGCCGCATCGCCGTGCAGCAGAAATCGGGCGACGAGATTCGTCGTTTCGTCCAGGCCGGCCGTGCGCCGGTAGAAACCCGGATCGAACAGTCCGCTTTCAGTGAGTTGCGCAACCTGCAGCCTGAACTCCTGGTGGCGAAGCCGGACCGCTCCCCGCGCGAAGCGAAGCGGGTGCTGCCACGCCTGCTCCGGCGGCAGCCCGGCCTGGCGGAGCCGCTCGATCCCTCGAGCGAACCGTGACGCCCGCTCGTGTGATGGCCGAATCCAGGCCGCGAACGCGACCGCTCTTTTCGCAGTCTCCACGCGAGCGGCTTCCGCCTCGAGTTGCCGTCTTCGGCTCTGCTCGCTGATTGCGCGGCCCTCGTCCTCGACATCGGCGAGCCTGGCCTGCAGGCGCTTCTCCCGCGCACTCCCAGCCCTGACAGCGGCGACGTGCATGACCTGCAGATCGTGAAGCTGCTTCAGCGCCAATTCACGTTGCTCGATGAGCCGCTGCTGGACCTCCGCCGCGCCAGCGAGTTGCTGCCGGGCCCGCGCCAGATCCTCCTCGCGTTCAGTGGCGCTTTCGAGCTGTTGAGCGAGCTTCTGACGACCGGATTCGTCTTCGGCCCGGAGGCTGTCGAGCGCCCGCGCCAGATTGTCGCGATCGACTTCGAGCGCACCGAGCCGGATTTCGGCGTCGCGAAGCTGCCGCACGCTCTGGTCGCGCGCAGCGTCGAGAGTCTCGGCCTGCAGCTGCAACCGGAACCCGTCGCCGAGACCGTGGAAGAAGCGCCTGACGAGCGCCGTCCCCTCATCATCACCACGGAGACGGGTCAGCCACCGCACGTCGTCGGCTGCATCGTTTCCGACTGCCAGTACGCCCAGACCGTGGCCGTGGGTGAACTCGAAGGAAGGATAGGTCGCGCGGACGTCCTCCCAGAATCTCCAGGCCCCGAACTCACCTTCGCGAACGTTGATGTCGTGGAACAGCACGACCCCACGCGCGCTGAGGGCACTACGCCACCGCTCGAAATCGTGGCGGACGGCTTCGAGCGTGTGAAGGCCGTCGATGTGGAGCAGGTCGATGGAGCCGTCCGAGAATCGCTCGCGCGCCTCGTCGAACGTCATGCGCATCAGGCGCGAGCAGTTCGCGAAATGCCGTTCGTGGAAGGCCGACCATTCCGTGAACACGTCCTCGCCGTAGAAGCCGGCCTGCGGATCGCCCTGCCAGGTGTCCACCGCATAGCACGCAGCTTCCAGGTTCAGCGCCTGCACGCCCTGGACGAAGGCCGCGTAGCTGTTGCCGGATTGCGTGCCCAGTTCGACGATGACGCGCGGACGCATCGCCTCGACCAGCCAGAAGGCGAAGGGGATGTGGGTTACCCAGCTGTTCGGGTTGACGAGGCGAATCGGGCGAGTCACGACGATCGGTCGCAGCAGCCGTTCCGCCAGTGACGGAGAAAACATCTGGATGTCTGAATTCTACGGTATCACCTCGCCGCCGGGAATGACGGCTGCGCTACCATGGTGCCTCATCGATGCGCGCGTGTGTCACCGGCGGCGCCGGCTTCATTGGAAGTTCCCTCGTCGATCGCCTGCTCGCGGACGGCCACCAGGTTGTCGCCTACGACAACTTTTCCACCGGTCAGCGCGCGTTTCTGGCGCAGGCGACCACTGATCCCGCGTTCCGTCTCGTCGAGGGCGACACGCTCGATCTGGCGGCACTCACGGGGGCGATGGCCGGGTGCGACGTGGTGTTCCACCTGGCCGCCAACGCTGATGTCCGCTTTGGCACCGAGCATCCGCGCAGGGACCTCGACCAGAACACCATCGCGACCTTCCACGTGCTGGAGGCGATGCGGGCCAACCGCATCACGCGGATCGCATTCTCGTCCACCGGCTCGGTGTACGGCGAGCCGCACGTGTTCCCGACGCCCGAGGATGCGCCGTTCCCGGTCCAGACGTCGCTCTACGGCGCGTCGAAGCTGGCAGGCGAGGGGCTGATCGCGGCCTATGCAGCCGGGTTCGGTTTCGAGGGCTGCATCTTTCGTTTCGTGTCGATCCTCGGGGAGCGCTACACCCACGGACACGTTTTCGACTTCTACAAAGGCCTGCGCCGCGATCCCTCGCGGCTCCGCGTGCTCGGCAACGGGCGGCAGCGCAAGTCGTACCTCTACGTCGGCGACTGCCTCGATGCGATGCTCCTCGCGATGGCGAAGACCCGGCGCGCCGTCGAAATCTACAACCTCGGCACCAACGAGTACTGCGAGGTGAACGACTCGATCGGGTGGATCACGGACCGGCTCGGCGTCTCGCCGGCGCTCGAGTACACCGGCGGGGAGCGGGGCTGGGTCGGCGACAGTCCGTTCATCTTCCTGGACACCGCAAAGATCCGGGAGCTCGGCTGGCAGCCGCGGCTGACGATCCGCGAGGGCATCATCCGGACGCTCGATTACCTGCGACAACATCCTGAGCTGCTGGATGAACGCGAGTGATGGCTGATGAAGCCGCCTGTCATGTCTGCGGGGCGCCGACGGTGCTCGTCGGCGACCGCACGTCGGCTTTCAGCGGGCGGACCTACCAGGTGCGGCAGTGCCCAGTCTGCTGGTTCAGCTTCGTTGCCAATCCCTGGACCGCCTACGACCAGATCTATTCGGAGCAGTACTACGAGGGACGCGGCGCCGATCCGACTGTGGATTACGGGTTCGAGTTCCGAAGCCCCGAGGCAGCAGTCCGGCAGTACGAATGGCGGGGCCTCGATTCGGCGGTCCGCAGCCTCGTTCCAGTCGCATCCGGCACCAGGTGGCTCGACTTCGGCTGCGGCAACGGTGGACTGGTGAGATACCTGCGCGCCGCCGGGTGCGAGGGAGCGTTCGGGTACGATACCGGCAGCATGGCTGAGGTCGCCCGCCGCGCGGGTCTGCCCATTCTGACCGACGAGAGTCTCGCATCGGCCGACGGATCCTTTGATGTCGTCACGATGGTCGAGGTGATCGAGCACGTGCCCGAGCCGCTGGCGCTGCTCGGCCGGGTGCGCCGGCTGCTGAAGCCGGGCGGATTGCTGTTCCTGACAACCGGCAACGCGGCTCCATTCCGCGGCCGGCTGCTCGATTGGTCGTACGTCAGGCCGGACGTCCACGTCAGCTTCTTCGAGCCGTCGACGCTCGCGCGCGCGCTCGAAGCGACGGGCTTTCGTCCGGAGTACAGCGGATGGCGGCCGGGACACGCGGACATCATCAGGTTCAAGGTGTTGAAAGCATTTGGAATGCGCAGGACGAGTGTCTGGGAGCGCATGCTCCCGTGGTCGCTGATGGCCCGCGTTGTCGATGAGCGGCTGTCGGTGAGCGGCCATCCGATCGGGTGGGCGCGCTGATGGCGAGAACGGCGCTCGTGACCGGAGCGGCGGGCGGGCTGGGCCGCTCGATTGCCACTCGGCTCGCCGGCGACGGCATCAACCTGGTCCTGACCGGACGCGGTACGTCGGCACTGTCGGAGCTTGCCGACAGCCTGCGTACCCGGTGGCCTGAACGCGACGTGCGATGCGAAGCCTGCGACCTGGAACGCGAGCAGGACATTGCGCAGCTCATGGAGCGATTGGCGCAGCAGGGCCTGTCTCCTGAAATCGTGGTCAACAACGCGGCCGTCCAGGGCCCGATCGGGCCATTCGCGTCGAACGACTGGGCGGCGTGGGCGGCAACCGTCGGCGTGGACCTCCTCGCGCCGGTGCGCCTTGCCCAACTGGCGCTGCCGGCGATGAGCGAGCGCGGGTGGGGGCGGATCATCAACATCTCCGGCGGCGGCGCGACCGGGCCGCGGCCGGATTTCAGCGCCTATGCCGTGGCCAAGACCGGCCTGGTCCGCTTCACCGAGACGCTCGCCCACGAGCTGAAGGGCAGTGGCGTCACTGTCAACGCGGTCGCGCCTGGCCCGATGAACACGAAGATGCTCGACGAGGTGCTGCAGGCCGGCCCGGAGCGTGCCGCGCGCGAGTATGCCGGCGCCGTCGCCCGAGCGCGCGAGGGAGGTGTGCCGCCGACCGCGGCGGCTGCGCTGATCGCGTGGCTTGCCTCGGATGCCTCGGAGCCGATTACTGGCCGGCTGCTGAGCGCGGTCTGGGATCCGTGGGAGCAGCTCACCGCGCACGCGGCGGCGCTGGATGGCTCGGATATCTACACGCTGCGGCGGATCGTACCGCGCGACCGCGGTCACGAGTGGGGGGACCGCTGACTCCCGGCGTGGCCATTGTCGGTTGCGGCCTGATTGGCCGCAAGCGGGCGGCTGCACTGCCCGGCGGCCGCCTCGTGGCATGCGCCGATCTCGACTACGCGCGTGCCGAATCGCTCGCCAACGCGAGCCGCGGTGGTGCCGTCGCGGAACGCCACTGGGAAGCTGCGGTCGGGCGCCCCGACGTGGATGTCGTGGTCGTCGCGACGACCAACGATGCGCTCGCGAAAGTGACGCAGGCCGCCCTCGACGCTGGTAAGCACGTGCTGGTCGAGAAGCCCGCTGCTCGGAATCTCGGCGAGTTGCGGCCGCTGATCGAGACCGCGCGCCGGCTGCCTCTGCGCGTGCGCGTCGGCTTCAACCATCGCTACCATCCGGCGCTGCAGAAGGCGCGCGAGATGGTGGACAGCGGGGCGATCGGTCCGCTGATGTTCGTTCGCGGCCGCTACGGGCACGGCGGCCGGCTGGGCTACGACACCGAGTGGCGCGCGAACCCGGCGCTGTCCGGCGGCGGCGAGCTGATCGACCAGGGCGTGCACCTGATCGACCTGTCACGCTGGTTTCTCGGCCCGTTCACGGCCGTCGACGGATTCGCGGCCACCTACTTCTGGAACATGCCGGTGGATGACAACGCGTTCCTCACGCTGCGAACCGCCGCTGGCGCCTGCGCGTTCCTGCACGTGAGCTGCAGCGAGTGGAAGAACCTCTTCTCGCTCGAGATCTACGGTCGCGACGGCAAGCTCGCGATCGACGGCCTCGGCGGGAGTTACGGCGTTGAGCGGGTCACCTGGTACCGGATGCTGCCCGAAATGGGACCGCCGGAGACCACCGCCTGGGAGTACCCGCGCGGCGACAACTCGTGGGCGCTGGAATTCGCGGCGCTGGTCGAGGACATCCGCACCGGTCGCGAGCCGGACCCCGGCCTCGAGGAAGC
>Ga0310810_10008606_pt1 | contig 11759 bp, 11 predicted proteins | sample NCmetagenome_FD_207641 | JGI IMG/M metagenome (GOLD analysis project Ga0310810, IMG submission 207641) | Soil microbial communities from experimental microcosm in Duke University, North Carolina, United States - NC | ecosystem: Engineered > Artificial ecosystem > Soil microcosm > Unclassified ...
CCGTGCTGGAGCGCTCCTTCGCCTCGGTCGCAATTTCCGCAAAGCACAACAGTCCAGTGCCGCCCTAGGCATTTATGACGAGCTCCATCAAATGGGAGCGACTCCCGTTGGAGGACTGCCTGCCGAACTCCTCGCCCGCCACGCCCGCTGCACCCTCCTCGATGAACTGAAACGTACGACCGAGGTGAAACGGGAGGCTGGACTCCTCTATGCCGACCTACACAATGGCCGATGGAAACTCGACCGGGGCGCTTACCGCTTCTATACGCAAGAGACGAGCCGTTGGTATACGCCTGATGCTGAGGTTCAAGCGCACGAGCAGGATGCGGTTGGGACGGCCGCGGCCGTGGAGCTACTATGGGAAGCCTGGCAGCGCATTCGCCGCGGCGAAGATATTGCGGCTGGGCACCGCAGCGTTTGGATCCTTGGCCGGCCGGTGCTTCTCGTTTGGCAGACAAGTTCTGATCGCTTGGTAGCGCTCGTGGCCGGAGAACGTTATTTGGAGCAGCAGTGGCTTTCACTCTTGCGCCCCGTGATGGATCGCCAGAGTGTCCGCTTGGCTATGACTGATGCCGAGGGTCATCCAGTTCTTGCTCAATTCTCTGCAACATCAGGTCATCAGGCAACGCGGAGTTCGGCGGAGACACAACTGCCGTGGACGTTGCGGGTGGTTGGCCGGGATCCGCAGGCGGAGTTGGCCGAGGAAAGGAATCGGCGCTGGCTGCTCTTGTTGGCGTTCACTTTGTTGTTCTTATTCGTATTGGTGGGCAGTTACTTTATCGCACGGGCGGTGACGCGCGAGTTAGAAGTCGCGCGTCTCCAGTCCGATTTCGTTTCGGCTGTCTCGCACGAATTTCGGACCCCACTGGCCTCGCTTTGTCAGCTGAGTGAAATGCTGACTGATGGCCGAGTGCCAAGCGAGGCCCGTCGGCAGGAGTACTATGAAGGCCTTCGCCGCGCAAGCGAGCGGCTGTATCGCCTGGTCGAAACCCTGCTTGACTTTGGAAGGATGCAAGCCGGTGTGCAGCAATATCGCTTTGAGTTGGTTGAGATGGAGTCGTTCTTCATGGGAGTGGTGGAAGACTTTGCCCAAGAAGCTCGGGAACGAGGCTACAAGGTGGACGTTGCGGAGCATCCTCATTTGCCTCCCGTGCAAGCAGACCGCGATGCCCTCGCCCGTGCATTGTGGAATCTGCTCGACAATGCCGTTAAATACTCACCACAGACAAAGACAGTGTGGGCGAAGGCCTCCTGCGAGAATGGAGGGGTAGCAATCAGCGTGACCGATAAAGGGCTGGGGATCGATCCACATGAGCAGAAGAGGATATTCAAGAAGTTCGTTCGGGCCGCCAGTGCTGAAGTTGCTGGGGCCAAAGGTACGGGCATCGGCTTGGCGATGGTTGAGCACATTGTTGCAGCCCACGGCGGGCAAGTGCATGTTGACAGTGAGCCGGGTGTCGGCAGCACGTTTACTATCCTCCTCCCGAGCGCAAAGGACTGAATATGGCTCGCATTTTGGTGGTAGAAGATGAGCCGACTCTTGCCTTGGGGCTCGCGGACGACCTGAAGCTGGAAGGGTATGAAGTTGAAGTCGTACGCGACGGCGAGACGGCAAGCCGGCGGGCGCGAGAGCAGGCGTTTGACCTGATCATTCTCGATGTGATGCTTCCTCATAAGGATGGCTTCGAGGTGTGCCGCGAGTTGCGCCGGGCCGGCCTGCGCACGCCGATCATTCTCCTGACAGCCAAGACGGAGGAGTCGGACAAAGTACTGGGGTTGGAACTGGGAGCCGACGACTATGTCACCAAGCCTTTCAGCCCACGCGAGCTGCGCGCACGGGTTAAGGCAGCGCTGCGCCGCGCTGCGGGAGAAATGCCGGAGATTTATCGTTTCGGCGAAGTTGAGGTGGACTTCAGTCGGTGCGAGCTGCGGCGAGCCGGAAAAGCCATCGAGATTACCCCGATTGAATTCAAGCTTTTGACTGCTTTCATCCGCCATCGCGGCCATGCGCTCAACCGCGATAGATTGCTGGACGAAGTGTGGGGCCGGGAGGCCTTCGTTACCGACCGCGCAGTGGATACCCATATCACCAACCTGCGGAAGAAGATCGAGTCCCAAGCAAGCGAGCCACGCTTCCTGGTTAGCGTACGTGGAATGGGTTACCGCTTCGACGGCTGACCTACCCGCGTTAAGCATCCCTGACGAAATCTTTGCGAAATCCTGACACGACCAACATCACAATAACGAGCGCGCTAGGCGTAAGCTCGGACCCACTCGGACTAGGAGGTCCAGTTATGAAGAGAAAAAAATTCAAGTCGGCTGCCGCGGCTGGAAGTCTGCTGTTGGCACTGGCACTATCAGGCGTGGCGGTGATCAAGGCGCGTGCCACCTCGCCGTCAGGGCTCACGAACACCCCCTTGGCGCGTGGAACGAGCGCCTCTAATGGGACCATTCCGCTTCAAGTAGGAACAGACGTCGCCATGGTGCAGATCACGGTTAATCCGGGCGGCTCTTCCGGCTGGCACTCCCATCCTGGAGGCGCAATCGTGGTCGTAAGCCAGGGCTCGCTCACGGTTTACCGATCGATCGGCAGCCAGTGCGAAATCACCACGTACGGCGCGCAGCAGGCGTTCGTCGAGCGACCAGGGGAGGTGGACCAAGTCATCAATACGGGCACGATCCCGTATGTCCTTTTCGTCACCTTCCCGCATGTACCTCAGGGCGAATCCCCGAGAATCGACCAGCCTGACCCGGGCACGTGTCCGGCGTTGTGACGCCTATCTATGGGTCGAGCTGCCGGGAGTGGAGGTCGTGGAGCTCTTTGTATGCGGGCAGATGCTCCACTTCAAGCAGTAGGTACAACAACACTGAAGGAGAAAGGCCCATGAAGACCACACCCACGAGGCGATTGTTGGTAGTGACGATTCTGGCTGCGCTGCTGACGGCTTCATCGGCAATCGCTCAGAAAGACGATCAAGCCGAAGTGCTGATGCAGGCAGCTCACCAGAAGCAACTGGTGGAAGGTCAACTGGAAAAGGCCATCCAGCTCTACAAGCGCATTGTGCAGGAACACTCGGAGAATCACGCCGTGGCGGCGCAGGCTTTGCTCGAGATCGGCCAGTGCTACGAGAAGCTCGGCAACACGGAAGCCCGAAAAGCTTACGAGCGCCTCCTACGCGACTATGGCGACCAGAATGATGCCGCTGCCCAGGCTCGTACCCGGTTGGCGGCACTTTCCAGTAAGGTTGCTTCCCGCAGCTCCGAGATGGTGACCCGGCGCGTCTGGGCTGGGCCGGACGTGGACGCTCAGGGTAGCGTTTCGCCCGACGGCCGGTATCTGTCCTATGTGGACTCGACGACGGGAGACCTCGCGCTCCGCGATCTCGTTACTGGGAAGATGCGCCACCTCACCAACAGCACTGAATCCGGCGGAAATGCTTTTTTTCTTTCGGCTATCTCGCCAGATGGCAAGCAGGTCGCCTACGAGTGGGATAAGAAGGATGGTTCTGGCGAGCTGCGTCTTGTGGGACTCGACGGCTCCGGGCTTCGGATTCTGGAAGGGTTAGTCATACCTACCGATTGGTCGCCGGATGGAAAGTATGTTTTAGGAATAGCTCTAAGACTCGGGACTCAGTTCCCGACCCAGATTGCCTTAACTTCAGTGGCTGACAGGTCGGTGCGCGTCTTGAAGAAGTTCGAGTGGTCGCACCCGGGAAAGATGAAATTTTCTCCGGACGGGCGCTATATTGCCTATGACTATCCGCCACGGCAGGAGTCCGACAACCGGGACATCTTTTTGCTAGCTGTCGATGGCAGTGGCGAAATCCCCCTGGTCGAGCACCCCGCCGAGGATGAGCTGCTTGGCTGGACGCCGGATGGCAAGCACATCCTCTTCACCAGCGACCGGTCCGGAAGCATGAGCGCGTGGATCCTACCCGTGGCGGATGGGAAACCGCAGGGTCCGCCTGAGCTGGTCAAGCAGGACATAGGGCAAGCGCAACCGATCGGGTTTACACGGACCGGGTCCTACTACTATGGCCTCGAGATCGGCACGACCGATATTTACACCGCGGAATTCGATCCGGCAGCAGGAAGAGTGGTGACACAACCCGAGAAGGCCACCCTCCGGTTTGTCGGATCGAACTTCTCGCCCGCATGGTCTCCAGATGGTCAGTTCCTTGCCTATGTCTCCGTACGCCGTCAGGGCCTGTTCGAGCACGAGGTCGTCTCGATTCTCTCGCTCAAGACGGGCGAGGAGCGCGACCTTTCGCCCAATCTTCTTGAGCTGTGGGGGCCCATCCGGTGGTCCCCAGACGGGCGGTCAATTCTCGTCCCAGGCAAGGACAAGAAGATTCAGCATGGTGTCTACCTAGTGGACGCTCAAACCGGCGAGTTCAGATCCACGCTGCGGTCTGATGTGGACTCAGATATTTCTCACCCTGCCTGGTTTCCGGACGGTAAAAGGCTCCTCTATACCGACATACGCAGCGAGTCAGGAACGATCACCGAGGCCGTTGTCGTGCGCGACCTCCAGACCGGCCAGAAAACCGAGCTCTTCCGACCGACCCGCGGCTTGAAGATCGACGACATCGCCCTCTCTCCCGACGGCCGCCAAGTGGCCCTCACTCTGCTTGAGAAAGAAACGCGATCCTCAGTCTTGAAAGTCTTGCCAGTGGCCGGTAGAGAGGCCAGCGAATTGGTTCGGGCCAAGGAGCCGGAGACGATTGTGGGAGACTCGCTCAGTTGGTCATCTGATTCGCGATACATCGTCTTCGGCAAGGGCCGATCCACAGACCGGGAGCAGAAAACCCAACTGCTTGCGATCTCTTCCCATGGAGGAGAACCTCACGCCCTTGGGCTGACCATGGATTCTGTCGGCAGCCTTTCTTTTGATCCGAGCGGTCGCCATGTCGCCTTCTCCGCGGGCAGCGCCAAGAGGGAAGTTTGGGTGATGGAGAACTTCCTGCCGGCACTCAAGCCAGCTCAGCGACGCTAGGAAAATATGCAGTGTGGACCCGAGGGACCGATCTACTCCGCGAAAGAACAAGCTTGAACAAGATGGTCCCGAAGGAATCGGCAGCGGCACATCTAACCCACAGCTTAGTGATCGTTGCTGAGGGAAGGGTTAAGAAGACGGGGTGAGTCATGGAATATCCGAGCTTTTTCCCGGAAACCGCATTGGCTCTTCTTCATGCCCTTGTTTATGGCATGGCTTGCGTCTTGGTGGGAGCGGCGGTAATTGGCCTCTCCGTTTACGTTGTTCTGGTGTCCTCGGAAATGTTTTTTTCCCAACCTCCTTCGAAGACCCGACGAGCTAAAGTCCCGCAATTGGCTCAGCGTGCGCCTGTGGTCGAGGAAAGTCTCGATCTCTCCGCCGTTGAAAAGCGGATTTTGGCTGCACCAAATCGTCTAGGGGAGGAAGGGGTGCGGGTGACTGCTCCTGCAAATGGGCAAGTTCCGATGACAATTCCTGCCACTCTGGAAAGTGAACCCACTTGGTCCTGAAGTTTCGGTAACCTCCGGCAGTTTTGTGGGGAAATCGATAATGAGCGAGTCGCTGGACTCTTCCGGCACGAATATGGCAAGGATGATCACGTTCCTCAGAGCTCACAAGCGACTGATCACTTTCTCGTGGGTTGCCTTTTGCGCCTTCTGGCTGACCCCCAGTTGGAGTGAAGTTGGTCCTTTCGGTTTCCTGTTCTTCTTCGCCCTCTTCGTGATGCTGATTGTCGGCCAGATTTTCTGGGTTGGTCGCGTCGTCGACCTTGGCGAACGATTCATCCCCGGAAAGCCGCGCCGCGCCTGGCTTGCGGCCATTGCGAGTGTTGTCTGTCTGTCCTTCTTCGCTTACAACATCGGCCTCTACATCAGCCCCTGGAAAATCCCGCGGGGCGATTCGACCCACTTGACGCTGCGCCACGTTCTATTTGAAGCGCCTTTCTGGTGGTGGTTTGTGGGGTCGTGGGTAGGCTTCGGCCTGGTGATGGTTTTCTGGATGGTAGACCGAGCAGGGCGCGCCGCAGCGTGGGTTTACCGAAAAGCGCGCAAGGTTGTGGCAGGCCACGCCGCCAGGCCCATGCCTGGTGCGATAGCGCTTGACCCGCCTTTGCTCGCCCGTCGCCGTTTGCTCGAGCAGGCTGCCGTCGCGGTAAGCGCCGTGCCGTTTGTAGCTGCGGCCTACGGCCTTCTCTGCGAGCGGCTCGACGTGGAAGTCACTCGCCGGCGCATTGCGCTCGCACGCCTGCCCAATGGCTTTCAGGGCTTTCGTATCGTGCACCTTTCCGATTTTCACATCGGCCCCTTCATGACCGCGCACGAGATTCGCCGTTGCGTCACAATCGCCGCGGGGTTGAAAGCCGACTTGGTAGTGCTGACCGGTGACTACCTCTCTGACGATCCCGAAGCAGAAGAAGAGGTGGTGCAAGCGCTAGAGGGTCTTCGTGCACCATCCGGCGTGTTCGGCTGCCTCGGCAACCATGAGATCTATACTGAAACCGAGGATTCCATCACACGACTCTTTGCCGCAGTGGGGATCCGCATCTTGCGTCAAGAGCGGGTACCTATTCAATCGCAAGGCGAAGTGCTGAACCTGATCGGTGTTGACTATCAGCAGCGGAGATTCTCCAGAGATCATGACGGGCACCTGGTTGACCGGTATCTCGAAGGGAGCGAAAAACTGGTTATGCCGGACATGGTCAACATCCTTCTGAGTCACAATCCCAACAGCTTTGATCGCGCCGCCCAGTTAGGCATCGACTTGACGCTGGCCGGGCACAGCCACGGCGGCCAGTTGACGGTCTCGTTTGTCCACGCGAGCCTCACCCTCGTACGCCCGGAGACTCCATACGTCAGCGGATGGTACGAAAAGCCCGGCAGCCAACTGTACGTCAACCGCGGCATCGGAACCACCGGCCCCCCCATCCGCCTCGGCGCCCGACCGGAAATTGCGGTATTGGAGTTGACCAGAACGTGACTCCAGCGTGGCGGACATCTAGAATCGGCGAGATCGGCGGCAGTTTTCTCCTAGTCTGCCGCCGCGTCGTCATTCACTGGCGCGCGATCATTTTGCTGTTGATCCTTGCTTGTGTTGCATTCCTGGTCGCACGTTCCGACGAGTTCGGCCGTTTCGAGCTGATCCTCCTCGCCCTGCTCCTGATCTTTATAGCCAGCCAGATTTTCTGGCTTAGGCGCCTAGTCGATGTCGGAGAGCGATTCATTCCGGGAAGACCCCGATGCGTCTGGCTCACGATCGTGACTGTAGTGGTTTACTTGTTTGTCTTCCTGTACAGCTATCCGGAGTGGGGTCAGGGTCATGTATTCCGTGCTGCCGATTACCGGCCGTTGAGCGTGGTTATCCACGCGGTGTTCTGGTGGTGGTTCGTGGGATCTATGTTGGCGTTCCTTTTGGTGATTGCTTTTGGGGCGGCAGACCGGGTGGTCCGCGCTGCTGGGTGGGTTTACCGCAAAGCGCGCATGGCAATACACCAGCGCCCCGCGGCTGCCGATGTGGAAACCGTCCTGCAGCCTTCCAGCCGCCGTCGCTTTCTGGAGCGGACTGCGGTGCTAGTGAGCGCCACTCCCTTCCTCGCTGCCGGCTATGGGCTTCTCTACGAGCGGCAGGACGTGGAAGTGGTTCGTCAGCGCATCCGGCTGGCGCGCCTACCCAAAGCCTTTGAGGGTTTTCGCATCGCCCAGCTTTCCGATATTCACATTGGTCCCTTTACCACAGCGGACTACATTCGCCGCTGCGTCGCCATCACCAACGGACTAGAACCAGATTTAATAGCGTTGACCGGGGACTACATTTGTTGGGACCCGGAAGCCCAGAGTGAGGTGGTTCGTGTACTGGCGGGCCTGCGAGCACCTCACGGCGTTTTCGGATGCATGGGAAACCACGAGGCGGACGTGGGGATTGAAGAGTCCATCACAAGCTTATTCGCCGCCCAGGGTATCCGCATGCTGCGTCAGCAGCGCGCGGCTATCCGGCTCGGTGGCGAGATGCTTAATCTGATCGGAATAGACCACGGGAGCGATCTTGCACCCGATGCCGAACGGCAGGTGGAGGGCGATCGGCGACTGCAGCGGCTCAAAACGTTGGTGATGCCGAATACGGTCAACATTTTGCTGATCCACTACCCGCATGCCTTCGGTGATCACGAGCTGGGCATCGACTTGACGCTGGCCGGCGATATTCACGGGGGCGGCCAGTTGTCGCTCGATTTCATCCACCGGGGGCTCAACCTCAGCAGCCTGATAGGGGTACCCTACATCCGCGGTTTGTATGGAGATAAGCATGCTATGCGGCCGGTAATCGACGGCAGCGGCGGCGAGCAACTCTACATGAACCGCGGCATTGGCATAACTGGCTTCCCCATCCGGCTCGGCGCCCGACCGGAAATTACGGTACTTGAACTGACGCGCGAAGCGTAGCTTGGTTAGTCGTAATCGAGTTCCGACTATTCGGGCTTTGTTTCGAACACTGCATAAACAATTCTGGAGTGAATCCTATGCTTGTACTTAATGCTCGAGAGCTGACGGATCTCCAATGGGCGATCCTAGATGCCCTCATCCCTGAACCACCGTGCCGCAAGGATGGGCGCGGGCGTCCCTGGAAGAGTCGCCGTAGCGTCCTCAATGGCATTCTATGGGTGCTCCGCACCGGCGCTCCTTGGGCTGATCTGCCTGAACGGTATCCCTCTTACCAGACCTGCCATCGTCGATTCCAGCAATGGGTGCGGTCGCTTGCAGAACGGCTTCTTTTCCAGTAACCCGTTGCCACCGCATGACCGCCACATCGACGTACTGCGGATCGAGTTCGATGGCTCTGGCGTGGCGACCGGTGCGTTCGGCGGCAATCAGGATCGTGCCGCTCCCGCGAAGGGATCAAGGATGATCCGCTGGCGATGGCTGCAATCCCGGAGGGCGTCAGCAATGAGACTGACCGGTTTGACCGTCGGGTGCAGGGCCAGCAGTTCATAACCTTTGCCCTTGAAGGTATTCACGCCGGAGTAGGTCCACACATTGGTCCGATAACGGCCATGCTGGCCGAGTTCAAAGTTGTTGATGTGGGGTGCCTTGCCCTTCTTAAAGACGAACACCAACTCATGTTGGCTGCGGTAGAAGCTCCCCATACCTCCGTTGTCCTTGACCCAGACGCAGAGCTGAAGCGGTGAGCCGAACAAGGGCAGTGCGGCCTTCTGGATTTCCATGGAATGGCGCCAGTCCATGAAGTAATAATGAATGGCACCGTTCTGGCTGGAGGCGTGGGTATGGGAAAGCGCCGTATTCAGGAAGGTAGTGTACTCACCGGGCGTCATTTCGCCGCTGGCCATTTTGAATTCTTTGTGACGGATTTTTCCAGAGCCACAGACATGACCATCGATCGGCACGTTGTACGGCGGGTCACTTATGACCATCTGTGCCCGAGCGCCCTGCATGATCGTCTTGTAACTATCGGGACTCAGTGCATCGCCGCAGAGTAGGCAGTGATTCCCTAGCCGCCACAGGTCACCCACCTGTGTAATTACCTCTGGCGATATCGTCCGGTTGAAGGTCGTCGGGATCACTTCCGGAGGGTTCTTCCGCACCGTCAAACAGGATGTCGATTTCGGCGGTACTAAAGCCCGTCGTCTCGATGTCGAAATTTTCAGCGATCAAAAGTTCCAACTCGTCTTTGAGAAGTGTCGCGTCCCAGCCCGCCAGTTGGGCGAGCTTGTTGTCGGCGAGGACATAAGCGCGTTTCTTGGCCTCGGACAAGCCGGCAATGACGCGCGTAGGGATGGTCGCAAGGCCAAGTGCTTTGGCCGCCTCGACTCGCCCGTGTCCGCCCAGAATAACCCCCGCTTCATCGACCAGAACCGGGGCGGTGAAACCGAATTTCTGGATACTGGTCTTGAGCTTCGCCAGTTGCTTGTCGTTGTGGGTGCGAGGGTTTCCAGGCCACGGTTTGAGATCACCGGGCCGGCGATCAATAAGGCCGCTTGCGACCTTGGTTTCAATTAATTCGGTTTCTTTGATTTTCACCGGAAAGCTCCCTGTCAGTAAGTTCTGAAACCGGGAAGGGCAGACCGATGTGACCTCAAACAAAAAACGCCAAGGAGCGGCGATCTTTGTCGTAGACCGACATCGATCTGCCACTCCTTGGCAGCCTTCATTCTATCAAAAAATTGTTCACGCAGAAAAAATTATTGCGTCTGAACTTCCGAAATCCTTTGCAAGTCAAATCCTAGTCAAATTCTTTGTGTTGATCTTAGCGGATTTGTCCACGCGCGGGATCCTTGATCTGCCCGGTTGAATCACTGTTATGCCGATCAGAATTCCCTGTTCTATTTTCCACTAAACAGGGGCGGAGGGACTGAAGGGACGGCTCTGGAATACCATTTTGAGCGAATTCAATGACAACTGTTCCGGCGGAAGCCGCTTGAATTTCCCTGTATTTTTCCCTGTTTCAGGGAATTTGGCAGAGAATAGTTCGCTCGGGACTGGATCCTCCGCCAGACAGTCTGGGGTGCAGAGATTTCATAGCAGTTTCGCTTCGAAAATGCGATAAATTGCCAGATTTTGCGATCTTCGTCCAGAAACTGAACGGAAGAAACCTATTGAGATTGTCGAAAGATCGCTATTTGGCGCCTTTTCTCTGATCGGGCCGATTGCATTCCCCTTTTCACAGTGAGTTTTGGCAGACGGCGTTGCCCAAGCCAAGCTGGCTTTGGAATCTGACCCCCTTTCAAGCTATGCCCATGCGATATACGGCTTTACCTGTGCGATTGCTGGTGAATGTACAGAGGCAGTCCAGGGACCTCGCGACGCGCGGTGGAGCTCGATTCCGAGTCTTACCTGGCGCGCATGATTCTGCAGTTTGTCCTGCATATGAACGGACAGTTCGAAGAATCCGTAACGATCGCGGAATCGGCCTTGGCGATGTCCGGTCGACACTCATGGTCTATGGCGGGACTCGCCGTGACCTTCGCGGATTGGGGCAAGTCGGCAGATGCGGACTCGATGTACGCGGAATTGCTGGCACGCGCACGACGTCAATACATCCCGCCTGCGCATCTCGCCTATGCCGCCGCAGCGGCATCGAGCGAGAACGATGCGATTCGTCACGCCCGGTTGGCCTTCGAGATCCGGGATCCCTGTTGCCAAATCTTCTTCTCTCGACACATTCGGTTGCCCATTTTTCCCCGCGGAGACGCGTACCCCCGGTTTCGCAAACTGCTCTCGGAGATGGGCTTCGAATAAGTTCGGCTCAGGTCCAAAGAGCGTCTGGCTTTCCGACGTAACTGAGCCGTGTAGGAGTTCAGCCGTACCGGTTCGCCGAAATAGCCAAATTCTGGGTTGTCGGCACTGAATCGCCGAGCGGCTAGGGGCTCGGCTCAATCCCGATGCGATCATTAACCGCTGAACGAATCCGCTGCTTGCAGCCCAGATAGCGCTCGGTTGTTTGAACTGACACATGCCCCAAAAGGAATTGGATTTGCTCCAACTCGCCTCCCGAAGCATGACAGAGCCGAGCACATGTCAGACGCAGATCATGTGGCGCTAATTTCGCGATCCCAACGGCTTTGGCGGACTCCTTCACGATGTGCCAAACCGCTTTTTCCGTGATCCCATCTCCCCATGCTCTCCCAACCTTATTGACCCTTCGGAACAGCTCTCCCCGATCAATCGCGGATGCTACGAGCCAGTCGTTTATTTCGTTTCGCACCCAATCGGGCACTGGAACCGTTCGGATGTGGCCTCCCTTTCCGACCAGATCA
>Ga0310810_10008607_pt1 | contig 11759 bp, 9 predicted proteins | sample NCmetagenome_FD_207641 | JGI IMG/M metagenome (GOLD analysis project Ga0310810, IMG submission 207641) | Soil microbial communities from experimental microcosm in Duke University, North Carolina, United States - NC | ecosystem: Engineered > Artificial ecosystem > Soil microcosm > Unclassified ...
ATCCCGATCGGCATCTCGTTCGATTTCACCAACGCGCCGCTCGACATCTTCATCCAGGTTGTTCCGACGCTCGATTTTCTGCGCGACGACTACTACGACCGCTACTACCACGATCGCACCCACCTCGGCGTCGACCTGTCGGCCGGCATCCGGTACTGGTTCTGAACAAGCGCGGATCGGGCTAGCGGGCGGTCGACCACAGCTGGATCGCGTTGGACTCATCCGAGTCGTTCTTCGAGGCGCCGAAGGCGACCGCCTGCACCGCGCCCTTCTCGACCGCCCAGCCGTAGAGCTCGCTCGAGCGGAAGCGGCCGGCGCGCCGTTCCGCGCCGCGCAGCATTCCGAGCGCGCGTCGCGCGACCCGCTCGACCTCCGGATCGCCGGCGAAGCGCGCGAGCTGCAGCTCGAGGCCCTGCTTGGTCATCTGCTGCTGCCAGCGCCAGATGGCCTTCTTCCCGTGGTACTTGTCGCCGGCGAAGCTCTCGCGGTCGCCGGGCCGGCCGGAGTAGGCGGGGCTGGCGGCGACCAGGCCGACCGGCGTCCACAGCCCGACCGGGTAGGGCTGGAAGAGGCGCGTGACCGACTCGATGACCTGCGCCCGCGTCGGTGTGCCGTAGCGCAGGTGGAAGGCCTCGTCGCTCGACAGGATCGGGATCGGCTTGCCGCGCGCGTCGAGCGCGACCCCGGGGAAGCTGACCTTGTCGAGCTCCGGGGCTGGTGCGTTGCCGCTGGCGGCGGCGCTCACCATGGCTCCTGACCACAGGCGCTCGCGCCCCAGAGCCTCGCGCTCGGCGCGGGACAGGCGGTCGAGCTCGGCGCTGACCAGGCGGCGGGCGCGCGCCGGCGCGATGGAGACCCGGAAGGCGGCCTCGGCGCGCCGCCAGGTGCCGGCGCGGCGCTCGAGTGCGGCGCTCGACCGGTAGAGGCGGGCCGCGCGCGGGTCGCTCTTCGCCACCGCTGCCAGGAACTTCGCGCGCGGGAAGCCGGGCCGCGCGATCATGCGGGCGAAGGCGTCGAGCGCGGCCGGCGCCAGGTAGGCGTTGACGTCGAGCGGCGCGCGGCCGCCGCCGAGCCCGACGCCGGAGTCGCGCCAGTTGCCCGCGTCGCGGCCGGGGTCCAGCTCGATGAGCGAGCGCGAGGAGCGCCGGCCGGCGAACGGAGCGGTCTGCTCTGCGATCCGGACCGCCACGCGCGCCAGCGCGTCGATCCGCGCGTCGCCGAGAGTGGCGGCGCGAGAGCCGCCGCGCGCGACCACGCGATCGACCACCGGTACGAGGAGGTACTCGATGTCGACCATGCTGTAGACGTCGAGCGGTGCCTCGAGCGCGCGCAGCGCGGCGTCGTCCGGTTCGATCTCGCCGCGCGCGACCCGGCGGGTGAAGTCGAGCAGGCGCTGGTGGACCGCCTCGTCTCCCGACCACTGCTCGTGCGGAACCCGGCCGCCCGGACTCACGCTGTCGAGCGCGAAGCCGACCGCGGCGTCGTCCATCTCCGGCTGATCGGCGTCGTGGGCGAGGGTGGCGGCGATGAGCGCGTCGCGGCCGAACAGGTGCAGGTAGTTCGGCGAGCCGGCCAGGAGCCCCTCCTTGTAGCTGAGGAAGCCGAGCCCGCGCGCGCGCCGCGTCCGGCTCGACGAGCCCGGCAGCTCGAGAGGCTGGAGCGGCGGTCTGTCGATGAAGGTCCGGACCCGGAAGCCGGTGCGCGCGCCGCGGCTCGAGACCGAGACACGCCCGCGGCGGACATCGATGGTCGTGCCGGTCTCGGGGATGAGCTCGACCCGGTAGCGGGCGCCCGCCAGCGCGGTCCGTTCGATGACGACCACGCCGCGGCGCGGGTCGCGGGTCACGCGCGGCTCGAGCCACTCCTGCAGGCGATCGCGCATGCGGCGGACGCCGGGGCTCGCGGGGGCTCTCTCGAGCTCGGCCAGCGCCTGGCGCAGAGTGTCCTCGCGGCCCGGATTGCCGCCCGCGTTCTCCTCGCGAACGGCGCGCACCGCGTCGAGCAGCACCCGCCGCAGCTGCAGCCTCGGTGGCCCGGTGACCGCGAACGAGACGCCGGTCATGTCGCCGTGGCGGACCTCGCTCATGCGGCTGGTCAGGGTGATTCGCTCGCCATGGCCACGGCCGCGAGGAGGCTCGAACCAGAGGCCGATGCCGGACTCGCCGGCCGGGTTCGCGACCAGGATACGGGGGGCGGATGCCCCGCCGACCACCGCGTGCGCCGCCACCCGAGCCGATTGCAGGAAACCGTTGTCGTTCTTGCCTTCCCGGATGCGGAAGGTCCGCACCGGCGGCCGCGTGCGCGCAGGTCGGCGGACCGTCCTTGCGGTCGCGCGAGCAGGGCGCGGGACGCCAGCGTCCGCGAGCGGCACCCAGGTGCACGCGATCAAGACGAGGAGCAGCCTGCGCATCCGGGTCGGGGGCAAGCAACCGCGATGCCCGGCCAAGAGCTCGACAAGTCCCCGAGATCAGGTGGCGCGTTGCCGGCAGGTGGCAACTCGAGCAGCGCCGCGCAGCGGGAAGCACGCCTCGGTCACTGGCGGCGCAGCCGAGCGGCGGGCTCGCCGAAGAACACCGTGGCCGTGGCCGTGACGATGGTCATCGCCGCCTCCGGCGTCGCGGAGAAGGCGCGCGCGAGGTCGAGGTCGATCTCGAGCGGCGCGGGAGCGCGGCCGCGCAGGTAGGAGTCGACGAGCGTGTAGCGGAGCCCGCCGCCGGCCGTGTGGACCCGGCGCGCGGTGTCCGCCTCGAGCGCGGGCAGCCGGGATGCGCCATCCGAGAAGTGGTCGGCGCCGCTGGCGCGAAAGCCGTAGCGAGCGCTGAGCTGCCAGCGCTCCGCGAGCTCGTGCGTGAGCCCCGCGCCGACCGAGAGCGTGTCGCCGGGATCCCGCTCCACGGTCCGCTGCGAGCCGACGAAGGTGTAGGGCGCCGGCCATGGCGTGCGCGAGGCGAGCGGAAACGACGGGTCCTGGTACACCCGCGCGGTCATGAGGTGCGGGAAGCTGTGGGTCGCGCCGGCGGACATTCCGAGCACGGTGCCGCGCGCGAGCGCGAGGTCGACGAGCAGGGTCGCGCCGAGGTCGACGTGGCCGTCGCCGAGGCCGAAGTCGATGAGGTTGTCCGGATCGTCGGTGGCGCCGGTCGGCAAGAGAAGCTCCGGCTGGATGGCGGCGACCGTGCGCGGCTTCTGCCACAGGCGGGCGCGCGCGCCGATCACCATGTCGCCGAGGCCGCTCGTGTGGACGTCCTGGATCGGCTCGTATTCGAACGCCTCGACCAGGGCGCGCTGGAGCCCGGCGACGCCGGTGACGGCGCGCGCGTCGAAGGCGGGCAGGAGGAGCGAGCGCGAGCGGTCGGCCGGGAACTCCGGGTTGTAGCCCCAGTCGCCGGCGTAGTCGAAGCGGCGCACGTGGACGGAGGCGTCGAGAAAGACCGGCACCGCGAGGCCGACCGACAGCCAGTCGGTGATCCCGTGCGACAGCCCGGGGGCGAGCAGCTGGGCGCCGAAGGTGAGCTCGAGGTCGAGCTCGCCGAGCGGCAGGTCGTCCGGTGTCGCGGCCGCGCCGCCGCCGGCGGTGAGGCCGAACGAACCGAGCAGATCGCCGGGCACGACGAGCGCCTGGTGCAGCCGGATCGGCCCGCCGGCCACCGCGATGTAGCGGACGTCCGCCTTCCAGGTGCCGGCCGGCAAGGTGCGCGCGGTGTCGGCTCGCGCCGTCGCGGCAGAGGAGCACACCGCGAGGGCGACCAGGATGCGGCCTGTCACGGCGCGGCCAGATCCGCGTCGAGGACCACGTAGCCCGGCACCGCCGCCAGGCCTGACACCTCGGCGACGTCCGACAGGTCGGGGACCGGCAGCGACGAGAGCGAGTCGGCGAGGAAGCGAGCCAGCTCGTCGAGCGCGACCAGCCTGAGCGGCTCCGGCACGTCGAGCGTGGTGGCGCCGTCTCGGTCGAGCGGCGAGATCCAGAGCTCGGCCTGGTCCGGGATGAGCGTGAGGATCGCGCCGCCTGCACCGGACAGCGCGAGGTCTGCGATTGCCGAGGCGGCCAGCCGCATCACCGGGGCGCCACCGAGATCGTAGGCGGTGACCACCGCGTCGCCGATGACGATGCGAGCGCTGCCGTCGCGGCTGGTGACCATCGGGGGCAGGGGCAGCGCGATGTCGACGCGGTCGAGGCCGAGCCGGGTGCGCGCCGGGTTGTCGGCCGCCAGCGCGACCGAGCGGTCGAGAAGGCCTCCCGTCCACAGCGCCGCCAGCGTCAGGTTGGCGACGTCGTCGGCCACCGCCACGCGCAGCACGCTGTCGCCCTCGAGCCGCGGGGTCTGGGCCGGCGCCGCGTCCGTCACCAGCTCGACCGGCCCGAGGCCGTCGAACCGGAGCTCGACCGACGAGACGACCGCCAGACCGTTGTCGCCGGCGTCGACCGCGGTCGGTGCCAGGCGCACGGTGGTGGCCAGCCCCTGGATGGCGGTGCTCCACTCGACGGCGTCGAAGTCGCCGAGCGAGTCGCCGATCGCTGCGCCCGCCAGCGCGCCGATCGCGTCCCCGAGGGCGCTCGCCAGCTCGGCCGGGGCGTCACCGAGAAGATCGGCCACCTCGGCCGGCAAGAGCCCGGTGTCGAGATCGATCGCGTCGAAGTTCGCGACCAGTCCGGCGAGGTCGGCTCGCACGTGGCCGCCGGACACCACCAGGCGCGCGGTGCCGCTCAGCACCAGCGTGTCGGCGGAGAGCCGCATCGGCTCGCTCGAGCCGTCCGGATCGCAGAAGCCGTCGATGTCGGCGCGGAGGTCGCCGACCACGTCGTGCACCGCGAGCGTGACGGCAACTCCGCCGGCGCGCGGCTGCAGATCGACGTCGATCGCGCCGTGCTGGAGATCGACCATCCGCACCTCGAAGCAGCCCGGGACTGCCATCAGCGCGCCGGCGGCCGCCGCGGCTGCTGCGAGGTCGGCGGTCGACAGCGCGGCGCGCACTGCATCGGCCAGGACGCCGTAACCGCCCGGGCCGATCCGCGCCATCAGGCCGCGCTCGATGACGCTCTGTTCCGAGGGCTGGCCGGACAGCACGGCGCGCACGTCGCGCGCCTCGTTGCCGGCGCCGTCGCGCGCGATCACCTCGAGCAGCGACACGCCGCCGGCGAGCGGCACCTCGACCTGGAAGCCGCCGTCGCCGTCGACCTCGGCGTCGATCCCCGAGACGCTGACCGATGCCACGCCGCTGGCGGCATCGCTCGCGCGCCCGCTGACCACCACCGATGAATTGGCGAGGCGAGCCGCCCGCTCCGGCGCGCTCACCACCAGCGTCGGCGGCTCGCGATCCCCCTCACGTCCGGGGCTCACGCACGACGGCACGACGGCGGCACACAGGAGCAGTGCGGCAGGCCTCATGAGCCGACCCGGTTCAACTCTCGCGCCAGCGCAACCAGGCGCGTGCGCGGGGCGTCCTGCTGCGGGTGTAACGCTGCGCGTGACAGCCGGGGCCCCAGCCCCGTGCAGGCGCGTGCCGTCGGGCGGACCGCGCGAGCTAGGCGCGCGGCTTGCCCTCGCCGTAGCCGCCCTGGGTCTGGACGCCGATCAGCGCGCGCTGGTGGAATTCGCTCGAGCTGGTCGCCCCGGCATAGGTGTAGGCGGACTGCACCCCGGTGATCATGTCGATGAGGATGTCGCCGACGCTCTCGCGTCCTTCCTGGATGTAGATGCGCGAGGTGGAGATGCCCTCGCGGAAGAAAGCCTTCTTGGCGCGCTCGAACGCGTCGAGGCCGCTGGCCCGGTCGCTGACGGCGCGTGCGCTGGCCATCCCGTAGTTCTCCTTGTACGGGCGTCCCATGTGGTCCTCGATGACGTCGCCCGGGCTCTCGTAGGTGCCGGCGAGCGCTGTCCCCACCATCACGCGCGAGGCGCCGGCAGCCAGATAAAGGGCGACGTCGCGCGGATCCTTGACGCCGCCGTCAGCCCACACGTGGCGCCCCATCCGGTGTGCCTCGCGCGCGCAGGCCAGGACCGACGTGAAGGTGGGACGGCCGGTACCGGTCTGCATCCTCGTCGTGCACATGGCTCCCGGTCCGACGTTGACCTTCACCACGTCGGCCCCCGCCTCGATGAGCGCGCGCGTCCCCTCCGGGGTACAGACGTTGCCGGCGACGAGCGGCAGGTCGTTGCCGATCGCCGCGCGCACCTCGCGGATGGCCTCCAGCATGCGGCGCTGGTGCCCGTGCGCGGTATCGAGCACGATCGCCGCCGCGCCCAGCTCGGCCAGTCGCTCCGCCGAGGTCGCGGCGTCGGCCGAGATCCCGACGGCGGCCGCCACCATGAGCTGGCCGCGCCGGTCGAGCGAGGGAGTGAGCACTTCCAGGCGCACGGCGTCGTCGCGGGTGAGCACACCGAGCAGGCGGTTGGCGGTGCCGACCGGGATGGTGACCATGCGCGAGGACATGAACGAGCCGACCATCGTGTACTGATCGCGGTTGCGCAGGTCGGCGTGGGTGACGATGCCGATCGGGCGGCGTTGATCATCGACCACGATCACCATGTCGTGCGCGCGCTTCCTGATGATGCCCAGCACGTCTCGCAAGGTGGCGCGCGGCGAGACCGACAGCGCCGTGTCGTAGCGCGGGTCGGCGGCCCTGATGTGTCCGATGATGCGTGCGGCGGTCTCGAGGTCCATGTCCTGCGGCAGGACGCCGAGCCCACCCAGGCGCGCCATCGTCTCGGCCATTCGCTTGCCGGTCACCGCGTTCATGTTGGCGGAGACGATCGGGTGCGCACCGCCGGGGAAATCGACCGGCTTGACGTCGACGTCGAGCCGAGAGCTGCCGTCGAAGTAGCCGGGGACCAGGAAGACATCGTCGAGCGACAGCTCGAGCGTCTCGTCTCGCTCGGGGTGGAGAAAGCGCATGCCGAGCAGATACCACGCTTCCGCAGCCGGGCGGGCGGCGGGAATGTCAGCCGACCTGCGCCGGTTGCAGCGATCGAAAGAGGAGGTACCGAGATGAAGACCAGGAGCGCCCTTCGCTGGGCGAGCCTCACGATTGTCGCCGCCGCCGCCATCTGGGGCGCATCGAGCATTCACTCCGCATCGGCCGGAACGCCCGCCGCGGCGCCGGCCCTGGTCCAGTCGCAGGCAGTCCTCGCGTCGCTGCCCGACGTCGCGGAGCGGGTGGTCCCGAGCGTCGTCAACATCGCCGTCACCCGCACCGGCGGCGGCGGCGACGATGTCCCGTCGATGGAAGACGTCGATCCGATGTTCCGCGACTTCTTCGGGCCGCAAGGGCCGCGCGGCGGCCAGGAGCACAGCCTCGGGTCCGGCGTCATCGTGAGCGCAGATGGCCTGGTGCTCACCAGCGCGCACGTCGTCGACGGCGCCGAGCACGTCGACCTCACGCTCAACGACGGCCGCGAGCTCGACGGCGTGGTGGTCGGGACCGATCGGCGGAGCGACGTCGCCGTGGTGCGGATCGACAAGCGCGAGGCGCACGGGCTGGTGCCGCTCTCGATGGGCGACTCGAGCGCGCTGCGACTCGGCGAGGTGGTGCTCGCGATCGGAAACCCGTTCGGCGTCGGTCAGACCGTCACGATGGGGATCGTGTCCGCCAAGGGCCGCTCGGCGCTCGGCATCGTCGACTACGAGGACTTCATCCAGACCGACGCGGCCATCAATCCGGGCAACTCGGGCGGCGCGCTGGTGAACCTGCGCGGCGAGCTGGTCGGCGTCAACACCGCGATCCTCAGCCGCAGCGGCGGCAACCAGGGGATCGGCTTCGCCATCCCGACCTCGATGATCCGCCCGATCATGAAGAGCCTGGTGGCCACCGGCAAGGTCGCGCGCGGCTGGCTCGGCGTCGGCATCCAGGACGTCGACCGCGATCTGGCCGCCGGCCTCGGCCTGGCGCCCGGTGACGGTGTGGTGGTCGGCCAGGTCGAGAAGGACAGCCCGGCCGCGCGCGCCGGCATCGAGCGCGGCGACCTCATCCGCGCGGTCGGCAGCGACAGGGTCCACTCCTCGTCCGAGCTGCGCAACAAGATCGCAGCGCTGGCGCCGGGCAGCACGGCGCACCTCGACGTGGTCCGCAAGGGACAGGGGCGTGCGGTCGACGTCGTGCTCGGCGCGTTGCCCGAGACGCAGAGCGCCCGACGCCGGTAGCCGTCGCCTACGGCGCGAACCAGATCGGCGCCGAGACCACGTGACTGCCGTCGAGCTGGGCGGCCACCGCCACCACCCAGACCGGCGCCAGCACCGCCAGCTCCTGCTGGAAGGAGCAGTTCTGCTGGCCGCCGCAGTCGAAGTCGCCGAACGAGGCGCCGCCCGGTCCGATCAAGATGATGCGCGTGAAGCCCTCGTCGCTGTTGGCGTCGGTGGCGTCGACCGAGAGGTCGGCGCTCGTCCAGCCGGTGAGCTCGGAGCCCATCCAGCAGCCGTTCGCCGCGAGGACGATGCCGGCGTTGCGGTCGCTGGCACCGGCGGTGCGGTGGGCGCGCATGGCGGCCTTGAGCGCCTCGCGCGACAGCTCGCTGGCGTAGACGACGGTGCGGTTCAGGCCCTCGCCCCAGTTCTGCAGGTGGGTGTCGCTGTTCCAGCTCGGGCCGACATGCCAGCCGGCGTCGAGCGCGTCGACGTAGCGGGCCAGGGCACCGTCGAACCCTGCGCCGTTGAGCTCGAACAGGTGCATGTGCGGCCCCGCGGCCGCGTCATAGCCGAGATCTCGCCACGGGAAGGTGCCGTTGGCCGGGTGGTTGAACTGCCCGACGCACTCGTCGCAGCTGGCTTCCTGGGCGAGCAGACCGTCGCGCCCCACCTGGTCAGGGCGGATGGCGGACGCGAACAGGAACATGCCGTGCGCGGCCGGCGTCTCGCCCGTCGTCTCCTCGTAGCCGCAGATGGCGGCGAACGTGCCCGGCTGGTTGGCGGCGGACGCCGACGCCTTGCAGTTCTCGTGCTGCGCGGCGGTCAGCGTACGCAGGTGATCGGTGACGGCAAGATAGTCGAGGCCGTTCTGCCGTCCGATGCGGAACGCGGCCGCCGGGTCGCCGCTCGCGCCGCCGTCGAAGTCGAACGAGTGCGAGGTGTGATCGTGAAGGTCGCCGTGAAACCCGGTGAACGTGCCCTGGACGCAGCCGGGATCGAGGATCGGCGCCGCGTCCGCATGATCGCCGCCGCCATCGTCGTCGCCGCCGCCGTTCATCGCGTCGGCGCGCGCTCCGCCCGTGGGCGCGACCACGTCACCACTGCAGGCCGCGACCAGCGCAGACAGCGCGAGCGGGACACACCGGAGATGCATGGCCCCGGGCCCTGCGACCGCAGTGCCAGCCGGCCGCCGAGCGAGCACGCGCGGATGGGTGTTCGGGTAGCAAACGCCCGTGCGCAGCACTGCGACCTGGCCGGGTCAGATCCCTTCGAGGCCGATCGACTGCTGGCGCGTGAAGCGGAACTCGACGCAGCCGCGCGCGGTCTCGGCGGCCGCGAAGCGGATGTGCTGGAAGCCCTGGAACTCGAGGCCGGTGGCGACCGCGAGCGGTTCGACCATCTCCTGCCCGATATCGAGCGACCCGGCGTGTGCGTCCATCGCGCACTCGGTGAAGGTCGGGCCGGCGGCGTGGTGGTTGACCGGGATCCGCGTGAAGAGGTGACTGCCCGCCGGCGCCGGATCCCAGCTGGCGTCGATGCCCTCCGGCGCGTCGTAGGTGCCGCGCAGCGTCGCGGTGAACCCGGTGAGCAGCTCCGGCACGCCGGTCTCCGGCGTGAGCGTCACCGTCTGACCGAACGCGGTCACCTCGACGGCGAACTGGTCGCCTGCCAGCGTGATGTCGCCGCTCAGCTCACCGGTGGCGGGATCGGCAGCGAGCTCCTGCTCGTCTCCGCCGGCGCGGACCACCAGGTGAGCGCCGGGGTCGCGGCGCGGGATGGCGGTGCAGTGGGCGTCGATGTCGCAGATCTGGTCGTCACCGCAGTCGTCGCACTGCTGGACGATGAAGTCGTGCAGCTCGCACGCGCCGTCCGATTCCGCCGGATCGGTCACCCACGGATCAGTGCGGTCGTACACGTCGGCGCGCACTCCGCGTCCCTCGGTCACGAGGACGATGCCGATCCGATCGGCCGGCTCGCAGCGAGCGCCGGGCACCGCCTCGACCGGCGACAGGTCCGCCGCCGCGTCCGGCGGATCCCCCGGGCCGTCGCCTGGGTCGGAGTCGTCGTCGCCACCGCAGGCGGCGGCGACGGTCATCGCGGACAGGAGCGAGAGGAGGCGCGACACGGGCGGGAAAGAATCAAGTTGTCGGCCAACCGGCAATGGCGAAGATCCGCGCGCTTGGCTCGGTCGCTCTCCGGATATCTGAGCCGGTCCATCACCCGTCCCTCGAAGATCTGACGGCTAGCGGCAGCGAAAGGAATCCAGCACCTCACGAGGCGACGGCGCAAGGGGAGGGCGGTCGCGCGGCGCTGCCGTGAACAGCACCGCCTTGCCGGCTCCGCACGGCTGGACGGCGACCGTCACGTCGAGCTGGATCTCGCGGCCGTCGCCGAACGCGTCGTAGGTCAGGACGGATCCGTGACCGTCGGCTCCGATGCGGGCCCGGATGCGCGCGAGATCGAGCGCCGGAAGATCCTTCTTGCTGTGGGCGACGGTCGCGGTGAGACCGCGGAAGTACGTGGTCAGCTCCGCCGCCAGCGTGGACATGTCGAGCGCGCCCGCGTCGCTCACGACCCACGCGAAGGCGTAGGTCCACCAGCCTGGCGCGGAGGGCTGGAAGAAGCCGGGCGCGAAGCGCAGCTCCTCGACGCCGCGGTGCGGGATGTCCGGCGCGAACTCGAGCGGGAACGGGATGGTCTCGGTCCGCCAGCCCTCCGGTACTCCCCAGGTGAACCCCGGCGCCGCTGGCGGACGCTGGTCCTCGCGCGAGTCTTTCTTGCACGCGACCAGGAGCAGCGGAACCAGCCAGGTACGTCCGGGAATCACGAGCGACCGTTCTCGGCGGCGAAGCAGTGCAGGTGGGATGCCATGCAGCTGGTGTCGTATAGCACGGGCTGTGCGAGACTGAGCGCGTGGCGCGCGCGACGCACGTCCTTCCGGTCCCGATCATCGGCCAGCGAACCGGGTACGAGTGCGGCAACACCGCGCTGACCTGCGTCCTCCAGTACCTCGGCAAGCACGTGAGCGTGGCGGAGGTCGCCCGGCTGGCCCGGACGAGCAAGAGCGGCACCGACCACGGCGACATGATCGCCGGCGCGTTGGCGGCCGGCGCCACCGTGTTCGCGCGCTCGGGCGGCGGCAAGCGCGCGCTCGACGAAGTCGTCTCGTTCGTGTCGCGCGGGCTGCCGGTCATCTGCGGCTGGTGGTCGATGTGGGCCGGCGACGTCGATCACGACCCGCGCTGGAGCCTGAAGGAGCGCGTGAAGCGCGACTGCGGCCATTACTCGGTGCTGCGCGGCTACACGCCCGAGACGCTCCTCTTCATGGATCCGCAGGACGGCCTGGCCGGCGGCACCATCGGCTACTGCGAGTACACCGACGACGAGTGGATGCGCGTCTGGTACGACACCGACACCCCACGCTACGAGCTCGTCAAGACCTGGTACATGGTCGCCAACCTCGACGGCCGCGCGTTCGCCCGCGAGATCGGCGCCGGCCAGGACCACCGCCCGCGCCGCTCATAGCCCCGGGCTGCGATCGCCCGTTCGCGTGAACCTCGCCACGAACGACGACACGCACGGCACGCTGATGGACGCTGGCTCGACCCGGTGGCCGGCAATCTCGAAGGCGTTGA
>Ga0310810_10008608_pt1 | contig 11759 bp, 10 predicted proteins | sample NCmetagenome_FD_207641 | JGI IMG/M metagenome (GOLD analysis project Ga0310810, IMG submission 207641) | Soil microbial communities from experimental microcosm in Duke University, North Carolina, United States - NC | ecosystem: Engineered > Artificial ecosystem > Soil microcosm > Unclassified ...
TCCGTTTTACGAGCAGCGCCACGCCGTCAAGCCGGGGCTGACCGGCTGGGCTCAAGTGAAATACCGCTATGGCGCGTCGTTCGAAGACTCCGTCGAGAAGCTGCGCTACGACCTCTATTACGTGAAACATCTCTCGATCCCATTCGATCTGACGATCCTGTTCGACACGGTCAAGGTCGTCCTCTTTGCCAAGGGTGCCCGGTGATTCGCAACGGAACGTCGATCGTGTGGGAGGAAGCGGAACAGGGGCGGATCGTTGCGCTCAACGTGGTCGGTCGCTATGTCACGCTCATTCTGGAAATGGTCGTCGGGCTCTTGATGCTGCCCTTCAATGCGAACCACCTCGGCGCGAACGAGTACGGCTTGTGGATGCTGGCCGCATCAATCGTCGCCTACTTTCCGGTTCTGGATCTTGGTCTGGGAAGCGCGATGGAGCGCGCCGTTGCACATCATCGTGCGGAACGCGATCCCGACGCCATCAACGAGGTCGCCAGCACACTGGTCTTTGCTTTTGCCGCCATTGGCGCCGTCGTGCTGTTGATCGTGACCGGTGTGGCGTGGAATACCGGGCGGTTCTTCGATCTGCCGCCTGCGCAGGCCCACACCGGCCGCATCCTGATGATGATGATCGGCGCTCAGGTCGCCCTCGGCCTTCCCTTTACGATCTTTGGCGGCATCGTGAACGGCTTCCAGCGGACCTATCTCAACGCCATCGTCAGCGGCTGCGTGAGTCTGTCAGTCGTCACCGTCAACGTTCTCGTATTGTGGAGCGGCGGCGGCCTGGTGGAACTGGTCGGCCTGATGACGGCGACGCGATTGGCCGGTTACATCGTGTACCGCCTGAACGCCTACCGCGTGTTTCCTGTGCTGCGGATCAGGCCCGCGCTCTTTCGGAAATCGCGCCTGCGTGAGCTGACCGGATTCGGCGCGTGGATGATGGTGCAGAACGCGGCGGTCAAGGTCAATTACGGCAGCGACGTGATCGTGATCGGCGCATTCCTCTCCACCGGGGCAGTCGCCGTCTGGACCGTCGCGCAGCGCCTTGCTGATGCGGTTCTGCAGGTCACCAATCAGCTGAACTACGTGCTCTTTCCGATTGTCGTCGGCGCCGACACGTCTCGCCGCAACGATCGGCTGGCCGAGGTGCTCGTCCAAGGGACGCGGCTCTCCCTTGCGACGATTCTCCCGGTGGCCGGATCGCTGGCGCTGCTCGCCGATGCCGTGGTCGTCGGCTGGACGGGACCGAAATTCGCCGCGGCGGGCATCATCGTCAAGATCCTTGCGGTGGTCGTGCTCGTTCGCGTGGGCAGCTGGACTGCCAATACGGTTCTGCTCGGCGCTGGCAATCATCGGCTAGTCGCCATTTCGAATTCCGTCGCCGCGGTGATCAATGTGGCGCTCAGCGTGGTGTTGATCCAATGGATCGGACTGCCGGGCATGGCGCTCGCGACGCTCGTTCCGATGACCGTGCGCGCGGTCGCCGTGATCATCCCGGTCGCCTGTAAGCGGGTCGGAATGCCGCTTTCGACCTTTTGCTCCGCCGCGGTATGGCCCGCGGTCTGGCCAGCGCTGCTGGTGCTCGCGGGGCTGGCACTCGTTCGCAACCCGGGCTCGACGTCGTTGTTTTATGCCCTGCTTCAGGGCGCGATCGCCGGATTGTTGTATGCCGTCCTGTTCGTCGGCTTCGCAATCGGGCCACGCGATCGCACGCGTTATATCGGAAAACTGCGCAGCCTGGCCGGCTGGCCACAACTGGAGGCCGCGTAGTCGATGAGGGGAATCATTCTCGCCGCGGGTAGCGGCACGCGTTTCAACGGTGCGATTTATCCGAAATGCCTGGCGCCATTCGAAGATCGCGCGCTGATCAACATTCAGCTCTCGACGTTGCGTCTGTGCGGCATCACCGACATCACGGTGGTTGTCGGCTTCAGTGCCGACAGCGTGCGCCTCGCCTGCGGACCACAGGTGCGCTTCGTCGAAAACACGCGTTTTCATGAAACCAACAGCCTCTATTCCCTCTGGCTGGCGCGACAGGTGCTCGATCAAGGCTTCGTCGTCATGAACTGCGATGTCCTATTCCATCCCGCAATGCTGATGGATCTTCTGACGGCGCGGCATGAGAACGCGCTGCTCGTTGCCTATCCGGAGCCCGACGCTTCGGAAATGGGTGATGAAGAGATGAAGGTCTGCGTGCGTCGTGGCCGCGTCGTGGACATTGACAAGGCGCTTGCACCGCAGCGAACCGATGGTGAAAACGTCGGCATCGTGAAGTTCAGCGCGAGTGGCGCGAGGCAGCTGATGCCGATGATGACCGAGCTGGTGGAGAGTGGCCATCTTTCAGCCTGGGCGCCGCGTGCCTTCCAGGCGTTCGCGCGTCGCCATCCGCTGTACGCGATCGGCACGCGCGGCCTGCCGTGGACCGAGATCGACACACCGGACGACTACCGGCACGGCCTCGAGAACGTGTACCCGGCGATTCGGAACGCCGTCGATCGCCCGACCCGCATGGCGGTAGGAGCCTAGATGGCGATTCGATCTTCGGCTCAGCGGGTCGACAACGGCGGCGAGTCCCTGAGCCACCCGGAAGCACTGCGCATTGCTGTTGTCGGCGGCGGTACCGGACTCTCCAACGTCCTTCGCGGGCTCTCCTCGCTGCTCTTTCCCGGTACGACGCGCAACCAGGAGAACGGCATGCCGGATCGGCTCGTCGCGATCGTCACCACCACTGACGATGGCGGCAGTTCGGGACGTCTGCAGAGAGAGCTGGGGAGCATTCCGGCGGGGGACATTCGCAACTGTCTGGCAGCGATCGCGGATAGATCGCTCATGACCGAGCTGTTTCAGTACCGTTTTTCCGGCGGCGACGGACTCGCCGGACACGCGCTGGGCAATCTGATCCTGGCGGCGCTGGCCGAGATCACCGGAGATTTCACCAAGGCAATCGAGATCGCCGCCAGCCTGGTTGGCGCCCGGGGGCAGGTCGTGCCGGCGACCGCGGACCGTGTGATGTTGTCGGCCGAACTGCTGGACGGCCGCACCGTCGTCGGCGAGACTGCAATCACCGGGGCCGGAGTCCCGATTCGCCGATTGTCACTGGTGCCCGAAGCACCACGTCCGGTCGATCAGGCAGTGGAAGCGCTGCGGCAGGCGAACGTCATCCTCGTCGGGCCCGGCAGCCTCTACACGAGCGTGCTTCCGCCGCTGCTCGTGCCCGAGATCCGCGACGCGCTGCAGGAAAGCCTCGCCTTGAAAATCTTCGTGCTGAACCTCATGACCGAACCGGGGGAAACCGAAGGGTTTGATGCCATCCGGCACCTCGAGGTCGTGCGTGCGCACGTCGACGTGCCATTCGACTGCGTGATTTTCAACACGTCGCCGATCGCGCCACCGCTCGCCACGACCTACGCGGCTGCCGGGTCCTACCCTATTTCTGTGACGACCCGCGACATCGCAACAATCCGGAAGATGCGAGTGCAGCCGTTGGGGGCTCCACTCGCGAGCGACGGACCACCGGGCAAGATTCGACACCATCCGGCCAGGCTTGCTGCGACGATCGCGGCGTGCGCCAGATTCGACGGACGCCGTGCGTTCCGTCCGTGCGAGGAGAACAATGTACGAACGCTTTTATAACCTTCGGGAGCGTCCATTCGCGCTGAGCCCCGATCCCGAATATCTGTATTTGAGCCGGGTTCACAGCGAAGCCCTCGATTCCATCCGTTACGGCATCGAGAGCCGTGCCGGCTTCATCATCGTCACCGGCGAGATCGGCGCGGGAAAGACCACGCTGCTGCAGAGCGTTCTTCAACGGCTCGACGACCGCACGGTGATTGCTCGTGTCGTCAACACAATGCTCGAGCCACGGGAGTTGCTCGACGCGATCGCGCTCGATTTCGGCCTCACCGACGTCTCGAAATCGAAGCCTGTGCTGGTTCGCGACCTCGGCATGTTCCTGGTCGAACAACGTCGCCAGGGACGGCGGCCGCTGCTGGTCATCGACGAAGCCCAGAATCTCGGGCCACAGGCCCTCGAAGAGGTCCGGCTGCTCTCCAACCTCGAGACCGAAAAATCGAAGCTGCTGCAGATTCTGCTCGCCGGTCAACCGAATCTGCGCGACACAATCGCTTCGCCCGAGCTGGAGCAGTTTCGGCAGCGGATCGCCGTCAGCTATCACCTCAGGCCGCTCGATGCCGATGAGACCGCCGCGTACATCAATTTCAGGCTGCAGCATGCGGCACTCGGTGAGCCCGTGCGTTTCCCGGACGACGCGTGCAGCCTCGTTCACCAGGTCAGCGGCGGCGTGCCGCGCGTGATCAATGTGGTGTGCGACGCGGCACTGGTGTTCGGCTACGCGGAAGAGCGGCGAACGATTGATCGGGCAATGATCGACGAGGAGACGTCCATCGTCCGTCGGCCTGCGGCAACCCGCACAGCCGCGGCTGCCCCTGCCGCGACGGCTGCCCGAAGTGTCACGACACCGGCGGCACCAACCGCGGCGCCACTGATGGCACCTTCGAACCGCGAGTGGATGACGCCGGTTCTCTCAACCGCGCAGCCGCGCCCAACGCCGGCCGTGGCCGCGCCGTCCACCGACGTGAGGGCGACTCAGACACCGAACATGCCGCCTTCGGCCGCAGGGAGCACCGACAGTCCATCCACGCGCGATCGTTCGCTGGCTGCCGCCCGCGATGCCGCTGTGGAGGCCACCGATCTCGCATCGGCGCGTGAAGAACTTGCCGCCGAGAGGGAGAGCATGGCGAGACGGCTGCGGGAGCTGACCGCGCGGGAGCAGGCGCTGCTCGAGCGCGAACGGCAGGTCGCGGAACAGCGCCGCATCATGGGCGAGGAGTACCGCCTGTTGCGGCAGACTCAGCCGGCCCGGCCAGCGCCGGCCTCCCCCGCCCGGTCGGTCTCGATCAACAAGCCACCGACCCCGGTGTCGGCGAGAGCGGCCGAATTGACTGTCTGGCAGAGATTGTCCCGTTTATTTGGCTGGGGCCACGCCGTGCGATCCTGATCTGATATTTTGATGAGCTGAGGGAGCGTGTAAATGAATCAGATCGCGGGCAATCTGCTGAATAAGATCCAGCGCCGGGAGGCACACGTCGGCGTCGTCGGCCTCGGATATGTCGGGCTGCCGCTGGCCGTGGAACTCGCCAAAGTCGGCTTCCGAGTGACTGGGATCGACCTGGACAAGCGGAAGATCCAGGCGATCAACAGCGGTCATTCGTACATCCCGGACGTGCCGACCGAGGAACTGGAGGCGTTGACGCAATCCGGGAAACTCGACGCGACGACCGATTTTTCCATCGTCAGGAAGCTCGACACGATCAACATCTGCGTCCCGACGCCGCTTCGAAAAACGAAGGACCCGGACATGTCCTACATCGTTTCGGCGGTCGAGTCGATCGCGGAGCACTTGCACCCGGGACTGCTGATCTGTCTCGAGTCCACGACCTACCCCGGCACAACCGACGAGCTGGTCCAGCCGACACTGGAAGCGAAGGGGATGAAGGTCGGCACCGACATCTTCCTCGCGTTTTCTCCAGAGCGCGTCGATCCGGGAAACCCGACCTTTCACACCGGCAACGTACCAAAAGTCGTCGGCGGGGTGACTGAGCACTGTCAAAAGCTGGCGACTGCGCTGTACGGTTCGGCGATCGCGACGATTGTTCCGGTGAGTTCGACACGCGTCGCTGAAATGGTCAAGCTCCTGGAGAACACCTTCCGCGCGGTGAACATCGCACTTGTCAACGAACTGGCGCTGATGTGCGATCGGATGGGCATCGACGTCTGGGAAGTGGTCGACGCCGCGCGCACCAAGCCGTTTGGCTTCATGGCATTTTATCCAGGACCGGGCCTCGGGGGACACTGCATCCCGATCGATCCGTTCTACCTGTCGTGGAAAGCCAAGCAGAGCGGGTTCGATCCGCGATTCATCGAGCTGGCCGGACACATCAACGGCGCCATGCCGGAGTATGTCGTCAGCAAGGTTGCCGACGCGCTGAATTCCAAGCGAAAGGCGATCAACGGGGCAAAGATCCTGATTGCCGGTGTCGCCTACAAGCGCGACATCGATGATATGCGCGAGTCTCCCGCCCTCGACGTGATGGGACTGCTGCGCGACAAAGGAGCAACGGTCTCGTACGTGGATCCATATGTCCCTGAGGTCCATGGCCGTGAATGGTCGGGCCGCGTCGACATCAAGAGCGAGGATCCGTCAACGATCTCGTACGGTCGCTACGATTGCGTCGTCATTGTCACCAATCACCAGACATTCGACTACGACACGATGGTGACGGAGGCCGAGCTGATCGTCGACACGAGGAACGCAATCCACAAGGCAGCTGCGCACGTGTTCAAGCTCGGCGCGCCGCACCCTGCCGCAGTCTGGGAGCGCGTCGTCGTCGGCTAGCCGAAGGCCGTACGACGCCCTATTTACATGGAAACTGTTTTCTGGGCGTCGAGTCTCTTCGTGTTGTACGTGTACGCGGGCTACCCGCTGCTTCTCGGATTATGGTCCAGGGCAGCGGGCCGTCCGTCGCGCCGTGCGCCCCACACCGCCCAATCCTGGCCGACGCTCTCGGTCGTCATCGCCGCGCGGAACGAAGCGCACCGGCTGCCCCGCCGTATCAACAATCTGCTGGAACAGTCCTATCCGCACCCGATCGAGATCATTGTCGTATCCGACGGTTCGACGGACGGAACACGTGATGCGATCGCCCCGTTCTCCGAACGCGTGCGCTTCATCGATCTGCCAAGAGGAGGAAAGCCGCGAGCGCTCAACGCCGGCGTTGCCGCCGCCCACGGAGACGTGATCGTCTTCGCGGACGCTCGTCAACGTTTCGCGCCAGGCGCACTCCAGGCGTTGGCGTCCAACTTCGACGACCCGGCGATCGGCGGGGCGACCGGCGAACTCATACTGGACGGCGAGCTGCACGGCGTCTCGGAGTCCACGGTCGCCGACGGCGTGGGCCTGTACTGGAAATACGAGAAGTGGATGCGGCGTCACGAAAGCCGGCTGTGGTCGACGCTTGGCGCGACCGGCGCGATCTACGCGATGCGCCGATCGTTGTGGCGACCGCTGCCGCCGGAGACTCTCCTCGACGACGTGCTCGCGCCGATGCGCGTCGTCCTCGCGGGGAAACGCGTCGTGTTCGAGGAACGCGCTCGCGCCTTCGATCGAGTGGCCGCGAATGGCGCGGCTGAATCCCGTCGAAAGACCCGCACGCTGGCGGGCAACTATCAGATCCTCGCGCTGGAACCTCGGCTGCTGATTCCCGTCGTGAACCCGGTCTGGATCCAATACCTATCTCACAAACTCGGACGCCTCGTGACCCCTTGGGCGCTCCTCGCTGTTCTGGCGTCGAGCGTTGCGCTTGCACCGCAAGGCTGGCCTTACGCGATGGCATTGTTGCTGCAGCTCTGCTTCTACAGTCTGGCGATTTTTGGAGGGGTCCTCGAATCCAAACATCGCCTGGGTGCAGGTCCTGCGGAAGAGCTGGAGCGCGCCGCCAGTTCACGTCGTCAGCGTTCTTGAGTCGAAACCTACCTCTATCACGGGCGGTTCGGCTTGGAATGCCACCACGTGCCGCACCCCATGGGCTGTCAGAGAGGCACGATGAAGACATTTCAGCGGCTGGCCCGAGTCGCCTACACGTTCGTGATGATGAACTACGCTGCCATTGCTGGCCTGATTGCGCTCCGCCGTGGCCGCGAAGTGTGGAAGTGAGAGGGACAAAAGGGCAAACGGAATGCACACCCGGCAGCGCAAGGCACACGAAGCAGACGAGGTTGACGAGCGGTGAGCGACAGCGAACGGCTTGCCTTCGGAGGTGGAATCCGCAACGCCGGAAGTGCCCGGATGGATCCTCGTCTTTCCGAGCGGGTCGCGACGGATACGATCGGAGATTCCGACGCAGAGCTCAAGGACAGGGTCGCGTACCGCGCACTTCTGGCGTTCATATTCGTGCTGTTCGTACGACCTCAGGACAACCTGCCCTTTCTGGAACCGCTCCATCTCGCGGAGGTGTTCGGGACGTTCGGGATCGTGGCGCTCGTTGCCGGGCGACTCGCTCGCGGGGCTCCGGTGCTGAGACTCTCGTTCGACTTCTTGTCAGTGCTCGCGCTGGCGCTAATCATGCTCGGCACCGCGCCATTTTCAATCTGGCCTGGCGGTGCCGTCGGTGTCGTGACCGATTTGTTCAGCAAGGTTGTCGTCGTCTACGCGCTGATCCTCAATACGCTGACGACACGCCAGCGCTTCGAACAGTTCGTCACCGTGGTGGTGCTTAGCTGCTCATATGTCGCCGTGAAGGCCGTCGTCGATTACGGCTTGGGCGTCCACCTGGTCGAGCAGAACCGCCTGGAAGGACAGGGCGGCCTGTTCGGCAACCCCAATGACATGGCGTTGAACATGGTCGCATTCCTGCCGCTGGCCATAATCGTGATGCTCTGGCGGGGCCGACCTCTCGTGCGTGGCACTCTGGCGATCGGGACGCTGGCGCTCGTCGCCGCCATCATCTTCAGCAAGAGCCGCGGCGGAACCCTCGGGCTGCTCGCCATGATCGCGGTGCTCCTCTATCAGGTTCGCCGCGTCCGACCGTCGGTCGCGGTGGCGGTCATCGTCGCGGGCCTGGTCACGATTCCTCTGTTGCCGTCCTCGTTCACCCAGCGAATGTCGAGCATCATGAACCCCGAGGAAGACATCACCGGTTCGCGCGAGGCGCGGAAGCGGTTGATGCGCGAGGCCTATCAGGCCTATCTCGATCACCCGGTCTTCGGCTTGGGCGCCGGTCAGTTTCACAACTACAACCCAGCCGACCGCGAGGAGGTCTGGCACGAAGCCCACAATGCGTGGCTTCAGGTTGCGTCGGAATTGGGCACGGGCGGCCTTCTCGTGTTCACCGTCATTGTCGGCAGTGGGTTCGTCGCCGGGCTCCAGGGAGTCGCGGCGGTTCGGCGATCGCGGCCGCGTCGGACACGGAGATCGCGCGAGCCCGCCGAGCTGATCGCGCGTCGTGACCGGCTCCAGCTGTACGCCTCCGCGGTGTTGGCCAGCCTCACGGGTTGGGTCGTCGCGGCGATGTTCGCCTCGGTCGCCTACTACTGGACCTTGTATTTGGTACTCGGACTGGCAATCACTCTCCGAGACATCACATTGCGTGAAGTTGGCGGGACCAGCGAACCTGCGCGGACGGTTCGCGGAGCAGAAGCCGCATGATCAGTGTTGTCATCGCCACTCGTGATCGCGCCCGGGTCCTCGAAGCAACGCTCAACGCGTTGTCCGAACAGCGGTCGCCAGGCTGCCCCTTCGAAATCTTGATCGTTGACAACGGCTCGGTCGACTCGACCGCCACCGTGGTCGCGGAAGCGGCTCGACGATCGAGCGCGCCCATCAGATATCTGACCGAGGAGAAGCCCGGCAAGTCTCACGCACTGAACAGCGCCGTCACGCAAGCGCGCGGCGACCTGCTTGCGTTCACCGACGACGACGTGCTTCCGTCACCTGGTTGGCTGGCCGCTTTCGTACGGGTCTTTTCGGAGACCGGTGCGGACTACGCAGCCGGTCGAATCCTGCCGCTCTGGGAGGCGCCGCCTCCGCGATGGCTGACGCCTTCGCTCCACGGCGTCCTCGCAATTCCTGACGGCGGCACGCGCCGATTGATCTTGAGCGGCAATCACGATCAGATTATGCCGATTGGCGCGAACATGGCGATTCGACGAACCGTGCTGGATACCGTCGGTGGCTGGAATCCTGACCTCGGCAAGCTGAAGGACACGCTGCGGACCGGAGAGGATCATGAGTTTGCGCTCAGACTCGGTGTCGCCGGGTTGAAGGGCGCGTACGAGCCAGAAGCCTCCGTGCTGCACCGCGTGCCGGCGGAGCGGCTTCGCCTCGCCTATTTCGCTCGCTGGTACTATGACAACGGTCAAATAGTGGCGGGGCTCGAGCGGAACTACCCTTCCACCGCCCATTATCTGCTCAGCGTGCCTCGCTACCTGTGGCGGCAGGCCGCGAAGGATCTGGGGTCGAGCCTGACTGGCGTGCTGACTGTCGATCCACGACGATCCACGTCTGGCGCAATGCGGCTGGCCTGGTTCGCGGGTTACCTCGAAGGATGCTGGACTGGGTCGGATGACCCGACCGTGACCGCGCAAACTCCGGTGATTTCACGGCCAACGCAATGCTGAACATCAGCGTCGTGATCGCGACGCACAATCGGGCGTCACTGCTGCGCCTCACGCTCGATCGCCTTCGCACGCAAGCGTTCTTCCCGGGCGATGAAGTCATCGTCGTCGACAACGCCAGCACCGACCCAACTGCAGAGGTGATCGTCCAGGCGGCAGAAGGATTCCCCGTGCCACTCTATCGGCGCCACGATCTGTCACCTGGCAAGGCGCCGGCATTGAATGCGGCCATCGCCGATGCGCGGGGAGATGTTCTCGCGCTGACCGACGACGACGTGCTGGTCGCAGAGGATTGGATCGCGAACATCCGGCGGGTGTTCGACGATCCGTCGGTGGCGCTGGTGGGCGGGCGGGTCGATCCCAACTGGCAGCGCGCCGCGCCCGCCTGGCTTCGAGTCGAAGAAGACGGCCGGTACGGAACAATGTCGTCACCGCTGGCGCTCCTTCATTATGGCGAAGCGCAGAACCTCGGTCAGCGAACGGCAGTGGGCGCGAACATGGCCATCCGGCGCGCGGTGTTCGAGTCGCTGGGAGGATTCGCACCGAACCTGGGAAAGCGGCGCGGAACGCTGCTCGGCGGCGAAGATCACGACCTCTGCCAGCGTGCGGTGACTGCCGGATATAACTGTGAATACAGGCCTGAATTGCGCGTCCAACACTGGGTCCCGGCCGAGCGGACGCGCCTTCGATACTTTCTCCGGTGGTTCTTCTGGTCCGGCATTACTCACGCGGTTATCGAGGGAACGACGGATTCGACTGGCGGGCCGGCCGAACAGTCCCCGACGTCGCCACTCCACTGGCTGCGGCGCTTGCTCCTGGGAACCGCAGCGGTCCCGCTCGAGGCGCTGTCGGGACGTGCATCAGCGGCGGCGGCGCAAGCGATGGATGCCGCTTACGCGCTTGGTTATCTCACCGTGCGTATTGGCGGACGACAAAATGCGCAACGTGATGAGGGGAGATTCAGCGGATGACTGAACACTCGACGACCATCGTGCCACTCGTCGGCACCCCCGATACGCACGCGAGCGAGGTCGCCCGCGGGGAACGATTCGAGTTCGGCGGAAACTGGGCTAGCTTCCTGTCCGTTCTCGACAATGAGCGCATCGCCGCCGCCGAGCGTGGCCTTCAGCGCATGCTGCAGGTTGAACGGCTGGACGGTAAGGCGTTCCTCGATATCGGCTCCGGGAGCGGACTGTCCAGTCTCGCGGCACGACGGCTGGGTGCGCGCGTCCACTCCTTCGACTACGACCCTCAGTCTGTTGCCTGTACCAGCGAACTGCGCCACCGCTATTTCCCCAATGACGACGGATGGACCGTGGAACGCGGCTCGGCTTTGGACGCAGACTACCTGCGGGAGCTCGGCCAGTTCGACATCGTCTATTCCTGGGGCGTTCTGCATCACACCGGACAGATGTGGCACGCGCTCGAGAACGCAGCGATCCCCGTCGCGCGTGGCGGAAAGCTGTTCATCGCTATCTACAACGATACTGGTACGCAAAGCCGCCGCTGGCACGCCATCAAACACGTGTACAACGAACTCCCGCCGCTTGCGCGAACACCGTTCGCGGTCG
>Ga0310810_10008609_pt1 | contig 11758 bp, 6 predicted proteins | sample NCmetagenome_FD_207641 | JGI IMG/M metagenome (GOLD analysis project Ga0310810, IMG submission 207641) | Soil microbial communities from experimental microcosm in Duke University, North Carolina, United States - NC | ecosystem: Engineered > Artificial ecosystem > Soil microcosm > Unclassified ...
GTCGGCGCGGGCGTCGATGAGCTGGGCCGTGATCCGCACCTTGTCGCCCGCCCGCGTGACCGAGCCTTCGACGATCGCGTCGACGTCGAGCGCCTTTGCGATCTCCGGGGCGGGCGGACGGGTCCTCCCGGCGTACTGCATGGTGGATCCGCGGGAAATCACCCGGAGCGAGCTGATGCCGGCAAGATCGGTCGTCAGCTCGTCGGTCATCCCCTCGGCGAAATACGCCTGCGTGGAATCGGCCGAGTAGTTGTCGAGCGGCATCACGGCGATCGAGCGGACCGTGGCACCGGCGCCGGGTGCCGGCTCTTTTCCGCCGCGCTTCATGAGGAGACCGGCCACGCCGAGGACGATGATCACCCCGATCCCCGCTCCGACGCCGAGCCAGCGGGAGCGGGTTGATCGTCGCGGCTCGGCGAGGCGCGCCGCGGTGTGCGTGGCGGTGGTCCCGCTGCCGGAAAGCGCCTGGACGAACTGGGCCGCCGGGTTGAAGCGATCGGCCGGATTCTTGGCCAGCGATCGCGCGAGCGCGCCGGCCACTTCCGGCGTGACGGTCGGACGGAGATTGGTGATCGGCGGCGCGTCGGTGAGCATGTGCTGGCGGACGATCGCTTCCGTGGTCGGGCCGGTGAACGGGGCCTGCCCGCCCAGCATCTCGTAGAGCACGCAGCCCAGACTGTAGAGGTCGCTCCGGCCGTCGAGATCCCGATCGCCCGCGGCCTGCTCCGGACTCATGTAGAGCGGCGTCCCGATCGCCATCCCGGTTCCGGTGAGCCGGTCGGCGCCGGCCGCGGACAGGGCGCGCGCGATGCCGAAGTCGGCGACGACGGCGTGGCCGCCTTCGAGCAGGATGTTCTCGGGCTTGATGTCGCGGTGGACCACGCCGCGCTGGTGGGCGTAGCCCAGCGCATCGCCCACCTCGCGCGCGATCATCAGCGCCTCGTCGATCGGGAGCTGCTTCTGGCGATTGAGCCGCTCGCGCAGCGATTCGCCTTCGACCAGCGGCATCACGTAGTAGAGCGTGCCGGCGGCGTCGCCGGAGTCGTAGAGCGGCAGGATGTGCGGATGGCGGAGATTCGCCGTGGTGGCGATCTCCTGGAGAAACCGCTCGGGGCCGAGCGCCTGGGCCAGCTCGGGCCGAAGCACCTTGATGGCCACCTTGCGATGGTGCTTGAGGTCCTCGGCCAGATACACCGTGGCCATGCCGCCGGCGCCGAGCTCGCGCTCGATCCGGTACCGGTCCGCCAGCGCGGCGCTGAGGCTCACCGCGCCAGCCGGGTCTTCAGATCCCCGAACCAGTTGTCCACCTCCACCAGCTGCGGCGCGCGCGCCGTCCCGGCCGAGGGGGAGCCGAGGAAGATGAACCGGCCGTCCCTGGTGACGTCGAACACCTGGTGGTAGATCTGCGGCCCGAACCGTGTCGCGCTGAAGAGGGGCTGGAGGGCGGGAACCGTGAACGTGGGGCCCGCCGCAACCTCTCCCGCCATCACCTCGCCGGCCCAGTTGATGAAGTAGAGCTCCCGTCCGTCGCGGGACCAGACCGGCGACGAGCCGCCGTCGTTGGAGACCTGCCACCGCCCGGCGTCGCCGGCCGCGAACGGTCGCACGTACACCTCGGCCCTGCCCGCCTCGTCGGAGACGTAGGCCAGCCAGCGCCCATCCGGTGAGAGCGCCGGGCTGAGCTCGGCGAACTGGCTCACCGCCATGGGGACGGGCGTGGAATCGCCGGTGGCCCGCACCGCGACGATGTCGCCGGCACCCCGGGTCGACGTTTCGGTGCGGAGCACGAGCCAGCGGCCGTCTCCCGACCACGTGACTTCCTGCACCGGCCGGTCGAGGTGCGCCATCAGGCGGTCGCCGCCGCTGCCGTCCACGTTGCGCGCATACACGTCGCCGACGGCGGGGCCGCTGTCGCGCACGAAGGCGACCTGCCGCCCATCGGGCGACCACGCGGGCCGCCGATCGCGGCCGCTGAACGTGAGCCGGGTCATGGGGCCGCGATCGAGCTGCTTGATCCAGATGTTGAGGCCGGCGGGGGTGTGAAAGCTCACGGCGAGGCGGCTGCCGTCCGGTGACAGCGCGAGGGAATTGAAATCGCCGACCATCGACGAATCGACGAGCGACGCGACGCCATCCCGGCCCACCCTGAGCGGCGTGCCCAGGTGGCTCCCCGCCTGCGCGATGACGTAGATCAGCCGCCCCGATTCCGACCACACCAGCTGCGGCACGGCGGTGAGCACCGCGACGTCCTGCAGCACCGGCACGCCGGGACCCGTGAGCGACAGCGTCTTCAGGTCGAACGGCGCGACCAGGAGCGTGCCGTCGCGCCGCGCGTAGAGCAGCCGTCCCGGGCGCAGGTACCAGGCGGTGACGATGTCCCTGAGGAGCAGCTTGTCCTTCATGGTGCGGAGGTCGAGCACGTGCAGGCCGCTCGTGGCGCACCCGGACGTGCAGGCGTTGAACAGCACGCCGCGGGCACCCGGGAGCGGCGTGGGCGACTCGATGCCGAGCCCGTGCAGCACCGCCTCGGGCAGCACCGTGGTGGAGGGCCCGCCATCGGCGCTCACCCGCCGGAGCTCGAGGAGCGAGCCGGACGGGTAGACCAGCGTTCCGTCGTCGAGCCACGCGATGCCGAAGCCGAACGCCGAATCGGCCAGCACGGTGCTCGCGCCGCCGCCCGAGCGGACCTTCCGGATCTCCCCACCGGATTCGTACGCGATCCACTGCCCGTCGGGCGAAAACTGCGGGCTGCGCGCGCGTTCGGTGCCCGCGAGCGGCACCGGATCGAGCGACCCGCGCTCCTTCACCCAGATCCGGCCGGCCGTGTCACCGACGAAGGCGAGGCGCGAGCCATCCGGCGACAGCGTCATGACGGGCCAGATCGCCGCCTGCACCTGGGCGCTGTCGCCCAGGGACACGTAGCGCCGCTCGACCGGCGCCTCGGCTGCGCGTCCGCGGAGCCAGCCCCACGCGCCGAGCCCGAGGAGCAGCAGCGCGGCGCCCGCCGTGGCCAGCATGGCCCGGCGATTGGCCGCACGATCCCGCGTGGCCGGCTGCCGGTGTGCGCGGGTGACGATCGTGCCGCCCCGCCCCGACAGCGCGTCGGCGAACTGCGCCGCGCTGGCGAAGCGATCGGCCGGCAGCTTCTCGAGTGCGTGGAGCACCGCCCCCTCGACTTCCGGCGGCACGCTCCGGCGCTGGATCGAGAGGCGGCGCGGCTCCTCGGTCATCACGCGCGCGATGATGGCCTGCGCCGTGGGCCCGGTGAACGGCGGCTCGCCGGCCAGCATCTCGTAGGTGACGCAGCCCAGCGCGTAGACGTCGCTCCGGGCGGTGATCTCGCGCTCGCCCATGGCCTGCTCGGGGCTCATGTAGTGCGGCGTGCCGAGCGACATGCCCGTCTCGGTCATCCGGGTGCCCGCGGTGCTCACCGCCAGCGCGATGCCGAAATCCGCCACCAGCGCGCTCCCGTCGTGGAGCAGGATGTTCTCCGGCTTGATGTCGCGGTGGATCACGCCGTGCCGGTGGGCGGAGTCGAGCGCGCCCGCCACCTCGCGGGCGATCCGGACGGCGTCGTCCACCGGGAGCTGGTGCTCGCGGTTGATCCGGTCGCGCAGCGACACGCCCTCGACGTACGGCATCACGTAATAGAGGAAGGAGTCGGCGACGCCCGAGTCGAAGAGCGGCAGGATGTGCGGGTGCTGGAGGTTGGCGGTGGTCTTGATCTCGGAGAGAAACCGGTCGGCGCCGATCACGGCGGCCAGCTCGGGCCGGAGCACCTTGACGGCGACCTGACGATCGTGGCGCAGGTCCCGCGCGAGGTAGACGGTGGCCATGCCGCCCTGGCCCAGCTCGCGCTGGAGCTGGTAGCGGTCGGCGAGGGCGGCGGCGAGGCGATCGGGAATCACGCTCACTGCATCCCGGAGAAGGTGAAGAGAAGCGAAAACCAGCTTCGCGTCTCGTAGACGTAGGTGCGGGGATCGTCGGCCACCGCGAGCCGGGCGGACGTGAACACCGTCGCCGGAGCATCGATCGTTAGGAGCGATGAGCGGCGGCCGGTGGCCACGTCGACCTGGTCCACCTGCGGCCGGGAAGGCGTGCCCGCCTGCACCCAGAGCGCCGCGCCGTTCGGGCTCCAGCGGATGACGCTGTCCGCGCCGACGCCGCCCACGGCCGACGGTGCGCCGCCGCCCACCGGATAGATCGCGTACTGGCCCGCCTGGCGCACGAGGACCGCGCCACCGTCGGGCCGCGGCAGGCCGGAGCCGATGCCGTCGGGCGTCATGGGCTCGAGCGACGAGGCGTCGAACGGGCTGCGATAGCAGCGCGCGGCCTTCCCAGCGGGCGCCCCGCAGACGAAGAGCGAGCGGTCGTCGAGGAACCTGACCGATGCAACCGACTGGAGGCCGGCCCACGTGAGCTGCCGCGAATCTCCGGCACCGGCGGGATAGAGCCGGAATCCCGCGGGCATGGTGAGCTGGCCGATGACCCAGCGCCCGTCGGGTGAGATCGCAGCCGCGGCGCCTTCCCCCAGCCGCACCGCGGGAGAGCCGTCGGTCTTCCGGAGCATGACGGCATACTGCGCCCCACTTCCCACGTCGGTGAACGCGACCCACTGGCCGTCAGGCGTCACGACCGGCAGGATGGAGCTGTCGAGCCAGGAGAGGTTGCGGTCGGTGGTGAGGCCCGGCGAGCGCGCGAGCAGGCCGTGGGCCTGGTCGTCACGCGTGACCAGCCAGCGGCCGTCGTTCGTGATGTCCTGCAGGGTGAGCGTGCCGGGGCTCGGCAGCGCGAGCCTGGCGCTGCCATCGAGGCCGGCCTCGTGCACCTCGAGGTTGGATCCCGCCTCGGACGCCGAGAACAGGAGGGAGTGCCCGCCGGGGCGCCACACGAGACCTTCCAGACCGGAGAACTCGGGGGACATTCTCTTCGCCTTGCCGGCCTTGTCCACCACCATGATCCAGCCGCGGTCGTCGCCCAGGACGTCGTGATTGAAGAAGGCCACCCGGTCTCCGGTGGGCGAGATGCGCGGGTCGGACAGGTATCCGGCGGCCGCACGGTACAGCACGGTGCCGGCCGGGTACTCGAGTTGCTGGTGACCGTCGGCCTCGCGGATCACGGCGAGCTGGGCGCCGTCCGGCGACCAGTCCGCCTCGTGCACGTGCTCCATTACCTCGCGCGGCGCCCCGCCGCCGAGCGGCATGCGGGCGAGCGTCCCGCTGAACACGCGGTGATGGTCGTGCCGCGCATGGGTGAGGAGCGCGAGCTCGCCGGTGCTCGACACCGCCAGGAGGTTGGTGGAATCGGGGCCCAGCGCCTCCGGCTCGGGATAGTCCGGCCGGATCACGTAGAGCCGCGGAGTGGATCCGTGCTCGGCCGCGCTGTAGACGATGGTCTTCCGATCGGGCGCCCACCGCGCGGTGATGATCGCCTCCTGGCGGAAGCTGTTCTGGGTCACCGCAATGTGGGCGAGATCCTTCCCTGCCGCGCGTCCGCGCTGGAGCATGTATCCGCTCGTCCCGAGCGCCAGGACGGCTACGCCGAGCGCGGCCTGGCTTCGCCGGTCGGCCAGCCAGTTCCTCCGCGCCTCTCGAACCCTGGTCCGACCCGGCCCGCTCAGCGCCGCGGCGAACTCCGCGGCACTCGCGAAGCGATCGGCCGGAAGCTTCTCCAGTGCTGTGAGCACCGCGTCTTCCACCGCCGGCGGCACGCTCTTCCGCTGCTCGGTGAGGCTCGCGGGCTCCGCCGTCATCACCTTGGCGACGATGGCCTGCGCGGTGCTCCCGGTGAACGGCGGGTCGCCCACCAGCATCTCGTAGGTCATCGCGCCGAGGGCGTACACGTCGCTTCGGGCGGTGATTTCCCGCTGGCCCATCGCCTGCTCGGGAGACATGTAGTGCGGCGTGCCGAGACTCATGCCTGTCTCGGTCATCCGCGAGCCTCCGCCCGCGCTCGACACCGCGAGCGCGATGCCGAAATCGGCCACGAGGGCGGCACCGTCGTGCAGCATCACGTTTTCCGGCTTGATGTCGCGATGGATCACCCCGCGGCGGTGGGCGTAGTCGAGCGCGCCCGCCACCTCGGTCGCGATGCGGACGGCGTCGGGCACCGGCAGCTGCTTCTCGCGATTGAGGCGGTCCCGGAGACTTTCTCCCTCGACGAATGGCATCACGTAATACGCGGTCCCGTTCACCTCGCCCGAGTCGATCAGGCCGAGGATGTGGGGATGCTGGAGGTTCGCGATCGTCTGGATTTCGCGGAGAAACCGCTCGGCGCCGATGACAGCAGCGAGCTCGGGCCGAAGCACCTTGATCGCAACCTTGCGGTGGTGCTTCAGGTCCCGCGCGAGGTAGACGGTGGCCATGCCGCCCTGGCCCAGCTCGCGCTGGAGCTGGTAGCGGTCGGCGAGGGCCTCGGTGAGCCGGCCCAGCGCCGTCGTCACCGGCCGCTCCGCATCCGCGCGTCGAGCTCCTGGAACCAGTGCTCGGTCACGATGACGGGGTGCACCGCCTCTCCCCGTTGCGCCAGGCGGGCCATGAGGAAATGGCCGTCGGGCGTGATGTCGAACGGCGTGTAGTTCTCGCCGGCGAGGGGATAGAGTCCCTCCGGCAGGCGGAAGAGGATGCGGGGCTGGCCCAGCTGCACGCTGGCGCCGCCGGCGACGGGCACGACCATCATTTCGCGGTTGGCGCTCACGTAGAACAGCTCGCTGCCATTCCGCGCCCAGATCGGCGCCTGCCCGCCCCGGACGGACACCTGCTGCTTGCCGGCGTCCACCTGCGGGAACGGGCGCAGGTACACCTCGGTGCTACCGGTCTCATTCGACTCGTAGGCCATCCAGTGCCCGTCGGGCGACAGCGCGAGCGCGGATTCGTCGAACACCGGGCTCGTGAGGAGTGGCGTGGCCGCGGTGTCGATGCCGGGGCGGATGGCGTAGATGTCGCGCCCGCCCGTCTGGTTGACGACGCCGCCCGTCCGGAGCGCCAGCCAGCGGAGGTCGCGCGTCCACGCCGCCTCGTACACCGGACGGCCCACGTCCACCACCATCGAGTCGGCGCCGGTGCCGTCGGCCGCGCGCCGGTACAGGTGGGCCGCCGAGAGGCCCCCGGCCGCGGGCCCTCGCGTCGAGATGAACGTCACCGTCCGCCCGTCGGGCATCCAGCGGGGCCGGAAGTCGGGGGCCGAGTCCAGCGACAGCCGGGAGAGGGCGCCGTGGGGCAGGTGCTTGATCCAGATGTCGTCGCCCGAGCTGGTGCCGAGCCCGATCGCCAGCCGCGTCCCGTCGGGCGACACGGCCCAGCCGGAGTTGCCCCCGAAGACCACCATCTGGAACGTCCACTCCGGATCGAGCGGCGTTTCCGCCCCCGTGCGATCGATCGACACCATGGTGTACCGCTCGGCGCCAGCGGTGGCGCCGAGGCGGGTGACGAACGTGCCGGTACGGGACACCGCATAGAGCGGGAGGTAACCGGGCCCCAGCACCACGACGCTGTCGCGCACCGGCACCGCCTCGCCCGTGATCACCGCGCGGCCCGGGTCGAACGGCGCCGCGAGCATCACGCCGTCGCGACGGACGAAGATGAGCCGGCCAGGCGCCACGTAGTCGCCCGTCGCAACGGCAGGCGCGAGAATCCGGGTCGTGCGGGTCTTCCGGTCGAACACCGCGAGATCCTGGCGGCTCCCGCAGGTGCCGCCGAAGCAGACGGTGAAGAGCACGTAGCGGGAGCCGGGGAGCGCGCGCGGCAGAATGGCCGGCAGCGAATCGCTCTGCTGCATCACTTCCGCGCTGCCGCCGGCGGCGACGACGCGCATCAGCGCGCGGCCGGCCGTCCGCACGTAGATGATGGACCCGTCATCCAGCCAGGCGAGGCCGCCGGTGGGCGACGCGGAGTCCGCAAGCTGGATGGCGGAGGCGCTGCCCAGGGTCAGCTTCTTGACGCGACTGCCCTCGACGAATGCGACGGCCTTTCCGTCCGGCGAGAAGACGAAGCGGCGGGCCCCATCGGTGCCGGGCACCGGCTCGGCATCGGCCCGGTCGTGCGCTTTCAGCCAGAGCCGGTTGCCGGGCCCGGAAAAGAGCAGTCGCTCACCATCGGGGGAGATCGCGAACAGGCCGGTGATCGCCTGCGAGTCCGGCATGGCGAGCGCGTAGCGCTGCACCGGCTCGGTGACGGCGGGCTGCAGGGCACGCCACGCGGTCCAGCCGGCGAGCAGGAGGACGAGCCCGGTGAGCGCGGCGATCGCGGCGGTGCGGGAGTCGCGGCCGCGCACGGGCGCCCGCATGGCGATGGTGGCGGCGGATGTCGCGCGGGCCGTCGTGTCACCGAGCGCCGCGAGGAATTCGCCGGCGGTGGTGTAGCGGTCGGCCGGGAGCTTCTCCAGCGCGGTAAGCACGACGGCTTCGAGGTGCGGCGGGATGGTGTGCCGCTGGGGCAGCAGCGGACGCGGCGTCTCGGTCAGCACCTTGGCGACGATGGCCTGCACGCTCGGGCCGGTGAAGGGCGGCTCGCCCACCAGCATCTCGTAGAGCACGGCACCCAGCGCGTAGACGTCGGCCCGCGCGGTGATCTCGCGCTCACCCATCGCCTGCTCGGGGCTCATGTAGTGCGGCGTGCCGAGCGACATGCCGGTCTCCGTCATCCGGCTGCCCGAGCCGGAGCCGGCCGACGTGATCGCGAGCGCGATGCCGAAGTCGGCGACGAGCGCCCGGCCGTCGTGGAGGAGGATGTTCTCGGGCTTGATGTCGCGGTGGACCACGCCGTGGCGGTGGGCGTAGTCGAGCGCCGAGGCCACCTCGCCTGCGATGCGGGTGGCGTCGGCGATGGGAAGCTGGGTCTCGCGGCGAAGCCGGTCGCGCAGGGACTCGCCCTCGACGTAGGGCATCACATAGAAGAGGAAGTGATCGGCTTCGCCGGAGTCGAAGAGCGGGAGGATGTGCGGGTGCTGCAGGTTGGCCGTGGTGCGGATCTCGGCCAGGAACCGCTCGGCCCCGATGACGGCGGCGAGCTCGGGCCGGAGCACCTTCACCGCCACGTGGCGATGGTGACGGAGGTCCTCGGCCAGGTACACGGTGGCCATGCCGCCAGCGCCGAGCTCGCGCTCGAGGCGGTACCGGTCGGCGAGCGCTTCCGCGAGGCGTTCCACGGGCATGAGTTTACCTGCGGAACGCCGCCGGGGTTAGTGGGGGACGGTCAGGAAGGCGTTTCCGTGTTCCCGGTCTGCCAGGCGCGCTCGATGTCGTCGGCCGCCTGCTTCAGGATCTCGACCACGCGGCGCACCGCAGGATCGTTGGGCCCGCGCCGCCAGGCGTGGCGGAAGGTGTCCTTCGCCACGCGGGCAAACTGGCCCTGCAGCTCGCCGATGGCCCCGCCGGTGAAATCGCGGACGGTCTCCCGCACGCGGTCCACGATCTCGTCGAGCAGGTCCTTGTGCTCCTCGAGGTATTTGTCGCCCTCGGGCGTTACCTCGTAGATCTTCTTGCCGCCCGCGTCCACGGCGCGGATGTGCCCCTGGTCCTCGAGCAGCTGGAGGGTGGGATAGACGGTGCCGGCCGACGGCGTGTAGCAGCCATGCATGTTCTCCTCGAGGGCCTTGATGACCTCGTAGCCGTGGCGGGGCTTTTCCTTGAGAAGGCGGAGGATGACGAACTTGATCTCGCCGGATCCGAACATCTGGCGGCGGCCGCGGCCGCGGCCGGGACCGAAGGGGAATCCGGGGCCGAAGTCGAAGGGCCGGCGGTGGCTGGACATGGGTGCTCCTGACTGCGGGATATGTCGTCCGTGCTATCGTGAGATAGTGCTTACGATATATCGGACGAAATAGCGTACATGTCAAGGGCGGCGCCGCCGTGGCGGTCCTTCGGCGCCTTCGATTCGCTCAGGCTGACCTCACCCCTCGATCTTGAAGATCTCCCGCCGCCCGCAGTCCACCAGCTCGTGGTACCCCTCGCTCACCCGCCCGAACTCCTTCTGCATCTCCTCGGACATCCCCTGCCCCGCCATCATCGCGTCGAACGCGGCGAGGCTCTCGACCTCCATCTCGGCCACGAGGGTCCAGTAGCGCTCACCGGCGAGGTCGGTCATGAGGCGCATCCCGCCCTGCCCCGCCGACTGCATCAGCTTGCCCATGGCCTGGAACTTCTCGACGAGGGGACGGACCTTGCCGGGCTTGCAATGGAAGACTTCGCGAATGAGGAGCATGCCTGCCTCCGGATTGGGGAAGCCGTAGATTCGGCCCGCGGACCCGGGTCGGCAAGCCCATCCCGGCTATTCTTTCCGCATGCAGCTCCTCGGTCTCTCCGGCAGCCTTCGGGGCGAATCGTCCAACACTTCACTCCTCCGGGCCGCAGCCGCGCTCGCGCCCGACGGCGTCACGGTCATCGTGTTCGACGGTATCGGCGACCTGCCCCACATGCGCCCCGATCTCGACGCGACCGCCATCCCGAGCGTGGTGCGCCTTCGGGCGGCGGTCGCCGAGGCCGATGGTGTCATCATCTCGTGCCCCGAGTATGCGCACGGCGTGCCGGGCTCATTCAAGAACGCGCTCGACTGGCTGGTGGGCGGGCCGGAGTTTCCGGACAAGCCGGTGGCGTTCTTCAACGTGTCGGACCGGGGGAGCTACGCGCTGGCGTCGCTGATCGAGACGGTGACGGTGATGACGGGGCGGGTGGTGCGGGACGGATCGGTGACGCTGCCGCTGGTGAGCGGAACGATCGATGAACGGCGCATCCTGGACGACCCGGCGCTAGCGGACATGGTGCGTGACGCGTTGCGGCGGCTGGCGGCCGGCATCGGCGACGGAACGCATATCACTCTCTCCCGAACTCCCCCAGAGCCCACCCCCGGGCCTTCACGATCGCCAGCGCCCTCCGATCGTGCCGGAAGCCCCTGAGGTTCGGCCCGCACATCATGTTCGCATGATGCACGTCGAGCGAGTCCACCACCGCCGCCAGCGTCCCCAGCGACGAGTCCCGCCAGCCCAGGTCCTCGAACAGCGCGATCCGGTTCTCCAGCAACGGTGGTGCGGGCGGCGGATGACGGCGCTGCTCCTGGTACGCGGCCATCCGGAGCAACCGCACCGTTCCCCGGAACCGCGCCTCGCCGGAGAGCCGCGCCGCCTCGCTCGCGACACCGGCCGCCACGAACGCGGGATAGCGCCGGCGGTACACCTCGGTGGCCTCGTCCCACCGCCCGAACCGCGCCAGGGTCCACGCGAGCGCCTCCAGCGCCTGCGGCTCGTTCGGGTCGAAGTCGAGCGCGTGCCGCGCGGCCCTGAGCATCAACTCGCTGTCGGGCATGCAGCCCACGATCTCCAGCACGTTGAGCGCCACCTGCCGGTCCCACGGCGCCAGCCGCTCGGCCCGCCTGGTATAGAACAACGCGGAGTCGAGCGAGCCTCCGCTCCACTGCCACCAGGTACCGATCAGTGATTGCATGTACCAGTCGGTTGAATCGAGCGCTGCCGCGCGCTTCGCGTCGGCTTCCGCGCCCTGCGGATCATCCCCCAGCTGGAAGCGGGCGAGCGACCGCTCGACCAGCGGCCGCGGATCATCGGGTGCCCGGCGGAGCGCCTCGTCGGCCGCGTGTTCCGACGCCCGGAGCCCCGTCCGGTACTCGATGAACCCGCGGTAGGCGGCAGCACCGTTCGCGCGCGCGAGTCCGAGCCAGAGCTCGGCCCACTCGGGGTCGAGCTCGAGCGCCCGGGTATACAAGTCGCGCGCCTTCAGCAGCTCGGACCGGGTGCGCCGGCTCAACAGCCA
>Ga0310810_10008610_pt1 | contig 11757 bp, 11 predicted proteins | sample NCmetagenome_FD_207641 | JGI IMG/M metagenome (GOLD analysis project Ga0310810, IMG submission 207641) | Soil microbial communities from experimental microcosm in Duke University, North Carolina, United States - NC | ecosystem: Engineered > Artificial ecosystem > Soil microcosm > Unclassified ...
GTCTACGAGAAGCTGTTCAAGGGCCGAGGTGGGAAATGAGAGTGTCGATCGCCATTGCAGGTACGGTGGCGGCCCTTCTGTGCGTTGCGGCCACGAGCAACGCCCAGCCGCCCGCGGGGGGCCGCGGCGGCGCGCCGGCAAACTACCCGCCGTACGAGCGACCGAAGAGCTCATACGTTCCGCCGAAGACGGCGGACGGCCAGCCCGACATCTCCGGTCTGTATCTCGCGATCCCGCTGCCGCGCAACATCGAGACGCCGCTGGTGCCAATGGCGAACCGCGCGCCCAACCGCGCGAACGCCGAGTTCTCGTTCAGCCTCAACGAGCGGCCGAAGCTGCCGGAGGGCGCGATCGCGAGGCCTGCCGGCGTCGATCCGCCGGACGGGAAGATTCCGCTGACGCCGGAGGCGTTGGCGCGGCGGAAGGACATCATCGCGAACCAGGAGAAGGTCGAATACCTCGACGGCCGCGTCCTCTGTCTGGCCCCGGGGATCCCGCGCACGACGATTCCCGCACCCGTCGTCGGCTACCAGATTCTGCAGAAGCCCGGCGCGGTCGTTCTCTTCTACGAGCAGAACCACCTGTTCCGGACGATTCCGATCGACGGGCGCGCGCCGCTCGACCCGAACATTCGCAAGGCGATGGGCGTGTCGCGCGGACATTGGGAGGGCAACGTGCTCGTCGTCGAAGTGACGAACTTCACGACCAATCTGAACAACAACTGGGTGATCGGCGCGATCTCGGCGACGCCCGGCGTGCCCGCCGAATCCCTCGCGACCGGTCACGGGATTCCGCACAGCGATCAGTACAAAGTGACGGAGCGCTACACGCCAATCGACGCGAATATCATCCACTACGAGGCGAAAATCGAAGACCCGAAGGTCTTCACACAGCCGTGGATTGTCGCGTTCTACGCCTTCGCGCGTGCACCGAAGGACTACGTGCCGGTGGAGTACGCGTGTTTCGAGGGCAACGAGAAGAACATCCTGCTGATGACGAACACCGACATCAGCAAGATTCGCGTAGCCGTGCCTTAGATGTACAGAATGGAGCGCGAGCCTTCAGGCGAGCGTGGAGTCGTTATGAAACGAGTGATTGCGTTGGCGGCGTTCGGCGTGCTGCTGCTGACGGGGGCGGCGGGCGCACATCACGCGTTTTCGGCAGAATTCGACCAGGACAAGCCGGTGCTGCTCGAAGGCGCGCTCACCAAAGCGGAGTGGACGAATCCACACGCGTGGATCTACCTCGACGTGAAGGACAAAGAGGGCAAGGTCCTGAACTGGGCGATTGAAATGGGACCGCCCAACGCGCTCCTGCGCCGCGGCTGGAAGAAGAGCTCGATGCAGATCGGCGTGATCTTGAAAGTCGAGGGCTACGCCGCCAAGAACGGGAAAGAGTTCGCGAACGCGTCGAACATCATGTTCCCGGACGGCACGAAGATCTTCGCCGGGACCGACGAGCCGAAGTGAACGCTCCGCCCCATGCCGGACACGCCGGTGAAGTAGGCAACCCACCGGCCGTCTGGCGAGACGAACGGACTGTCGGCGCCCGTCACGCCTGCAAGGCCGCGACCGATGAGCGCAACGATTTCGTACGCGCCGAGGCGGGAACCTGGCGTCAGGGCCGTTCCTCTGGACCCGCGATTATCGCGAGAGGGAAACGGTGATCTCCGCCGCGAACAGCATCGTCCGGTCGTTGTCCCGCGCGGCCCACTTGAGCAGCGTGGGAAGGTCGCGCTTCACGACGCCTTCGAACACCGTCCGCCCGTTCACGACCACGATCACGGGACGATTCAAATCGAACTGATCCGGGGACAGCAGCAGCGTGAACGCCGCCACGCCTCGGCTCTTCAGGTCGACGCGATTGCCGGTGCGAACGAGATCGACGCGGCCGGACTCGCGATGCGGCGGAAACATCATCTCGGACTCGCCCGCAAGAACTGTCGGCGCGTAGCGGCCGGTCAGCCGCACCGTGTCTGCGCCGCGCCGCACGCCGAGCATCAGCGGCCGTCCGTCGGGAAACCCGCGTAGCGCCTCCGCCAGATCGCCGCTCGCCGGCTGGCTGTTGATCGTCAGCACGACATCGCCGGCTCGCAAGCCGATCCGGTCCGCGTTGGATCCTTTGACGACGCGGTTGATATGCGCGCCGCTGGCGCGGACGCCGAACTCTGGCGCCGCGGTCGTCGACATGCGATTCACGTCCGGCATCGACGGCTCGTCCGGCCGCGCTGGGGCGAGGCGCTCGATCACGAGCCAGTGCGCGCGGCTCGGGAGGTTCGGCGGTCCGCTCTCCCATGTCAGCGTGTCCGGAAGGGGGATTCGCGGATGATCGGCCACGAACTGTTCGAAGGGCGCCTTCACCTCTGGCCACCACGACGTGTCGTGCCCCGCCGACGGCTGCGGGCGATAGACCAGATCGACGCCGCCGCCCTTCAGACGCTCGACGTACGGATCGACCACGCTCGTCGGATACATCGGGTCTCGTCCGCCGTTGACGATGAAGAATGGTTTGTTGCGGAGATTGTTCGGAAAGAGATCGCCGTCGGCGTCCGCGACCTCGTTGTCGAGCACCTTGATGAAGCCGTTGAGCGGCAGGAAGCTGGCGTACGGCGTGGTGTCGCGCATCGCGGCGTAGTACGCACCGGTCCCGCCGTCTGAGACCCCTGACAGGACGACACGGTTCTCGTCCACGTTGTACGTCCGCTTCACGATGTCGAGAATCGCGCGCAGGTTCTCCGTTTGCCGCCCGCTCCACCACGGCGCGTCCTTCCAGGCGTACGGCATCACGTAGATCTGATCCGCCCCGGCGAGCCGCGCGTTCACGCCGGCGCGAGGCGGGCCGCTCGATTCGATGCGACCGACGCCGCCGTGCAGTTGCACGCGCACCTGGTAGCGGCGCAGCGGGTCGTAGCTCTCCGGAATCTCGAGGGTGTAGAAATACTCGCCGGTCGCCGTGCGGCGCCTCCCCTGCACGACACCGCGCGGCACGTCGCGCGAGTACTCGCGTGGCCGCGAGTGCCGCGCTGGCCAGCATCGCGACCGCCACTTTCGCAGGACTAAAGACCTGCGCCAGTTTGCCCAGCATCATCGCGCCCGGTCAACGCGGTGGCAACGCGAAGCTCAGGATCAGATCACCACCCCGACGCCCACGCTCGCCGCCGCCAGACGCCACGGCGATGAACTCGTCGCCGTTGACCACGTACGCGGACGGCGACGAGAACACGCCGGCGCCCGTGTTGAACTTCCACAGCTCGTCGCCGGTTCGTGCGTCGAATGCGAAGAAGTACCCGGCGATGTTGCTGCCGGTGCCGACAAACACGAGGTCGCTGCTGGTGACGACCGATCCGGCCTGACCGAACCCCTCGAAGATCGTGCGCCACTTGAGCTCACCGGTCGTCGGATCGTAGGCGGAGAAGTAGCCTTTCGGTCCGCGCGCGCCGTTGAACGGCTGATCGATCGCGTTGACGTAAAGCAGCCCGGTGCGCGGGCTGTACGCCAGCGGACTGTAGTTCGTTCCGCCGCCCGTCCCGGGCGCGACGATCTGGTTCGGCCGCCGCGGCGTGAAGACGCGCACCGGCATGGCGCGCGCGAGCTGCGCCGGCGAAATCTCGATCGGCTCCACCGGACACACCGGCTCCATCGGCTTGCCGCTCGCCGTGAACGGAATCGGCTGCGTCGGCCACGGCGATTCGCCGGACCCCGCGTTGTCGGTCGGCACCGGCATCTCCTTGATCGGATGCACCGGCTTGCCGCTCTCGCGATCGAGGATGTAGAGGAACCCGTTCTTGCTCGCCTCGGCGAGCGCTTTCACTCGCCGTCCACCCACCTGCATGTCGAAGAGGATCGGCGGCGCGCCGGAATCAAAGTCCCACACGTCATGGTGCGTCTGCTGGAAGTACCACTTCAGCCGGCCTCCGTCGAGCGTCAGCGCGATGATCGAATCGGTGAACAGGTTCATCCCCGCGCGCTTGCTGCTGTCGCCGAACGGATTACCGACGGCGACGTAGAGCATCCCGAGCTCGGGATCGATCGCCGGCGTTTCCCAGATGCCGCCGCCGTTGCGCTCGCCGCCGACCCACGTCGGGCCGGCGACGTCCCAGCCCTGATCCTTCTCGTCCTGCGGAATCGTATTGAAGTGCCAGAGCACCTTCCCGCTCTTCGCATCCACCGCGAGGACGTGGCCGCCCGGGATGTGGCTTTCGCTGCGGGTGCTGCCGATGTAGAGCACGCCTTTGTAGTACTGCGGCGCCGTCGTGAACCAGTACCCCATGCTGACGGCCGACGTGACGTCGGTATACCGCTGGTTCAGCACGTCCAGGATGACGCCCGCCTGCCCATCCTTGCCGAACGTCGGAATCGGCTTCCCGGTTTTCGCATCGAGCGCGAACAGAAACGATCCGCCGGCGCTGTACACGACGCCATCACCGTAGACGACGCCGCGATTGCGGAAGACGTAGCCTTCGCGCGCGCCGCCGCCGAGCTTCGCCGTCACGTCGTACGACCACAACAGGCGGCCGTCCGCGGCGTCCACCGCATACACGCTTCCGCGCGAATCGGTCACGTACATCGTCCCGTCGACGACGACCGGCGTCGTCTGATTGCTGACGCCGTCGATCACACCGTGCTGAAAAAGCCAGCGCGGCGTCAGCGACTTGACGTTGGACCTGTTGATCTGATCGAGCGCGGTGTAGCGCGAGCCGGCGAGGTCGAGGTTGTGCAGAGGCCAGTTGACGGTCGCGGGGACGACCGGCGTCTGCGCGGCGGTCAGGGCCGAGAACGCGAGAATCGCAGCAACTCTTTGCATGCGGTGTTCACTTCGCAGGACCGACGTCTGGCTCGCCGAATGTCTTCGCATCGATCGGCACGTTCAGCTTCACGTCGCTGAACTCGAACGTGTCGCGGCCGTCCAGCCAGGCGAACGTCCAGTGGAACGGAAACTTGACGCCGCCGACGTCGCGATAGTCCGAGTAATCCACTTGCGTCGGCACGCGTCCGATCGGCGATCGTCCGTGACGCACCATCCGCACCAGCAGCCCGCTGGCGTCGTCGAAATACAGCGTCGCGAGGGTGCCGTTCGGACCGTTGCCCTGCACCACGGTCACGTCGCGATCGCCGATCGTCGACGGTACCCCGACGCGGAGGCTGGTGAGCGCCTGCGCGATCTGCGCGGGAAACGCGAGCATCGCGTCCAGCCGCGCGCCGTCGCGCTCGCTGCCGGCGAGCTCGTACTTCCGTACGACCGCGAGCGGCGTCGCAATCCAGCCGGTGCGGCCATCGTAGGTCCGCACGCTGACGCCGCGATCCGGGTACTCCGGAAAGCTGATGTGCGTCGTGCGCTTGTCGGGCGCCTGCGCCGACACGGTCACGATCCCGCCACCACCGAATCCCCGATAGCCGGAGCTCTTCCCCGTCGCGACGAAGCTCGTCACGCGCGCCACATTCTGCGCGCCGCCGATCGCCTGCAGATACTTGTCGATCACCGCTGTCGCGGTGGGCCCGTTCTGCATCTGCGGAATCAGATCGTCGACGTCCTCGACCGGCGGACCGTACACGACGTCCATTGTCATGGTCGTCACCGGCTTGTCGCGGCCGCGATGACACGTCCAGCAGGTGACGACCTGCCGGCCGTTGAAGCTGTCGCGGTTGAGCGCCGCGACCATCTCGACCATGCGGCGCGCGGTGCGCTTGCGCGGCGTGTCGAGCGCCCAGTCGACGTGATCGGTGCCGGCGGAGGGATGACAGCCGACGCAGTCCGAGCCGACGGCTGCCGACATGATGCCCATCGTCAGCATGAAGTCGTCGACGCCGATGCCCTTGAGCACCTGGACGTTCTTGAACACGTCCTCGACCATGCGCGGCTTCGCCGCGGGCTGAGGAGTCTGCGCGGCGAGATGCAGACTCGCGGCGAACGCCGAGACGAGCACCGCGCCGATGGCCGCGCGCATCGTCATCGTTTCTGTTGACGGAATTCCTGCAGGCGCCTTTCCAGTTTCCGGTAGAACTCGGGTCCTTCACCCGGATACCAGTAGCTGCGGTGGCACGACTCGCACGCGTTCTCGAGGTTTTCGCCGACGTCCCACAGCTCGTTGACGTCTTTGCGCTTGGCCACGTCGAGCGCTTCCAGGGCGACGTTTCTCAACGCCTCGATACGCGCGTTCCACTCGACCGGATCCTTCTCGACCTTGGCGGTGATCTGCGCCGCCGAGAGCTCCACGGCCTCTGGGCCCTGGTAGTCGTTGTCCTGGCCGGGCGGCGTGAACGGCCGCTTGACCTTCAACAGATACGCGCCTTCGGCAAGACCGATGGCGCCGTAGCGAACCTTGTCCCAGTCTTCTTCGGTCTTGGGCACCTTGTCGACCGCGCCCTGTTTCGTGACGGTGCTGCCAACCGCATCGAACAAGTTATCGGAGACGGGATCGATCATGTATTTCATCAATTCCTTGACCGACACGACGGGCTTCATGTCGCCCCAGAGCACGTTGCCACGCGGAAGCGCGGCCGACGTCGCCGGCGGCGGTGCCGGCGCGCCCGAGCAGGCCGAGAGCGTGGCTGACACGAAGAACAGGCCGGCGGCCACGAGGCGTTGACGTGTGCTGAGCATGGGTAGCCAGCATCATATCGCTAGATGTTTCGGGTGCCGATGATTTCGCGGGCCGGCGTGCGATCGCCCGTGCAGCTGATGCGCCGCGGCGCCGTCAGAAACCGCACCGCGTAGCCGAGCCTGCGATACAGCCGCTCGACACGCTCGGTTGCCTGATTCACGAGCACGACCGGACCCGGGTGCCCGGCGAGCCACACGGCCGTTCGCTCCTGATCGGCCCAGCCGAATCCGTCTTTTGCGTACTGCCTGAATTCGACGTCATAGGGCGGGTCGGCGTACACGAAATCGTCGCGTTCCAGTGGAACCGCTTCCAGATCTGTGCTCGTGAACGTCCATCCCGCAAGCAGATCGCGATAGCGAGTGAAGTCGCGTGTGTAGCGGATTTGTGCGTACCGCCCGAACGGCACGTTGAACTCGCCCGATCGATTGAAGCGGCACAGGCCGTTGAATCCCGTCCGATTCAGAAAATAGAAAATCGCCGCCGCTTCCGGGCCGGAGGACTCGCCGCTCGCGAGAAGCGCGTTGAAGCGCCGGCGATGCTGATAGAACAGCCGTTCGTCGTTCTGCATCGTGATCTCGATGCGAAGTCCGCGCTGCAGCCAGCTGTAAAAGTTGATCAGATGCGGATTCGCGTCGTTGAGCAACGCGCGGCCGGGCACGAGCCCCATCGCGACGGCCAGGCCGCCGCAGAACGGCTCGACGAGCCGCCGGTGCGCGTGAGGCTTCCACAGCGCCGCCAGGTGCGGCACCTGCCAGCGCTTGCCGCCGGCCCATTTCAGCGGCGGCCGGAGCGCTGCCGGCCGCTCGATTGTCGGCATGCGTGCCGACAGGTTAACCCGAGTCGGCGCCAGGGTTATGAAACCGGCGTCAGCGCCCCGGCGCGATCTTGTTGCCGATTTGCAGGTCCCACCCCATCGCGTCGGGCACGTGGAAGCTTTCGAGCGTGCCGGTCATGTCGGGGCGCGGCTCGCGCTGCCCCTCGCGGTTGACGTACACGACGTCGCGCTTCTTCAGCTCGGCGCGCACGCGTTCGGTGTCCCAGTTCGCGATGCCGAAGCTGATATGACCGATCGCGGCGGTCACGCCGTTCGACGAAGTGGGGACGGCGGATGGTGCGGCGTCGCCGCCGCGCGCACGGGCGCGCGCCGCCGCGTTGCCCCGGATGATCGCTCCCGCGATGTCGCCGATTTGCACCGACGCCTGCGTGCCGTTGCCGGGGCGCACGCTCCAGCCGAGCAGCGCCTGGTAGAACGCCGCGCTCCGCCGGTAGTCGGGCACTTCGAACGAAATGTGATCGAGGTACAGCGTGTTCCAGCCCGTCGGCTCGAACGGCGCCGGCGCCGGCATTTTCGCGGCGGCCGCAGTCTTTCTCCGCAGCGCTTTCGTGCCGTTCGTCACGGCAACGTCGAACCCGTCCGGATCCTTGACGTGGAAGCTGCGATAGTCCGAGCCCGCGTGATCGGCCACCGGCTTCAGACCGCGCGCCTCGAGCGCCGCTTTGACCCTGTCGGTGTCCCACGGCTCGATGCCCCAGGCAAAGCCGTCGAACACGGCATTGATCGCCGGACGATTGACGCCGAGTCCCGCGTCGGTAATCGCCGCCGGCGGTGGGCCCGTCATGCCCCCGCGAATGAGGATGCCGCCGGAGTTCTCGCCGATGTCGAGCAGCGCCTGTTTCCCGTCGTCGCTGCGGATCTTCCAGCCCATGAGCGTCGCGTAGAACGCGGCGGCTTTCTTGTAGTCAGCGCAGCGATAGGACAGGTGATCGAGCCACACCGTTTTCCAGCCCGTCGGCTCGAACGGGGGGACGAGCGGCGTTTCATCGCGCTGCGCGCCGTCGCGCTGCGCCGCTGCGCTGCGGGGGAAGACTGCCGCGACGGCCAGCAGTTGCATCAGTTGACGCCGGGTCATGGTGGCCGTCATCGCGTCCCTTTCTGCTCGGGCGCCGCGCACGCCCAGTTCGCCCCATCCTTGAGATCGCCGGTTCCCTTGTATTTCGCGTACTGCGGATACGGACACATCGGGCGCGTCAGTCCTTCCGCGCCTTTGCCGAGCATCTGATCGGGCGCGGCGCCTCGTTCCACCCAGTTCTCGAGCGTTCCAATCGAGTCGAACGTGTTGACGCCCGGCCCGCCGCCGCAATGGCCCATGCCGGGCGCCATGAAGAGCCGCATCCAGTCGCTCTGGTTGCCGCTCATCTTGCTCAGGACCGAGTCGTAGTACCAGATCGTGTTCTCCGGCGTGATGCCGGTGTCGGCCCAGCCGTGGGTCAAGAGCAGCTTCCCGCCGGCCCTCTTGAACGCGCCGAGATCGGGGTTCACCGAATCCACGTAGCCGACGGCCTTGTCGATGATCGGCATGTCGCGATCGAGATCGAATGTCTGCCAGTCGAGATTCGGATCGTTGAACGCGATGCGCACGATGTCGAACACGCCGCCCGGCGCCTGCGTCGGAGGACGCAGCGGCGGGATGGGATTCCCGAGCGCCTGGCCCGAGAAGATCAGCTCACCCTTCGAGTTCTTCACACCGCCGTAAAACGTGTTGACCGTTTTCAGCTGCGCCGCCGTCAGGCACGTGTCGTCGTTCTTGCCCGCGGCGCATAGCAGCTTCGAAAAATCCACGCTGCACTGCCGTGGATTGTTCAGAAACCCTTCTTTCAACGTGTCGCACTTGTCGGCGACCAGCTGATTCACCAGCGCTGCTTTCCCCTCGCTCAGGCTCCCATCGGGATGTCGGGAGAGCTCGACGCTTCGCGCAACGCCCGCGGTCCACATGTGGATATGGCGGTTCGCGAGCGAGCCCGCAATGATGCCGTTGTAGTCCTCGGGATATCGCTGGGCCTCCATCATCGCCATGCGGCCGCCGGTGGAGCAGCCCTTGAAGTACGAGTACTTCGCCGGCTGATCGTAGAAGGCCTTGACGATCTCCTTGGCCTTCAGCGTCATCTCGTGCGTCGCCCGGTAGCCGAAGTCGACCATCTTTTCCGGGTGGCCGATCGCCCAGTCGCCCCCCTGTTCCTGGTGGCCCGTGTCGGTGCCCGCCGTCGCGTACCCGCGGCGCAGCGCATCGGGCATCTCGCTCGTCCGCGCCTGAATGGACCCGGCAAAGCCGCCGTTCCCGCCGGCCAGAAACTTCCCGTTCCAGTTCTGGAGCGGCAGCCAAAGCTCCATGTTGATCAAGGAGTCGGGCGTCGGCTTGAGGACGATCTGCACGCGGCAGTGGTCGGGGATGTTCGCGGGCGGCGGTCCGCCTCGTGCGGCCGGCGCACCCGCGCCGCGCGCAGCGCCCGGGCCTGCGGCGGGAGCTGCCCCGCGCGCCGGCGGCGGACCCTCCGGCACAACCGCCGCCGAGGTAATGGTGGCGTCAGCGAGCTTGAGACTGGCGAGACTCTCACACGGCATCGCCGCGGCGGCCGCGAGAAGCAAGAGCGCGCTGCCTATCATGGCGAACCTCCCGACTTTCCGAAGCGCGGCTCACCCTATCACATCAGGGGATGGTGCGCTCGCCGCCGGCCGGGTCGAAGCCGCATCGCTCGCGAATCCGCTCGCGAAAGCGCTCGCGATCCTCCGGCGACATCCGGTCCCAGCGCTCGGCGACGCGATCCGCCATGCGGTCGACCAGCCGCTCTTTCAGGCGAAGCCGCATCTCCGGCTCGGGACGGCGTCCGGTATGGAAGCCGCCGAACAGGATGCGGCACAAGGCCAGAAGGCCAAGCCCCTGCCACCATGTGATCTCGCGCCAGCCGAACAGCGGCGGCAGCAGCCAGTTCCACAACAGCCGGACGACGGCGCCCCCGAGTACGGCGAAGGCAACCATGCCCGCGAGTGCCGCCGGAACGATGAACATCCATCGCTTTCTCATATGTCATCCCTTCTCGAGCTCGTCGTAGATGCTTTGCAACCGCTGGCGCAGGCGCCGCACGGCATAGTGTTTTCGCGAGAGCAGCGTGTTCAGATTGACGCCCGTGCGCGCGGCGATCTCGCTGAAGCTCTCGCCTTCCAGTTCGTGCGCGACGAACACCGCGCGCTGCTCCTCCGGCAGCTCGTCGATCGCCGCCGCGATCTCGTCGACGAGCACGTTGTGCGCGTAGGCGGCGTCCGGCCCTGCATCAGGCGACGGCAGCAGGTCCTCGAGCGGCAGCAGATCGTCGTCGACGGGTGCCGACGCCTTCCGGCGGAACAGGTCGATGATGCGGTTGCGCGCCACGCGGAACAGCCAGCCGGTGAGGTGATCGATCGGCATCAGCAGCCGGTTCGCTTCCACCAGCTTCGAGAAGACGTCCTGCAGGATGTCCTCCGCGTCGCGCGGGTCCGCCACGCGGCGGCGAATGAACCGCCACAACCGCGTCCGCTCCCGCGTCACGACGTCCGCGATCCGCTGGTCGTCGAGTCTCTCCAGGTCGACGTCTCTCTATGGATGAAGACGAATCAGACGCGCGGATATTGCATCAGGAGGGCGCGCCACAATCGAGGATAATCGCGTTGTGAAAGCCGGCGATGCCATCTCCCACTACCGTATTGTCGAGCCGCTCGGCGCCGGCGGCATGGGCATCGTCTACAAAGCCGAGGACACGAAGCTGCGGCGGCTGGTTGCGCTCAAGTTCCTGCCGATGTCGGTGGGGCAGGACCAGAACGCCAAGGAGCGCCTGATCCAGGAAGCACAGGCGGCGTCAGCGCTCGACCACCCGAACATCTGCACGATCTACGAGATCAACGAAACCGAGGACGGACAGCTGTTCCTCGCGATGGCGTATTACGAAGGCGAGACGCTGAAAGCACGGCTCACCGGCGGGAGGCTCGACGTCGAGAGCGCGCTCGATCTGTTCCGCGGCATCGTCCGCGGCGTCGCCGCCGCTCATGATGCGGGCATCATCCACCGAGACATCAAACCGGCCAACATCATCGTCACGGCGAGAGGCGAGGTGAAGCTGCTCGACTTCGGCATCGCGAAGGTCGAGGGACAGACGGCGCTGACGCGGACGGGATCGACGCTCGGCACGGTGGCCTATATGGCGCCCGAACAGATCACCGGCCGCGCGATCGACGCGCGCGTCGACGTCTGGTCGCTCGGCGTCGTCCTGTTCGAAATGCTGGCGGGCCGCACGCCGTTCACCGGTGAGCACGACGCGGCGCTCCTCCACGCGATTGCAAGCACGGC
>Ga0310810_10008611_pt1 | contig 11755 bp, 9 predicted proteins | sample NCmetagenome_FD_207641 | JGI IMG/M metagenome (GOLD analysis project Ga0310810, IMG submission 207641) | Soil microbial communities from experimental microcosm in Duke University, North Carolina, United States - NC | ecosystem: Engineered > Artificial ecosystem > Soil microcosm > Unclassified ...
AATCCGAGCTGGCGATCCCGATACGCATCGAGGAGGTCGTTGTCGGCGTGCTCAATGTCGAGGATACCAAGCTTCACGCGTTCGACGAGATGGATTCCATCGTTCTTGAAACGCTCTCCGATCAGCTCGGCGTCGCCATCAAGAATGCCAAGCTCTACGAAGAAGTCCGGCGCGCGAATATGAAGCTTACCGAGCTGGATAAAATGAAATCTGAGTTTCTGGGGATCGTTTCGCACGATTTTCGCTCGCCGCTGTCGAGCATCATGCTCGCGAGCAGGGCGCTTCTGAAAACCGAGGCGGTCCAGGACATGCCGAGGATGAAAGAATATCTTCAGCTGATTTTAAATCAGGCGAACAGGTTGAACCAGCTGGCCGAAGATACGCTCTCCATCACCAAGCTTGAATCCGGCAGGCTCAGCTATCACTTCAAGATCGTCAACGTCGAGCGGCTGATCCAGGATGCGGTAACGCTGGTGAGATTTTCAAGCAGGCATCAGTTCGATTATACGATCGATCCGAAGATTACGTTCATTAAAGGCGACCAGTCGAAGCTGAGGCAGGTTCTGCAGAACCTTGTCGGTAACGCGGTGAAATATTCGCCTCGCGGCGGGAAGGTCACGATTACAGTGGACGATTATTCCCCCGAGCAGATCCTCATTTCGGTGACGGACCAGGGAATGGGCATTCCCGCGGAACAGGTGGACAAGTTGTTTCAAAAGTTTTCGCGCGTCGACTCGGGCGAGACCCGCGAAATCAAAGGTGCAGGGCTCGGACTGTGGATTTGTCGCGAAGTGGTCGAGGCGCACGGCGGAAAAATCTGGATCGAGAGCGAGCTCGGCAAAGGGACCACGTTTAAACTAACCCTCAACAAAGCTCAGGAGTAGCGCGGCCTCAATGCGCGTGGCGTGTAGGCCGGGCGTTCCATATCCGCGTCATGAAGAACCCTCCGATCGCGGAGAACGGAATGATCGTACAAACCCAGACCCACGCGTTCGCCGGGACATAGCCGGCTCCGCCGGGGTTTCCATCCCACCCGTACGTCTTCAGTATCCATCCTAATCCGAATCCGGTAAGCCCGCTTGCGACATACTGAATGCCGTCGAGCATTCCGGCGGCGCTTGCGGCCGCTTTCTTCCCTCCGAAATCCATCGAGGCGGTGCCGGAGAGCATTCCATGCACGCCGAAGATGAAGAGGCAGGAGACTCCGATCAGCAACGTAGCGGCCAGAGGTGAAGGAGCAAATCCAAGGGCCAGCAGCGTGAGAATCTGGCCTATATAAAAGATAAACGCAACGGGGGCGCGCCGCGATTGAAACACTTTATCTGAAAGAACCCCGCAAATGATTCCGCCGATGATGCCGCCTACCGTGACGCCCGCCCCGGCTAAGCTGAAGAGGGCCGTGCCGGCTTTCACTCCGTGGACTTCGTTCAGAAATTCGGCAAAGTAGAGGAGCAGGCCCTGCCGCACAAATCCCGTGCAAAACTCGGCGCACGCGATCGTCACGATGACCGGGTGCGAGAAGACTTTCTTGGCGAGGTATTTGAAATCGACGGGAGTTTCGTCTCCGCTGGAAGCATCCCCGGTATCGAAGTCTGAATATCCGGCCTGGCTCGGCTTGTCCCGTACGAAAAAGTAGTCGACAAGGAACATGATCCCCATCGCAATGGAAGGAATTATGAAGACCATGTACCATGAAAACATCGAGAGAATCCATCCCCCGACGGTGATCGCGAGAAAATACCCTGCCGCAATCATTCCGCCAAACACGCCGCCGAACACCCCGCGTTCCTTAACATGGAACCATGCCGCGTTCACCTTTACGACAGAAAGGGCTCCGAAACTCTGGAAGTACATATTGACCGAATAGAGGAGCGACATCCCCACGAGCACTTTGGTAGTCCATCCGTTCAGAAACAGCAGGCCGATAATGAGATTCAGAGTGAGCGCGCCCACCGCACCAATGAGGATCGCTTTGCGTCCGCCGATCCTGTCAGCGAGCGGGCCGTTAAAGATGACGCTCAGGGCGTACGTCCAGAACCCGGCAGTCGCGATGATTCCCATCTCCGCTTTGTCGAGCTGGAACATGCTTCCCATCTGGCCCTTCACGACGTTAAAATTGTATCTCCCCATATAGTAGGTCGCGTACGTGAGGCCTAGGGGAAACCAGTTCGCGAAGCGGCGAAGGCGATATTCTTTGCTGTGTGTCGGCCTTTCGGAAAGTTGGGTCTCGGTAGTATGCATTCTGGTTATCGGTGATGAAAGGAATGACTGTAGATAAGGAATTATGCCTAATTTTCCAAAATACTATCCGAATGCTACCCGGGAAAATTGCGCAAGAGCTCGTATGTATAGATGCCCGTATTGTGGCCGTCGCCCCAGGTGAGCTGGAGGGCGTACGAGCCCACCGGCTGAACGGCGTTCAGCTCATACCTGCCTGGAGTCCGTTTGTCCGGTTCCGGAGGCACATACTCGTGGAGGAGGATCCGCTCTCCCGAACAGCCGGCGCAGGGGCAATGGTCGCGGAGGTTTTCCAGCGTGTAGGTTGTTTCCTTGCCGTCGTTCCAGACGATTTTCAGCTCAGTCGGGTTAACGCGCTTGATCGATGTGGGATGCATGGTTAGCTCGTTGAATAGTTGAATATAACAATAATTATGTCTCAGTTTTCACACAGCAGTTTGACTCCTGACTACTGGAACGTACAGAGCCGATTCCAATCCAGAGGGTGAGGCGGCCCGGTTGCCGAAAGTCGCACCGCTTTCCACATCTCAGTTTCCTTGCCAATGGCACCAAAATTGCTCATTGCGCGATTGACCCACTTACCTTTAGGAGCGGCCGTGAGAACCTTGAGAATACTAGTGTTCGCCTGTTTGCTCGCATCCGGAGCCGGACAGGTCTTTGCCCAACCACTCGAATCGCCTGATCTTAAACTTTCCCTTTTGCGGGGCAGCTGGGAAACCCATACCTACAGGGAAAAATTCAGGATCGCATTTCTCGATGATAAAAGGATGGTCTATGACCGGGAGCCGGGTGAATATCGCATCGACGCAATGATGCTCAGGATCAGGACTGATAATCGGGACTACCAGTATGAGTACGCTCTGCAGAACAACAAACTCGTCCTCTCTGATGTCTACGGAGACAAGTTTGAGCTCAGGCACGAACGCAACGGAATCTATGAAGATAAGTGTGTGGGAGAATATTTCTCAGAAATTGATTCATCAGGATGCGAGGAGCATCTGTCGCTGAAAGACGACGACACGTTTGTTCTGGAGAGTCAATGCCCCGATCCGGATTCTACAAAGCGGGGAATTGTTGATATCGATCGCAGCGAAGGGGTATACCGGCTTGAAAATTCCCTGATCCTGCTGACATTTGCAGACGGGACTGTGGACCAGGCAATCCCGAGGTTCAGGGGAGAAGATGGCGAGATTGGATTCCTCTCATTTCATGGAGTGATCTTTGACAGGGACGGTAATATCGATTTCGCCTACGATCCGACCCGGGGATACCAGCCTCCACTTCCGTGCTGGGATTGCCCACCTCCGCCGTGCCTTAATTGCGGCTGTGTTGATTGTGGTGATCCGGGACCGCCACCCGGAATTCCGACAGGAGGAGGGGGCGGAGGTTCATACAATCCTCCACCGACACCGACCCGCGAGCATCGCGAGACAGGCACGACGAGAGGAAATTCCGAACCATCCGGCAACAGCGGGGGCGGCTCGCGGGGACAAGGTACGAGAACAGATTCAGCCCCCAGCTCACCTGCCCCGGAGCCTGCGCGTCAAACAGGGTCGACACGGGGAGACGCCGGGACGCCGGGTCCCGCAGAAACCGGGTCCCGTGGTAGTGGCAGAAGGCCATAGGCCTCGTAAACTTGCCTGAAGACTAAAGCGAATCCCGGAAGCCAGAGGGTTGTAGGCGGGCGACGGCTGCTAATTTGAGGTTTGCTGGCGCTGTTTCTGCTGAATGTCTTCTATGCGCCTGGCGACATCGTCATAAAACTCCCTCCACCGGTTGATATCGATCTTGTAGGATTGGATGGAGGAATCCACCTCTGAAGAGCTCGTATGGTAGGCCTGATATACACTGTCGAGCTTCACCCTGCCCTGTGCCGAATCCAGCCTTGAAATACCGTTTTCTTCCCTGACAATAAGCACATCCGCGTAAACCTTTACCAGAAGGTCACGGTCCAATGCAGAACCGGAGGTGTGCCCGTTTCGGCACGCCAGGGCGAGCAGCAGGCTGAGTAAAATGTATGACTTTTTCATCATTTCTTGCTATTATTGTAACAAAATTGATGAAAAGTTGCAATTTCTTTGAAGTCCGAAGAGCCAAGTTACCTTGACTTTCAGCCTCATTCTTTGTATTTTAGTTCGCCAACAAATCTATTTCTGCTATTTTTTTTCAATCCTTAGGAGTTTTATGGCTAATACATCGGATTTCAGGCCCGGTATGTGTATTCGTATGGATGGCGATCTCTGGACGATCGTCGAGTTTCAGCATGTCAACCCCGGAAACTGGCGTGCTTTCGTGCGCGCGAAGCTGAAAAGCTTGAGGTCTGGAAAGGTTATCGAAACCCGGTTCCGTGCCGGTGAGTCTGTAGACGCCGTGCGCGTAGAGACCAAAGAGTACCAGTATCTTTACCATGACGGTACAGGGTATGTCTTTATGGATCAGGAAACGTACGATCAAATCAGCGTCGAAGAGAAAGTCGTAGGCGAGGGGGCTTCCTATCTTAAAGAGACGGAAACTGTAGAAATCATGTTCAACGGATCCGAGATCGTCGCTCTTGAAGTGCCGGTCACGGTTCATCTCAAAGTAGTTGAAACTGTTCCCGGAGTTCGCGGCGATACGGCCACGGGAGCACAAAAACCTGCCAAGGTCGAAACAGGCGCAACCGTCAACGTGCCATTGTTCATCAACGAAGGCGACATGATCAAGGTCGACACTCGCACCGGCGATTACGTCGAGCGGGTAAAGGCCGCGTAACCGCGCCATCAGCATTTCAGCGATCGTTCGTATTGAACGACATTCTGTTAACTCTGCACGATATCAATAAATCGGAGAGATTATGGATCTAGCCTATCTAAAGAAATTAGTGCGAATCGTCGAACACAGCGGTGTCGACGAAATCGAGGTGGAAGAGGAGGGCTTGCGCATTCGCATAGCACGAAATCCGCACACTAATTCGGTAGGTATACATTCGGCGGTTCCTGCGCCTGCAATGCAGGTTGCGGCACAGGCGCCGGCGCCGGCAGCCCCCGCGCCTGCCGCGGAAAAGCCCGAGGCAAAGTATCACGAAGTTAAATCCCCCATTGTCGGCACATTCTACCGGGCCCCGGCCCCCGACGCCGACTCTTATGTCGAGATCGGCCAGACCGTTCAGCCGAAAACTGTTCTCTGCATCATCGAGGCGATGAAGCTCATGAATGAAATCGAATCAGATGTCGGCGGAAAGGTCGTAAAAATTCTTGTCGAAAACGGCAAACCTGTCGAGTACAACCAGCCGCTCTTCCTTATCGAGCCGATCTAGTACCATTCACTATGGTACTTCAACAGCACGCACTATCATCCATTACTCTGCGGTCACTCCGTGTTTAAAAAAGTCCTTATAGCAAACAGAGGAGAAATTGCGCTTCGCGTCATCCGGGTCTGCCATGAACTCGGCATCAAGACGGTGGCCGTCTACTCGGAAGCCGACAAGTACTCTCTGCACGTGCGTTTCGCCGACGAGGCGATTTGCATCGGGCCCCCTGCCGGCAAGGAAAGCTACCTGCACATTCCACGTATAATCTCAGCAGCGGAAATTACGAATGCCGACGCGATCCATCCCGGGTACGGATTTCTGGCGGAGAATTCCCAGTTCGCCGAGATCTGCCTCTCCTCAGGATTCAAATTTATCGGACCCTCCCCCGACGCCATCACGAACATGGGTGATAAGTCCCTGGCGAAAGAAACCATGCGGAAAGCCGGCGTGCCCGTTGTCCCCGGAAGCGAAGGGATCGTGAAAGATCTGAAGCAGGGGCAGGAGATTGCTGCGTCAATTGGTTTTCCGGTTATCATCAAGGCAACTGCCGGCGGCGGCGGAAAAGGCATGCGCATCGTCCGCTCGCAGGAAGAATTTGAAAAAGCGTTTCAGATGGCAAGCACCGAAGCGGGAGCGGCGTTCAACAATGCCGATGTTTACATTGAAAAGTTTGTCGAGCAGCCGCGGCACATCGAGATTCAGGTGTTCGGAGACCAGGCCGGAAACGTCGTCCACCTCAACGAACGCGATTGCAGCGTTCAGCGCCGCCACCAGAAGCTGATTGAAGAATCGCCCTCTCCCATCGTGGACGAGGAGCTTCGGGAAAAAATGGGCGCCGCCGCGATTAAAGGCGCGAAGGGCGTAAAGTACGAGGGAGCGGGGACAATCGAATTTCTTGTCGACGCAAACAGGGACTTTTACTTTATGGAGATGAATACCCGGATCCAGGTCGAACATCCCGTGACGGAAATGGTCAGCGGGCTCGATCTCATTAAGCTGCAATTGCAGGTCGCGGCGGGGGAAAGGATACGCAAGAAGAGCTTCAAGCCGCATGGCCACGCGATCGAATGCCGCATCAACGCCGAAGATCCGAACCACGATTTCCGCCCGTCGCCGGGAGAAATCACGAGCTTCCATCTGCCCGGCGGGTACAATGTCCGCGTGGACACGCATTGCTACGCCGGTTACAGGGTTCCGCCCTATTACGATTCTCTCATCGCGAAGCTCATCGTCTACGCGCCGACGCGAAACGAGGCAATCGATAAAATGTCGAGCGCCCTGGAGGAATTTACCGTCGAAGGAATCCAAACGACGATCCCGTTCCACCGGAAGGTGATGAAAAACGCCTCATTCCGGTCGAACGATTACGACACAAGCTTTATCGAAAAACACTATTTCAGAGACTAACATTCACCCCTATCAGTACGAGAAATTACCATGACATTCCCCGAAGAGTACCAGTACACGAAAGACCACGAGTGGGTGCGCATCGAAGGTGGAACCGGCGTCATCGGCATCACCGACTACGCGCAGGGAGAGCTTGGCGATGTTGTGTTCGTTGAGCTTCCTCAGAAAGGTAAAGCCTTGAGGCAAGGTGATACCTTCGGCACTGTCGAAGCAGTGAAAGCAGTTTCAGATCTCTATTCGCCTCTCTCCGGCGAGGTCATGGAAGTAAATCCCGCCCTCGAAGCAACCCCGGAACTTGTTAACAAAGAACCGTATACCGGCGGATGGATGATTAAAATCAAGCTCAGCAACAAGGGCGAAGCCGGGGCGTTGCTCGACGCAAAGAAGTACAGGGAGCTCATCGGAAAGTGACGCTCTTCCGCTCTTTGTTCGGCGGCGGATAGTTTTGCATATTGTACTAGTTCGCTCTTTGCATCCTCAAAGAATATTCCATGAGTATCGACTTTTCAGATTTTCAACCCTTTCAACGCCGGCACATCGGCCCCGACGAGCAGGAAGTACAGGACATGCTCGCGGAAGTGGGATCTTCAAGCCTTGATGAATTTATCAACAGCGTCGTCCCCCCGGCGATCCGATCGCGGCAGCCTCTTCATATTTCACCCCGGAATGAATTCGAAGTTCTCCAGGAGCTGAAGAAGATCGCTTCGCAGAATCATGTGCACCGCTCGCTCATCGGGATGGGCTACAGCGACACGATCGTTCCCCCCGTCATCCAGCGCAATATTCTGGAAAACCCCGGATGGTATACGCAGTATACTCCGTACCAGGCGGAAATCGCGCAGGGCAGGCTCGAAGCGCTTTTGAATTTTCAAACGATGGTGATCGATCTTACGGGGCTGCCGATCGCGAACGCGTCGCTCCTCGACGAGTCGACCGCGGCGGCGGAAGCGATGACGATGTTCTTCGGAATCAAAGGAAGGCCGGCCGGCGGAACGTTTTTTGTGTCGATCGATTGCCACCCGCAGACGATCGCTGTCGTGACGACCCGCGCCAAGCCGCTCGGCATCAAGGTCGTCGTCGGGAAGCACGAGACGTTCGAGTTTTCAGAAAACGTCTTCGGGGCGCTGATTCAGTATCCCGCCACCAACGGGATGATTCATGACTACCGTTCGTTCTGCGACAAGGCGCACGGCATTGGTGCTCTCGTCGTTGTCGCGGCGGATATCCTGAGCCTCGCGCTGCTCGTTCCTCCCGGAGAGTTCGGGGCCGATGCCGTCGTGGGAAACACCCAGCGGTTGGGAGTGCCGCTCGGATTCGGCGGGCCGCATGCCGCATACTTTTCTACGAAAGACGATTTCAAGCGTCATATTCCGGGACGCATCATCGGCGTCTCCGTCGATTCGCGCGGCCGTCCCGCGCTGCGCATGGCGCTCCAGACGCGCGAGCAGCACATCCGGCGGGAAAAGGCCACCTCGAATATCTGCACGGCACAGGTGCTCCTCGCCATCATGGCGGGCATGTACGCCGTCTACCACGGCCCTAAAGGCATAAAAAGAATCGCCGAGCGAGTTCACGATCTTACGAACCTGCTCGCGTCGGGACTCCAGGAACTCGGATACACTCTCCGGCATACGAACTTCTTCGATACGATTCATGTCGAATGCGACAGAGAGAATATGTTTTACATCGAGTCGACCCTGCATTCAAGAAAGATCAACCTTCGGTGGTTCGACGATAATTCGTTCTGCATCGCGCTGGACGAACGTTCCACGCTGGAAGAAGTCGGGACATTGCTCGAAATACTTTCTCACAACAGGAAGAAAAGCGCCGACCCGGAACAAATTGCCGGCAAACTGACATCCGGATATTCCGGCCCGCTGAAACGTTCTTCCGTGTACCTCCAGCACCCCGTATTCAACACGCATCATTCCGAAACGGAAATGCTGCGCTACATCAAATCGCTCGAAGAGAAAGATCTTTCTCTCGCCGTGAGCATGATCCCGCTGGGCTCCTGCACGATGAAGCTCAACGCGACGACGGAGCTTCTGCCGATCACATGGACTGAATTCAGCTCGATCCATCCCTTCGCCCCAATGGAGCAGACGGCCGGATACCGCGAACTTTTCGCACAGCTGGAATCGATGCTCTGCGACGTCACGGGATTTGACGCGGTTTCGCTTCAGCCGAATTCCGGCGCCCAGGGCGAATACACCGGGCTGCTTGTTATCCGCGCGTATCACGAGTCGAAGGGACAATCCAACCGTAACGTTTGCCTCATTCCGTCATCCGCTCATGGCACGAATCCCGCCAGCGCGGTCATGGCCGGCATGGAAGTCGTCGTCGTTCGCGCGAAGGAAGACGGCTCGATCGATGTCGACGACCTCAAAGCGAAAGCGGAGCAGCACAAGAACGATCTTTCCGCGTTGATGGTGACCTATCCGTCGACGCACGGAGTGTTTGAGGAATCCATAAAAGAAATCTGCCGGATCATCCACGCGAACGGCGGCCAGGTCTACATGGACGGCGCGAACATGAACGCGCAGGTAGGCTTGTGCAAGCCCGCAGAGCTCGGAGCAGACGTTTGCCACATCAATTTGCATAAGACCTTCTGTATCCCGCACGGCGGCGGAGGCCCCGGAATGGGACCGATCGGCGTCGCCAAGCATTTGAAACAGTTTTTGCCCGGCCATCCGGTCGTACAGATTGACGGCGATCGCCGAAGCGGCACCGTTGCATCGGCGCCCTGGGGAAGCGCGGGCATCCTTCCGATCTCGTGGACCTACATCGCGATGATGGGAGCCTCGGGGCTCACCGGCGCGACGAAGATCGCGATCCTCAACGCGAACTACATGATGACCCGGCTGGAAAAGCATTATCCGATCGTCTACAAGGGTGCTCACGACCGTTGCGCGCATGAGTTCCTTCTCGATCTCCGGGCATTTAAGCAGTCTGCCGGCATCGAAGTGGAAGACGTTGCGAAGCGCCTGATGGATTATGGTTTTCACGCTCCGACCACCTCGTTCCCCGTGGTCGGGACGCTGATGATCGAGCCGACCGAGAGCGAATCGAAATCGGAGCTTGACCGCTTTTGCGAAGCGATGGCGGCGATCCGCGAAGAGATCGCGGAGATAGAGCGCGGAGATGCCGATCGTGAAAACAACGTATTAAAAAACGCGCCCCACGCGGCAGACACCGTCGTCAGCGACGCCTGGAATTTCCCCTACCCGCGCGAGAAGGCCGCCTACCCGGCCGCCTGGCTGCGCCAGAGGAAATTCTGGCCTTCGGTCGGCAGGATCAACAGCGTGTTCGGCGACAGGAACCTCATCTGTTCCTGCCCCCCGATAGAAGATTACGAAGTACAGGAAACCAGGTAGCTGACAATTACCACCGCCGCGTTTATCGCGGCGGTTCATGACACCGTGAGAACTATGCGCGCCGCCCGTCTTACATTCTTCCTCCTTCTCGCGGCAGCGTTCTTCTTTCCCTCTCGATCCAATTCCCAATGCTGGGTCTATTCGTACAGCGGCTCAACCAGCTGGCTCAACGGCATTTCGTTTTCGGATTCCAAACATGGATTTATCGTCGGCGATAACGGCACCGTGCTGCGGACCGTCAACGGAGGCGCTTCCTGGCCGACCCTGAACTTCAAAATTTCAAGCCCCTTCTATGCGGTCGATTGCTTCGACTCGAATACGATTACGCTGGTCGGGTACAACGTCGATGAAAGCGCCGGAATGATCTATCGTTCAACCACCGGCGGGGTTAGCTGGAACAAGCAAACCAGCGGAACGACGGAAGTCCTTTCCGCGGTTTCGTTTATCAGCAAAGACACGGGACTGACAGCCGGCACCGGAGGGACGATTCTATATACGACGGACGGCGGCGGGTCCTGGCGGCCGCGGACAAGCGGCACGACGGTCGATCTGCACGGGGTCGCCTTCCTCACCAGGCGCAAAGCGATCGCCGTCGGAGCGTACGGGGTCATTCTGCGAACGACAAACGGCGGCATTTCGTGGAATGCTTCTCAGATCGGTTCGTCCTCGCTGAACGCGGTCACCTTCGTCGACACCGCCACCGGTTATATCGCCGGAATGAACGGGACAATTCTCAAAACGACGAACGGCGGCGTTACCTGGATCGACCTCTCGATCAATTCTGAATACTTATTTTATGCGATTTCATTCGCAGACTCCAACAGGGGAACTGTCGCGGGCTTTTCAAAAGGTGACGGGATACTCGCCGCCACGACGGACGGAGGATCGCTTTGGCAAAGGACTCCGATCAAGAACAACGCCTTGTTCGGAGTTGCCGTCACCGATTCATCAATCGGTACTGCGATTACCTGGACGGGAGGAATAATCCATGAAGCAGCCAACTGCTCACAGGCGGGGCAGTTCACCCAGCAGCTTCCGCCTGACGGCTCTCAACATGAGCCCTTGTTGAGCTCGGTGTCGTCCTCACGCTATCTCACGCTCCAATGGAATCTCGTGCCCGCGATTAACATCACCGGGACGACGGTTCAGCTTGGTACGGATTCAACGTTTGCTTCGGGCGTGATTGTCAATACGCTTGTCACGCTCAAAGGCTCTCTCATCACGCGAACGTTCGTCGTGTCCAATCTTCATCCGGGGACAAAGTATTTTTGGAGGCTGAGGCTGAATTTTGACGACGGCACCACCTCGAATTGGACCAACGTATGGCGGTTGAGGACCGCGAACGGCACGGTCGCGGGGCAGGTCTTCGAGGACAATAACCGTGATGGGATCTGGAACCCTGGCGAACGCAGCCTTAATCACTGGCAGGTAGACCTGTCCGGAAACG
>Ga0310810_10008613_pt1 | contig 11754 bp, 11 predicted proteins | sample NCmetagenome_FD_207641 | JGI IMG/M metagenome (GOLD analysis project Ga0310810, IMG submission 207641) | Soil microbial communities from experimental microcosm in Duke University, North Carolina, United States - NC | ecosystem: Engineered > Artificial ecosystem > Soil microcosm > Unclassified ...
CTGGCGCCATCGTGCCGATCTGTCCTGCAGGTCTCTCGATCGCGATGGCGCCGTTCGTGTTGGCGGGGGGACCGCGCACGGCCTTTTACGTGCTGCCACTGTTTGCCGCGCTGCTCGTCGGCGCGACATTCGTCATCGGCTCTCGCTTTGGCGCCCGGGTCGGGATGTTCTCGAGCCTGCTGGTCGCGGCCAGCCCGATTGTGTTGTATCAGGTGATTCAGCCGATGAGCGACGTGCCGGCCGCGGCGCTCTGGATGCTGGCCGTTGCGCTGGCGACCGGCACCAAGTCCCGCTCGAGTCTTCTAAGCGGATTGGCGACGAGTGCCGCGATCCTCGTTCGCCCCAATCTCGTGCCTTTAGGGATCACGATCGGAGTGTTCCTGCTGTTGCGACCGGAGCGGAGCTGGCCACAGCGGCTTCGATCGGCTGCCACGTTCGCCCTTGCATCCGCGCCGGGTTGCGTTGCGGTTGCTCTCACACAGAACGCGTTCTATGGATCGCCGTTCGCGTCTGGATACGGGTCTCTCGCGGCGTTGTTCTCCTTGAGTTACGTCACGGCGAATCTCGGTCGCTATCTCGGATGGCTCTGGTCTTCTCACACGCCCGCTATTGCACTGGCGTTGCTCGCGCCGTGGTTGCTGCCCGGCGGCCTCACCACGCTGGCGATAGTGATGTTTCTCGTCAACCTTGCGTTGTACGTGCCGTACGTCCTCTTCGACGATTGGTCGTACCTGCGCTTTTTATTGCCGACGATTCCGCTGCTCCTGATCCTGGTCGTCGCAGTCGTTGACGCCGCACTGCGGCGGTTTCGAGTGCCTGGCGTCGCGTGGATCACCGCGGCGGTGGTGATCGTGCTGGCGCTGGTGTTCGTGCGCGACGCGCGTCAACGACCGACGTTCGCGCTCAAGCAGTTCGAAGCACGGTTCGAGCGTGCTGGCGTCTTCGTAGGCAGGCGGCTCCCAGCCAATGCGCTCGTCATCACCAGCTCAGAGAGTGGCAGCGTGCGCTTTTATGCGGGGCGGAAGACGCTGCTCTGGGACGGACTCGATCCGGCCTGGCTCGATCGTTCGCTGATGTATGTGCGGTCAAAAGGCTACGAACCGTATTTGCTCTTCGAGCGACGCGAGGAGCCCGATTTCCGCCATCGGTTCCCCGGCAGTGAGATCGGTCGTCTCGATTGGCCACCGATGGCCGAAGTTGCCGCACAGGTCCGCATTTATCGGCCGGAGGATCGCGACCGGTACTTGCAGGGCACGCTGCCTCCGACGGAGTTCGTGCCTTAGCGCGCGAGGACTGGACTATCGCTCGCCACGCGCACCATGAATACCAGCAGGCCCGTCATCAGCAGAACGGACACCTGGATACCAATGATCGGTGCGGTAGGCACGATCAGCGCTGGAAATAACCAGTACACCGTCCTGCCGAATGCCGCAGCCTGTGCCTCGCGACCGCGTTCCAGCAGATATCCGGCGAACCAGATCAATGGAAGGACGAGCAGCACAAGGTCGTAGACGATGAGGTGAGGGTTGACGAGCACCGACGCGAGAATGAGTACGCCCAACCGCAAGCGAAGCGGCGCAGGACCCTTCCAGATCTTCACGGTGTACCACAGCACGACTGCGACGAGCGCCGCCCACAGCGGCAGGCCCGCCCAGTTCGGCAACAGGCGCGTCACCGTGCGTATCGAGTGACTCATATACGGTTTCGATTGCAGCCAATCGGCATGGCGAAGCGTGAAGGGAACCGACGCTGCAAATGACGTGAATACCGCAGACCCAAGCATCAGCCAGACGGCAGCCGCCTGCGCGGTCACCGATCCGACGGCGCCGACGAGCATCCGCCACTCTCCACAGGCCAGTACGATCACCGCGAGTGGAAGGCCGAATTGCGGCTTGATCGCCACGATGCCGAATGCCGCGCCAGCGAGATACGGTCGGCCACGCTCGAGAGCCAGCCAACCCAGCCAGAATGCAGCCAGGATGACGATGCTGATTTGGCCATAGAGGATGAGACTGAAGAATGGAGGGAACGCGGCTGCGGCAGCGAGCACGAGCGTTGAATCGGCGCGGTGCACAGCGACTCGCCGCCATGTGCTCCACACGATCACCGCGTACAACGCAAGCGTCACCATGCTCCACAGCAGCAGCGCACTGCGGTATGACCATCCGCTGAACGGAGCGAATATCATCGCGGCCTGCGGTGGATACACCGTTGGATACAGGGTGCTCTCGGATGCTGGCACGAGGTCGACCTGCGCCTCGTGCAGCGCCTTCATGTCATAGATGGGTGCGATGCGCCCGGACGCCGCCAGGTGCCCGAGCGTGTAGAAGTGGACGAAGTCCGCGCCCTTCAATGGGCCGACGATCGTGCGATCGCCAGCGCCGGCGAAGTAGACCGTCGCTGCCGTGATCCAACCGAAGATGCCGAACAGGATGACGTGCACCGTCGCGTTTCGGCGGGACCGCGGCCAGCGGAGGCCCATGACCGGGGTCGCGAGCGCGCGCACACGTTCGCCCAGCGCGATCACAGGACCGGCGAGCCGATGACGAAATTCGAGTGTGCTGGCCCACTCCACAGGCAGTCACGAGCGAGCGTGCAAGAGGGCTGCCCCAGCCGTCGGTGATACTGTCTTTCCTACGGAGTTTCCACGGTGAGAATTCTGGTCTATGGCGCCGGTGGTGTCGGCGCGTTCTTCGGAGCGTTATTGGCGCGTGCTGGCCGGGATGTCCACTTTGTGGCGCGAGGGCCGCACCTCGACGCCCTGCGATCGCGTGGGCTGCGCATCAAGTCGAAACTGATTGGCGACGTCGAGGTTCCACGTGTGTCGGTGTATCCGCGTGCCGCCGACAGCGGACGCGCGGATCTCGTCCTCGTCTGCGTCAAGACCCAGCAAACCGACGCGATCCTCGACGACCTCGCGATGGCCGTCGACGAGGACACTGTCGTGGTGCCGCTGCAGAACGGCGTCGAATCCGATGAGCAACTGGCCGCACGTTTCGGCCGCGGCCGCGTTCTGCCCGCCGCCGTGTACGTTGGCGCAACGCTCGAAGAACCTGGCGTGGTGAGCCATGCTGCGCCGGCGCGAATCTCGATTGGACCACGAGAAGGATTCGACGAGCAGCGACTTGCCGCCATTCACGAGACGCTCGCTGCCACCGGTCAAGTGGTGCAGGTCTCGCCCGACATTCAGCGCGAGCGCTGGCGCAAGTTGATGTGGAACGCGAGCTTCAACACGGTGTCCGCGGTCACGCTGCGCACGCCGGCAGAACTGCTCGCCATGCCGGAGACCCGCACACTGCTCACCGAGATCATGAGCGAAGTGGTCGCCGTTGCACGGACTCAGGGCATCAATCTGCAGCGCTCTGATGTTGACGAGCACATCGCGTGGACCGAACGCGCCTCAGGCATGCGCACGTCCACCATGGTCGATCGCGAACGCGGCCGTACCATGGAAGCCGATGCGTTGATTGGGGTGATCGTGCGGAAGGGGCGCGACGCCGGCGTCCCAACTCCTGCCAGCGCCGCACTGTATGCGTTGATGAAAGCGATCGACGATCGCGCCTGAGCGCGACCGTTATTCGACCAGCCGAATCGCGACTGGAAATGCGCCGGACGGTGCCGGCGTGCCATCGGCCATCCCGCTGATCGGCGTGATGTAGCCGTAGACCTCGTTACCTCGGCGTTCCTCGATGAAGAATCCCAGGATGTTGGCAAGCCAGAAATCAGCCGTTCGCCCGTTGGCTTTGCCCTCTGCGTATTTCTTCGGGTCGTAGAGCGGTAGCGGCGTCACGCGCGGGCTGATCCCGGCGTTGCTGCCTCTCACGCATTTGCACCCGGTATCCCAGTGCGCGCCGGGGTCCTTCGCAATCAGCTCGTCAACACCCTGATTCGTCGGACCTGTCATCGCGCCAGGCTCCTGCGTGAGATACAGGGGATTGTCCAAATTCATGTGAATGATGGTCTTGTTGCAGCCAGAGATATTGCTTCGATACCACTCACCACCGATCAGGCCGTTGTTCCCTGGCATGCTCCACGACTGGTACGCGGTGGGCTCGATATTGTTCCCGGTGCCGGCGCGGAGAATCATCCTGGTACCCACGTCGTTCGTGGTGTAGCCGGTGTAGCCCGGTTGATTCGCTGGGATGTAAACGTCACGTTGGTTGACCGGGAGCAGATTGTTGCGGTTGTCGTACATCCGGAAATCGCTGGTCATTGGATTGAACGGTCCGGATGCCTCCGTCCATCGGTCCGGAATCATGAATGGCTTGACGCAGGTCATCGCACTGGCCTGTGACGCCTCGGCCGTTGCGACTGCGCTGATGTTCACCGCATCGACACCAAAGATCCTTCCGAAAATCGTCGGAATCTGGTTCAGGCGCTCCGCGTTGCGGTAGACCGCCACTCTGACCCGCGTCGGTTTGCCCGTTGGGTCGTTCGGGAAGGTGACATCAGCCGGCAACACCGATGGCGCCTCACCGACCATCCCATTGGCCTTTGCCGCCGAAATCGCGGCGGAGACTGCAGGGCCACCGGCGTTGCGGTTGTTGAAATCGTTAAAGGCGAGTGCGACTGCCCCTGACAGCGCGCCCGCGTCGGCGGAGTTTTGCGCTTGCGATCGCGCAGACATGTACATGCCGACGTCAATGGCCAGCGTCGTCGCCGTCAGGAACGCCATGAACCCTAAAGCGACGAACGCCATCGTCATGCCGCGTTCGTCGTGTCGAAGGTGTCGGAGCCTGTTACGCATTGAGCACCTCTGAGATGTCATCGCTTAGAACTGCGTCTCGTTCCGCATGGTGGTCGTCGCCGTCAGCGTGATTGGCGCGCCGACCGCCGATCCCGAGACGACGAGCTGCGCGATGGGCTGCAGCACCATAAACGTGAACGGATAGGTCACGGTCACCTTTGTCCCGGACGCGGTACCACCACTGCCAATATCAACGGTCACGACTGATGTGGTGACCCCTACGCTGCTGTCCGACTTGAGACTGCCGGACTGCAGATACTGCCGGACGCGGGCGTTCACTCCGCCAGTGGGCTGTGTCGGCAAAACCGCAATGCGCGCGCCTTCGCGCGCGGCATTGGTCAGTACCTGCCAGGTCTGATACAGACGTCCGAACTCAATGATGCCGATGCAGATGAACAGCAGGAGCGGCAAGGTCATCGCCGCCTCGATCATGGCGGCGCCTCGTTCGCTGCGAAACCTTCTGCGCCGACCGGTTGTTGGCTGATGGCCGCTCGAGCTCATAGCATGTCTCCCTGTCGCACCAAGCACCGGGCTTGTCTGCCACGCGTTCATCGCGCTATCTGATTGAAATGACCGTGGACGTTCCCGACCTGCGTTGCGTCGTGTCCTTCGACTCGGCCACTTCGTCGAGCTTCTCGACAAGAGCGGGGAAGCCGCATTTCTCCGCGTCGAACATTCCCCATTCGTCAGGCATCTGACGCCGGTCTGGTGCAGCCGTCCCGCGACCGTTAACGGAGCGTGTCGTTGTGTTCTCCACTTCACGCACAAGAGGAACGTCGCTGTGTGAGGTGGAGTGTGACGCAGCAGATCCGTTGGAAGAGGATTCGGCTACCGGCGTCTGATCGGGCTTGGTCCACGCTGCCCGAATCGCCGCGAGCGCTGCTTCGAACGAGTCACTCTTGCCCAGAGCCGGTTGAATCGGCTCAATCGGCGTCACCGGCTCAGGCTCAGGGGTTCGCATCGCGTTGACGATGTGTTCTCCGCCGAGTCGAGACACGTCATTGAATGATGATGCCGACGTGTCGATAACCGTCGGCTCGCGGAAGATTGAGCGCGTCGGCTCGATGGCTTCGACGGGCGTCGGTTGAGAGGCCTTGATGTACTCCGGTTCAGAGGCCGCGAAGTACTCCGGTTCAGACGTCGCTATGTACTGCGGTTCAATCACCGGAGCGTCCGTCGGCACGATGCCGTCGTTGAACTCTGCGATGTATTCGTCACTGATCGGGTCGACCCGCCTTGCGACCGGCGGCGTCGGCGGCGGCTGTTCCTGGGGACGCGACAGCGCCTCCTGGTGACGAGACAGCGCCTGCGCGAATTGAGCAACGGTCGGCTTCGCGCTGGCCGCGCGGGAGAGATAGGTCGAGATCTCGTCAGCGAACACGTCCGGGTCACAACCATCCGGTGTTGCCGCAGACGCCGATGGTTTGTTATTACGGCCTCGACCCAGGTCGAACAGCCTGTTCGCGAACGAACTCCGCTTGGGCTCCGGATTGAGCATCGGAATGCGCACAGTCTGCACGTGTGCTCCCGCTGCCCCGAGGTCCCGGAGATATTCGTCGAGCACGCCGTCGTCGAATGGCGACAGCAGCGGCGCCGTGAGGATCAGATCCGGAATCCGGTCCTGCAGCGCCAGCAGCCCTTCCCCGGCTGATGTCGCCTGTACGAGGTCCACCTGAAGCCTGCGGACCAGTGAGGCGAGTTGTTCTGACCGCCGAGGGTCACTGTCGATTGCAAGAATGAGTTGCATTGGTCAAGTTCGCAGCATGAAGAGCACGAGAACAGTTGCCGCCAGCGCGAAGATCATCAGGGGAGCGTTCGCGATGCCGTGATCCTGGAGCGCCTGCAGTATCACCGACGACACCTCGACCAGGTCTTTGCTCACACTCGTTGTGGCTCCCGACCCATCCCACGCGCTTGACAGTTGATAGCGCACGCGTGGATCGACCGAGACCAGCATCACGAGCAGGGCCATCACCGCCCCGAGCGAAATCACGGCGTCGCCGAATACCCGTCTCATACAACACTATTCCCCGAGACACTCCAGCACGGTGGGCGTGATCGCAAGCCACATACCCGTTCGCTGAAAATCGAGCGGTACTGCCGCGTCCAGACAGGTTTACAGCTATCGCGCCTCGCCATCGGGACCACGGTCGGTGATCAGTGAGCGTCGAAATCCGTCAGGTGGTCTTACGAAATCGAATGTGACGTCCGCGTGGTGTGGCGTTCACGCACAGGCCTGCGTTTCACCTCGAGACACCGGTCGCGCACACGAAACGTGCGCTGTCGATTACGAATTGAGCGGCGGCGGCGCGGACAGACATCACATTCATGCACAACGGCGTTGCACTCACTCTCCGCCGTAACTCCGTGGAAGCACAGCCGCTTTACTTCATTTCGATGCTGCGGCTCTGCCGCGTGGCATATGCGTTGCGCTTATCAGGTCGTGGTCGCGGTCGTGCCCGGACGGGTGGCCGCATTCGAAACAGGAGCGCGCGTCATCTCGGCGACGCGCTTGAAGGAAAGGGACGTCATGAACTTCAACAACCTCGTTAGCTACCTTCGCGCGAAGCTGCTGCGCAATGACTCTGGCCAGGACTTGCTTGAGTACGCGCTGCTTGTCGCGTTGATCGCGCTTGTTTGCGTTGTGGCGATCACCTCGACCGGATCTGGTGTGAACTCGATCTTCCAGGACATCAGCTCCGAGCTCGGCAAGGCGAATCCCTAGTGAGCCGGCGGGAGGGGCATGACGAGGGCGGACTCACGTCCGTCCTCCCCCTCACGTTGACTCTCAACGCGTATTGGGAAGGAAGGCCGACATGTTTGCGCGCATAGCCATTCGAGTCTGGAGCCGGTGGTGTTCCCGCGAGGACGGGCAGGACTTGCTCGAATACGCGTTGCTGGTCGCGCTGATCGCCTTGGCGGCTGTCGCGGCTGTCACGTCGGTCGGAACGACGATTAACACGGTGTTGTGGGATGCGATCGATGCAACTACTAGCGCCCTCTGACGCGCTAGTGGTCGCGATTCTCGCCGCAGCCACTGGCCTCGCGGCGGTGATCGATCTGCGTACCCGGCGCATCCCAAATGCGCTGACCGGCTCGCTGGTCATCGTGGGATTGGGACTCGCGGCGACGCAACTTGGCAGAGTGGGCATCGGAGGCGCCATCGTCGGCCTCCTCCTCGGTTTTGCCTTCATGCTGCCAGGCAATATTTTTGGCGCGACTGGCGCGGGCGACGTGAAGCTGTTCGCCGCAGCCGGCGCCCTGCTCGGACCGGCAACGACGGTTCGCGCGTTTGTGTTTACCGCCCTCGCGGGTGGAGTACTCGCGTTAGTGGTTGCGCTGCGGCGACGTCGCCTGGCGCATACCGTCGGCATGACGGCGCGGCTCGTGACGGGTGGTAAGTCGGTGGTGCCAGCGATCGAGTCGCCGGCTGCCGACAATCGGTTTGCGTATGCGCCGGCCATCGCAATCGGCGTGGTGATGGCCGCGCTGTTGTGACGGCACGGTAATGTTCGCCCCTCAGCGACACGGGAACTTGTTGCAGCGACAGAGGAGTTCGTAGCTTATGGCTCGCATCCGCGTTTTCATCGTGTTGGCCCTGGCTGTGGCAGCTGGTGGAACGTTCGCGTACGGCACCTACCAGTACATGCAGAACGCGCCCAAGGGATCGGTCGCTGCGTCGGTACCGACGAGCGCTGTGCTCGTGGCAGCGCAGGACCTGCAGATCGGCGCGAGCCTTCGTCAAGAAGACTTGCGCGCCGTGCAGTGGCCGAGTAATGCGGTGCCCGCTGGCGCATTCGGCAAGCCGGAAGATCTGATCGGCCGCGGTCTGATCATGCCGGTGATGGCCAACGAGCCGTTCCTGCCGTCGAAGCTCGCGTCGAAAGAAGCAGGCGCGGGATTGCCACCGGTCATTCCGGAAGGATCTCGCGCCCTGTCGGTTCGCGTGAACGAGGTCATCGGCGTCGCCGGGTATGTGCTGCCGGGGACGCGGGTTGACGTGGTCGGGACCCTGAGTCCGACGCGGGATCAGATCGACGTGACCTCGAAGGTGATCCTCACCAACGTGCTGGTGCTCGCCGCCGGCACGAAGATCGAGCAGGACGAGAAGAACAAGCCGATCCAGGTCACGGTCGTGACCCTGCTGGTCAATCCGGAGGAGGCCGAGAAGGTCACCCTGGCGAGCACAGAGGGCAAGATTCAGCTCGCGCTTCGCAATCCTCTCGACAAGACGGCACCAGTGACCTCCGGCATCAAGCCGGCGGTGCTCATGGGCACCGGCGCTCCGGTCAAGAGAGTCGCTTCAGCGTCGACCGGACGCAGGCCGCAGACGCAGGTCGCCCCAGCGCCCGCGCCGGCCCCAACGGTTGAAATGATCCGCGGTGACAAGCGCTCGCAGGAAGTTGTGGCGCAGGAGTAGCACGATGCGAATGACAGGGCAGCAGAAATGGGCCGCTGCGTGCGGCGTTCAGATGTTGATCATCGGTGTCTTCGGGTTACCACACCGATCGTTCGCGCAGATCGCTCCTGGCCCGACCGTCGCCGCCGCGATGCCATCGAGTGCGGTGCCGGCTCGCGAGCCTGAAGAGGCGGCCAGCGACGCCAACGCCGTGCGACTGATCGTGGGTCGCTCCACACTCGTGGACATCGGTCAGCCAATCTCGCGCGTCTCGTTGACGAAGGCGGATGTGGCCGACGCTCTGGTCACGTCGCCGAACCAGTTGCTGGTTCACGGCAAAGTACCTGGCGCCATCTCGATGTTCGTGTGGAACCGCGGTGGCAACGTGAAGCGCTATGAGATCGTGGTCGAGCGCGACCTCGAGGCGCTCAACGAGCAGTTCAGAACGCTGTTCCCTGGCGAGAACATTCAGGCGCACAGCAACGGTAAGGCGGTCGTCCTGTCCGGCAACGTGTCGCGCAAGGAAGTGACCGAGAAGGCGATTGCCGTCGCGGCCGGCTACGTCGAAAAGAAAGACGACGTGGTCACGCTGCTGCAGGCGCAGGCCGGACCGCCGGCGCAGCAGGTCATGCTGCGCGTGCGTTTCGCCGAAGTCAGCCGCAGCGCGATCAGCGAGCTCGGCTCCACGTTCTTCACCAGCCCGACTGGTATCGAGAACACGATTGGCCGTATTGCGACGCCGCAGGTTCCGGGGCCGACGTATACCGAGTTGCAGTGGTCGAAGGCCAGCAGCGACTTCGGTTCGGACGTGACGAGCGCATCAGGCAAGATCAATTTCGGCGACTTCCTGAACCTGTTCTTCTTCAGCCAGAAGTACGACATCGGCGTGCTGATTCGCGCGATGCAGCAGCGCGGTCTGTTCCAGAGCCTGGCCGAGCCGAACCTCGTGGCCGAGAGTGGCAAAGAAGCGAGCTTCCTCGCTGGTGGTGAGTTCCCGGTTCCCGTCGCGCAGGGTTCTGGAGCCAATCTCGCCGTCTCGGTGCAGTTCAAGGAATTCGGCGTTCGTCTGAACTTTACGCCCACGATCAACGGCGACCGCGTGCACCTCAAGGTGAGACCCGAGGTCAGCACGCTCGACTTCGCCAACGCCGTCGTGTTGAGCGGCTTCCGCATCCCGGCGCTGTCCACGCGCCGCACCGAGACGGAGATCGAGCTGCGCAATGGACAGACCTTCGCGATTGCCGGTCTGCTGAACAACCAGATGCAGTCGACGATGCAGAAGATTCCGGGCATCGGCGACATCCCGATCCTCGGCTATCTGTTCCGCAGCAAGGTCGCGCAGAAAGACCAGACCGAGCTGGTCGTGATGATCACGCCGGAAATTCTGGCGACGGATTCGCCGGGCGTCACGGACAAGCTGCCGCGCACGCCGGACACGTTCCTGTCGCCGCTGAGTGACAAGCAGTTGAAGGATCCGCTTCCGCCAGCATTCACCCCGGCGCGTAAGCAGGCGACGGTGACGACCCCGCCGGCCGCGGCTCCGACTGCCGCTGCAGGTCGAACGCTCGACCCGAGTGAGCAGGCCGCGTTGGCCGCAGCGCAGCGAATCGACGCACAGCAGCGTGCCGCCGCCGAGGCTGCCGCCGCCCAGGCTGTCGCCGCGCCAGCGCCGGCGAATGTCTCGGCGCAGCAACAGCCGGTGGAGCAGCCGAAAACCGAGAAGCAAATGAAAGAGGAGGCCAAGCGGGAGGCCGAAGCGCTGCGGAAAGAACGCGCACTCGCCGAGAAGTTGGCTAAGGAACAGGCGAAGCGCGACGCCGCTGCGGCGAAGGAAAAGGCCAAGGCCGACAAGCTGGCCGCAGAAGAGGCCAAGAAGAAAGAGGCCGAAGAGAAGAAGCAGGCGAAGCGCCAGGCGGCGCTGCTCGAGGAGCGTCAGCAGCAGATCGACGCCGCATCCGAACGGTTGCGGACGACGGAAGCAGCCTATCAGGCTGAGCTCGCGAAGCGATCCTCGCGGTAAGTCGCAGCGGTCCGGGTCCACCAGTGGAAGGAAAGCTATGGCGCAACTCAACGGACTGATCGTCAGCGACGACCAGGATTTTGTAATCGACATCGCACGGCGCCTCCGGTCAGGCGCCGTGTCTGTTCGTCCGATCGACGAGCACACGGCGCAGAGCACTCCGCCGGACGTGGTCGTCGTCGATCTTCGTGGTGGCACAACCGCGGCGATGCCGGCGATCGAGAAGCTGCGCGGGCGCTGGCAGCATGCGGCGATTTTTGCGATCGCGAAGACGGTCGATGCGGATCTCGTCATTCAGTCGATGCGGGCCGGAGCCAACGAGTTCTTCGCCTGGCCGCCGCCCGCAGAATCTTTCGATGAGGCGCTGAAGAGAAGTGCTGCGCGCCGCGCGTCCGCACCTTCGAGCGCGCAGTCCGCGACGATGGTGTTCTTCGGCGCCAAGGGTGGCGCCGGGGTAACGACGCTTGCCGTGAACTGTGCGGTCGAGATCGCCCGGCTCAAGAAACGGCCGACGCTCATCGTGGATCTCAAGGCCGGCCTCGGCGAAGTGACGCTCTTCCTGGGCGTCCGCTCCCGCTACACGATGCT